>Ga0315283_10002789_pt1 | contig 14743 bp, 7 predicted proteins | sample YL17G09_0_MG_FD_204541 | JGI IMG/M metagenome (GOLD analysis project Ga0315283, IMG submission 204541) | Sediment microbial communities from Yellowstone Lake, YNP, Wyoming, USA - YL17G09_0 | ecosystem: Environmental > Aquatic > Freshwater > Lake > Sediment | place: USA: Wyoming | collected... | reverse complement strand
GTTCATGAGGTGCAGCAGAGAGAGCCTGCCCCGTTATAGCGGGGGGCTTGGGGGGTGAGTTCATGGTGTCAATGAAGCAGAGATTTTTAGAAATTTACTGGAAATGGTTGAGTAAGTGTTCTGAAAAATACTTTTGCAACACCCAAATTCAATAATCAAACCTCATTAACTGAGGGTTTCAGAACCTATTTATTAAAAGTGCGAAAAACAGGACGATGCCCTTGCATATGATGGTGTGGCCTATGAGAAATGTGATACTTTTTTTTGTAAAGAACCTAAGATACTCGCCGGGGGAGGAGATAATTTCAATGCAGGTTTTTGTTTTTCGATGCTTCATGATTTTAATCTCTTCCAGTCTTTATTATTAGCAAACGCAGTTTCAGGATATTATGTAAAAACAGGAGCCAGCCCCTCAGTTAATAATCTGATAGATTTATTAATACTTTAATAATTGAGCCTGCTCAGAAAAGTATTTTTTGGCCACGAAGGCACGAAGGCACGAAGGCACGAAGGCACAAAGCTGTATATAGTGTAAATCATTAAAGATAAGCTCTTTGTGATTCTTAGCGTCTTGGCGTCTTTGTGGCATTCCCATTCTTTATTACTTTTCGGAGTGGACTCAATAATTGAAATATCTGCAAATTTCCGTCATTTACTGCAGCCACGAGATAGTGTTTTCCCAATACTTCAATCGGAATTATTTTTCTTGCGTCTCCTGAAATTTTAAGTCCACTTTTTACAGGCATAATGACATTGTAGGTGTGACTTTTATCGCCTAATAAACACCACCCATAGCTCGCATCATATCTTCCATAAGAAGGTCTGATGGCATAATTGTTTCCCGCGAGGATCAGATCCTGCTTTCCATCTTTGTTAATATCGCCAACAAGGATATCACGAACCTCTGAAAATTGGGACTCTATCGGAAGTTTACTAATTTTAAAAGTTCCATTTCCACTATTCAGGAACAGACAACTTTCAAAGAGCACTGCTTTTTTTATGATTGATTGATCAACTGCATTATTTCCAAAGATATCCTGAACTGTTTTGCCTCCAAAATCAGAATAATTGGGATACTTTTTTCTCAGTCCGGATATCTGGCTTGACAACTCATCCAGCGAAGCAAAGGGGTAGCTTACACCGTTCTGATAGGAACAGATCACCTGATCAAGTGATCCATTGTTGTCAAAATCATTCAGATACATTTCTACAGGTTCTTTAACGGAAGCTTTTAGTAATGAATTTAGCCCCAGATTACCTCCGATTAAATCCAAATCTCCATCTCCGTCAACATCAGCAATATCTATGCAATTCCACCATCCGGATGTTTCATCAAGACCTGCAGCACTGGTAACATCTGTAAAATGTCCTTTATCATTTCTGAACAGACAAATCTTCATCCATTCACCAGCCAATACAAGATCCTGATCACCATCCTTGTCCCAATCCATCCATGTGGCGTCAGTAACCATACCAATATTCTTAAGGGCACCGAGTCTATCATCTGCAACAACATTGAAATGGGCATGTCCATCATTTTCAAGCAGAAACTGATCCGGCGACCATCCATAAGCACCAGGTACTGATCTGGAACCCACAAACAGATCCTCATCACCATCACCGTCAAAGTCGCAGGGCCGGACACATGATCCATTGTGAGATATAAGAGGCAATTCACCTTTGGCAAATCCTCCCTTTCCATCGTTTAACAGCAATAAGTCAGTCAGTAAAGGATCCCCGATGGCTAACTCATTGCCGCCGCGCACGATATACAGGTCTTTATCTCCATCCCCGTCAGCATCAAAAAAAGCGGCATCAACATCATCTGCAAACCGCTCCCTGGCCAGCAGCGGAATATCCAAAGCTTTGAAAGATCCATTTTTCGACTGAATGAATAACTTCGATGGTTGTCCTTTTGCCCCACCGATAAACAGATCCTGAATACCGTCGCTATTTACATCACCAACCGTAAGTGCCGGCCCTTCTGCTGATAAGCTGTGGGGAATCAGGCGTTCACGGTAGAAATCAACCCAATCATCTTCCTTATGCCTGAACTCCAGTCCGGGAATCAGGGCAGGGGAGAACAAGTTCATATTTTCATAATTCCGATGATTGCCATTTAATGGTTTACCGGCATTTATCATTTCTAATATGATAGTGGTGTCAACAGGAACATTTTTAATCATTTGTTCAGAAAGATCAGGCCAACGGACAACAATTGAATCGATAACATCAGATTTCCCCAATCCAAAATGTAACACATCGGAAGTGGCAGATAAAAACCCCCTTGTCGGAAATTGTTCGGCAATCTGTTTTTGACCATTACAATATAACGTGACACGGGCCCCTATCCCTCTGGTGTTCATCCCTTTTCCTTTTAATACTACCGATAAAAAATGATTGCCTGACAGAGCGATGGCATTATTCCTATAGATAAAAGCAGGAGCATTGATATTATTGACAACCAGATCAAGATCGCCATCATTATCGAGATCAGCATAAGTTGAACCATTGGAATAAGACGGTTTATTAAAGCCCCATTCCCCGGCCATATTCGAAAATGTAAGATCGCCGTTGTTTCTGAAGATATAATTCACATTAGGCCAAAGAGGCATCTTCTCATATAAATCCTTATCCGAAAAGCTGCTGATGTCCTTAGATGGAAAACTTCCGCTGGCTCCTGTCAAAAATTTTACATAATCCAGATCATTGGCCCTGCGATATATTCCGTTTGTAATAAAAAGATCTTTCCAGCCATCATTATCCAAATCGCAAAACAATGGTGACCAGCTCCAGTCAGTTGAATAGACTCCTGCCAGCCGACCGATTTCACTAAACATACCGCCACCCAGGTTGAGCTGCAATGTATTTCGCACAAATTGATGATTATAGCCATATTGAAGTTTCAGTTCAGAAAGCTCAATATCATCCTCACCGCCGGATTGTTTCCTGATTTTTTCATCATCCGGCAGCATATCCAGAACCATTATATCCGGAAGACCGTCGTTATTGATATCGCCGACATCATTACCCATCGATGATCTGCTGGTATGAGTAATGACATCCGTCAATCGTTCTGAAAAAGTTCCATTGGTATTGTTGATATATAAATAATCATTTTCGTGGAAATCATTAGATACATAAATATCAGGAAAACCATCGTTGTTGATGTCACAGATATTTACTCCCAATCCGTATCCGATCTGGCTGCTGTATATGCCAGCCTGTTGGGTAACATTATGAAAAACATGTTTACCATTTACCTCATCATTTCTGAATAACCTGCCCCCAGACAGGGAATCACGGTCCAGTCGCAAAGAAACATTGCCATAACTTCGGGATGTGTGTACCGAGTGGTTCAGAAGGTACATGTCAAGATCCCCATCCATATCGTAGTCAAAAAAAGCTGCCTGAGTGGAAAAGCCCTGAAAATCAAGCCCGTAATCATGAGCTTCATCTATAAATTTCAGGTTACCCTTATTAATGAATAGCTGGTTTCTTCCATTATAACTCTTGTATTTCCCTACCTGACAAACATAAATATCCAATAACCCGTCACCGTTGACATCTGCCATTGTAACACCCGTCTTCCAGTCACCCTTTCCTGCAACACCGGCAGCAACTGTGATGTCCTCAAATTTAAGACCTCCCTTGTTCAGATATAATTTATTGGGTTTCTGATTAGATGTGAAGTATAAGTCTGCCAATCCATCGTTATTTATGTCTCCGGCAGCAACCCCTGCACCATTATTAAAGTAAAGATATTCAATGATATTAGATTGCTCATTCTCTGTTAGCTGGTTCTTAAAACCGATATGAGTAAAGGAAGGGGATAACAATGAAAACAACTGATCTCCTGCTTTTTCCGTGTGTGTGCAGGAAGAAAGCAATAAAAATACAAAACAAAGAATAAGAGCAGAATTTTTCATATGGGAACTTGGCCTGCTTATGTAACTACTTTATTATTATGAACTTATCCACCCTTCTCAATCTTCATGAACTCACCCCTGCCCCTCTCTGCTTCGCAAAGAGGGGTGACTATGAAAGGATATATTTTTGAATATTAATAGATTAAGCCTCATATTTATTTTACACATTTAATTCATAATTACGAGTACATTAAAAACTGAGATATTGATCTCCCCCTTCTTTGTGAAACAGAGAAGGGGGCAGGGGGGATGAGTTCATGAAAAAGAGGAAATAAAGAGGAAGTTTGAAATGTAACACTTTTAAATTAATGAAAATTAACACTTTATAAAAATAATTCATTTGATACCTAATTAGATTTAAGAAGAATCAATTCTTTCAATACTTTAAAAACCTGCAAAGGATCATTGCTACGGGCAACCACCAATAACTTCCCCTTCGATGTTGTTACTTCCATGATATCCCTCACCTCACCATCAAGATGAAATCCTGATGATTTAGCCGGTATATATCTAAATTCTCCCTTACCGTCTCCCATCAGGAATGACCCATAACTGGCATCGTAGCGTCCTACCTCCGGTTTTACATTGAACAGATTGCCACCCAGTAAGATATCAGGTTTGCTGTCACCGTTATAATCGTCAACTGCTGCTGCATAAACCGGTGAAAACTGCACCTCAAGTGGTAACGGTTTCCTCGAAAAGTGCCCGGTCCCATCATTAAGAAACAGTGAAGTCTCCAGAAGTGATGCATCTAAACGTATTGAGTTTTTTAACTGTTCCGGTGTAAATATATCTGTGATCTGCTGATCTTTAAACATTTCGTATTTGGGATATTTTTTCTCCAACCCGGGTAATTGTCTGGTAAGATCATGTTTTAATGCCAGCGGATATGATTTATCGTCATCATAAGTACAAATTATCTGTTCAACAGTACCATTAAGGTCAAAATCGTTCACATACATACTAACTGGTTTCTCTGGTGTTGCCTTAAACCTTGAGTTCAGCCCATGATTTCCTGCTATAAAATCCACATCACCATCGCCGTCAAAATCACTGGCAGCAAGGCAATTCCACCATCCTTGAGTTTTTTCAGAGCCAAAGGCATCATTTTTTTCTTTAAAAGTTCCTTTGTCATTAGTGAAAACTTTCAAAGGCATCCAGTCTCCTGCTATAATCATATCAAGATCTCCATCTCCGTCCACGTCTTGCCACAACATATCGCGGATCATTCCGATATTCTGCAACTCGGGAGCAATCTGGGATGTCACATTGGTGAAATTGGCTTTGCCATCATTCTCAAGAAGATAACCATTAACCGGTACTCCATATGCAAAAGGTTTGAGTCGTAAACCGACAAACAATTCCATCACTCCGTCTTTATCATAGTCTGCGGCTCTGACACATGAAGTGCTTTCATATTTTCCTGCAGGCAATATTTGTGCAGATTTGGCAAAATGCCCCTTGCCATCATTAAAATATAGCCGATCGCTTAAAGCCGACGAACTCTCAGGAAATTCATTGCCACCACTGGCTACATACAGATCCGGATCTCCATCTTTATCTGCATCAAACATAGCGCAATCAATCTCCTCTGCAATCTTATCTTCTTCAAACAAGGTCTCGTCAGCCGATTCAAACGTGCCATTCTTATGTTGTATCATCAAAGCACCGGGTTGTTCTTTAGCACCACATATATATATATCTTCCAGACCATCTCCGTTTACATCACCTTTGCACATCCGGGGTCCTTCGGTTGACAGCATCTGATAGAGCAGGGGATCGCGCTCAAAATCATTGAAATCGCTCTCCTTATGGACAAATTTTATTCTATTTTCCTTACTAATATCTTCAAAGTATTCATTTTCAGAACTTACAGAATCTACTAAGTGCAGTGACATTTTCATGGCATCTTTCTGATCTAATGTCAGAATCTGATCTGTTTTTACATTGGTCATAATTGTAGTGCGGTCATCGGGCCATTCAACAATAAGCGAATCGACAATTGTTAACGAGCCGAGACCCAGGTTGGGTCGTGGATCGACTGTTGATAAATATCCGCGCATTGGCATTTGCTCGAGATATACAAACTTCCCTAAATGTTTGACGGTCACTTTGGCGCCAACTGCTGCGGTATTTCCTGGTTCCCCCTTTAAAACCACTTTTAGATAATGGTTGTCGGGCAATTGTTGATTTGTTTCGTTACGGTAAATAAACATGGGCATATTCACATTATTTACAACCAGATCGAGGTCTCCATCGTTATCAAGATCACCATAGGCTGAGCCGTTTGAAAAACTTGGGGCATCAAGTCCCCAGGCAGTTGCAACATTTTCAAATCTGTAGTTTCCTGTATTTTTAAAGGCATAATTGGAGAGTTTAACAGACGGAATTGCATCAATAAGTGTTTTGTAGTCCACATTGTTACCTGATACAATAGATAAAACCATATCCCGGTTTGAAAAAAATTGGATATAATCCTGATCGGTAAGGTCCTTATAAATACCATTTGCCTCAAAAATATCCTTCAAGCCATCATTGTCAAGATCCGCAATCAAAGCACCCCACGACCAGTCTGTGGCAGAAACCCCGGCCAACCTTCCTATTTCACTGAAGGTGCCGTCAGCGTTATTTAATTGCAGAACATTCCTTGTAAACTGTGAGTGGTAACCATTATCAAGGCTGAATTTGTAATTTTCCCAATTATCGAATGTTGTTTTAGTTTTGATGCGATCGTTGTGTTCGGGTATCATATCGGTTGCAAAAATTTCCGGATAATGATCATTATTTATATCAGCCATATCGCCTCCCATGGAAGCTGCAGAGATTGATCTCATCATATCTACTAAAGATTCCATAAATGTTCCATCATGATTATTTATGTAAATATAATCGCGTTCAAAAAAATCATTTGCAACATAAATATCCATCCAGCCATCCTGATTAATATCCCCAACAGTAACACCCAGTCCGAATGCTATTGTGCTTCCATATATACCCGATGCAACACTTACATCGGTAAATCTGGTTCCATCGTTTCTGAAAAGCTTATGCCCCCCCAGAGAATCCCGTACAAAACGCTGATTCTCCTTAAGATTAAAACTACCAATTGCTTTAGGAAAATTTTTCAAAAGATACATGTCAAGATCACCATCCTTGTCGTAATCAAAAAATACCCCCTGGGTGGAATTGCCGTGTTCATTTATTCCATATTCTTTTGCTTTTTCCGTAAATGTCAGATCACTATTATTAATGTACAATTCATTCCTGCTTTGAGCTCCATCTGCATTTCCCGATTTACACACATATATGTCAGTCCAGCCATCCCCATTTACATCGACGAAGCTGACGCCCGTTGACCATCCTTCGCCTTCAATACCAGCCCGATGCGAAATATCTTCAAACCTGAAATTCCCCTTATTCAGATAGAGCATATTAGCACCCATATTGGATACCATAAATATATCGATCAGACCATCATTATTCACGTCGCCTAAAGCAACACCTCCTCCATTGTAGAAATTGCGAAAGGTATAAACATTGAACTTCTTCTTAAGTTGAGTGTCGTAATCTAATTGATTTACAAAATCAGCATGTGTAACGGATACAGGCATGAGTGTAAACAAATGATCATTTGATTGTTTGCCACAATTGCATATGAAAAATGGCAATAATAACCATATTAGCCCGATTAAGGCCTTGTTTGAAGGAATTTTCCCTTGCATCCTGTTACTTTAAACTTTTGATAGTATCATTCTGAATATTCTCTGGTTTGGACGCTGAATCGTTCCATTCCTTTTTTACAGACAAGTCAGTAAATACAGCCCAAACATGCAAGTCGTCTTCAATAAATATTGTGATGCGCCGGTTCCCGTTTATCTTTACATAAGCTGTACCATGCAGAGGGTGCTTGACTTTCAGAAAGCCATCTCCGTAGACCTTTTCATACCACAGCATCACTTCTTTTTGCAGATTTTCGGACGACAAGGTCTTATTCCAGGGGGCCCATCCTTTATATTTGAATGATACAGGCATCTCAAAAATTTTACCTTGCATAAATTTCGGATAGAAATTCATTAGAGCCTGATATTTCAATTCGTCTTTCAATTCAGCTTCAGCCGTAGTATTAGTTGTACCCTGTTTTATTAATCCTTTGTGGTTAAGATTCCAGCAATGCAGATAGAATTCCTTCTCAGGCATTCCGAAGTATAAGCCCAGAAATAATGAATCGTATCTTACCCCGCTTGCCAGTTCATGTTTTAACCTTCGCTCATATTTTGATCTTGGTGAACATCCGGAAATAATAAATCCGGAAATTACAATCATTAATAACCAATTTAGTTTTGTCTTCATTGTTTTCTGTCAATATTTATAAAATTGTAAATTATCATTATTTCTTGCAACTGCAATGATACGGCTTCCTTTTATATTCAGAATCTTAAGATCACGTATTTCGCCTTTGTTAAAAAACCCCGATTTCACAGAGGAAACAGAATGCCAGGTACCTATGGAATCACTTTTCAGAAGAAGGCCGTAGCTTGCATCGTATATACCTGTCTCCGGCTTGGCCCTGTACTGGTTTCCACCTATTATAATATCGCATTGCCCATCACTATCAAAATCATCCGCGATTATTGCATAGACCGGGGAGAACTGGGTTTCCAGTGGGAGAGGAGTTAGATGAAATGATCCATTACCCGTATTCATCATTACGCAACTCTCCATTAATCTTGCGCTTAATCTTAGGGCGCGCCTTAACACCTCAGGTGAAAAGATATCCTCAATGGTAGCATCCTTATAATCAGCGAACTGCTTAAACTTGACTGATAGAGAAGGAATCTGCTTTACAAGATCATCTTTCATTAATAATGGATATGATTTATCGTCGTTAAAAGTGCAAATTATCTGTTCAACACTGCCATTGAGATCAAAATCATTGACATACATTGTTACCGGTTTCAATGCTGAAGCTTTAAAATGCGAATTTAGTCCGTGATTTCCTAATACAAAGTCCACCTTTCCGTCTGCATTCAAATCCCTGGCAATAATCGTATGCCACCAGCCCTCTGTATTTGACAGACCAAATTTTTCAGACTGGTCCGTAAATTTCCCGTTCTCATTAATAAATATCTTCACCGGCATCCAGTCGCCTACTATCACCATATCCTGATCTCTATCATTATCAACATCGGCCCACAACATATCTGTGATCATTCCTATTCCTGTCAACCCGGCTGCAATTTTACCGGTTACATTTACAAAATTGCCATGGCCGTCATTTTCAAGCAGGTAACCATTTACAGGCAAGCCATATTCAAACGGAAGCAAACGAATTCCCACAAAAAGGTCAATATCACCGTCATTGTCAAAATCTCCGGGTTGTACGCAGGCAGTGCTCTCATATTTTCCTGCAGGCAAGATCTGTGCTGATTTGACAAATTGACCTTTGCCATGGTTTATGTACAAACGGTCGCTCAAAGCTGATGAACTTTCCGGAAATTCATTGCCTCCGCTGGCCACATATAAGTCCTGGTCCCCATCACCATCTGCATCAAAAAAAGCACAATCAGTATCTTCACAGATTTTGTCCGCTTCAAACAACTCTTCATTTGTCCTTACGAAATGGCCATTACTCACCTGTACAAACAGGGCTCCCGGAGAATCCTTAGCACCACAAATATATATATCATCACGCTCATCTCCATTTACATCGCCTACTGCCATACGAGGTCCTTCATTGGATAACATCTGAAACAGCAGCCCGTCGCGTTCAAAATCATTGAAATCGTTTTCGGTATGTTTAAAATCAAGTCCCCCAATCTTATCAACTTTTTGGAGAACAGGAGTTTGTTTTCTGCCATAAGTAATCAAACTTCTGTCAACTGCGTCTTTCTGATCCAGTTTCAAAAACTGATTTGCAGCAACTTTGCGCAAAAAAGTGCCCCTGCCATCAGGCCAGTTTACCACAATGGAATCAATTATTGTGGCATTGCCAAGTCCAAAATGAAGCCGGTTATCGACAGTGGATTGGAAACCACGCATGGGTATGAGTTCCTGATAATTAATTTTCCCCCCATAGTAAAGTGTGACTTCTGTTCCGATGGCTTCGGTATTTTGTCCTGAACCTTTCAGGGACAACATGAGAAAATTTGTCTCTGATTTTCTGTTTGTTTCATTCCTGTAAACAAACGGGGGCATATTCACATTGTTTACAACAAGGTCGAGGTCACCATCGTTATCAAGATCACCGTAAGCAGCACCATTCGAAAATGAGGGGGTATTGAGACCCCATTGAGCTGATAAATTCGTGAAGGTGAGATCCTTATTGTTGTGAAATGTATAATTTGGAACCTTCACGGAAGGAATCATATCAATTATTTTCAAAATTGCTTTTTCCTCAGTTTTTATCATAGTTCGCATAACAGAAGGATCTGAATAGAAATCCAGGTAATCACGGTCAAGAAGGTCCTTATAAATACCGTTGGCAACGAAAATATCTTTCCATCCGTCATTGTCAAGATCCATTATCAGTGCTCCCCAGCTCCAGTCTGTTTTGCTGACGCCGCTAAACCTTCCTATTTCACTGAAAGAACCGTTCTGGTTATTCAGCTGAAGAACATTCCGTGCAAATTGTTTATAGTAGCCATTTGTCAGTTTCTTCTGATATCTCTCCCAGGTTTCAAATAATGCTTTTGTTTTCAGCCGCGAATTTCCTTCAGGAGTCATTTCTGTCGCAAATATTTCCGGATAGCCGTCGTTGTTGATATCTCCCATATCAGCACCCATGGCACCCAGACTTATTTCGCGCATCTGGTCCTCAAGACATTCATTGAAAGTGCCGTTTTTATTGTTGATATATAAGTAATCACGCTCAAAAAAATCATTTGAGACATATATATCAGGCCATCCATCGCGGTTAACATCTCCGACGCTCACTCCAAGGCCAAAGCCAATCTTACTTCCGAATATGCCTGCTTCCTTGCTGACATCGACAAAATGACCGCCATCATTCCTGTATAATTTATTGCTTCCAAGTGTGTCGCGTATCTGTCGTTGCCCTGATTTTATATCATATTCAGTTACAGACTGGAAGGAATTATTCAGAAGGTAACAATCCAGGTCCCAGTCACGGTCATAATCAAAAAACGAAGCGTGGTTTGAGAGTCCGAGATCTGCAAGCCCATACTCAGCTGCTTTTTCAGTGAAGGTCAGATCTCCGTTATTTATAAATAAGTCATTGTGGCGATTATCGCTTTTCGGATTCCCTGATTTGCATACATAAATATCAAGCCATCCATCACCATTAATATCTGCAATACTCACACCTGTTGACCATGCACCCGGACAAGCTACCCCGGCTCTTTCAGTCCTATCCTCAAAAACAAAATTGCCCTTGTTGATATATAGTTTATTATCGACAAGGTTACCGCAAAAATAAATATCGGGTAATCCATCATTGTTAAAGTCACCAAGGCCTACACCTGCCCCGTTATAAAAATTTCTATAGGTATAAGTATTGTATTCCTCGGTATATTCCAGCTGGTTTAAGAAATCAATATGAGTTTGCTTCCTGTCAAGAAGTGAAAACAATGGGGTCTGAGTAGAATAAGATTTCCCCCTGCCGCACGACAAAGTCAAAATGGATATCAACAGTATCAGCCATGACGATAAACCTTGTGATCTCAAATATACCATATAATGAAGCAAGAATTTAACACTTGATTTCCATTCCTTTTTCTTTACCCTAAATCCCTCTCCCTAAATCCCTCTCCCAGGGGAGAGGGACTTAAAATGCTGATAATGTTTTTCTTACACCCCTTCTCCCAAGAGAGAAGGGGGTAACTATTTTATCGTAAGTTGTTTAGCCCCTCCCTCCTGGGGGAGGGGTTGGGGAGAGGCTCTTCTAAAAAACAGAGAGCAGGCAAATATAATAATTGCCTGCTCTCCAATAAGAAAATATTCAAGTATTATTGCGGATAACCCGGATTCTGAACAAGATTTTGGTTAGCAGCCAATTTTGACTTGTTAATCGGGAATAATGAGAGATAAGGATCAGATTTAAGAACATCGCCCACATTATGGTAGGGAATCGTCCATTTGGCATTCTGGCTCCAGAATCCCCAGCGGATCAGGTCCTGACGTCTGAAATGTTCATCAAACATCTCACGTCCCCTTTCATTGAACATTTCACCACCAGCAACAACCGAACCTGCCAGATCAAAGCTTAGCTTGCCATCAAGTGAGGTTAAATTGGTCAGACCGGCGCGCGACCTGATCTGGTTAACCAGTGCCAGAGCAGTTGCATCTGTCGCACTTCCGCTCTTGCGCCATACAGCTTCAGCTTTCATCAAAAGGACATCGGCATAACGGAATACCGAATAATCATTGCTCATGTCTGGTGTACTTCCTATCCCATATTCCCATTTACCGCTTCTTACACCTGACTGGCGCCACGCCTGGGGACCAAGTTCATTGATCTGCGGAGCTGGCTGTCCACCGATAAGATCGCCCATATTTCCAAAATTAAGAGGTTTTCCGTCGGGATCTGCACCATCAGCACCATCGTCGATCACTAATCCGCCACCGTTCTTGAATTGATAGCCTGCGAGGAAGTTGCCTCGTTTTGAAGCGGGAGTTGTCAGTGTACCTATATCGCCCCTTCGAAGGTCCGTTGCTTCGTAGGAGTTATAGAACTTCTCCAGTGTACAGAAACCATTCCATGGCTGGGCGGTAAAGTTAAATGTTTGCTGACTTCCGTAGTGCAGACTCTGCATATTAATATTAAACCCGGTGAAGAATATCTGGTCGTAGGGTATGGCAAAGATAAATTCCTTGGATCCGGAATTGTTCACATTGAAGTTGGCAAAATAATTGGATTCCAGAGAATATTTACCTGAGTTGATAATTTCATCGCAGGCAGCAATAACTTTGTCCCACTGAGCGGTACCGGAATAAACCTGGGCATTCAGGTATAACTTTGCCAACAGGAATTTTCCTGCCCAATAATTCATTCGGCCATATGTTGTACCGTCAACATTTTTTGTAAGCAGCGGAACTGCTGTTTCCAGATCGGTAATAAGATTACTGTAAACCGTTGCCCTGGGAACTGTAGGTGGAGCCGGCAGGGCATTAGCAAAGTCATTGTCATACGGAACGTTTCCGTACATATCAACCAGCCACCAGTAAAAGAAACTACGGAGTGTTGTGAGCTCTCCAATATATGCAGAGGCAACATCCTTGTTCACCTGTCCTCCATCAGACAAAGACTTAAACTGGTATATCAGTCTGTTAGCAGTACTAACACCGCCATAACAGAAATCCCATGGACCTGCCATAAATCCATCTTCATACCCCCATGCATGTAACGTAAGTCTTCTCCAGGTCCCGCCATCGTCCCAGTCGGAGCCCCTTGTAGGATAAACTCCTTCATCTGTTGTAACAGTATTAATGTGACGTAAATCACCCATTGCATATCCGCCCAATTGGGTATAAGCGGAACCCAGTGCAGCCACAAACTCTGCATCAGTTTTGAAGAAATTGGCCGGTGTAACCTCACTGAAAAGTTCTTCATCCAGTTTGGTACAAGCCTGGCTAAAAGCAGCCACTCCCAACAGAATCATTATGACTCTGATCAGATATAGTGATTTTTTCATTTTATTTTTTTCTTTTGATTTCATATCTTATTCATTTTCAGGATTAAAAAACAAAGCTTGCACCAAAAGTTACCGATCTGGTTCTGAACCATGTATCTCTTCGGTCCATACCAGTTACGAGGGGACTGTCATGTGTACCAAGATATTCACTATCTACATATCTCGGGTTTGGATCAACACCTGTATATTTGGTAATATAAAACAAGTTGTTACCGGCAACGTACATCCTGATCTTACTGAATGCCGAACTTTTTGGCAAACTGAAGTTATAGCCTAATTGCATGTTATCGAGAGAAACAAAATCTCCTTTTTCAACATATTTGCTGGATAAAGTACCTGAAGTAACGGCCAGAAGTTTTCCGTCAGCGCTCCGGATATCTGCTGTTGTCTTAGGCAGGTTGTAGGATGTGATATAAGCAGGCACTTCATAAAATGCGCGGAAAGAATTGACAAGGTCGTGTCCGAATACCCCGCGGAAGAAGACATTCAGGTCCCAGTTTTTATAGGTAATAGTGTTGCCAAATCCAAACAGAAACTTGGGCAAACCGTTTCCGCTAACCACGCGGTCAGCAGCGCTAACTGAACCATCATCGTTTGTATCTTCAAAGACAAATTTACCGTCTGAATCAATTTCTTTGAATTTGTATGTAAAAATCTGACCGATCGGCTTGCCTTCCTCTACCAATGCTATGGGAGTTCCGTTCTGACCTGGCGAACCCATATCGCCCAGTTCCTGTTTACCATACTTCAAATCAGAGCCATTATAAGTACCTGACAGGGAAACAAGTGTATTCTCAATATTGTAGGAAGGAGTAAGTGTCAGGCTATAAGAGAAATCTCCTTTCTTAACTGCATTATAATTAAGTGACAACTCCACACCGCTACTTTTTATTTTCCCAAGATTCAACCAGGCCTGATTATAAAGATTTGGAGGAACAGGTACATTATACAGGAACAACAGATCATTTGTTGTTCTTGTATAAAAGTCAAATGCTCCGGACAACTTTGATTTAAATAATGAAAAATCAAATCCGGCATCAAATTCACCTTTCTTTTCCCATTTAAGATCAGCATTTGCATTACTCACTGGTGAGTAACCCGGAACAAAAGTTCCGTTATAGAAGAAGTTTCCCTGAGGGCCCAGACGAAGCAATGACAGATAAC
>Ga0315283_10002788_pt1 | contig 14744 bp, 15 predicted proteins | sample YL17G09_0_MG_FD_204541 | JGI IMG/M metagenome (GOLD analysis project Ga0315283, IMG submission 204541) | Sediment microbial communities from Yellowstone Lake, YNP, Wyoming, USA - YL17G09_0 | ecosystem: Environmental > Aquatic > Freshwater > Lake > Sediment | place: USA: Wyoming | collected... | reverse complement strand
TGTCGGTGAAAGAGGTGACCGCGACCGTGCTCGGCGGCCACGGCGACCAGATGGTCCCCGTCGTGTCGGCAACGACCGTGGGCGGTATCCCGCTCGACCAGCTCGTCTCGAAAGCCAGGATCACGAAGCTGGCGGAGCGCACGAAGGTCGGCGGCGGCGAGCTGGTCAAGCTGCTCGGCACCTCTGCCTGGTACGCCCCGGGCGCGGCCGCCGCGCAGATCGTGGACGCGATCTGCCTCGACCAGAAGCGCGTGCTCCCCTGCACGGCGTACCTCGAGGGCGAGTACGGCATCCAGGACCTCTACATGGGCGTGCCCGTCAAGCTCGGCGCCGGGGGCGCCGAGGAGATCGTGAAGCTCAGGCTCACGCCCGCGGAGAAGAAGATGCTGAAGATCTCCGAGGCCGCCGTGCGTGACGTCGTGCAAGTGCTCACGTCCGGTTAACGAACCTCCAACAGTACGAAGCACGAGCCGTGCCGTTTACGGGCGAGGCTCACGGTACGCTTCGGCTGCTATGGATCTCGGCCTCGAAGGACGCACGGCGATCGTGCTCGGCGCCTCACGAGGCATCGGCCTCGCGATCGCGGACGCCCTGGCCGCCGAGGGAGCGAACGTGGCCATGTTCGCCCGCCGGCGCGACGTGCTCGAACGGGAGGCAGCGCGAATCGGGGCGCTTGCCGTGTGCGGCGATCTGACGAGCCCGCAACACCTGCAACAGCTCGCCGATACGACCGTGGAAGCGTTCGGTGGCATCGACGTGCTCGTGCTGAACGGCGGCGGGCCGCCACCGGGCCCCGCCGCCGGGCTCACGGCCGATCAGGTCGAGGCCGCCCTGGCTCTGCTGCTGACGCCGCACGTGCGACTCGTGGGTCTCTGCCTGCCGCACCTGCGCGCAAGTGGACGTGGCCGCATCGTCGCGATCGAGTCGACGTCGGTGAAAGAGCCGATCGCGAACCTCGCACTCTCGAATGCGATCCGGCCCGGCGTCGTCGGGTGGCTGAAGACGCTCGCGCACGAGCTCGGCTCCGACGGGATCACGGTCAACACGATCGCCCCCGGGAGAATCGACACCGAGCGGATGCAGGAGCTCTACGGACCTGACGGGCCGCCGGCGGCAACGATCGAGGCGATCGCTGCGCGACGCCTCGGCACCCCGGCGGAGATTGCCGCAGCCGTGTGCTTCCTGGCCTCGGAGCCTGCCGGCTACGTGACAGGCACCGTGCTGCCGGTCGACGGCGGCCTCACCCGCGGGCTGTTCTAGGGATGGCCCGCTTCTCGGCCAGGCGCCTGCTCGCGGGCGCCGCGATCATCGGCGCGCTCGCGCTTGCGTTCATCTGGCTCGTACCGTCGAGCAACTACCTCTTCGTACCGAACAAGGCAAAGCCGGTCGCCGACCGCGTCACGGTGCCGGGCGAGAAGCCGCACCAGGGGCGCGGAGGCATCTACTACGTGGACGTCACGGTCAGGCGCGCAACCTGGTCGGAGCGACTCCTGCCGTTCCTGCGCCCGGAGGGAGCCACGCTGGTGTCCGGCGCCGCCGTGGTGCCGCAGGGATCGTCCTTCGAGGAGCGCCGCCGGGACGGGCTCGCGGAGATGGCGCGCTCGGAACAGGTCGCCGCCGCAGTTGCCCTGCGAGAGGCCGGATACAAGGTCAAGGCAACGCCCACTGGCGCGCTCGTCGAGGGAGTGGCAAGCGACGTTCCGGCCGCAGCGGTGCTCAAGTCCGGCGACGTGATCGTGTCCGTGCGCGGCATTCCGGTGCGCACCCCCCTCGGCCTCAAGAGTGTCCTCCGACGTGCCAAACCGGGCGAGACCGTGGCACTGCGCCTGCGCCGCGGGGGGAAGCCGCGCGACGTCACCGTACGCACCGTTCCCTCACCGGCGGATCCGGCGCAGGCGATCATCGGCATCCGTGTCGCCCAGTCGGCGAAGATCGAGCTTCCCGTGAACGTGGACATCAATCTCGGCGACGTCGGCGGGCCATCGGCCGGGCTGCCGTTCGCCCTCGACGTGCTCCAGGAGCTCGGCCGCGACGTGGACCGTGGCCACCGCGTGGTCGCGACGGGCGAGATCGCGCTCGACGGGTCGGTGGGCCCGATCGGCGGCGTCAAGCAGAAAGTGTTCGGCGCGCGGAAGGCCGGAGCCGATGTCTTCCTCGTCCCGGCTGGGGATAACGCGGAAGAGGCGCGCCGGTATGCAGGGAACCTTCGCATCGTGCCGGTGGAGAGTTTTCAACAGGCGTTGTCCGTTCTGCGGACGCTCCGGTGAAAATGCCGTATTTGCAGGGTTTTGCCAGACTCGACAACCCACGCTAATTGCGGGACTTTCCTGGGTCTCACCCCTTGCGGGCGAACGGTCTGACGGCAAGAATGGCCCCTGTCCGAGGGGGACACTCGAGGTAGTAAAGAACTCTATGAGCAAATCTGTCAAAGCATCCTGCAATGATTGCTATTTCCGTGGCGCCGGCCTCTGTGCCCTCCCCGGTGAGACCGTGTGCCCGACGTTCCGCGCGGCAACAGGGGGGCAGCTGACTCCGCCGCGCCAACCGCGTCTCGTGCTCCGACCCGTGCAACCGCTCGTCGCGCAGTCCGCCGCCCAGTAGAATCCCGGCCATGCCGCCGGAGCAGCCGACTCCGACCCAGCCGCCACAAAAACGTGTGTGGACCGCGAGGCGGATCGTGCTCGCCGTCCTTCTCGTCTACGGGCTCATCCTCGTGCTTGCGAACCGGCAGACGGAACCGGTCAACTTCGTCTTCTTCAAGACAGAGGGGCCACTGTTCGTCATCGTCCTCCTGGCGCTCGCGGTGGGTTTCCTGATCGGCTGGCTGTTCGACGACCTGCGCGCGCGCAGGCGCCGCAAGGGCCCGAAACCAGAGAGCGAGCCTCGCGCGTGACGGCCTCGCGCCGTCCCTACAGCAGGGAGGCGAGCAGCGCCACGCCCTCGGCGATCCGCTCCGGCGTCTCGTAGCTGAAGGCGAGCCGGGCCGCGCTCGACCCGCCGGCTCCGGCCGGGAAGAAGTCTGTCCCCCGCACGAAGGTGACCCCGGCCTCTGTCGCGCGAATGAGCAGCGCTGCGGAATCGACGCCCTCGCCGAAGTCGACCCACAGGAAGTAGCCGCCCTCAGGCCTGCTCCAGCTCACACCGGCAGGCAACTCGCGCTCCAGCGAAGCGAGCATCGCGTCCTTGCGGGTCTTGAGCAGCCCGCGGACGCGGGCGAGGTTCGGCTCGAAAGCGCCCCGGTCGATCAGCTCGAAGACCGTCGCCTGGGGCAGCAGCGACGGCGAAATGTACGTGGAGACGGCACGCTCGTCGTAGGCCGCGACCATGTCCTCTGGAACCACGAAGTACCCGATCCGCAGGCCGGGAGCGACCGTCTTCGAGAACGACGACGTGAACGCTACGCGCGAGCCGCCCTCCAGCTCGTGAATCGAAGGCTCCGGCTCACCGTCGTAGCGGACGAGCCCGTAGGGGTCGTCCTCGAGCACGGCCAGGTCGTAGGTCGCCGAGAGGTCGGCGAGACGACGGCGGCGCTCCGTTCCGAGCGTGCGGCCCGACGGGTTCTGGAAGGTCGGGATCGTGTAGAGGAACGACACGTCACCGCCCCTCGCAAGCTCTGCCTCCAGCGCGTCGAGGTCGAGCCCCTCGTCGTCCATCGGCACAGCCACGACCTCGGCGCCGTTCCACCCGAGCAGCTTCAGCGGCCGGTCGTACGTCGGCGCCTCGACGAGCACCCGGCCCGGCTTGCGCGCGAGTTGCACTGCAGCGTAGAAGACGAACCCCTGCAGCCCACCGGTGGTGACGAAGACGCGGCTCGCGGGGACGCCGTGCCGGGCCGCGAGCGACTCGCGCAGCGGGCCATACCCGCCACCGCTGCCGTACGACAGGATCGCCGTGCCGTCCCTCGCGAGCGCGGTGGACGCGCAGTCGGCGATGAGGGCGGGGTCGAGGCACTCGGGAGCCGGTGCGCCACGGGCGAAGGAGATCGGGGCCATGAACCTGAGCCTACCGGTGCGGCCGCACCCCGCCGTCCGCCTACTGCTGCTACTGTTTTCCACAGGGACGGCAATCCGTCGCCCCGTGGGATCTCGCTTCTTTCGACTCTTCTGCAGGACGGGTTCGAGGGTAGGTGGTCTCGAACTCGAATCCAAGGAGTCGAAAACCGCATGTCAAACACGTTTGCCGCGCTCGGTCTGAGCGCCGACGTCATCGATGCACTCGCAGCCGAGGGCATCGAAACCCCCTTCCAGGTACAGACGCGCACCATTCCGGCCGCATTGTCCGGTGCGGACATCCTCGCCAAGGCCCCGACCGGGTCCGGCAAGACACTCGCCTTCGCGGTACCGATCGTCGAGCGGATCACGCCCGGCGACGGCCGCCCGTCGGCACTCGTGCTCGTCCCCACCCGCGAGCTCTGCGCCCAGGTGACGGAGGTGTTCGAGACCATCATGCGGTCCCGCGGCCTCTCCGTCGCGTCGGTGTACGGCGGCGTGCCGATCCACGCCCAGGCCGTCAAGGCGAAGAAGGCACACGTGCTCGTCGCCACGCCAGGCCGGCTCCAGGACCTGATGGACCGTCGCCTCGTCACCCTCGACGCCGTCGAGATCCTCGTCCTCGACGAGGCCGACCGGATGCTCGACATGGGCTTCAAGCCACAGGTCGACAAGATCGTGCGCCGTATCTCCGACGACCGCCAGACGATGTTCTTCTCCGCCACGCTCGACGGCGCAGTCGGAGAGCTTGCACGGTCGTATACGAGCTCGCCGGTGCGGATCGAGGCAGAGCTGCCCGGCGAGCAAGGGAACGGCGAGGTCGACCACCAGTTCGTCTCGGTCACTGCCGAGAACAAGGTCGAGAAGCTCGTCGAGCTCCTCAGCGAGGAGCGCGGGCTCGCACTCGTGTTCGTGCGCACCAAGCGCGGCGCCGACCGGCTTGCGCAACGGCTCGCCCGTCATGACGTGCACGCCGTCGCCATGCACGGCGACAAGACGCAGGCGGCACGTGAGCAGGCGCTCTCGCGCTTCGAGGCCGGGAAGGTGACGACGCTGATCGCCACCGACGTCGCAGCCCGCGGGCTCGACCTCTCCGACATCACGCACGTGATCAACTTCGATCCGCCCGAGGACGAGAAGGCGTACACGCATCGCGTCGGCCGCACGGGGCGCGCGGGCCGCTCGGGCACGGGCGTCACGCTCGTGCTCCCGGACCAGCAGTCAGAGGTGAGCCGCGTCGCCCGCCTCAACGGCCACCACGAGAAGTGGGAGGAGACCGGCATGAAGGTCGCCGCTCCGAAGCTTCTCTACTCGGGCCGCAAGCGCGGCTCCAAGTGGGGCCCCACCCGGCCCCGCCGCAAGATCTGAAACACAGCGCGGCGAAGCCGCTGGACCCGATGCTCCAGCTTCAGCCGGGAGCCTGAGCATCTCCGACACCGCGTCCTTCATCTCGCGTACCCCGGTGCCGAGGCGCCGTGCCATCGCGGGCGCCCCCCTGGCGCCGAAGAGGAGCACGAGCACCCCCGCGAGGATGAGGATCTCCCAGATACCGAGGCCGCAGGGCATGTCCGGGAATGGAGCGGCGGCTCCCGGTTCAGGCGCCGGCGCGGAACGTTTCGGCCATGCCTGCCGCGAGGCTCCTCGGCGCGTAGCCGAGCTCCGTGCGCGCCTTTTCGTCGCTCGCCCAGTAGGTGACGCCGTCGGTTGCGGCGATCAACTCGGCGACGTTCGGGGGCACGCCGAGCGTCGGCCCGAGTCGCGTGCGCCCGAGGGGCCCGGTGAGCCGGATCAGCGACGTCGGCAGCGAGAAGCGGGGCGGCCGCCTGCCGGCAGCCTGCGCCGCCGCCGCGATCAGGTCACGCGCGCGCGTCAGCTCGCCGCCGAGCACGTAGTCCTCGCCGATCCGCCCCGCCGCGAGAGCAAGCAGGATTCCCTGGACGACGTCGTCGACGTACACGGCGTTGACGCCGAGCGTGGGAAAGCTCAGGTACGGCAGCTTGCCGGCCATGGCCGAGCGGATCTGCTCACCCATCTGGGACGTGTCCCCCGGGCCGTAGACGAGCCCGGGCATCGCGACCACGATCGGCGCGCCCACCTCGATCCGACGCCTGGCGGCCTCATGGGCCTCCCACTTCGTCTCGTCGTAGGCCGAGACGAACGAGCCGGCCGGCCGAACGTAGCTCTCGTCGACGACGGCACCCCTGGTGTCCCCGAAGCCGTTGACGGTCGAGACGTAGACGATCCGGCCGACGCCGGCAGCGGTCGCAGCGTCGAGCACGCGCTCGGTGCCGCCGACGTTGACCTCGCGCATGTCGGCTGCCTGGGAAGCGGCCACGCCGACGCGGTACACCGCAGCGCTGTGCACCGCAGCGTCACAACCCTCGAGCATCCCGGCCTCGACAGCGAGGAGATCGCCGGCGACGAGCTCGCAGCCGAGCTCACGGAGGGCGTCTGACTTCGCCGGCGAGCGCACGAGCGCGCGGACGTCGTCTCCGCGCTCCCGCAGGACGGCTGCGAGGCGCGAGCCGATGAACCCCGTCGCTCCAGTCAGGAAGATGCGCACTGGCTCGCCAGCCTAGTCGCAGAGATCGCCGTCAGTGGTTGACGAACTCCTTCAGCAGCACGATGACGAGGCCGAACGATGCGTTCCCGCCTGCGAGGTTGTCGCCGCAATCGAGCCTCCGGTTGCGGAGCCGCACGGCCCACGATCCTCGAAGCTGCGATCGACCTCCGGCGGCGCGGTGAAACGGAGTTCCACGGCTTCGCCGTGGCAAAGGAGATCGCAGAACAGGCGGAGGCCCGCACTCTCACGGCGCACGGCACGCTCTACAAGGCGCTCGGCCGGATGGCGGAAGCCGGGCTGTTGGAGAGCCGCTGGGAAGACCCCAACATCGCCGCCGCAGAGGGCCGTCCCCGACGGCGGCTCTACCACATCACCGGCCTGGGCGCGCAGGCTGTCCCCGCGTCGGACGCGATCCGACGATCACCCGCCGTCCGACACAGAGGAGGACTGGCGCCGTCGTGAGTGCGTCGGCTCCCGCTCTCGCAGCCGGGCTCACGCGCGCATGGGTTCGCCTCTACACGCGTGGGCTCCCGGCCGACCTCCGGACGGCGCGGCAGGCCGAGCTCGAGTCCGATCTCTGGGAGCACGAGCATTGGCGTACGACCGAAGGCCTCCGGCCCGGCCGCATGGGGTTCGAGATCGTGGCACGGCTGGTCGCCGGGATGGCAGCCGACCTCTCATGGCGACTCGTGCACCGCAACGCACGACGGCACACAACCCGTCCACTTGGAGGTGGAACAATGAACGAACTGCTGAAGAAACACGGAATGGTTGCTCTTGCGGTTGCGCTCGGAGTCTGGGCAACTACCGTGGTGCCGATACTCGTGGGCTCAGACGACTGGCTCCAGGTAGGCGTCTCAGTGTCCTTTGGTCTCCTCATCCTGGGCGGCCTGATCGCCATGCACCGCGGGCTCCGCGGCGGTCGAGTGGCAGTTGCGTTGGGCGCGATCGGGACCGGAATGATGACCTTGTGGCTCGTACTCCCTACTATCGCCACGGTCGCAATCCTGATCTGGCTGTACGCAACGCGCGATGTCCGGCAGGTGCCGCCGCTGCCGGCCTGAACGCCCCCTGGACGGGGCGGAGTCATCCGCCCCGTCCTACCCGCGGGCGATCTCGGCGGCGAGCTGAGCGACCTCGGTCGGCGTCTTGCCGACGCGGATGCCCTTCGCCTCGAGAGCGGCCTGCTTGCCCTCGGCGGTGCCGGACGAGCCGGAGATGATTGCGCCCGCATGACCCATCGTCTTGCCCGGCGGGGCCGTGAAGCCCGCGATGTAGGCGACGACCGGCTTCGACATCTCGCTCTCGATGAACGCGGCCGCCTTTTCCTCCTCGTCGCCGCCGATCTCACCGACCATGACGACGTACTCCGTCTCCGCGTCGGCCTCGAACTTCGCGAGCACGTCGATGAACGAGGAGCCGACGACCGGGTCGCCGCCGATGCCGACGATGGTGGAGTTGCCGAGCCCCATCTGCGTCAGCTCGTGCCCGATCTGGTAGGTGAGCGTGCCCGAGCGGGAGACGAGGCCGATGCTCCCGGCGCTGAAGATCTCCGCCGGGATGATCCCGACGTTCGCCTTCCCGGGAGAGAGCGCGCCCGGGCAGTTGGGGCCGATCAGCGTCACACCCCGTGGGCGGATGTACGTGTGGATCCGCAGCATCTCGTGGGCGGGCACTCCCTCGGTGATGCAGATCACGGTGCCGATGCCGGCATCGACCGCCTCGTAGACGGCGTCGGCTGCGAACGGCGCAGGAACGAAGATCATCGCCGTGTTGGCACCGCGCTGCGCGACCGCCTCGGCCACCGTGTCGAAGACGGGCACTCCCTCGACGTCCTGGCCGCCCTTGCCCGGCGTCACCCCCGCGACGAGGTTCGTCCCGTACGCGCGGTTGCGCAGGCCGTGGAAACGGCCTTCCGAGCCCGTCAGGCCCTGCACGACGAGGCGCGTGTCGTCGTCGACGATGATCGCCATCAGTGGCTCACCGCCAGGATCGCGACCCGGTCGAGCCTGAGGAACGCGCCGTTGATGCGGTGAGCGAGCAGCTCCCGCGCGCGCTGCGCCTGCTCGCCCACGCAGCCGCAGCGATCGAGCCACGGCTGCAGCTCGATCGGCTTCTCGAAGAAGCGGACCTCCTCGACGGCGAGCCCCGCCGACTGGGCAAACGACGTCCACTCGGCGTCGGAGTAGTTTCGGACGTGCGATGGGTCACGAAGCTTTTCGGCCTCTTCCACGTCGTCGCCCATGAACAGGTTGTCGACGATCAGCACACGATCGGCGGTCACGCGCGCCATCTCCTCGACCGCCTTCGCCACGTCGTCGTAGTGGTGCGCGGCAACGCGCGTGGCAACCACGTCGAAGCTGGCATCCCCGAACGGGAGCTGCTCCGCCCGGCAGATCAGATCGGCTTCCATCCCGGGTGCCGGATCACAACTGACGACGTCGAGCCCCGCCTCGCGCAGGCGACGCGCCACGTGGCCGCCACCGGTGGCCACGTCCAGCGCGGTCCGCGCTCCGGCGGCCCAGTGGACGATCAGGTCGAGGTCGGGGCCCTCGCGGTGCGCGTCCGACTCGACGTACAGCCGCGCACGCTCACTCCAGAGATCGGAGTAGACGCCGCCCTCACCGGTGATCCGATCCCCGGCGCTCATGTTCCGGCTCCGCTCAGCTCGACTGCCTTCCGCGCCGCTTCGAGCATCGTCGGCTCGACGTGGAGGTTCGGGGGCGCAGCCTCGGCGAGGATCCGACGCCCCTCGTCCGCGTTCGTGCCGTCCAGCCGAACGACGATCGGAAGCGTGATGCCCATCTGGGCGACCGCCTGGAGGACGCCTTTCGCTACCTCGTCACACCGGGTGATGCCACCGAAGATATTGAAGAAGATCGCCTTCACCTGCGGATCGCGGGTGATCACCTCGAGTGCATCGACGACGCCCTGTGCGTCGCCGCCGCCGCCGAGGTCGCAGAAGTTCGCCGGGCGCCCGCCGGCGAACGTGACGACGTCGACGGTCGACATCGTCAGGCCGGCGCCGTTGCCGAGCACTCCGACCTCACCGTCGAGCTTCACGTACGTGACGAGCTTCTCACGCGCCAGCGCCTCGAGTGGGTCGGCGGCGTCGAGGTCGCGCATCTCCGCCACCTCGGGATGGCGATAGAGCGCGTTGTCGTCGACGGTGAACTTCGAGTCGAGCGCCCTCACGGTGCCATCGGGTGTCACGATCAAGGGGTTGATCTCGCAGAGCATCGCGTCGAAGCGGACAAACGCCTCGTACAGCTTGCCGACGATGGCGGCGATCTGCTTCTGCTCCGACGGGTCCGTGACGCCGCCACCGTAGACGAGGCGGCGCGCCTGCCACGGGTGGAAGCCCTCGAGCGGATCGACGTGCAACTTCACGAGCGCCTCCGGGCTCTCTTCCGCCACCTGCTCGATCTCGATGCCGCCCTGCGTCGTGAACATGAACAGCGGCTGCTTGGCGCCACGGTCGAACGTGAGGGAGAGGTAGTACTCCTTCGCGATGTCGGAGGCCCGCTCGACCCACAGCCGCTTGACGACGTGGCCCTTGATGTCGAGCCCGATGATGCGCTTCGCGTGCTCCTCCGCCTCGTGGGCGGTGCGTGCAAGCTTGACGCCCCCGGCCTTGCCGCGCCCGCCGGTCAGCACCTGGGCCTTGACGACGACCGGCCCGCCGAGCACCTCGGCCGCCTGCCTGGCCTCACCCGGGGTCGTCGCCAGGCGCCCCTCCGACACGGGGATGCCCACGCGCTGGAACAGCTCTTTCCCCTGATACTCGTAAAGATCCACGCCGACGGCGAGAGTACCAGCACGGGTTGTGCGAGCATCACGGCATGCGACTTGCACTCCTGCTCGTCCCCGTAGCGCTGCTACTCGCGGGGTGCGGGACATCGCAGGCGCCGTTCCGGCCCGCGGAGAAGGCCCCGCCGCAGCGGTTCACGCTCCGTTGGGTCGAGCACTATCCGGAAGAGCAGGCCGCGCTCGTCTTCGGCGTGCAGTCGTTCGCAGTGACAGAGACCGGCTGGTCTGCGGACATCTCCGTGGAGAACCGCTCCGACGTCGGCTGGGAGGTCGGAGCACCGCGCTTCTCGCTCGAGCGGGCGTTCGGCGTGCTCCTGTTCGCGAGCGGTGACCTCGACGAGCTCGAACGGCGCAACAGGAACGGCGCCCTCCCTGCGATCCGCAACGCTACCCGCTACGCGCCGGCGCTCCCGGTCGTGCTCGAGCCGGGCAAGACGTGGTCCGGGACGATCTCGGCGCCGGGCCCGCTCGCAGCCGGCCTGTGGGTGCGCATCTCGTTCGGCACCTTCACGAGCGTAGGCGACCCGCCGCCGGGTGCGGAGCGACGCGTGGTCTGGTTCACCGACCATACCCTCAGGCTGAAAGCGGAACCGACCCAGTAGCGAGATCGGCCGGCTCCGCCGTGTCGCGTCCGCCGGCCGGCGATGCGGGAGATCGGCCATGATCATCCGGAGTCATGCAATCGCGCCGGTGGCTCCCGATCGTCATCCCCGGCGCCGCGGAGACGGCAAGGCAGGCGCGTGCAGAAAGAGCTGCCACGACCGGTTGACACGCCACGCCTGCCGCCGCCGTGAGCCGCTCGCCTACTATCGTCCGGTGGACGCGATCGTGGTCGACGGGCTCGAGAAGACCTACAAGGGCAGCGTGCGGGCACTCGACGGGATCACGTTCTCGGTGCCCGAGGGGCAGGTGTTCGGCCTGCTCGGCCCGAACGGGGCGGGCAAGTCGACGACCGTCCGGATCCTGACGACGCTGACCCGGCCCGACGGCGGCAGCGCGACGGTTGCAGGCCACGACGTCTCTCGCGAGCCAGGAGCCGTACGCCACTCGATCGGCTACGTCCCACAGGCGTCGGGCGTCGACCGCGAGGCGACGGGCCGGGAGAACCTGCTCCTCCAGGGCCGGCTGCAGCGGATGCGGGGCGCCGGGCTCGAGCGTCGCGCCACGGAGCTGCTCGAGACGTTCGGGCTCGCCGAGAAGGCGGACGCGCTGGTGAAGACCTACTCGGGCGGCATGAAGCGCCGCCTCGACGTCGCGACGGGCCTGATGCACAGCCCGCAGGTGCTGTTCCTCGACGAGCCCACAACCGGTCTCGACCCGGAGGCGCGCGCGGCGATGTGGGACGAGCTCTCGCGGCTTGCCACACGCGAGCGGCTGACGATCCTGCTCACCACGCACTATCTCGAGGAGGCCGACAGGCTCGCCGAGCGCGTTGCGATCGTGAGCCGGGGCAAGGTCGTGGTGGAAGGCTCGCCCGAGGAGCTCAAGCAGGCGCTGAGGGGGGACGCTGTCGCCGTCGACCTCGAGAGCGACACGGCCGAGAGGGCCGCCGAGGTCGTGCGGGCGCTCGACGGCGTCCATGAGACTGTGGTCGACGGCCGGCGACTGCATGCGCGCGTCGAGCACGGCGCGCAGGCGGTACCCGTGATCCTGGGCGCACTCGACGGAGCGGGCGTCGGCGTCAGCGCCGTGACGGTCTCGCGGCCGTCCCTCGACGACGTCTACCTGCATCACACGGGGCGCGGCTTCCGCTCCGACGACGAGGCGGGCTCGTGACCACGGTGGTCTCGCAGACGCTGTACCTCTGCGCACGCACGCTGCGCAATCTGTCCCGGCAGCCGATCTGGATCGTCGTGATGGTCGTGCAACCGATGTTCTGGCTCCTGCTCTACAGCCAGCTGTTCCGGCGCATCACCGACCTGCCGGGCTTCGGGACGACGTCGTACATCGACTACCTGACCCCCGGCGTCGCGGTGATGACGGCGTTCTTCTCGGGGTCGTGGGCAGGGATGGGCATGATCGAGGACCTCGATCGTGGCGTGCTCGAGCGGTTCCTCGCGACGCCGGCGCACCGTGGCGCGATCGTCTTCGGCAGGATCCTCGAATCGTCGATCGTCGCGACGCTGCAGGCGCTGCTGATCCTCGTGACGGGACTCGCGCTCGGCGCGACGAACGGCGGCGCGCCCGGCTGGTTCATCATCCTCGCCGCATCCTTCCTCGTCGCCGCCGGGTTCGCGGGGCTCTCCCACGGGGTGGCGCTGCGAACGCGCCAGGAGGCGTCGATGATCGCGGTGGCGCAGTTCATCGGACTGCCGCTGCTCTTCTTCTCCTCGCTCCTGATCGCACGCGCGCTGATTCCGGACTGGATGCAGACCCTGTCGCTGCTGAACCCGGTCGAGTGGGCCGTGCGCGCCGCGCGCGGTGAGGCGCTGCCCGGCACGAGCTGGACCGAGATGGGCGGGTTCATGCTCCTGCTCGTGGGATTCGTGGTGGCGACGACGGGCTTCGCAACGATGAGTTTCCGCTCCTACCAGCGGACGCTGTAGTGAAGTCTCTCCAAACGTTTGACCGGAAACTCAGACCGTCCGCGTATCCGGAAGCTGGTCAACGGTGCCGCATCTGCTCGGCGAGCGGCCTGAGGGGGTTTCGCGTGCAACGTTACGAGAGGCCGCACTAGCCGCCCGGCAGGGGCGACCAGTCGGGCAGCCCATCCGGGACCGAGTCTTTCGTGAGCCTCCGGAGGCCGGTGCCGTCGGCGTCGATCACATAGATCTCGGCCCCAGGACCGTTCTTGCCGCGCCGAAACGCAATCTTCTTCCCGTTGGGCGACCACGTGGGCTCGGTATCCCACCCCCCTAGCGTGAGGCGTCTCCAAGGGCCCCCGGTGAACTTGGTCACATAGATCCCGTTCGGCCCGGTGACGGCCAGTTTTGACGTATCCGGCGAGATGGCGGGAGCGAAGGCACCCCCCGACGAGTATTTCGCGACTTGCCCCCTCTCGTCCATCAAGTACACCTCGACCTTGCCGTCCCGGTCGCTCGCAAACGCGAACGCTCTGGTGTTCGGAACCCACGCCGGGTCGAAGTCCCTGGCCGGACTCTTGGTGAGGTTCACCTGCCGCGTGCCGTCGACATTCATCACGTAGATCTCCACGTTGCCGCCGCGGTCGCTGACGTAGGCGAGCGTGGCCCCGTCGGGCGACCATTTGGGAGCGGCTTCGTTCCAGGGGCTGTTCGTGAGCCGCCTCTGGTCGCTGCCGTCGGCGTTCATGGCGTAGATCTCGGAGTTGCCGTCGCGGTCGCTGTGGAACGCGATCCTCTTCCCGTTTGGTGACCAGCTTGGCGCTTCGTTCCTTGACGGACCGTGAGTGAGACGTCTCACGTGCGTGCCGTCCGCGTTCATCACGCAGATCTCGTTGGGAGTCCCGCACGTGTAGGCAATGCGCGACGCCTTGTCAGATCCGCCCCCGGCGGCGACAGAAACCAGCGCGAAGAGGGTGAGCGCGAGAAGACGACGAACGGCTCCGGCTCGTTCCGAACAGCGCACGCCACAACCTCCGATAGGACTGGCGATCGCAGGGAGCCTGACAGTCGGCCGACGTGCTGTCAAGGACAGCCCAGGCTGCTCCGACCGTCGGGACAGGGAAGGTAGAAGCGCAGCTCGAGCGTCGGCGAGCACCGAGCAGCTACCGCGGCCTCTCCAGACGTTTGACCGGAACAGACCGTCTGCCCATCCGGACATGCTCATAAACGCCGCCCCTGCTCGGCGAGCGGCCTGAGAGGGTTTCGGTGCGACGTTACGAGAGGCCGCACCAGCGGCGGGGTGCGCCTCAGCTTCGACCCGAACGATCGACCCGTGAAGCGATCGACCTGCGACGGCCGCCTACTGTGGTTGCGCGGTGGGTCGCACGAGGATCTCGTTCACGTCGACGTGCGGCGGCTGCGAGAGCGCGTAGATGACCGCGCGGGCGACATCGTCCGGCTGCAGCGGCTCGTCGAGCGGCACCTGCTCGAAGAACGGGGTGCTCACGATGCCGGGCGCGATCACCGTGACGCGCACCCCCGTACCGTCGAGCTCCAGGCGCGCGTTCTCGCCCATCGCGTGCACCGCGTGCTTGGTGGCGCCGTAGAGCGAGCCGGCCACCGACCGGCGGCCGGTGGCCGACCCGGTGAGCAGCAGGTGGCCCCTCGACTCCTTCAGGGCGGGCAGCGCCGCACGGATCGTCAGCGCCACGCCGTACACGTTCGTCAGCACCAGCTGCCGCCAGTGGTCGACGGTGTCGCCGAGGAAGCTCCGCTGCGAGCCGAAGCCGGCCTTCGCCCAGGCTGCGTCGAGCCGGCCGAAGTGCTCGAGGCAGGTGATCACCGCCGCCTGCTGGTCGG
>Ga0315283_10002787_pt1 | contig 14746 bp, 15 predicted proteins | sample YL17G09_0_MG_FD_204541 | JGI IMG/M metagenome (GOLD analysis project Ga0315283, IMG submission 204541) | Sediment microbial communities from Yellowstone Lake, YNP, Wyoming, USA - YL17G09_0 | ecosystem: Environmental > Aquatic > Freshwater > Lake > Sediment | place: USA: Wyoming | collected... | reverse complement strand
GAGTTGGTAGCCTCGGCCATCACGGCATACCACGCCCTGTTCGGACAGTTGGGCCAAAGCCGCACAGACGGTGGCCGTGCGCATCCCGCACAACTGGCGCAGGCGCTGCACCGAGGTCGGCTCGTGCAGTTGGGCCAGCACCCGGCGCACGCGCTCGCTGGCCGAAGCGCCACCGGTGCCGCCGGAGTCTGGCGGTGGATCCGCTAAGACCGACAAGGCCAACGCCGAACCGCTTTGCGTCAGTTGCAGCGGAATATGGTCTTGGGAAGGGGCGGCGCGGTGTTCGGTCGAGAGGGTCAACTGGGTGCCGCGGCGACGCAGGTAAAGGTTGGAGTCGCCCCAACCATGCAGTTCGCTGGAACCGCGCAAGGCCTGGCCTGGCCGCGAGCCGTTGGAGTCCTTGCGGGCATGATGCACGACCAATACGGCCAGGTGAAACTGCCGCTGCAGTTCCCGCAGGAAAGAGAGCAGGCCGGCGATTTGCGAGGCGTCGTTTTCATCGACGCGGTGCAGCCGGATCAAGGGATCCAAGATCAGCAGGATCGGTTGGATCGACGCCAGAGTATTGGTCAGGCGGTGGCGATCGGCGCTGAGGTCCAGCCGCAACACGGGCGCCGTAATGACCTCGATGGGTAAGGGGCTCAACGACAGCTTGGCGGCCGCCGCGATGCCCTCCAACCGTTGGCGCACCACGGCCAGCGAGTCCTCGGCGGGAAAGAGCAAGACCGGACCCTGCCGCCGCACGGGGAACTGCCGCAGACAGGCCGCGCCGCCACTGGCGCTGGCCAGCAAGTCCACCGACGCCGGGGCCAGACACGGCCGTTGCAGGCCGACCTGAGCCAGACCATGGACCAGGTAGGCTTCCACCGCGGGGCGGTCTAAAGCGTCCAATTGGGCGCGGGCTCCGATCCGCGAATACAGCGAACGATGATGGCCTAAGCGCAGCGTTTCCTGGAGATAGAGATCGCCCACCAAGACCAGGGCGAAGACCGGCTGGCGAGGCAAGTTCAAGCCCAGCAACAGCCGCACTTCCTCCAGCGATCCGGGCGGATAAGCTTGCGCGTCATCCAGGACCAACACGGGGGTGACCCGGCCCAGTTCTTTCAAGGCGTCCTCCAGGCGAGCCAGATTGCGGCTGCGGTGCAGCCCGGGCTTCTGACCCAGCTTGGACAGGAGCACGGCCAAGAGGCCACTGCCGCTCAAGGTGGCTTGGGTGATGACCAAGGGGCAATAGGCCTTGGGCTCGAGGCTGGCGACCCAGTAGGCGACCAAGGCGCTCTTGCCGACGCCATTATCCCCGCACAGGAGCATGATGGAACGGAGCGCGGCCGTCTGCTGCAAGAGGGCCAGGTTCTGTTCCCAGGCTGGCGTCAGGCAAGGCTTGTCGCCGGCGTCGTCGCTGAAGGGAACCGCGCGCACGCCCCAGTGCCGCAGCGCCGCACCGAGCAAGGAATCAACGATCATACGCCTGCTCTCCTCCGGTTTCGCTGTTGAGGTGCAAGGGCGCCTTGCGCGCCAGGCCGATCAACTTGTTTTGATACCACACCTCCAGGCGCTGGCGGGTGAAGGGATCGAAGCGCAGTTGGACTTTGAGGGCGCGCAAGCTCAGCGGCACCTCGTAGAGCTGGCCGTCCAGGCGGATGGTGCCGTTCTTGCGCACGGCGCGGTAGAGGTGGAGGTAGAACAGCCGGTCGATATCTTGATCGGCTTCCAGGTGACGCAAGGTTTTCGCAGCGCGTTGGAAGCGCGCTTCCGGGCTTTCCTGAATGCTGGAATGGATGCGCTGGTGATAGACGGTTTGGATCCACGCCGAGAGTTTGGCGTTGAGTTGATCGAGGTCATGAGCCTGGTTGCCTTCCAAGCGCAAAGTGCTTTCAAACCCTTGTTGAATCGAAAAAATTACCCTTTCGATTTTTCCCTTCGACCAACTGTGGTAGGGACGGCAATGCAACAACCGGATGCCCAACTGGGCGCAGACGATGCGGGTGTGGGCATTGATGAAGGGCTTGCCCTGGTCGGTATAGAGCTTGCGGGGCAGACCTCGGCGCAAGACGGCTTCTTTGAGAGCGTGATGGAAGGCTTCGGTATTGGCCTGCCGATAGTAGGCGGCGAAGGGCAACAACCGGGAGTGATCGTCGATGAGCACGCACAAATGGGTGGGCAGGCTCTTGTCGCCAACGCGCAACGTCGGCCCCGGCGAGAAGTCCACCATCCAGAGATCATTGACGTGGGGCGTTTCGAAGGCCTTGGTCGGGCCGCTCTCCAGCCGGCCGGCCCGCAAACTGGCGCGGTCCAAGCCCTGGCGACGCAGGTGCCGATAGATCACGCTCACCGAGGGCAGGGGGCGGCCCTGCTGGGCCCAATGCCCATAGAGCACCTTGACGGGGATCTGCGGGTTTTGGGTTACCTGCTCCAGCACCCAGGCGGCCGTGGCTTCGTCCAGCACCCGGGGGCGGCCTTGATCGCTGCGCGGGGCCGGCCGGAGCGCATTGAAGCCGCCCTTTTTGTAGGCATACCACCAGTCCTCCAACGTGCGCACCGCGTAATAGTCGCCGTTCTCGTTGGGCCAGGGCTGGCGTGAGGCCTGCGCGAGAGCTTGGGACAGACGGTGCCCACACCGAAGGAGATCTTCGATGAAGTTCAAGGCCCGGAAGCGGGTCAGGGCCGTTTGATGGGAGTTCGAATTTGGATTTAGGTTTGGGTCGTTCATACGCGGCGCACTCTGCGACCCCTCCGCACTTGGGTAAATCAAACCATTATGTGGGACGGGGCCGACGCCGCGGTGGCCCCACGGCGGGGCGCACCGACTCCGGAACAATCAGCCTCCGGGTTCAGCGGGAACCGGCCCAGGCTTCAAGCACCGATAATCGCCCAACAAAGATGTTTTGAACTTTCGGCCCAGCAGGTGGAGAATCCGCTCGAGGTTGCCCAACCGGCGGAGTTGGGGCCAGATGCGTTTGGCATCGGTTGATTGCCGAGTTTGCATCATCTGCCCCAGCAGCAACGTCAGTGCGTTCAGCCGCTGGTGGAAGCGGAGCCAAGCCCGCTTCAGGCAACCTCGCTCCACGGGACTCGCCGGAGGCTCTGGCTGGCTCAAGGCCTTCGCGTCAAAGGAGGCTTCAACTTGGGCCGCGGAAATGGGCCGATAGGGCAGTGTATCGTCGGGCAGCACGCTGATGGTATGCCCGCAGAGATAGCACAAAAAACGATCGATCCATTTGCTCTTGGTTTTCTCATGGCCATTGGCGAAACGATCATAGTTGCCATGGCAATGGATGGGATGTTGGGGATCGACCGGGCATCGTTGGCGCTCACGAAGCTGGACCCGCCTGTGCTCACCAGCGGTAGCCCTTTCGATAGAAGGGCGCAGCGGGATTTTCTTTCCAAGCAGGAGTGTTTTGGGTTCCGAGGAGGGAGATTCCGCGGAGTCAAGCGGCCGGGTAAGACGCAGGGAACGTTAGTGGGCGCGTTGACGAAGCAGATCGTTCCAGTCTTTGGCCGGCGGGCGTAAACGAAGGATGGAGGGATGGAGCGCGTGCATACCCTGGGCCATGGCGTCGCCGACGGGATCGGCGTCGAAGCCGCAATAGATGGGGAAGTCTTGGGCGATCAGCGCCGGAAGCCACGCGGGGTCAGGTCTGGCGCCGGAGGTGGAAAGGCAGCGGCAGTCTGGATGAAGGGCATGGCAACTGAGGGCGTCGATGGCGGACTCGCAGAGAACGATCGCGTGGCTGGTCGTTGTGGATATGGAGAAGAAGCCACGGTCTTTCCTGGAACCGGGAGCCATGCCGCGCCAGCCCCAGGCCGTGGTGCCGCGCAACTCGGCGCCCACCGCGACGGCGGTATCCCACAGGAGGAACACGGCGTTGGCCTGGCCATCGGCGTAAAGAGCTCCGGATTGAACCAGCGGTTGAAGCAGTGTCGCGGGGAGTTTTCTCTCCTGGACCAAGTAACGCTCGACCCGGGGCCAGTTACCCGTCGTGGGCAGAGGCAAGGCCAAGGAGCGAGTCTGGGGCGCGGCCTGGAACGGGAGTGAAGTGCCCGAACCGAAGCGTTGTTCCAGCCATTCCAAGGCCTGGCCAAAGCCGGCCTGCCGGACGTGCATGACCAAATCGATGGCGCCGCCACCGCCGATGCCTTGGCCCCAGTTCATGAACTGGGGCCCGCTCACCGACAGGACGCCCCTCGCCGTATGCCACTTGGCCGGGTCGCGAGGATCGTGGACCGTCTCCAAGGCCGCCAGGACCACCGGCAACGGCAGGGCGCGTAAGCGATCGGCTCGGGCGCGCCAGTTCATGGGTCGGCGGCCATCTTGGTGCGCAAGGTGACGCACTCGCGCAGGTTGAAAACGTGGCTGGCCTCGGTGAGCCGATCGATCAGGGCGGCGGTCAGATGCGGGTTCTTGAGGAAGGAGGTCCATTCGCTAAAGCCCAGGTTGGAGGTGATCAGGGTCGACCGTTGCTTGTGACGTTTTTGGAGCAAAGTGAAGAACAGGCCGACTTGGGAAGGTTCGGCCTCGGCATAGCCAATCTCGTCGATCAGGAGCAGGTCATATTTGACATAACGGCGGATGACTTGGTTTTGGGACCGGTCAGCCTGGGAGCGGTGCAGCTCATGGAGCAGATCGGTAAAGAGAACGTAGCGGCCGCGGGCTCCTTGATGAATGGCTTGGATGAGGAAGCTGGTGGCCAGGCCGGTCTTCCCACAGCCGGTGCCGCCCAGCCAAATGATGTTCTGTTTGTCGCGCAGGAAGGCCATGGAGTCGTAGAGCGCCAGGATCTTTTTCTTGTTGAGCTTGGGTTGGCGCTCGAAGGGAAAAGTGTCCATGACCCACGGCTCCGGGATTTTGGCCAGCTGGAGGCGCTGCTGGCGGGCTTGTTCGCACTTGAGCCGGTATTCCTCCTCGATCACGCGGGTGAGGAACCGGGCGTGGGAGAGGTTGGATTGAGCCGCGGTGTTCAAGAGTTCATCCCAGCGGGCCAAAAGGCCGGACAGGCGGAGGAACTTGAGTTGTTGAGCCAAGGTCTCATTCATCATAACGGGAAAGGTCGGGAGTTTCGGTCAGAGATCCTTCCTGATAGGCGGGGCGTTTTTCGAGATCCGGATCCACCACGGGCTCCGGCAGCGCGGCGTCATCCAGGTGCAGCAGCGCGATGCGTTCGAGGGTGTCGAGGCTGGTGATTTGATAACGGTGAGCCCGCTCAATGGTGCGCCGGAACAGCGTCGGGCTCCACCGTTGGTGGAAGGCCCACAAGCGGCGCAGGAACTGGTGACGCAACACGCCCGGTGTGCCCAGGATGAAGTCGACGTAGGCGCCGATCACCGGATCCATGGCTCGCAGGCGTTTCTCCTCCTCCTGGCTGGAGACTTTACGGTTGCGGGGACGGTAACGCGGCTGCTGTCCGGGGGCGGGGAAGGGTTGGTTCTTCACGCCCCAGGCCGGCAGGGCATACTCGATCAAGGTGCGGCGATCCTGGCAGAGCACCAGATGATGGAGATAGCGCAGCACCTGGATTTCTCCCCGGCCGCAGCCGGGCACTTCGTAGTAATTACCCTCCACGGCGACGTAGCCGTATTCGTCGACCGTCCGGTCCAGGAGTAGATACGGCGCGGGCAGATGCCGGGGCAAGGGGGTCAGGAAGGTTCGTTCATGTTCAAAAGCTTGAGCGGGAATGAGGCCGGCCTTGCCTTGGGGGCGTTGTTCCATCCGCACCGTGGACCACTCCAGGGCCTGGCGGTTGAGATCCTCCGGGCTTTGGAAAGTGCGGCCGGGAACGAAGTTGGTTTCCACGGTCAGGAAACTGCGCTCTTCACCCGCCTTGGCCTGGTGTGCGGACTGCACCCCAAGCGAACGAACCAAAACGGTTTTTCACCGTCACCCATCCCTTTCACCCCTGGAAAGGCAGACGCTTTGAGCTGATCGACCTGCGGCCGCGCTGGGGTCAGTGGCGTGTGTACTACATCGCCGCAGAAGGGCAAGTGGCCTATTTGCCAGCCTCCTGGACGGATGCGGGACCCAACGATCCGTTTCTTGAACAAGGCCAGGGCCGAACGATCGCGCGGGTGGAAGATTTGCTGGCGCTGGCGAAAATGACCCGAAAGGAGTGTAAATGAAATTAAACCGTATATGTAAGGTAAAATACGCCACATCCGGTCTGAAAAGACCGTATCAGAAAGAGGGTATATGCTGTTATAATAGCCATAATATTGGTGTTCATCGTGGAATATTCGATTTGACAACGGTGCGGGCTGTGCGATTGTATGGCATAATTTACATTACATATATGACATCCGATCTCCAAGCCAAACAAAAAGCTTTGCAAGCGACCGGCACCCTTAATCCTCGTGCCGCCCAAGTGCGCCACCCTCTGTTTCAGAAGTCCGGCTTTTTCGATCCGGAGGATTTGCTCCAACTCAAATACGAAACCTTGCGAGCGATGGAAGTGGAGAGCTGCCCGATGGCCAAGGCCGCAAGAGAGTTCGGTTTGTCTCGACCCACTATCTACGAGGCCCAAAGTCAGTTTCAGCAGCAGGGGCTCGCCGGGCTCTTGCCGCACAAGCGCGGACCCAAGGCGGCTCACAAACTGACGGCGGAGATCCGCCAATACCTGCAAGGGCAACTGGCCGCCGAGCCGGGTGTCAAAGCCGAGGAACTGGCCCGGCGAGCGCTCCAGCGCTATGTGGTCAAACTGCACCCGCGCACGATTCAGAAAGCCTTGAGAGTCAAGGTAAAAAAGGGGCGCCTGATATGAAGGGCTCCGGGCTGAATCGACCGCACGCCACGGCGGCGGCTATCTGGAAACAACGCTACGAAGCCCTGCGACAACTGGCGGTGGCGGAGGGCCAGATCTTTGGCGTTGATCCCTTGGATTTTGTTTTGCTGCTCCGGCAGGGCGTGGCTGGCTGGATGCGCAACGGGTCCGGGTTGACGCCGACGCCACCGGTATCGCCATTAACGGCGACGCCAGCACCCACACCCCAGTGGCAGCAGCAACTCACGCAACTGCTGGCCCAAATGAGCTTGGCTCACCTCCCGAAGGAATGCCCTTAATGAATGCCGAATCAAAGGTCACGGCCGAGCATCTCAAGCGTCAGGCCTATCTTTACATCCGCCAATCCACGTTGCGCCAGGTGCTCGAAAACACCGAGAGCACGCAGCGGCAATATGCGTTGCGCCAACGCGCCATCGCGCTGGGCTGGCCGGAGGAACGGATCATCGTCATCGATCACGACCAGGGCCAATCGGGAGCTTCGGCCGTCGATCGCCAAGGTTTTCAACGGCTGGTCGCCGAGGTGGGCTTGGGCAAGGCGGGCATCGTGATGGGATTGGAAGTTTCCCGCTTGGCCCGCAACTGCGCCGACTGGCATCGACTGTTGGAGATCTGCGGCTTAACCCATACCCTGATTTTGGACGAGGAGGGTACCTATGACCCGGGCTACTTTAACGACCGCATGCTGCTGGGCCTCAAAGGCACGATGAGCGAGGCCGAACTGCACGTGCTCAAGGCGCGCCTGATCGGCGGCGTTCTGAACAAAGCGCAACGCGCCGAGTTGAAGGTGCCCCTGCCGATCGGGTTGGTTTACGACGAGGAACAACGGGTTGTCTTGGATCCGGACCAGCAGGTGCAACAAAGCTTGCGACACTTGTTTGGCACGTTTGCCCGCACGGGTTCGGCCTGGGGCACGGTGCAGGCCTTTCGCCAGGAAGGTATCAAGTTCCCTCGGGGCGGCCAGGCCGGAGCGGGCCGGATCATGTGGAGCGAGCTGACCCATGCCCTCGTGCTGAGAACGCTGCACAACCCGCGCTATGCGGGGATGTTTTGTTTCGGTCGAACCCGCACTTGGCATGATCCTGAGGGCAAGTGGCATTGTCAGCGTCTACCTCGAGATCAATGGCGTTTTGTTAAGAAGGACGTCCATCCAGGCTATCTGAGTAGTGAGGAGTTTGAGGCCAATCAAGCGCAGCTCCTGGCCAATCAGCAGGCCCATGGCGGAGGCGAGCGCAAGGCCGGAGGAGCCGCGCGGGAGGGGCCGGCCTTGCTGCAAGGGCTGGTCCTCTGCGGCAAATGTGGCCATTCAATGACGCTTCGGTATCATCAGCGCGGTGGCCGGTTGACCCCGGATTATGTTTGCGCCAAGGCGGCGGTCGAACAGGCCCATCCGGTTTGCCAGTCGATTCCAGGCGGCGGCGTGGACGAGGCGGTGGGCCGGTTGTTGGTGGAAAGCGTGACGCCGCTGGCGTTGGAGGTGGCCTTGAAAGTACAGGATGAACTGCAAGCCCATTTGAACGAGGCGGAGAAACTCCGGCAGCAGCACGTACAGCGGGCTCAATACGAAGCCGACCTGGCGCGAGTGCGCTATATGAGAGTGGATCCGAACAATCGGCTGGTGGCCCAGACTTTGGAGACGCAGTGGAACGACAAGTTGCGTTTGTTGACGCAGGCCAAGGAGGAGTGTGAAAAACAGCGGCAGCTTGACGACCAGCGGGTTACCGCCGAGCAGAAGGCCCTGATCGTGGCGTTGGCTTCGGACTTTCCCAAACTGTGGAACGATCCTAAAACCCCGGATCGGGATCGCAAACGGATGGCCCGATTGCTATTGGAAGATGTCACGTTGCGGCGCGAAAAGGAAGTGGTTGTCCAGGTGCGTTTCAAAGGCGGAGCGACCCGAGTCATTTCCTTGCCGGCGCCACTCACCGTCGGGCAACAGCGCAAGACCAAGCCGGAGATCCTGGCCGAAATCGATCGCCTCCTGGACACCATGACGGACTCGCAAATCGCCGCCGAACTCAATCAACGCGGCAGGTGTTGCTCCGTCAACCACCATCCCTTCACTGCGCGGGCCGTTCTGGTCCTCAGATGCAACCACAAGCTAACCAGCCGTGCTGATCGGCTTCGGGCCAAAGGCTTGTTAAACACATGGGAGATGGCGCAAATCCTTGAAACCAAGCCCAACCTCGTGGACTATTGGCGCGAGCAAGAATTGCTACTCGGAGTCCGCTTGAACGACAAAAACGAGTATATGTATGAACGTCCAAATTCCGATAGGGTCCAAACCATAAAACGACGAAGCAAACTAAGCAAAACCCAACCCTTGTCTTAGATAGTACCTATGAGGCGCAGTATGAAACCTTCCCCTTGCGATCCGAGTGCTTGGGAGCATGGCACAGGAAACAAAACCCGTGGGCCTTCCCGAAAGCCTCCATCTCCGGAACCATCACGGCGTGGGCGCCCAACCCACGCCAGCGCGCCAGATTGGTGTTGTCGATGACACAGATCGGTGGGGCATATCCCCAATGCATCAGAGCCAGATGCAGGAAGCACTTCAGGTGAAAACGATCAAAGACGGGGTAGAACTGCAGATACCGGCGTTTGGAGAAACGCAGGTAAAGCAGACTAGCTTGTAATCGGAGCCGCTCGGAGCCGACCAGCAACGTGAAGGGACTGGTGTCATGCTGCATCTCGGCCCCGGGTTGATCGGGCACCCGCTCGCAGCGTTGGTTCACCGGCACGCGGATGCCCAGATCCCGCAGATGCCGCGTCAAAGTGGAGTATTTGACCGCCAGGCCGTGCTCTTCCCGAAGGATCTCCATCATCCGCTGGGCATAGCCGTCACAGTCCTGATGCAGTTGCCGCAAGAGCTCCGGATCGAGGATCAGGCTCGGGCGGCGAATGCGGGGAGGCATCTGCCCGGACTGAGCGATGATCCGCCGCACGGCGTTGCGGCTCAGCCGCAGTTGGCGGGAGATCTGGCGAATGGGGGTTCCTTCCTGATGCAGGAGGAACACCGCTTTACGGGTGTCCGCAGTAATCATAGAGACTTTGGAGGGTTTTGGTGAAGGTCGGCAGCCGGCTTAACAACCCGGCGCACAGCAAGTGGGCCTGCGCACGAAAGGGACGACTGGAGAGCCGTGGGTCCGAGCTTTTGGTCATGAGGCGGACCCAGACTTTTTGGGCTTGCTCCAGATCGGCCAGGAACAGGCGCTCGAACTCGCTGCACCCGTCGGGATCGTCGGGGAGGTCCTTGAGTTGTTGCAGCGGCAGGGTCAGATGACCTTGGCGGATCTCCTGCCGCATTGACTCCGGACCGCGGAAAAAGCCGGCCGCCAGGTGCTCAATCTGCCGGGCGCTGAGTTTTTTACCCCGCAGGGCGGTGACGAACTCGTCGACGGCGGTCGGGCCGTTTAGACGTCTAAACGGGCGGAGGGTGTAGAAATAGGAGTAGACGGGAAAGGACCCATCAAACAAGGCTTCTCGGACTACCGGACTCAACTCCGCCAGCACGCCCAGACGCAGGCTCACCCAGGCTTTGCTGCGGGAGAGTTGCTGGGCGATCTCCGCCACGCTCAGCCCACAGCCGGCTTTGAGTTCATCGAGGAACCGAGCCTGTTCCAGCAACGAGAGCGCGTGATCATTGGCGGCACGCAACAGGCACACGATCCCGGCGGCTTCCTCGGGTGCCAGCGATACAAACGGAGCCGTGGAAAGATGAAGCTTTTTGGCGCAGCGCAGACGCTTGAATCCATCCAGGAGAATGCGCGTGCCGGACAGTTCGACGCCTTGCAGCGGCTGCTGGATGCCCCCCTGGGCAATGGCGGCCAAAAGTCGGGCCTCGGCCACGGGCGATTTGAGCCGGCAGCCCTCGTAACGAAGGTCCAAATGGGAAAGCTCGACCGCCGCGGCCGGGCTAGAACCAGGTTCAGGGTGGCTGTTCATTTAACCAGGCCACACTTTGATCGATCCGGCGGGTGCGCACCATGCGGTGTTGTCTCACCGTCCGCTCCAGCATCCCGATGACCTCCCAAAGTCGAACCGCCCGTCCTTCGATCAGGCCCACCATCACACAGAGGTATTGATAAAATGGGCGTAGCCCAGGAGGGACCGGGAGCGGCTCCGGCGGCGGCGGACTTTTGCGCCGCCGAGCGTTGAGAGCTTGCTTCTTCACCTTGCCCTCCGGCTCCTGGTAGTAAGCGACACTGCGCTGCGTCGATTGCTTCTGTCGGTGAGCCCGGCTACATCCAAAGGGGCAGCCCAAGTCCTGCCGCCCGACGTTGCGCCTATCCGTAAGGAAAAAGATCCCGCAGTGCCGGCATCGGGCCAGGCACTTCCTCAGCCAGGGTTTGGACCGCAACACCGATCGCAGCACTACGTAATACGACCGCACCAAAGGTGCGACTGCCGCATCGCGATACCATCCCGGGTCGAACCGAAAATGCGCTACGATCTCAGTTGCAAAAAACCGATAATGCCGATCTCGGCATTATCGGTTTAGTGCCGAGTGCCGGTTAATGCCGAGTGGCACAGGAAAACGGCGCTGAACTCCAGGAGATCAGCCCGTTTCGAACTTGGAGACTCGGCATTATCAAAGGCCTTTTAGGAAGCTCAAGAGTGGTTCCGGTGGTCGAAAGCGTCGGGACTGCCCAACGAACGGTTCGGTTTTGGCTAACGCCTGCTCCTTCAACTCGAGATCGGCATGCAAGTAGACTTGCGTTGTGTCCATCTGCTCGTGGCCCAGCCACAGGGCGATCACTGAGCGATCCACCCCACTTCGCAAAAGGTTCATTGCAAGCGAATGACGCAGGACATGAGCCGACACTCGCTTTGCTTTCAGCGAGGGGCACGTCTTACGGGCCGTCACCAGATGCTTTGCCAGCAGGTATTCCACCCCATCTCTACTCATGGCATGGCCGCGAGCATTGGGGAAGAGCACCTCCGACGGTTCTCCGCGTCGCTCTTTGGACCAAGCCCTCAGGGCTACGACGGTATCTTTGCGTAGAGGAACACAACGGGTCTTCCGGCCTTTACCCATACAGCGCACGTGAGCACCACTCGCCAAGACGACATCTTGGCATCGCAGTTGAATCAACTCCGAGATGCGGAGTCCGGTTTGGACCGCAACCAGCAACCAGGCATGATCCCGTCGGCCGGACCATGTGGTTTGATCAGGAGCCGACAATAGGGCCTCGGTCTCGGCTCGATTCAGGAAGTTCACGGGTTTCTTGGCAAACCGCTTACTGGGGATAGCCAAGACGCGTTGCGCCACTGCGGACAAGCTGGGTTCTTGAAGCGCGACGTAGTGAAAGAAGGAGTGGAGAGCGGCCAGACGCACATTCCGACTTTGGGGAGTGTTTTTCCGCTCCATCTCCAGGTAATCAAGGAAGCAAACAACAAATGGTGCATCCAGATCTTCCACACACAGCACTGTAGCCGACTTCTTTAACCGGCGATGGGCGAAGGCCAAGAGCAGGCGAAACGTGTCACGATAGTTCGCAATGGTATTCGGGCTGAAGTTGCGCTGGTTCATGAGCCACTCCGTGAAAAAGGCTTGGAGGAGTTCGGAGAATGTGGCCTTGGTCTTCATCGTCTCCCCTCCGTGCCTTGCCATCTTCGGGTGGCCAGTTGGAGCAACTCGGGCACCGCGGAGAGGTACCAGTAGGTACCCTCGACGTGGCCATGTCCCAAGTAGGTACTCAATTCCGGTAAGCGAGCATCGACATTCTCGTCGGCCCGATACCAGCGCAGCATCGTTTCAATACAAAAGTGGTGTCGCAAATCGTGGAGCCTCGGCCTTCGCCGCTCACCCGGTTTAACCAAGCCAGCTCGGCAGGCCACCGATAAAAAGTTGCGATGCACCGTGCCGTGGACCAACCGATTGCCCCGTGCAGACAGAAAGAAATTGGAACAGTGTCGCCGCGGAAACGTTTGGTCGAGCAGTGTTGCATATTGTTCAAGCGCACGCTGGGTCGAGGAGTCGAGAGGCACCAAGCGCGACCTGTCACCCTTTGCGCAGCGAACCGTGATGACCCCTTGGCTGAGATCCACGTCGCTGCTGTCCAAGCCAATGACTTCCCCAACCCGCATCCCAGTCACAGCCATCAGACCGATCGCTGTCGCCAGTGTTGCCGCCTTGACGGGACTATCGCCATAAATCTGGCCCGCGACCTCTATCAGTCGAGCAATGTCCTCCGGACGGTAGAGAAACGGTTGTCGTCGGCGAAATTGGCAACCCAGCAGTCGCTTGGGTGGAACCTCAGTTCGCGGCTCGATCGCGCTCAAGTATGAGGCAAAACGACGCACTACTGCCAGGCGCCTAGCTTTCTGCGTCGGCTGGATGTGGGGGAGACGTGTTGCCCATTCAAGCGCCAGTTTCGTACTGATGAAGGAAGCCCTTCGCTGCTCGGCGAATCGCACGAAATTGCTGAGCAGAATGCCCGCGACACGCAGCTTAAACCCGAGCTGTCGCCGAAGCTTAAGGTAGTTCTCCAGATGGGTCCTCAGGGTGGTCATCGCACACCTCCCGGCCATGGCTGAGCCAGCGCCCGAAGGACGTTCACATCGACTTTGGCGTAGATCTCGGTGGTCTGGATATGCTGGTGTCTGAGCACCTGACCGATTTGCACCATCGTAGCACCACCGCGAAGCATACTGGTAGCGAGGGAATGACGGAGCAGATGCGCTCCCCGATGAGGAGGGAAAAGTCGGGCGCGATTCAGTGTCCGTTTTACTACGGCTCCAACGGTTTGGTGATTGGCAAAACCTTCGTAGGGAGCGCACGCGCATAGGAAAACGCGGCGAGAGGATCCGCTCGGCTGCCGAGTTTTGAGATAGTTTGCGATGGCCTGACCAACATCCTGTGGCAACGGCAAGCGGTCCAAACGCGCTCTCTTGCCGTGGACGCAAAGTTCTCCAGCATGCCAATCGATATCTTCCAGGCAGAGATGAGCCACTTCCCCGGCACGCAAGCCCAAGCGAGCCAGGAGCAGGAGGATGGCGTAATCCCGGCGGCCAAGACTTCGACGACGGTCGCAGCTTTTCAGGATTTTCTCGACTTGAGCAGGTTCTAAATACTTGGGCAGTTCGGATAAATGCCGAGCAGCCACAGTAGGAACCGCATTGGCCAGCGGGATGGTGATTCGCCCACACTGTAGCAGGAATCGCAGAAAGCTCCGCAGCGAGCTCATTGATGACTGAAGGGTTCGAAGCCCGTAATCTGAGCTCGCGCTCTGGACAAAGCCCGTCAAATCGTCGGCTCGCAACTCCCGTACCCGAATCCTTCCGTCTGAAAACCGGTGCTTGAGGAAGCGCCTAGCGACTGAGACGTAGATGGCAACCGACCCGGCTGCGAGACAGCGCTGTTCAATAAGGAACTGTTCGTAATCCTCCACGATCTGGTCAAAGCAAGAGCAGGCTGTGCGGAAACGCGGAACGGGAGTCACGCCAGCTGTTCGCAGATAGTGTAGTAAGACGGATAAGGTGCGCGAATCGCCAATGGCAGGCCTCTGGATTTTCCACCGTTCTTCCAGGAATATAGTGATTAGGGCTTCATCCACTTGGGCCAGTGGAATCCTCTTCTTGAAAAGCCAGCGGTTCAGATGCGCTACGAGGCGGAGCTTCCGTCGCGCGATCTGACGACAATAACGTTGGCGGGCCAAGAGGGTCGCGAACCATGCAAAGTGTGGTTCCAGCGGCCCCGAAGTCAGAGGCGGAATGTCCCTTGGTTCTGCACGAAACAACTCGATCATAGGTGTCATATCCTTTCTGTTGGTGAAAGGTGATGACACCCCGATAATGCCGAGTCTCCAAGTTTGAAACGGGCTGATCTCCTGGAGTTCGGCGCCGTTTTCCTGTGCCACTCGGCATTAATCGGCACTCGGCACTAAACTCATAATGCAGAGACCGGCATTATCGGTTTTTTGCAATCAAGATCGCGGAGCATTTTGAGTTTACTCGGGACTGGTACCGCGGGA
>Ga0315283_10002786_pt1 | contig 14759 bp, 12 predicted proteins | sample YL17G09_0_MG_FD_204541 | JGI IMG/M metagenome (GOLD analysis project Ga0315283, IMG submission 204541) | Sediment microbial communities from Yellowstone Lake, YNP, Wyoming, USA - YL17G09_0 | ecosystem: Environmental > Aquatic > Freshwater > Lake > Sediment | place: USA: Wyoming | collected... | reverse complement strand
GATGGGGAAACGCGAAGAGTCTCCCCGTTTTTTGGGGAGACCAAGATCCGGTCGACGCGCTTCATGCGTCGATCCGGCATCTTGCCCGGACACTGGGAAGCCTCCCCGCGGAATCGACGCATCGCGTCGAGTTCGCGCCCTTGGGCGATTCGCCAACGGCGGATCGGGGAGGCGCGCGCGGAGGTGGCAGGACACGAGCGTGGACGGGCGCAAAGCGCCCGCCAGCGAGTGCCGCCACCGACTCAATGCCGAGAGTGAAAAACGTCCCCAGTGGGGACGTTTGGAGCGGGTCGGCAACAAGCCCGCCAGTCGGCGACCGAGGCCCCCATAAGGGGCGTCGGTCACCGGCGCGGACGGGCTACATCACGCGGTTACGGCATTTCTGCACCGTAGTACCGCAGCGCAATCAGGTTCTACGGCTGCGCGCACTTGCAACCTACGTCGCGGACACGTTCCGCGCGGACTTTGACCCCTCCTAACCACGCCAAATCGACGACCACCATGGCTAAAGCTAAGCCCCCAATAGAACGGGTACACCTTCCACGACTGCTCCGCATCTTGGCAAAAATCGGCTGGGGGCGCCCGCACGACATCGTCCTTTACGAGCAATGGTCCGGCAAGGAAGCAGAGGAGGTGGTTCGCGACCTGTGCGTATGGGCAGCCGACAAGGGCCTCGTGGTTGAAAAGCCGCTAGAGGGCACGCCGGGCGAATTGGCCTATATGCTGACTGATCGCGGAGATCGCCAAGCCAGAAAACTCGGCGCCAAGATCATCGGCCGCAGCCACAACCTGAAAGTCGGTCCGCGTTGGCACGAGCACGTGATGGCAATCGCCATGGCCGTGGCAATGCGGGAATACAAATTCGACTACTACTTTGCCCGGGAAGTGAGATGGGCGATCCAAGAACTGAAGGCCAAGCGAGGCAACGCCCCCGCCCACCTCCCTGCCCTACTCTCCCTGGGCGTGCACTTGCTAGAAAAATTCCCCGACGGACTTTTCTTGAGAGAGGGCGACAGACCCGTCGTTGCCGCCGGCGAACTGGAGTGGAGTGAAAAGAAAAGCGACGGCATGCGGGGGCAGGTCTCCTCGTGCCTGCAGGCGAGGAACCTGAATATTAGATACATGATTGGTTACGTTTATCCCCCATCAATGCAAAAAGCATTGCTGGAACGGCGCGTGAAATATGGACCAAAGAAGGAAGCCCTCAATCCCGATGGGTCTCCCAGGCCGAAACGCGTCGCCAAACCGCCAAAGGCCATTGATCACGAAGGACGGTTGGTGCGCAACTTCTACGCCCGCGCCTCTTCAAAAAATGAACTTGACCACATCAGTCTGATGAGAATGCGCTTCGACATTCGCCTCCGCTTCCAGGGGTTCGAAACGCTGAAGCTCCGGGAACTCGTTCCAGAGTTTAAACAAGCGCTGGGGACCACTTCGGAATCCAAAGCAAAAAACCCTGACTGGTCCGCACCGTTCGAGCAGCGGAAGGGCGACAAAATCGTCGCCTACGACTTCGAGCACGCTCCCAGCGGGTGCTGGCTTCGACTGATTAATCACGATTCGGTTGGCGAAAACTCGTTTAGCGGATGGGAGTTTATCGCCTGGATGGAGCCCGACAGAACCAATTCGGCCGTCGACTATCCGAGTGCACACAACACCCACCAGATCGATATTTCTCAAGAGCCGCATCAGAAATGGCTTCTCGACAAAGCGACCCGCGAGGGAAAGAAATGGTTCCTGCAACAGCGAGAAGAGCATCTCACCAAGCTCGGGAGGCGCTAGAAGGACGCCGAATTCTTGACGCCGTGCCCTAGTCCGCGGCCCGCGCCGTTGGGCGGCGCGGTGGGATCATCCAGCCATTCGCGGCGTTTACCCCACCCCTTGCGCTGACGCCCCGTGAAGGGGCTAGCGCTGTCTTCAGGAATAAGTGATCGGGACGGGGACGGCTTGCGATGCGGGCGCTCGTCAAGCCCAAGCGGCGGAAAGGACCTCAGCCTGCTCTAGCACCAGTAGGGTATCGCCGTGCGCGATCTGCGCGTCGATGCCGCGGATCGCCAGGTTCATCTTGGCGAGGCGCCACGTAGTGTAGTTCGACTCCTGACCGTAAATCGAAATGTCACCGATCCTTCCGCTGTGGGCCTCAATGAACTTCTCACTCTGCACGAACATGCCGCCTGAGCCGCAACAAGGATCGTAGACTCGGCCCTTGTACGGCGCGAGCATCTCGACCAGAACGCGCACGACGTGGCTCGGCGTATAGAACTGACCGCCGCTCTTGCCCTCGGCACTGGCGAAGCGGGAGAGAAAGTATTCATAGACACGACCGAGCGTGTCCTTTGCACGGTCGGCGGCACTGCCGAGCGCGATGTCGCTTACCAAATTGATGATCTGGCCAAGCCGCTGCTTATCGAGGCCGGGGCGGCCAAAGTCCTTGGGTAACACGCCCTTGAGCGACGGGTTGTCGCGTTCGATGGCGGTCATGGCGTCGTCCACCAGCGTGCCGATGGTGGCCTGCGGCGCGTTGGCCTTCAGGAATGACCAGCGCGCCTCCTTCGGCACCCAGAAGATGCTGGCGGCGCGGTACTCGTCAGGGTCTTCGGGGTCGGCGCCCTGGTTTCGCTGGGCGTCCAGTTCTGCGTGCTTGGCCTCGAACGCATCCGAGATGTACTTGAGGAAGATCAGGCCGAGGACGACGTGCTTGTATTCCGCCGCGTCCATGTTGTTGCGCAGTGCGTCGGCGGTGGCCCAGAGCTTGGCCTCGAAGCCCAAATTGGCCGTCGTGTCATTCGATTTTCGGGGTTTCGCCATTTGAGGACGCGATAGTGTTTATCTGATCTATGAAGGGGAAGACTATCCGATATAGGCTTGTTTTTGTTGCTAAATCGGCGTGTTGGCCACCCGCGTAGGCAGGCTCTAGCTTCGGGTTAGGCGCGGTGCTGTCCTGCTTCCCAGCCTTCCATCGCTGCGAAGTACCTTGTGCCCCGGCCGACGCCGGCTTGGGTGAGAAGGCCATACCGAACCAGCTCCTCTAGATCACGATAGGCGGTTGCGCGGGAGACGCGCACCAGATTCCCGTACTTGTCCGTGCTCATCCCGCCCTCAAATCCGCCTGGTCCGGCATCCAATATTCGATTCACTGCTTTACGCTGTCGCTCACTTAGCGGGGCTTGCCCGTGCTGCAACCAAAAGCGTGCCTTGGCCAGCGACAAGTCGATAACTGCCTCGGACGCGCGACACGCCTCCTCAAATTGCTCCACGAACCACGTGAGCCATCGCGTGATGTCGAGGCCACCTCGGGACGCAGCCGCCAGCTCCGCGTAGTAGTCATTGCGGTGTTCCGCCAAACGGCGGGAAACGCTATAGAGCCGTTGATCCAGTTTGGCGTCCTGCGCCAGGGCCAGGTCGATGATGGCCCGCCCGACGCGGCCATTGCCATCCTCGAATGGGTGCAGCGTTTCGAACCAGAGGTGCGCGGTTCCGGCACGAAGAAGACCGTCGACAGGACTGTCACGCGAGCTTTGGAACCAGTCCAAGAACTCACCCAGCTCGCGTGAGAGACGCCTAGACGGCGGTGCCTCGAAGTGGACCTTCTCGCGCCCAATCGGGCCGCTCACGATCTGCATCGGAGTCGCGTGGGTACGCAACGCGCCGGACTTGACCTTCTTGACGCCAGCAAACCCCGTGGGGAAAAGCGCTGCCTGCCAGCCGCACAGCCGCTCGACCGTTAAGGGCTCACGCCAATGCCGCGTCGCGTCATCCATCAGGTCGATCAACCCCTCGACCGAGCGCGAAGTCGTCCCGACCGAAGGCATTCCCAGTCGGCGCGCCACGGACGACCTCACCGAGTTCAGGTCGAGCTTCTCACCTTCGATCCTGGCCGTCGCGTTCGCCTCTTCGACCCAGATCTCCGCCAGCGCGGAGCCTAGGTTGGCCAGGCCAAGCGCCTGGGCCTTGCCCAGAATGCGGCCCTGTGTGCTTCGCGCACGGTTCAGCACCGGCGCGACCACCTTCATGTCAAAGGCGAACTTCGGCCAATCCGGCTGCTGCCATATCCATTGAGGCGTGTTGGTCATATTTGCGCTTCATCCCGTGAAGCGCAAAGTATACCTTCTCGCTTCTCAATCTCAAATCAGAAATTTCTCCACTGCCCGATTCGTCCGTTCAAGTTCAACGGATGACAAGGTTCTCCCGTTCACGGGCCACGGATCACCTCGCGGCCCAATTTCATGGCGTAGCGCGCCCGCAACACCTCAGCTCGGATCGTTGTGCGCGCCACTGGGTATGACCCAGCGGGTAGATGAATCGTGCTACTTTGAAATCACAAAGCCGATCCCGCTGACCATCGCTTGCGATGGATTCCAGCGCGCCGACCCCGCGGTCTCGCCGCGATGAGGTTGGCATAAATAGCAGGTGTTTTGCCGGGGACATTCGGCACGTTGCAAAGGTCACTCACGGGTTCCCGTCAGTGCCTTCGTAATGTGGCCCCTCGGAAGACCTGAAGGTCTCCGCACTGCATTCGCGCGGGATGACTAGATCGAAACAGCAGGGCTTTGTACTAATTTGAAGCAAAGGCGGTACGCAGTATGGATCGGCGCATGGCGTTACACATCCGTAACGTTACACGCCCGTAACGTTACGCATCCGTAGCGTTACACATCCATGCCGTTACACCGTTATCCATAGACAGATCTTTTAGGAGAATCAAATGTCGGAATCAAACGTAACGGAAAAGGATGTTTTTGATGCAGCAGATGAAATGCTCGCCGCAGGCGAGCACATCAGCAACCGAACAGTTCTTCACAAATTGGGGCGCGGATCAATGTCCACGATCTGTCCGTTGCTTCGCCGCTGGCGCGAGGTGAGAAAGATTGCCCCAAAAACGTCGGGCGAAGCCCCGCCGTTACCTGATTCTGTGATGGATGTGGCAAAGGAGCTGGTCAATCGACTTCGTCAACTCGCGCAACTGGAAGCCAAGCAGACGATTGACGCCGCGTCCGTGGTGCTCGCCGATCAAATCAGTATTGCCTGGGACGAGCGCGACTCAGCAATCGCGGATGCTGAGGCAGCCGAAGCGGACCTCCAGGGTGTAGCAAGCGAACGTGACAATCTGCAGCAAGCGAGCAAAACAGTGGCCACCCAGAACGAACGGCTTCAAGATCAGCTACGCGAAGCCAGTGCTCGCACTACCGCCGCCGAAATGCGGGAAGGTGAACTGCGGAAGCACACCGAGGATCTCAAGTCCGAGCTGGCAACTTCTCATCGCGTGCACCACGAGGAACGCGAACGAACCAATCAGCTTCGCAATGAGGTTGAGCAGAAGCGTAACAGACTCACTGCAAATGCACTGGTTCTTGCGAAGGCTATAACGGATGCCGATCACGCGCGGGCTCACGCGGTAGAAGCCAAAGAGCGAATCGAGAAGGTGGAAGCCGAATGCGAAAAAGCGCGTCGCGAAGCCAAGGAAAACGGTGAGCGTGCAGCCGGACTTCAGCGGGAGCTTGCGGCCGTCAAACAGAAGTCCGACGACTTCTACGCGCTGATCAAAGACGAGAAATCTCGAATCGGCAAGTCCGCTGGCAAGAGGGCAAAGTCCAATGTCAACTAAACCTCCACTTGCGGTTCCTGGCTGAACGCTGGCGCCGGTAGCGACCCACCATCAAGACCGTGGGGCTCCGCCCCACACCGGCCCGGGATCGCCCGGGACGCTCGGGGAGGCGTCAGGAAACCTGACCCCTCCCACGGCTGAGCGTGGGTCGCTCACGGGGCATCCACCCCCGCCCAACGGCCCGCAACAGCGGCGGACCGATGGGAACAAGGGTGTGACTCCCCTTCCGCGACTCTTGCCATGTGCACGCGGGCTCGTTGGCCCGCGCTTCACTTCTGTGTAAATCCGCCCCTATAGCGCAAGCGCCGCGTCGAAGCCAGAGACCATTCTTGTTAGACCCCCAACGCCCTCGATAATGCGTAAACGCTGGCCGAGCGGCATGCGTCGCTTGCCCCAAGCGCCACGCGCGCCGGGGTCGGACGGCCGTCCCGGCCGACGAGATGCCGCGACGCGAAATCGATTCCTATGCCGCCAAACTCGACGACCCTCGCCAGATGTTCGGCGTTAGATTGCCGGGATGTCAAATCTGTCGTTGAATGGCGGGAAGACTTCCTCCGGACCCATTCCTCGCTCAGCGCAAAACACGCCTTAGTTTTGCCTTTGCGAATCTGCCTCGGCCACAGCGGACCAACCCTCTACTATGCAGACGAAGAACCTGAGAGCAGCGACGATAGCGGTTATCGAGAACGGCTGCCGCTTGCTCGAAGACGCCAAGCTACTCGAGGAAATGAGTCGATTTCCAACCGCGTACGCCCTCTGCATACTTGCCCAGGAGGAGTATGGAAAGGCATTTTTGCTTTACCTCGCCGAAGGGCAGTCGATCCCTTGGACCAAAGGTTTCCATCGCGCACTACGAAACCATCATTGCAAGCAACTGGTCGCCTTGCTAATGGAATACCTCCAGCGCGATGACTTCCTAGAATTGCTGAAGGACCCTGATCGATTTCGGGGAGCCAGCACTCTGCCCGATCACGTAATGGATGCAATGCACATCATCGTCCATGAGCACATGAACAGTCTCGACCGAGATGACTGGCTCGGTGAAACTCGGGAAGTTCATCCAGTGGCGAATCGTATCGCGCAGGGAGTTCTAGATCGCGAGAAGCAGATGGGACTCTACGTCGGTGTCGACCGGGATGGAGTCGTGCGTGAAAGTCCCGCTGTGATTACTGCAGATAGGTGTCGTGACGAAATTGCGCGCACTGAGAAGGTGAGCAATGCGCTTTCGATAAGTCAAGGCGTCGTTTCCCTGGCGGCTTCATTTGATGTTCCAGATTCAAGCAACCTTTGAGGCACTAACCGGAATTATGACTCTCGACGAATTCAATGAAAAATGGTGGCAATGAGCGGCCCAATCGGCCCTTTACGATGGCCAATCGATGTAAGCGCCTCTCGCAGCAGTCGTCGCTTAGTGTCTTACGTACTTGACTTGGAGAATGCATGTCGACGCCATGGTACGCAGTAGCCGCAGTCTGTATTTCTGCGCTCGCGCTAGTCATCGCTATTGGGAACTATCGACGCAAAGCTGGAATCCTTGTTCGCGGCGCGTTCACTATTGCGTCAAGCCGAGAATGCAATGATCACTACGTTGCAAACATCCTTTTGGAGAACTTGAAAGACCGCGCGATTACGGTGTTCGCGGTATATCTGAGGGTCGGACACAGCTACTACGTAGAGATCGAAGACTTCAGGGAAAAGCCGCTTCTCCTGAAGGCATATGAAAGCTATCAACGGGAATTTGGGCCAATTCAGCTCTATGGCGTCAACACCCATCGCATAGACCTCAACGGTTTGCTCAAAGACTCGAAGGTGGCGAAGCGACTTGTACTTTCCACCTTAGACGGCAAGTACGTAGTTCCTTCCAGCGTCCGTCGTTGGAGTCCCGTGGGTGACTTCTTCCGCAATCACATGACCGCAGTCGTTCACCCGGTGCGAACTATTTACAAAGACAAATACGTCGGAGGAAACATAAAATACGTTATCGAGTTCATCGGCGAAGGCGGGAACACCGAAGTCGTAGCTATTCATCCGGACGACTATAGACTTAAAAAATTTAGAACATTTTCTTTCACCCACGAAGCACTTGAAAGTGTCGCATCGATGAACGTCTACCTAGACCAGCAAGTGAAGCTTGGGACGCTTAGTGTAGGAAGTTTCAAAGTTCACGATGCAGACGAGTGGCGCCAACGAGCAACCGAGTTCTACAGCGGCAATACTGTCGAGGCCACGTACTACAGTTTGTTTCAATATCACGTCATCGGCAGGTTCATTACAAGGTCCTCGGATCGCGCGCTTGCGAAGGAAAATGAACGGCGGCGTTCTATGCAGGCAAGTTCGGAATCAGACATCTTATAGACGCCATGCCGCAATTCGCGCACGGACAATTCCAAAGCGGCGATCACATACTCACGCCACCACACGCACCGACCCGGCTCTGCTAAGACTTGGTTCGCGGCTACGCTCCTAGACTGCAATCTCGACCGGTCGCTTGGCCTTATTCGCAATGTACTGAAGGACCTCAGACTTCATGACGCGCCTACATCTGCCGAGCCAGAATGTCCGCGGGAAATCTGGATCGGTGGCGATCAGATAGTAGACGTGCTTGCGCGTCACACTGAGGAGACGGGCGCACTCAGCAAGGGAAATGGCAATAGGGTCATCCATATGCGGACTCCAATGACTTGCATATAGAATTCAGGCGCGCTCAAAAACGATGGCGAACCTGTTTGACCCATGCCGCGCCGATTCTCGACGCACAATACTTAGTGCGAACGCACTGAAGCATTGGTACTACGGAGACTATCACGGGAATTTCTACCCGTTTGCAGCAGCAGCGCACGAATCTTTAGTCCTTTCCGCATCTGCACCAATGGAATCATGGCGCAGGAAAATCTGGTCCGGACTAGCCCCGTTTGGGTGGCACCCAAAATGGCACCCAAAATCAAAATACAAAGAAAAAGGAGCTAGGATTTTCACCCTAACTCCTTGTTTTTACTGGCGCGCCCGGCAGGATTCGAACCCACGACCCCCTGGTTCGTAGCCAGGTACTCTATCCAGCTGAGCTACGGGCGCACCTTTAAATTATAACATCGTGGTCCGGGGGGTCGCCACCCGCCCTTCCGCCCTTGCCATCGTCCGGTGCCCGGGCCGGCGGTGGCGATGGCGCGCGCTGCCGCCGCAACGCCCAAGCCTTGCCGAGCATCGAGAGCCCGAGCCACGCACTGATGATCGCGAGAGGGAGCGCCAGCGTACGAGGCCACACGAAGCCGACGACGGCGGTCGCGAGCGCGAACGCGGCAAGCTTCACCAGCAATCCCGATTCGGCCGGCCCCAGCAGGCGGCGGTTGGTGAGCGCCGCTCCCATCGCATTGCCGACCGAGATCGCCCCCGCGGCGGCTCGTCCCGCGCTGCCCGCTGCTGCGTGGCGCACGCGTTCCGCCGCGACGCCATCGTCGCTCTTGCGCATCCGATTGCGCCGCGTCAGCACGATTTCCGTGGCCCGGCCGAGATCGTCCTCGTACATCGCCGCCATCTCCCCGGCAAAGCCCCGATCCTCGATCGCGACGTCGAGCTCCCAGTTCTCGATCCAGCTCGCAAAGTTGAGGTTGGTCGAGCCGACGCGTGCCCACAGGCCATCGGCGACCGCAGTCTTCGCGTGCAGCATCGTGCCGTCCCATTCGAACACGCGCACACCCGCGGCGAGCAGCGGTCGGTAGCCGGCGCGCGACAGCGGCTGCAGCGCTGCGATGTCGCTCGCGCCCGGCACGAGCAGGCGGACATCCACGCCGTCGCGCGCGGCGGCGCAGAGCGCCTGCACGTAGGGCGACAGGCCGACAAAATACGCGTCGGTGAGCCACAGATAGTCGCGCGCAGCCGAAGCGATCAGCTGGTCGAGGCGGAAGACGCCAGCGGCGCTGGGCGTGCCGGCAATGACGCGGACCGTCACGTCGCCGGCATGTGCGATCGCATCGGGCGCGGTCATGTCCTTGCGGGCCAGCGCCTCTCCGCCGCAGGCACGCCACACCTCGGCGAAGGCCTCTTCCAGTTCGGCGACGGCAGGGCCGCGAATTTCGATGCCCGTATCGCGCCAGGGTTCGAGCCGCCGCGCCGGATCGCCTCGCCACGCCGCGCTGATGCACACGCCGGTGACGAAGCCCACGCGACCGTCGATCGCAATCGTCTTGCGATGATCGCGCGACGCCCAGGCGAGCGGAGTGGTGATCGCAAACCGGTTGAAGCGGCGGACTTCGGCGCCGGCCGCTCGCAACTCGGGCCACAGGGCGCCGGCGCCGAGCGATCCCAGCCAATCGTAGACGACGCGGACGCGCACCCCCTCGCGAGCCCGGGCGGCAAGTGCCGCGACGAACTCGCGCCCGACGTCGTCGTCGGCCCAGAGGTAGGACTCGAACAGGATGGTGCGCTCGGCCTTGCCGATCGCCTCGAGCCACGCCGGAAAGTTCTCCGCGGCATCGCGCAGGATCCGGACCGCGTTGCCTTCGATGCGCGGCGATCCGGTGGCTCGCGCAAAGGCCCGGTCCAGCAGCCCCAGCGCGGACTCGTCCATCGCGCCGCGCCTCGACCGAGGCGTAGTGTCGCCGCTCGCGGGCGGCTGGCTACCATCGGTCGCTTGCGCCATGCAATGTTCCCCGCCGCTGCCGGTCGCTCGACGCGTGGTCACGGCGATCGATCCGCGCACGATGCCCCGCTCCTGCCGCCATTATGAGCCGCGGGTGCGCGGTTTGGTCGTGCCCGCCGTTGAGACGGGCTATCGGACCGGCGCGAATCCCGGCGCCGCCCCGGTCACCGCGAGTGCCCCGACATGCGACAATGAACGGCGAAACGCCACCCGGATGATGAACAGCAACGGCCATCGATGCCTCGGAGCCGCCGCCGCATTGCTCGCGGGGATGACGCTCGCCGCGGCCGCGATCGCCGCCCCGATCGACGATGCTTCCGGCGCGTTCGCCCGTGGCGACTACGCGACTGCAATCAAGCTGATGCGGCCGCTCGCTGATCAGGGCAACTCCACGGCCCAATACTATCTGGCCCTCATGCACCACACCGGCGAGGGCGTTGAGCAAAGCAATGCCGAAGCCGCGAAGTGGTACCGCAAGGCGGCCGACAACGGCGATGCGCGGGCGCAGTTCAACCTGGCGCTGATGTACAAGAACGGCCAGGGCATTGCGCAGAGCCATGCCGAGGCGGTCAAGTGGTACCGCAAGGCCGCCGACCAGGGCAACGCCATGGCGCAGAACAGCCTGGGGCTGATGTACGACAACGGCGACGGCCTCCCGAAGAACCAGGCCGAAGCGGCAAAGTGGTATCGCAAGGCCGCCGATCAGGGCAGCGCCAAGGCCCAGTTCAACCTCGCGGTCATGTACGCCAACGGCCAGGGCGTGCGCAGGGACGCTGTCGAAGCGTACAAGTGGTACACGATCGCCGCGTCGCGGTTTCCCGCGGGACAGACGGACTATCGCGGCATGGCCGTCCGGGGCTATTACGACGTCGCCGAGAAAATGACGCCCGCGCAGATCGCGCAGGCGAAGAAGCTCGCGGCGGAGTGGAAGCCCAAGTGACTGGCGGAGACGAAGGGATTCGAACCCTTGATGCAGTTTTTGGCCGCATGCTCCCTTAGCAGGGGAGTGCCTTCGACCTCTCGGCCACGTCTCCGGTAAACATGTAATTGTACGGTCGCAGGCCTCGTCGAGTCAAACAAACGGTCAAGAAATCTCTGAATAAACCGTTAGTTACGCAGCCGCCTACACGGGCACGGACGCCGGCGCCTTCTCCAGCTCGAACGCCTTGTGCAGCACGCGCACCGCGAGTTCGAGGTACTTTTCGTCGATCACGACGGAGATCTTGATCTCGGAGGTCGAGATCATCTGGATGTTGATGCCCTCGTTGGCGAGCGTCTTGAACATCTTGCTCGCGAGGCCGACGTGCGAGCGCATGCCGATGCCGACGGCCGATACCTTGCAGATCCGGTTGTCGCCGATGATCTCGCGCGCGGCGAACGTCTTGCCGCGCTCGCGCGCGAGCACGTCGAGCGCCTTCTGATACTCGGCGCGGTTGACCGTGAACGAAAAGTCCGTGTGGCCGGACGCGCCGATGTTCTGCACGATCATGTCGACGTCGATGTTGGAGGCGGCGATCGGGCCGAGGATCGCGTACGCGATGCCGGGACGGTCCTCGACGCCCATCACCGAGATCTTGGCCTCGTCGCGGGTGAATGCGATGCCGGAAATGATCGCCTGTTCCATGGTGTTGTCTTCCTCGTACGTGATGAGCGTGCCTGCCGATGTGACCTCGGGATCCTCCAACGACGACAGCACGCGCAGCTTGACCAGGTACTTGCCCGCGAATTCGACCGAGCGTATCTGCAGCACCTTCGAGCCGAGGCTCGCCATCTCGAGCATTTCCTCGAAGGTGACCTTGTCGAGCCGGCGCGCCTCGGGCACGATCCGCGGATCGGTCGTGTAGACGCCGTCGACGTCGGTGTAGATCTGGCACTCGTCGGCCTTCAGCGCAGCGGCCAGCGCTACGCCCGAGGTATCGGACCCGCCGCGCCCCAGCGTCGTGATGTTTTCTTCCGCATCGACGCCCTGGAAGCCGGCGACGATGACGATCATGCCGGCCTCGAGGTCGGCACGCATCCGCTCCTCGTCGATCTTCAGGATGCGCGCCTTCGTGTATGCGCTATCGGTCAGCACGCGGACCTGGCCGCCGGTGTAGCTTTTGGCCTTGAGGCCCATCGCGGCGAGCGCGATCGCGAGGAGGCCGATCGTCACCTGCTCGCCGGTGGCCGCAACCACGTCGAGCTCGCGCGGATCCGGGTTCGGCGAGAGTTCCTTGGCAAGTGCCAGCAGGCGGTTGGTCTCGCCGCTCATCGCGGACACGACGACGACGAGCTGGTGACCCTCGCGATGGAAGCGGGCGACGCGGCGGGCGACGTTCTTGATGCGGTCGGTGCTGCCGACGGAGGTGCCGCCGTACTTCTGGACGATCAGGGCCATTGCGGGTTCTGGCTGCGGTGGATGATGCGACGCGCGCGGCGCGTCAGAGCGCGCCGAACACGAGCGTCGCGTTGGTGCCGCCGAAGCCGAACGAGTTCGAGAGCGCGGCGCGGATCTTCATGTTGCGGGCGACGAGCGGCACGAAATCGAGATCGCACTTGGGATCGCGATTGACGAGGTTCGCCGTCGGCGGCGCCACCTGGTCGCGCAGCGCCAGCACCGTGAACACCGCCTCGATCCCACCGGCGGCGCCGAGCAGGTGGCCGGTCATCGACTTGGTGGACGACACCGCGAGCTTGTCGGCGTGGCCGCCGAAGCAGCGCCGCACCGCGACGCATTCGGCGATGTCGCCGAGCGGCGTCGACGTCCCGTGGGCGTTGATGTAGTCGATGTCGTCCATGTTCAGCCGCGCGTTCCTGATGGCGTTGGCCATGCTGCGCGCCGCGCCGCGCCCATCTTCGGGCGGCGCCGTGATGTGGTGGGCGTCGGCGCTCATGCCGTAGCCGGCGAGCTCGCAGTAGATGCGCGCGCCGCGCGCCTTGGCGTGCTCGTACTCCTCCAGCGCCAGCACGCCGGCGCCCTCGCCCAGCACGAAGCCGTCGCGATCGACGTCCCAGGGGCGGCTGGCCGCGGTCGGGTCGTCGTTGCGGCCGGACAGCGCGCGCGCCGCGCAGAAGCCGCCGATGCCGAGCGGGCTCACCGTCGCTTCCGTGCCGCCCGCGATCATCACGTCGGCGTCGCCGTACTCGATGATCCGCGCCGCTTCGCCAAGGCTGTGATTGGCGGACGAGCACGCGCTGACCGTGCCCAGGTTCGGGCCCTGGTAGCCGTATTGGATCGACACCAGTCCCGGCACCATGTTGATGATCGACCCGGGCACGAAGAACGGGGATATCTTGCGCGGCCCGCCGTCGTTGTACGCCTGCTTGGTGCCCTCGATCATCGGCAGTCCGCCGATGCCCGAGCCGATGCAGACGCCGACCCGCTCCTTGTCGCCGGCATAGCCGTCGAGTCCCGCGTCGCGGACCGCCTCCATCGACGCCACCAGGCCGTAATGGATGAAGGTGTCGTACCGCCGCGCTTCCTTCGCCGACAGGTACGCTCCGACGTCGAAATTCTTCACCTCGCCGGCGATGCGCGACGGGAACGCCGCGGCATCGAAGCGGGTGATCGGACCGATGCCGGAGCGGGCGGCGAGAATCGCCTCCCACGCGGAGGCAAGACCGATGCCCACGGGCGAGACGATACCCATTCCGGTGACGACTACACGGCGTCGGGACATGGCGATAGGTGGAATCCGGTAAAAAGCGGAACCCGCGAGAAACAGGGGCGGCGCCTCAGAGGCTGAGAGTTTTTCGAGCGTGCCCGAGCAGCGCGCCAGAAGGCGGCCGATCGAGGCGCAAAGCGCAGCCATAGCTCGGGCTATGGCGAGCATTTACAACGACGAGCGGGCGTCTTCTGGCGTGATGAGCGGGCATGATCGAAAGACTCTCAGCCTCTCAGGGAACTGCGCGCCGCAAACCGCGGCGGGCCGGCCGGCGATGCCCGGCCGACCCGCGGCGAATCACTTCTTTTCGTGCGAGCCGATGTAGTCGATCGCCTGCTGCACGGTGGTGATCTTCTCGGCTTCGTCGTCGGGGATCTCCGTCTCGAATTCCTCTTCGAGCGCCATCACGAGCTCGACCGTGTCGAGCGAGTCGGCGCCGAGATCGTCGACGAACGACGACTCATTCTTGATCTCCGCTTCGTTGACCCCAAGCTGCTCGGCCACAATTTTTCTGACTCGTTGTTCAATATTTTCCATGCTTCTCCTCCCGCTACGGGAATGACCGATTCGGAACGCGGCGATTTTACCAGAAGGCCCGCGCCCGCCCTAATGCTGCACCGTTTCCGGGTCGTCGACCGGGCTGCGTTGACACCCTGCCCCGTTCACACCATGTACATCCCGCCGTTGACGTGCAGCGTCGCGCCGGTGATGTAGCCGGCCCGGGCGGAAGCCAGGAAGGCCACGGCTTCGGCGATGTCCTCGGGCGTTCCGAGGCGCCCGAGCGGGATGCGTTCCATCAGCTTGCCGCGCTGCGCCTCCGGCAGCGCGCGCGTCATGTCGGTGTCGATGAAGCCGGGCGCGACGCAGTTGGCGG
>Ga0315283_10002783_pt1 | contig 14763 bp, 12 predicted proteins | sample YL17G09_0_MG_FD_204541 | JGI IMG/M metagenome (GOLD analysis project Ga0315283, IMG submission 204541) | Sediment microbial communities from Yellowstone Lake, YNP, Wyoming, USA - YL17G09_0 | ecosystem: Environmental > Aquatic > Freshwater > Lake > Sediment | place: USA: Wyoming | collected... | reverse complement strand
CAGTCGGCCGGCAACTCGCGCTGAAGGATCGGCCTGCCCGGCGGTCGCAGCGTATGCAGTGCGCGGGAGTCTTGTTGCCGCACGGCCATCGCGGGTGTGTTTTCGTCCAAATGGACTCACTACGTCACGAATTCGTTCGCTCCGAGAGTGAGAGACTCGGCCTCCGCAATCTTAGTGAGAGGCATTCCATGAGCACGTTTCGCATCTTTGCTGTCGTCGCGTCGCTACTGATGGCGGCGACGCCCGCGTTGGCCGCATCTGACTACCTTCTGGAACTGGACTCTGTGAAAGGGGGAGGCAAGGACACGGCTGCCCCGCAGAGCATCGAGGTCGAGTCATTTTCGTGGGGTGTCAGCAATGCTGCGTCCGCTGCAACGGGCAGCGGCGCAGGCGCCGGCAAGGCCAACATGCAGGACCTATCGGTGATGTCGGCCCAGGCACCCCGCGACGCCAGCTCCGGCATGGCGACAGGCAAGCGTGCTGCGCCAGTTGCCGTCGCGGACGGGCGTGCGGACACAGTGGTGGCTGCACCGAAGGTCGGCGATGTTGCTACATTCACCGTGGCGATCCGCGAGTCCCCCAGTAAGGCGTCGACCGGCAAAGCTGGTGGGTGCGTCGCAGGCACGCGCTATTCGCACGCTGCCATCGTTGCCCAGGGGCAGCGTTACGAGTTGTCGGACGTCGTCCTTACTTCCTGTACGGTCACCGACGGACAGATGAAGAAGGACTTCAAGGGTCACGTCACGCTGATGAAGTAATCGCCAGCAAGCGTTACCGGCAGCCGCCGGATCGTGTCGATCCGGCGGCCCTGTCCGCCGCCGAACCCGGAACGGCTGCGCTGGCCGGCTCGGATCGCGTTGAGGAAATGGTCTGCCCGACGCGTGCGGTGTGTGGTTGTGCCTGACATACTTCAGGACATGCTCAACCGATTCCCATTGGTCGCGTTCGCAGTGCTCGGCCTCGGTGTGTGCAGCTCGAGCCCCGCGTCGGAGTTCAATCCTGCGCGGACCGAACCTGCCGCTGGTGCCGAGTACAGTTCCGGCCGGGTTATCGTCAAGTTCCGCGGCGCGGTGGCGACAGCCCCCGCTGCGGAGAAAGTCAGGGCGGAGAACATCGCGACGCAGAAAGTTGCGGCGCTGTCGGCGCGGTCCGGGATCACCTTCAAGCAGGCGCGTCGACTCGGTCCGGTACTGCAGGTGCTCGAGATCGCCGCTCCGGTCACAAGTTCGAACATGGCCGCGAATCTCGCGATCCTGCGCGCGGACCCGGACGTCGAGTTCGCCGAGCCGGACCTTCGGCGATTCCCGCACGCGGTGCCGGACGATCCGCTGTTCGCGGGTCAGTGGTATCTGCAGAACTCGACCGCGACTCCGAGTGCAGTCGATGCCGTCAACGCGTGGGATCTCACAACTGGCAGCTCGGGCGTGATCGTCGCGGATCTCGACACCGGCGTTCGCTACGATCACCCGGACCTTCTGCGGGCCAGCGCGGGAGGCAGGCTTCTGCCGGGCTTCGACTTCATCCACGATCCGGGCAGAGCAAACGACGGTGACGGCTGGGACCCGGACCCTTCCGATCCGGGCGACTGGGTGACGGCGGCGGAGGCGGCGAGCGGGGTGTTCGGCTCCTGCCAGCAGGGCGATAGTTCCTGGCACGGCACGCGCGTCGCCGGAATCATCGGGGCGCTCGCCAACAACTCGCAAGGCATTGCCGGGCTTGGCTGGAAAGGCTGGATCCTGCCGGTGCGGGCGCTCGGCAAGTGCGGGGGCTCGGACTCCGACATCCTCGCTGCGATGTTGTGGGCGGGCGGAGTGCCGGTGGACGGCGCGCCGTCGAACCCATACCCGGCGCGAATCATCAACATGAGCCTCGGTGGGCGGGGTAGTTGCCTGCAGACTTATCGCACCGTGATCAGCCAGCTCGCCGCGCGCGGAGCACTCGTCGTCGCGTCGGTTGGCAACGAAGGCAGCGTGGTCGTTTCTCCGGCTAACTGCCCGGGCGTAGTCGGCGTCGCCGGCATCCGCCACGTCGGCACGAAGGTCGGTTTCAGCAACCTCGGTCCGGGCGTCGCCCTTGCCGCGCCCGGAGGCAACTGCGTGAACGTTGGACAGGGCGAACCCTGCCTTTTTTCGATCGACACGACCACGAACCTCGGCACGCAGTCGCCGGCGGCAAACGGTTACACCGATCAGTTCCGGTTCAACGTCGGAACGAGTTTTTCCGCGCCGATCGTGTCGGGCATCGCCGGTCTCATGGCGTCCGTCAACGGTCGCCTCTCGCCGGAGCACATACTGGCGCGCCTGCAGGAAGGTGCGACGCGTCCCTTCCCGGTGTCCACCGATCCGGCGATTCCGACCTGCCGGGTCCCGACCAGTTCGAGCGACATCCAGGCCTCCGAGTGCGTGTGCACGACGCAGACCTGCGGCGCGGGGATGGCCAACGCACTCGGCTCGATTCGCGCCGCGCTGCGGCCGGTGGCCGCGATTGCCGTCCCGTCGTCCGTGTCGCCCGGGCAGAACGTGGTGCTCCGTGGCAGTGGCAGCGGCGCGGCGTGCAATCGCAGCGTGGTCCGCTATTCGTGGACAGTGCCCGGTGGCGGCACGACGCCGCCCGGAATCGTCGGCGCGGATACTGATACGGCGATCGTGGTTGCGCCGGCGGCGGGCTCGTTCACCGTGCGCCTCAGGGTCACGGATGACGCGGGTCGCGAGGACGCGGCCGACGTCGTCGTTAGCCCGGTGGCGGCGACCACGGCAGCGCCGCCTGCCGCGGCCGGGCCGGCCTGCCCGACGCCGATATCGATTCCCCAGCCGATCGTCGTTTCAGTGTCACCGACCGCCGTGACGCTGGTCGCAGGTACCGGCTCGCAGGCATTCTCGGCAGCGGTGACGAACACATCCGATCCGCGCGTGGACTGGTACGTCAACGACGTTGCGGGCGGCAATTCGACATTCGGCACGATCACCTCCTCGGGTCTCTATAACGCGCCTGCGTTAAGACCGAGTCCTGCCACCGTCACGATCCGCGCCGTCTCCGTCGCAGACCCGGCCAGCTCTGCGACCGCAACAGCGACGATAGCGCCACCGTTTCCCGTCATCGGCGGTGGCGGTGGCGGTGGTGGTGGCGGCGGACGTACCGACCTGTTGCTGATTGCTCTCGCCGTCGGCGCGCTCGCTCGCCGCAGGACAGTTCACCCTTGAAAACCATCATCGAGCCGTTCCGCATCAAGGTCGTCGAGCCGATCCGGCTCACGACAGTGGAGGAACGGAGCGAGCTGCTGCGCAAGGTCGGCTGGAACCTGTTCGCGATCCACGCGGACGACGTGATCATCGACCTGCTCACCGATTCGGGCACCAGCGCGATGAGCGCCGAGCAGTGGGGCGCCGTGATGCGCGGCGACGAGTCGTACGCGGGCTCGCCATCGTTCTATCGTTTCGAGTCGGCGGTTCGTGAGCTGATGCCGTTCCGGCACATCATCCCTACCCACCAGGGCCGCGCGGCAGAGGCGATCCTGTTTTCGATCGTCGGCGGGCCGGGACGGATCGTTCCGTCCAACACCCACTTCGATACGACTCGCGGCAACATCGAGGCGACCGGCGCCGAGGCCGTGGATCTGGTGACTCCAGAGGCTCACGCAGCGGACGAGCTGTATCCATTCAAGGGCAACATCGACCTGGCGCGGCTTGAAGCGCTGCTGGCCGAGTCGGCGGACCGCGTGCCGCTGGTCATGTTGACGGTCACCAACAACGCGGGCGGCGGCCAGCCCGTGAGCCTAGCCAACATCCGTGCGGCGGCCGAGATCGCTCATAGTTACGGCAAGCCGCTCTTCATCGACGCGTGCCGATTCGCCGAGAACGCATGGTTCATCAAGAGCCGTGAGGCGGGGCAGGGCGAGCGGTCGGTCGCGGACATCGTGCGCGACATGTTCGCCGTCGCCGACGGCATGACCATGAGCGCGAAGAAGGACGCGTTCGCCAACATCGGTGGCTGGCTGGCGATGAACGACGACACGCTCGCCGCGGCGGCGCGCAACCGGCTGATCCTGACCGAGGGCTTCCCGACCTACGGCGGGCTCGCAGGGCGCGACCTCGAGGCCATCGCGGTCGGTCTCGGCGAGATCGTCGACGAGCAGTACCTGCGTTACCGGGTTCGCACGAACGAATACGTCGGCGAGAAACTCGTGGCGCTCGGCGTTCCGATCGTCCGGCCGGTCGGCGGGCATGCGGTATTCGTGGATGCGCGGCGATTCCTGCCGCATATTTCGCCGCTCTCGTACCCCGGGCAGGCGCTGGCCGTTGCGTTGTACGAACTCGGGGGAATCCGCGCCTGCGAAATCGGTACCGTGATGTTCGGCCTGAAGCCGGACGGCTCCGAAGTGGCGGCCGACATGGACCTCGTGCGGCTCGCGATGCCACGGCGCGTCTACACGCAGTCGCACGCCGACTACCTCGTCGAAGTGTTCGAGGAAGTCGTGCGACGGCGTGGCGAACTGCGCGGTCTGCGCATCGTGTCGCAGCCGAAACAGCTGCGGCATTTCACCGCGCGGTTTGAGCCCCTCAGCTGAGAGGCTCGAAGCGGGCCTGGAAGAAGCGCAGGTACTTCGGCTCGTAGACCATCCTGAGGCCGCGAGCGGCTTCACGCGCGTCGTACACGGCCTTCACGGACTCGGCCACGACGTCCATGTGCGCCTGTGTGTAGACGCGACGCGGAATGGTGAGCCGGGTCAGCTCGAGTTTCGGGTAATGGTGTCCGCCGGTCTCCGGGTCGCGGCCCGCACTCACGACGCCACGCTCCATGGAACGGATGCCGGAATCGAGGTACAGCTCGGCCGCAAGCATCTGGGCCGGAAACTGGTCCTGGGTCAGCTGCGGATAGAAGCGCCGTGCATCGAGGAAGATCGCATGGCCGCCGACCGGCTGCACCATCGGCACGCCCCAGTCGTGCAGCAGGTCTGCCAGGTAGCGCACCTGCCCGATTCGCGAGCGCATGTGATCGTCCTGCATGGACTCGCCGATGCCGATCGCCATCGCCTCCATGTCGCGTCCTGCCAGGCCGCCGTACGTGTGCAGCCCCTCGTATACGACCACGAGGTTGCGCAGCTCCTCGAACAGCGACTGGTCGCGCACCGCGAGCCAGCCGCCGATGTTCACGAGCGCATCCTTCTTGGCGCTCATCCACGCGCCGTCGGTGTGGCTGCAGAATTCCAGCGCGATTTCCGCAAGCGATTTCTCCGCGTAACCCACCTCGCGCTCCTGGATGAAGAACGCGTTCTCGACCAGGCGCGTGGCATCGAGGAACAGCCGGATGCCTTGCCTGCGGCAGAACGCGTGCACGGCCTTCACGTTCGCCATGCTCACGGGCTGGCCACCCGCCATGTTCACGGTTGCGGCGAGGCTGACGTAGGCGATGTTGCCGGCGCCGCGCTCGGCGACCAGCTGCTCGAGCTTGGCGAGGTCCATGTCGCCCTTGAACGGGCTCAGGTCCGTCGGGTCGTGCGCTTCGTCCACGATCACGTCGACGAAAATGCCCCCGGCGAGTTCCTGGTGCAGGCGGGTGGTCGTGAAGTACATGTTGCCCGGCACGAACTGGCCCTTGCGGATCGTCGCCTGGCTCAGCAGGTGTTCCGCGCCGCGTCCCTGGTGCGTCGGTACGACGAACGGGTAGCCATAGAACTTCTGGATCGCCTCCTCGAGGTGATAGAAGTTCCGGCTGCCCGCGTAGGCCTCGTCGCCGAGCATCATGCCGGCCCACTGTCGATCGCTCATCGCGTTGGTGCCGCTGTCGGTCAGCAGGTCGATGTAGACGTCGTCGGAGCGCAGCAGGAACGTGTTGCAGCCCGCGTCCGCCAGCGCCTTCGCGCGGTCTTCGGGCCGCGTCATCCTGAGCGGCTCGACCATCTTGATCTTCCACGGCTCGGCCCAGGAACGACGCCCGGACTGCTGGCCCATGGTCCTGTGGATGATCTCGCTCATGCTCGTGTCTCCGCGGCGCGGTGGTTGGTGCCCGGGGCCGGGATCGAACCGGCATGGGGTTGCCCCCGAGGGATTTTCTTACCAGCTACAGCTTTCACTGCTGGACCCACCCATCCACGGCGCGGGCCCATTTGTGGTCTGGACTTTATCTTTGCCGTGTCCCCCGCAGCCTGTGGGCCGTTGGAGAGTTAGGCAGGGGCCGTCAAGTCTCTACACTTTCCCCGGCGGGCCCGCCCACTGAAGGACGGCGCTCGACCGGGGCTTAGCTCGGGATTGCAGGCGCCAGAGGCGGTGCTGTTCCCCCGAATTTGACCCCATTCACCCGCACGTTTCCGAGGCGGGTGCTCAAACTATCAAGTCCCTTGCGTCTACCAGTTTCGCCACCCGGGCGTGGGAGGCTGCAGCGATCATACACCGCGGTTCAGGTGTCGGACGCGCGCGTGTCGAGCGCGATGCCGGCAATCTCGTAGCCACGGCGGAAATCCTGGACGTGCCGTGACATCCAGGAATGCGCCTCTGCTGCGTCGCCCTTGCGTAGCGCTTCGACTACGCAGCGTTGCGCGACGACGATGCGCGAGCGCCCCTGCGGCACGCGATCGATCATGCGGCGCAGCGATGGTGCGAGCAGCTTCGTGACGGGCTGCATCGCCAGCACCAGCACGCGGTTCGCACTGGTCGCAGCCAGTGAGGCGAAGAACTCCACCACACCCGCCACGGCCGCCTCGGATCCGCGCGCGCTCTCGACCCTCTGGATGCACAGTTCGAGCCGCTCGAGATTCTCGGGGCGCGCATGTGCCGCAGCGAGTGCCGCCGTGCGAGGTGCGATGGCGAGCATCGCCTCCCACAGTTCGATGAAGGTCACGTCGTCGAGCGCGAGCGCGCGGCTCATGCTGGATGCAGTCGCGGCCTGTCCCGGCCGAGTGACGCGCAGGCGCTTGCTGCCGGTGGCGCGCCCGACCAGGCCGGCTGACTCGAGCCTGCGCACGGCTTCGCGCACGGTGGAACGATTTACGCCGAACTGGCGCGCCAGCTCCGTTTCAGACGGCAGGGCATCGCCCTGGCCCAGGCTGCGGTTCAGGATCTTCTGCTCGATCGCTGCCGCAACGCGGCCGTAGGCCGGCTGCGGCGCGATGGGCTCGAATAGTGCGGCCTTTGCGGGCGCCTTGCGCGGGCGCGCGCTCGCGGCGCGTCGGGGTTTCTGCGGCATTTGACGAATCATCCGATTGTCGGACAATATACCGGCCCGGCAATGGAGGCAAGCGGACGGAGGACTCGGCCGTGCAGGACTTCGACTTTGGGCTCGGCGAAGACGTCGCGATGCTGCGCGAGGCGGTGCGTTCATTTGCGGTCGCCGAGATCGCACCGCGCGCCGACGAGATCGACCGCAGCAACCAGTTCCCGCGCGAGCTCTGGCCGCGCCTCGGGGCGCTCGGATTGCTCGGCATTACCGTCGAACCCGAGTTCGGCGGCGCCGGTCTCGGTTACCTGGCGCACGTCGTCGCGATGGAGGAACTCAGTCGTGCTTCGGGCTCGATCGGCCTTTCTTACGGCGCGCACTCGAACCTCTGCGTGAACCAGCTCCGTCGCTGGGGCACGCCAGCGCAGAGGACGCGCTACCTGCCGAAGCTCGTGAGTGGCGAACATGTGGGCGCGCTCGCGATGAGCGAACCGGGCTCGGGCTCCGACGTGATGAGCATGCGGTTGCGTGCGGAACAGGTCGGCGACCGCTACGTGCTCAACGGCAACAAGATGTGGATCACGAACGGCACGACTGCGGACGTGCTGGTCGTTTACGCCACTGTGGATTCCGGGCTCGGCACGAAGGGCGTCACGGCATTCCTGATCGAGAAGGGAATCAAGGGTTACTCCACCGCGCAGAAGCTCGACAAGCTGGGCATGCGCGGTTCGGATACATGCGAGCTGGTCTTCGCGGATTGCGAAGTCCCGGCGGAGAACGTACTCGGTGCGGTCGGCGGCGGGGCCAAGGTGCTGATGAGCGGCCTCGACTACGAACGCGTGGTGCTGTCAGGCGGGCCGCTCGGCCTCATGCGCGCGAGCCTCGACCTGGTGCTGCCGTACGTCCACGATCGGCGACAGTTCGGCCAGCCAATCGGCAGCTTCCAGCTGATGCAGGGCAAGCTCGCGGACATGTATGCGGCGACCAGCTCGTGTCGCGCCTACGTCTACGCCGTTGCCCAGGCCTGCGATCGCGGACAGACCACGCGCATGGATGCGGCAGCTTGCATCCTGCTCGCGTCCGAACAGGCGACCCAGGTCGCGCTGCAGGCGATCCAGGCGCTCGGCGGCAACGGCTACATCAACGACTTCCCGGCTGGGCGCATCCTGCGCGACGCAAAGCTCTACGAGATCGGCGCGGGCACCAGCGAGATCCGTCGCATGCTGATCGGGCGCGAACTGTTCGCGGCCACGGCCTGAGGACCTGCCGACCCGATCCGCTCAATGCTGTTGAAAGCACTCACAGGGGTATCATCGTGAGCGTCATCCAGAGTCGCGCCAATCGATCCTCGCCGGAATTCGCTGCCAACGAGCAGGTCAACCGCGCGCTTGCACTCGAGTTGCGTGAGCTCGTCGGCAAGGTGAAGCAGGGCGGTTCGACCGCGGCCCGCGTGCAGCACGAGAGCCGCGGCAAGATGTTCGTCCGCGACCGCATCGATCGCCTGCTCGATCCCGGCTCGCCGTTCCTCGAGATCGGCCAGCTCGCGGGACATGACCTATACGGCGACTGGATCCCCTCCGGCGGTGTCGTCACGGGGATCGGGCGGGTCAGTGGCCTCGAGTGCCTGATCGTTGCGAACGACGCCACCGTGAAGGGCGGCACCTATTACCCGATCACCGTCAGGAAGCACCTGCGCGCGCAGGACGTCGCGCTCGAAAATCGCCTGCCGTGCATCTACCTCGTCGATTCCGGCGGTGCATTCCTGCCGCGGCAGGACGATGTGTTCCCCGATCGCGAACACTTCGGACGTATCTTCTACAACCAGGCACAGATGTCGGCGCGCGCAATCCCGCAACTCGCAGTCGTCATGGGCTCCTGCACGGCGGGTGGCGCCTACGTGCCGGCCATGTGCGACGAATCGATCATCGTCCGGGAACAGGGCACGATCTTCCTGGGTGGTCCGCCGCTGGTCCAGGCCGCAACCGGCGAGATCGTGGACGCCGAAACGCTCGGCGGCGGCGACGTGCACGCGCGGCAGTCGGGCGTAGTCGATCACCTAGCGGACAACGACGCGCACGCACTCTGGATGGCGCGACGACTCGTGACCCGACTGAATCGCAAGGGTTCGCAGCCGCCCCCGAGCCCGGAGCGCGCGCCGCGCCATGCGGCCGAGGAACTCTACGGTGTGGTGCCGCGGGACACGCGCCATCCCTACGACGTGCGCGAGGTCATTGCGCGAATCGTGGATGCCTCGGAGCTCGACGAGTTCAAGTCGCTCTACGGCACGACGCTCGTGTGCGGATTCGCGAGCATCGGTGGCTACCCCGTTGGCATCGTCGCCAACAACGGCGTGCTGTTCTCTGAGTCCGCGCTCAAGGGCGCGCATTTCGTGGAACTCTGCAATCGCCGGCGCGTGCCGCTGCTGTTCCTGCAGAACATCACCGGCTTCATGGTCGGTCGCAAGTACGAGGCGGGCGGCATCGCGCGCGATGGCGCCAAGATGGTCACGGCGGTTGCCTGCGCGACGGTGCCGAAGTTCACCGTGCTGATCGGCGGCTCGTTCGGCGCTGGCAATTACGCGATGTGCGGCCGTGCGTACGGCGGCCGCTTCCTGTGGACGTGGCCGAACGCGCGCATATCGGTGATGGGTGGCGAGCAGGCGGCGACCGTGCTTGCCATCGTCAAGCGCGAGGGCATGCAGCGGCGCGGCGAGGATTGGCCCGAGCCCGACGAGAAGATTTTCCGCGAAGAGATTCGCGGCCAGTACGAGACGCAGGGCCACCCGTATTACGCGAGCGCGCGGCTCTGGGACGACGGCGTCATCGACCCCGTGGACACGCGCGAAGTGCTCAAGCTCGCGCTGGCAACGGCAACCTGTCGGCCGGACGAGGGCGAGGCCCCGTACGGCATCTTCCGCATGTAGGTTGGTCCCATGCTCGATAGCGTCCTGATTGCCAACCGGGGTGAAATCGCCTGCCGCGTGATCCGCACTGCGCGGCGGCTCGGCCTGCGCACGATCGCCGTGTACTCCGAAGCCGATCGCGGCGCGCTGCACACGCGGCTCGCCGACGAGGCGGTGCACGTCGGTCCGGCGGCCGCACGCGAGAGCTATCTCGATGTGGCGCGGATTCTGCAGGCGGCTCGCGACACACGCGCCCGGTCGATCCATCCCGGCTACGGATTCCTTTCCGAGAACGCGTCTTTCGCGCGTGCCTGTCGCGAGGCGGGCATCGTGTTCATCGGTCCGCCCGAGGACGCGATCCTGCGCATGGGCTCGAAGAGCGAGGCGCGGCGCCTGATGGCGGCAGCCGGAGTGCCGGTCCTGCCGGGCTACGACGGTGACGACCAGTCGCCGGCGCGGCTCGAGGCCGAGGCCGCCCGCCTCGGGTTCCCGCTCCTCATCAAGCCGACCGCTGGCGGCGGCGGCAAGGGCATGCGTATCGTGCGCGCGGCGAGTGAGCTGGCGGAGGCGCTTGCCGGCGCCCGGCGCGAGGCGACGAAGTCGTTTGGCGACGACCGCGTGCTGCTCGAGCGGTTCGTCGAGAAGGGACGCCACGTCGAGATCCAGGTCTTCGCCGATTCGCTCGGCTCCGTTGTGCACCTGTTCGAGCGTGACTGTTCGCTGCAGCGTCGACACCAGAAGGTGATCGAGGAGGCGCCGGCGCCGGGCCTCGACGAGAGCACGCGCAGCGCGATGGGCGCGGCGGCAGTCGCTGCAGCGCGCGCGGTCGCCTACCAGGGCGCGGGCACCGTCGAGTTCCTGTACGACGGGCGGGAGTTCTATTTCCTCGAGATGAACACCCGGCTGCAGGTCGAGCACCCGGTGACCGAGATGATCACCGGGGTCGATCTCGTCGAGTGGCAGCTGCGCGTGGCGAGCGGCGAACCGCTGCCGCTCGCGCAGGATGCGATCCGGCGCAACGGCCATGCGGTCGAAGCGCGGTTGTACGCCGAAGACCCGGAGCGTGGCTTCCTGCCGTCCACGGGCCGCCTGCAGCGCCTGCGGCTTGCGGAAGGGGTAGCAAACGTCCGTGTGGACAGTGGTGTGCTCGAGGGCGACGAAGTCACCGTCCATTACGACCCGATGCTGGCCAAGGTGATCGCGTGGGCGCCGGATCGAACCGGCGCGCTCGACCGGCTGCGTGCGGCGCTCGAGCGCACCGAGGTCGAGGGGGTGCGGACAAATGCCAGGTTCCTCTGGGAGATCCTTGGGGCCGAGGCCGTGCGCAGCGGGGACGTAAGCACCCGCCTGCTCGAGCAGGCGCTGCAGCCGGTCGGCGAGACCCCGGCCGAACGAACGGATGCATGGCTGATCGCGGCCGCGGCGCTGGCGTCGCCGGCGACGCTGCGGGCGGGCGCGCCCGCGCAACTTGCCTCACCCTGGGTTACCGACGCGGGCTTCCGTCTGAATGGCGACCCGACTGTGCGCCTGCCACTACAGCTCGCCGACGAACGGCACTGGATGCTCCTTGCACGGCAGCCGCCCGGCCTTTCGGTGCGCCTCGCGGGCCGGACACACGAGGTGGCCCTCCTGCCGGACGCCCCGGGCGAGCTGGCCGGCCTGATCGACGGCCGCGCGGTGCGGGCCCGGGTGGAGGCGGCGGACGACGCCACGATCGTACGCAGGCAATGCCTGAAGTTCGAGTTCCGGGTCGATACGGGCGCCGAATACCACGCGTCCGCGGAGCACGAAGGGCACCTGCGCGCTCCGATGCCGGGCCACGTGCTCGATGTGCGGGCCGTTCCCGGCTGCGAGGTCGCCGCGGGCGCCGTGCTGGTCGTGCTCGAAGCCATGAAAATGGAGCACTCGATGGCGGCCCCGTGGGCCGGAACGGTGAAAACCGTCGCAGTCAAGCCCGGTGATCGCGTAGAGGAGGGGGCCGACCTCGTACTGCTCGAGCCGATCGTCGCCGAACCGCTACGGCAACCCGTAGCGCAGGACTGAGACTCGATTTGCTAGACTCCGCGGCCACTTAGTCGCCTCGCCGGACGGTTCCGGGCGACCGGACTTCAGGACTGTGGGCGGAGGATCGATGTTGCCCGATGGGGCCGTGCTCGAGGCTCGAGCTATCAACGCGTGGCGAGGCGACCGGCACATCCTGCGGGACGTGTCGTTCGTCGTGCGCACGGGCGAGTTTCTGAAGATTACCGGGCCGAACGGCGTCGGTAAGACGACGCTGCTCCGGGTGATAGTCGGGCTGCTGCCCGCTGAAACCGGCTCGATCGACTGGTGCGGCCGCCCGGTGCGTGGCGTAAGCGACGAGTTTCACGCGCAGCTTGGCTACCTCGGCCATCCGAATTCGCTCAAGGGCGACCTGACGTGCCGCGAAAACCTCAAGTTTCTCGCCGGGCTGCGCCAGAAGCTTTCGGCCAAGGACATCGACGCCGCACTGGACCGCTGCGGGATCCTGTCGCGCGGTGACCTGCCAGCCCGGTCGCTCTCGGCCGGTCAGAAGCGGCGACTGGCGCTGGCCCGGCTGCTGCTGGCCGAGGCCTCGCTCTGGGTGCTCGACGAGCCAGTGACCAACCTCGATAGCGCGGGCGTCACGCTGGTCGAGGAGCTGGTGCAGGAACACGTCCAGCACGGTGGCCTCGCGCTCGCGGCGGCGCACCAGCGTCTGCTTGACCATTCGCCCAACCTGCGCCTGCTGGAGCTCAGCTGATGCGGCGCGCGGCAGTCTCTTCGGCGGCATGGCTGGTGTTCCAGCGCGACCTGACGCTCGCCTGGCGGCGTTGGGACGAGGTTGCCCAGCCCCTGATCTTCTACGTCGTCGTAACGACGCTCTTCCCGCTGGCGACCACGCCCGACCTGAACGAGCTGAGCAAGATCTCAGGAGGCGTCGTCTGGGTCGCCGCGTTGCTGTCGTCGTTGCTCGCCCTTGAATCATTGTTCCGTTCGGATGTCGAAGACGGCACCATGGAGCAATGGGTGTTGTCGGGCCAGCCGCTGGGCTGGCTGCTGCTTGCCAAGGTGGCCTGCCACTGGGTGCTGACGGGGCTGCCGCTGGTGCTCGTGGCGCCGATCGTGGGCACGGCGCTCGGATTGCCGTTCAACGCCTGGGGCACTCTGGTCCTCTCGCTGCTGCTCGGAACCGCGACGCTCAGCATCCTGGGCGGCATCGGCGCGGCACTCACCGTGGGCGTGCGCCGCGGCAGCGTGCTGCTGTCGCTGCTCGTGCTGCCGCTCGCGATGCCACTGCTGATCTTCGGCTCGCGCGCGGTGTCGATGGCGATGGATGGCGATTCGCCTGCCGGGCCGCTGCAGCTGCTCGCGGCGATCTTCTTCCTGGTACTGAGTCTCGGCCCGCTTGCCGTGTCGGCGGCGATCCGGATCAGCGTCGAGAATTGACGAACCCCGGGCTGGCGCCCGGCTGAAGGACAAACATGTGGACCTGGTTGCATAAATTCGCTTCGCCGCCCCACGCCTACCGGCTGCTGGGCAAGATGGCCCCGTGGTTCGGATGGTCGTCCCTCGCGCTGATCGTGCTCGCCACGTGGTGGGGTCTCGTGAAGGCGCCGATGGACTACCAGCAGAAGGACGCCTTCCGCATCCTCTACGTCCACGCGCCGAGCGCGTGGATGTCGATGTTCACCTATGTGGTGATGGCGGTCGCAGCCGGCATCGGGCTCGTCTGGCGCATCAAGCTGGCGCACGCGGCAGCGGCCGCTGCGGCGCCGATCGGCGCCTCGTTCGCCTTTCTCGCGCTGGCCACGGGCTCGATCTGGGGCAAGCCCATGTGGGGCACCTGGTGGGTGTGGGACGCGCGCCTCACGTCGGAGCTCATCCTGCTGTTCCTGTACCTCGGCTACATGGCGCTTCGATCTTCGTTCGACGACCCGCAGCGCGCCGACCGCGCGAGCGCCGTGCTCGCCATCGTGGGCGTGATCAACGTGCCGATCATCCATTACTCGGTGGAGTGGTGGTCTACGCTGCACCAGCCCGCGAGCGTCACCAAGCTCGACCGGCCGTCCATCGCCATCGCGATGCTGATTCCGCTCTTCATCATGATCGCCGGCTTCCAGCTGTATTTCGGCTGGGCTATCTGCCGGCGGCTCCGGGGCGAGATCCTGCGCCGCGAGCGAAACGCGACTTGGCTTAAGGAAATCAACTAAATCATGAACTTGCGTGAATTTCTTCACATGAGTGGTTACGCGGGATTTGTTTGGACCGCGTACGGTCTAACTGCGGTGGTGCTGCTCGCCAACTGGTGGGCGGCGCGACGTATCGAGGCAGAGCAGCAGGCGAGCGCACGTCGCCGCATGACGATAGACAAGGAGCAACGCACATGACCCCACGTCGGAAACGAATGATTACGGTGGTGGCGATCCTGGCCGGCGTCGGCATCGCCACGGCCTTTGCGCTGCAGTCGTTCAAGAAGAACCTGCTGTATTACTACAGCCCCTCCCAGATCCAGGCGGGCGAGGCGCCGAGCGCCCGCTCGTTCCGCGTGGGTGGGCTGGTCGAGAACGGCAGCCTCAAGCGCAAGCCGGGCAGCCTCGAAGTGCGCTTCACGCTGACCGACTATGCGCACCAGCAGACAGTCAGCTACACGGGCGTGCTGCCGGACCTGTTCCGCGAAGGCCAGGGCGTCATTGCACGCGGCAAGATGGGGC
>Ga0315283_10002781_pt1 | contig 14766 bp, 11 predicted proteins | sample YL17G09_0_MG_FD_204541 | JGI IMG/M metagenome (GOLD analysis project Ga0315283, IMG submission 204541) | Sediment microbial communities from Yellowstone Lake, YNP, Wyoming, USA - YL17G09_0 | ecosystem: Environmental > Aquatic > Freshwater > Lake > Sediment | place: USA: Wyoming | collected... | reverse complement strand
TCCGCCGCCGACATTGCGGCGCACCTGGAACGTGAGTACCGGCCCGGCCAGCGGTAACGCGGGGCGGCCCGGCCGGATTGGGGTCAGACTCGAATTGTCACGTCGAGTCCCAATTCGACTCTGACCCCAATTCGTCCTACGCGCGTCGGGCACCTGCACCGGCCAGTGAGCCGCTTCGCGGGTGGTTTGCGCATCTATGGTCAGGAGGCGGTCGCGGCAGTCCGGCAACCAGGAGGTTCCCATGAGATGCAAAGGCGCTTGTGCGGTCGGCGTAGCGGCGGGTGTTCTGACGGTTTTATTCGCGGCGTTGCTCGTTCCCTCGGCGGCCCTCGCGCAAACCGCGCCGGCGGCATCCGCCGGACCTCCCGCGCAGGCTGCGCCAGCCGCGCAGGCTTCGTCGCCCTCGGTCCGCGGCGCGTACATCGGCGGCAGCATCGGGCTCTACGTCGAGACCGCGGAGGGCGATAGCGGGCAGGCGCCTGCCGGCAGCATCATCGCGGGGTACCAGTTCGGCGCGCGCTGGGCGGTGCAGGGCGAGTACGGCTGGATGGGCGACGTCTACTGCCACCAGATCACCGGGGGCTCGGGGGCTCCGTACACCTCCTGCCATCGCGATCCGATCTTCAGCATCGATGCGGTCATGCGCTTCAAGGCCGGCGGGCTGCGCCCCTACCTCGCGTTCGGCCTCGGCATGGGGCTGCACGTCGGCACCGGCGTCGACATCCCCGTCGGCCGCCACGTGGTAATTGCTCCGGGCGTGGATCTCAACATGCTCCCGGACATGCTTTCCGCACGGCCAAAGGTGGCCGTGCTCGTGCGGTTCTGAGCCAGGGGCACATCGAGAGAGCGCGCGCGGCCTTGGAGGTGGCCTCGCGCGCCTCCTGCTCGGCGATCGTGCGCTCCTGCATCGCCGCCCGCACGGTGAACCACGCCAGGCCGCCGCCGGCGACGACGATGCAGAGCGTGAGGACGGCGAGCGGCCTGCCGATGGCGCCTTGTTTCACGATCGGGCCGGTTATAGCACAGCCGGGGAGCGCGCGGCCCCGCCCGTGACCGAATCTTGACGCGATCTGGACTGCGATCGGACACCACAGCCACACCACCGGCGCTACACTCGTGTCCGTGTCCGAAAAGGCGCGCGCGGACGTTGATCCCTGTGGAGGAGCGTCCCGGGCGGCGAAACGTTTCGCCCGGCGTCGACACAATTGTTGACAGATGTTGACACCCGCGTGACAACAGCGCCCCACCGCCCGCGCTAGACTGGCGCCAGAGTTTGACACGATGACCGTAGACTGCGTATACATCGTCGGGTGGAAGGGCATCACGGCGGAGCTCGTGCCGTCGGGGCTAGCACTCGCTCAGTCTACGAACACCGTTCGGGCGCGCGTCCGGCAGAGCAGTCTGCTCGGCGCGCGGCGCAACCTGCGATCCAGGATGCGGGGGCTCGAGACCTTCCTGCCGCCGGCGAAGGCGGGCGCGCCGGCAGCGGCAGCGACATCGGCAGCGGCAGGGGCTGTGCCGGGGCTTGGGCGGCGGCTGATAACGGGGATTACGTTAACTCGCGAGCGGAGAGACGAGCGGAGACCGCTCTAATGCTTCCTATAGTCACGCAGTAGCCGACGCCGCGCACCGTGTGAATCAGCGGGCGGCGCCCCGCGCGATCGATCTTCTGGCGAAGCAGCCGCACGAAGGCGTCCAGCGTGTTGTCCTCGATCTCGCGGTCGTAGCCCCATACCGTGTCGATGAGCGTCGCACGCGGCACGACGGCGCCTGCGCGCCTCATGAGGCACTCGAGCAGCGCGAACTCCGTGCGCGTGAGATCGACGCGCTCGCCGCCGCGACGCACGTCATGGCTGGCGGGATCGAGCGTTAAATCGCTCACCGAGAGCGTGACGCCCTGCGACACCGCGCCCCGGCGGCCGAGCGCGCGCACCCGCGCGAGCAGCACGTCGAACGCGAACGGCTTCACCAGGTAATCATCGGCGCCCGCGTCCAGGCCGGCGACGATGTCCGCGGTCGTGTCCCGCGCGGTCAGCATGAGAATCGGCGTGCGATGGCGCTCCCCGCGCAACCGGCGGGCGACGGCCAGGCCGTCCATTCCGGGCAGCATCACGTCGAGCATGATGACGTCGAAGGCATCGGACTCCGCAAGCGCCAGGCCCTCGGGCCCCGTGTGCGCCACCGAGACGACATGGCCTTCCTCGGCGAGCCCTTTCCGGACCGCCTCGGCCATCCGCCGCTCGTCTTCGACGATCAGAATGCGCATCGCTTTCCCCGATGATGGACGCCCGACCTGAAAGCCGCCTGAAACTGGCGTTTCAGGGGATCTTCAGCTTCGTCTGGTCTACTTGCCGCCACAAGGAGAACCGTATGAAACCCATTCGCGTCGTCATGCTCGTCGCTCTCAGCCTGCTGATCGTGACCCCGGTTGTTTCGGCGCAAACGGCCAAGCCGGTCCAGGCGCCCAAGCCCGCGCCCGCCGCCCAGGCTGCAGATCCGGCCGCTACGCTGCCGGCGCCCATTCTCGCGGCGTTCAAGAAATCGTACCCGAACGCGACCATCAAGAACGCTGCGAAGGAGACCGAGGACGGCAAGACCGTCTGGGAAGTCGAAAGCATCGACAACAACATGGCCCGCGACCTCATGTACAACCCGGACGGCACCGTCATCGACATCGAAGAAGAAGTCGCCATGGCCGCGGTGCCGCCCGTCGTGGCCGACGCCGTGAAAGCGAAGTACCCCAAGGCCACGATCACGAAGGCCGAGAAGAGGACGGTCGGCAAGACGGTGACGTACGAGTTCACGCTGAAGGGCGCGAAGGAGGCGTCGATCGAGCTGACGCCCGACGGCAAGATCGTGCCTGCGAAGAAGGAAAAGGACGAGAAGGAAGAAGACGACGAGAAGGCCGAGAAGAAGGCCCCGATCAAGAAGTAACCGGCGATCGAAAGAACCGAGGTCGACATGAAGACGCATCGTATCCTGCTGACGCTCGCACTCGTCCTCTCCGCCGCCCTGTGGTCACACGCTCCGCTGCGGGCCGCGGACGGGCCCTACAGGCTTCTCACCGAAATCAAGGCGGGCGGCGACGGCGGGTGGGACTACCTCGCGGTCGACTCCGCGGCCCGCCGCCTCTACGTGTCGCACGCGACCAAAGCGGTCGTCATCGACCTCGACAAGAACGTCGTCGTCGGTGAGATCGCGCCAGCCAACGGCATCCACGGCATCGCGATCGCCGCGGATCTCGGCAAGCTCTTCGTCAGCAACGGCCGCGACAACAGCGCCAGCATCGTCGACGCAAAGACGTTGCAGATCACGGGCACCGTCAAGACCGGCGAGAACCCCGACTGCATCCTGTTCGAGCCCGGCCACAAGGAGGTCTACACCTTCAACGGCCGCGGGAAGAACGCCACCGTATTCGACGCGGCGACCGGCGAGGTGAAGGCGACGATCCCGTTGCCTGGCAAGCCCGAGTTCGCGGTGGTGGACGTGAAGGCCGGCCGCATTTACAACAACATCGAGGACACGAACGAAATCGTCGTCATCGACACCGCCACTCATGCCGTCGTCGCGAAGTGGCCCATCGCGCCGGGTGAAGGCGCGTCGGGGCTGTCGATCGATCTGGCGAATCACCGGCTCTTCGCCGTGGCCGGCAACAACCTCCTGGTGGCGGTCGACAGCATGACCGGAAAGGTCATCTCCACGCTGCCGATCGGGCCTGGCGTGGACGCGACGTCGTTCGACCCGGCGACGGGCTACGTGTTCGCGTCCAACAGCGACAGCACGCTGACGGTGGCGGCCTGCGACAAGGCAGGCAAGCTGAGCCTCGCGCAGACGCTCACCACGCCGGCGCGGTCGCGGACGATGACGCTGGATCCGAAGACGCATCGGATCTACATTTCGGCAGCCGAGTTCACGGCCCCGGCGCCCGCGGCGGCTGGCGCTCCGCCCCAGCGCCCCCAGATGGTGCCGGGATCGTTCAAGGTTGTTGTCTACGAGATGGCGGCGGCGGCCGCGTCGGCCCAGGTGCCGGCTCCTTCGAAGGACTGGCAGCAGGCGTTCGCGGTCGCACCGGGCGACCTGGCAAGCGTCGGCGAGAACCCCTACTTCATCCTGAAACCCGGGTTTCAGCTCACGCTCGAGGGCAAGGAAGGCGGCAAGACCGTCCGCCTCGTGATCTCGGTGCTCGACGAGACGAAGACGATCGGGGGGATCGAGGCGCGGGTGGTCGAGGAGCGGGAGACCGAGAACGGCGTCGTGGTCGAGGTGTCGCGCAACTACTTCGCGATCCACAAGACCACGAGGGACGTGTACTACCTCGGCGAAGACGTCGACATCTACAAGAACGGGAAGGTGGTCGATCACGAGGGCGCCTGGCTGCACGGCGTGAACGGCGCCACGTTGGGCCTGCTGATGCCGGCCGCCCCCGTCGTCGGGCAGCGGTACTACCAGGAAGTCGCGCCGAAGGTCGCGATGGACCGGGCGGAGATCATCTCGATGTCCGCGCGTCTCGTGACGCCGGCCGGCACCTACGAGCGCTGCCTTGAGACCGAGGAGAGCACTCCGCTTGAAAGTGGCAAGGAGCGGAAGCTCTATGCGCCAGGCGTCGGTTTGATCAAGGATGGCACGCTGCAACTGGTGTCCGTCACGAAGAGGTGAGCCGATCGTGAGAGGCCTTTCGCTGACAGCCGCGACAATCGCCTTCGGGGCGGCGCTGGCGCTGCTGCTGGCCGCGCCATCGCCCGCCACCGCCCAGGCGCCCGCGCCCCAGCCATCGGGCGCTTCGCCGCCGATCACCTACCGGCAGGCCCTCGATCTCGCCACGGCGCAGAATCTCGAACTGGCCGCCGTGCGCCGCGCGCGCGCCGTGAGGGAAGCGGAGGTGCGCGCCGCCGGGCAGTGGGCGAACCCCGAGTTCTCCGGCGAGATCACAAGGGACGTGCCGCACGGCGACCTCGTGATCGGCCTGCCTGTGGACATCTCCGGCCGCCGGTCGAACCGCGTGGCGGTCGCGAAGGCCGGGCTGGCGATGGCCGACGTCGAGGTGTCGAACGCGATGCGGCAGTTGCGGCGCAACACGCGCTTCGCCTTCTACGGCGTGCTCGCCGCAGACGAGGCGATGGCGCTGGCCGAGTCAGTGGTCCAGGTGGCCCAGCGGTTCAGGGACGTGGCGCAGGCGCGGTTCGACGAGGGCGCGGCTCCGCGGCTGGATGTCATGGGGGCTGAACTCGGCCTGGTCCGCGCCAAGGCCGACCTCAACCTGGCGCGGTCAGCGCGCCGCGCGTCGCAGGCCGATTTGAACGCGCTGCTGAACCGGCCGCCGGGCCTGACGATCGCACTCGCGGGCGAGGCCTTCGACGTGCCGGCGCTGCCGACGCTCGACCTGGCGACCTCCTCGGCGCTCGCCACCAACGTCGACCTGGTCACGCTCGACCGCGAGGCCGCGATCGAGACCAGCATGCTCGGGCTGCTGAAGGCCGAGCGGGTGCCGATGCCGACCTTCTCGTTCGGCACCGCCCTCAACGCGCCGGGCGAATTCAACGTCGGGCCGCACGCGGGCGTGAGCATCGAGCTCCCGCTCTTCTCGCGCAACCAGGGCGAAATCGCGGGGTCGCTCGCGCGCACCGACACGATCCGGGCGCGGCGCGACGCGCTGCGCCGCAACGTCGAGGCCAGGGTCTATGCGGCCATGGAGCGCGTCACCGCCCAGCGCGCCCAGGTGGACGCCTTCCGCGGGACGATCGTGCCCACGGCCACCGCCCTGCAGGGCCTCGCGGAGGAGAGCTACACCCTCGGCCGCACGTCGGTCCTGGCCGCCCTCGAGGCCCAGCGCAGCCTCAGGGACATCAAGTACGACTATCTGCAGGCGCTGCTGGCGCTACAGGCGGCGGTCGCGGATCTGGAGGACATCCTTGGCGCACCGATTCAATAGCCGCCGATGGGCGCTCCTGCTCCTGTCAGGCGCGGCCATTCTGGCGCTCGCCGCCGGCGCGTGCAGCAAACCGGCGGTCGACGAGGAGATCGCGTCGGCCGATGTCCCGACCATCTCCGCCGAGATTGGCGTCGTCGCCCGGCAGGATCTCGTCGAGCCGCTCGTCGTGCGCGGGTCGGTCGTGGCGATGCCGAACCAGGACGTCAAGATCGCCGCGCAGGTGGCAGGGCGCATCGACAGCCTCAACGTCGCCGAGGGCGACTGGGTGACGGCCGGTCAGGTCATCGCCGAGATCGACCCGAGGCCGTTCAACGACCAGAAACGGCAGGCGGCTGCGGCGGTGTCGCAGGCGAAGGCGGCATTCGAGAACGCGCGGCTCAACATCGAACGGACCGAGCGCCTCTTCCAGCGCGGGATCGCCGCCGGTAAGGAGGTCGAAGACGCCCGTGCGCAGCTCGCCGCCGCCGAGGCCGCGCGCGAGCAGGCCGCGGCCGGCCTGGACACGGCCGATCGCGAGCTGTCGCGCACCCGCGTCGCGTCACCCATCGCGGGCCAGGTCGTGAAGCGTCTCGCCAGCGTCGGCGAACAGGTCGACGGCACGGCGGCGCAGCCCATCGCGCAGGTGGCCAATCTCGACCACGTCGAGATCGCGGCCGCCATCCCGGTCGAGCATCTGGGCCGCATCAAGATCGGCCAGCCGGTGAAGGTCACCTCCGACGCGTACGGCGACCAGGCGTTCACCGGCGAGGTCATCGCGATCGCGCCCGCGGTGGACGCCGCCACCAACACGACGCTGGCGCGCATCCGGATGGCGAATCCCGGGCGGCTCCTCAAGATCGGCATGTTCGTGCAGGCGCAGGTCGGCCTGAGCGTGCGCAAGGGGGCGCTCACCGTGCCGCCGTCGGCCGTCAGCAAGGGCGAGGAAGACGCGGCCGTCTACGTCGTCTCGGGCGAGACGGCGACGCGCACGAAGGTGACGCTGGGCATCGAGACGACGGCCGCCGTCGAGGTGCTCGACGGGGTGAAGGAAGGCCAGAAGATCCTGACCTCGGCCGTCCACGGCCTCGGCGAGCGGGCCCGCCTCGCGCCAGCCAAATGAACATCGCCCGCTTCGCCGACCGGAACAGCCGCGCCATCCTGCTCGGCATCATCCTGCTGACGGCAGCCGGCCTGTGGGCCATGACGTCGCTGCCAAGCAACATCTACCCCGAGGTCGAGTTCCCGCGCATCGTGATCGTCGCGAAAGCGGGCGACCTCTCCCCGCGCCTGGTGCAGCTCGCCGTCACGCGCCCGCTCGAGGAGGCGGCGCGCACGGTGCTCGGCGCCCGGCGCGTCACCTCGAAGACGATTCGGGGCGCATGCGAAATCTCGGTGCTCTTCAATCCCGAGACCGACATGCCGTACGCCCTGCAGTTGGCGCAGGGCAAGATCGACGAGGTCAAAGCGTCGCTCCCGCCCGGGGCGACCGTGGCCGTCGAGCGGATGACGCCGTCGCTCTTCCCGATCTTCAGCTTCATCGTGACGGGCAGCCTGCCGCCCGCGGACCTGCGCGATCTCGCGGCGTTCGAACTGCGGCCGCTGCTCAGCCGCGTCACCGGCGTCGCCAACGTCGAGGTGCTCGCCAGCGAAGAGCGCGAGATCTCCGTCATCGTGGATCCCGCGCGGCTCAACGCGGCGAAGCTCACGATCGACCAGGTGGCCGAGGCGCTCCGCGCGACCAACGTCGTCACCGCCGTCGGTCGGCTGCCGAAGGACTACCTCCAGTACCTCGTGCTCAGCACCGCGGAACTGACCGGTCTCGAGGACGTCCGGAAGGTCGTGGTGGCGTTCCGCGAGCAGACCCCGGTGTATGTCGGCGACGTCGCGGAGGTCCGCGAAGGCGTTATCGACCGCACCACGCTGATTTCCGGCGGCGGCAAGCCCGCAGCCGTCGTCAGCGTGGCCCGCCAGATCCGCGGCAACATCCTCGCCGTTGTCGACGGCGCCAAGGCTGCCCTGAACGGGTACCGCACGTCGCTCCCGCCCTCGGTGACGCTCACCGTCGTCTACGACCTCGCCGAATTCGTGCGCAACGCGGTGGCGAACGTGCGCGACGCGATCGCCATCGGCAGCCTGCTGGCGATCCTCGTCCTCGTCTTCTTCCTGCGCGACTGGCGCGTGACGACAATTGCGGCCATCTCGCTGCCGCTGACCATCGTCGGCACCTTCTTCGTCCTGAATCTCGTCGGCGGCACCATCAACCTCATGTCGATGGGCGGCCTGGCAATTGCCATCGGGCTCGTCATCGACGATTCCATTGTCGTCGTCGAGAACATCCACCGGCACCGCGCGGCGGGCGAAAGCGTCGCCGTGGCGACCGAGAAGGGCACGCAGGAACTGGTCGCGGCCGTCGTCGGGTCGACGCTCACGACCGTGGTCGTGTTCGTGCCGCTGGGCCTGCTGCAGGGTGTGGTCGGCCAGTTCTTCGCGGCGCTCTCGACGACGCTGGCGGCTGCGGTGCTGCTGTCGCTGGCCTACGCGCTGCTGTTCATTCCCGGCGTGGCGGGGCGGTTTCTGCGCGATCACGACAGGCCCAGCGCGCGGCTGGACTGGCTGACGCGGCGGTACCGGCCCGTGCTGACGTGGTCGGTGAAGCGACCCGCGATCGTCATCAGCGTCACGCTCGCGTTCGCGCTCCTCGGCGGCGCGCTCTTCTATCAGCTGGAGATGGGCTTCCTGCCGGACATCGACGAGGGCGGCTACATCGTCGACTACTGGACGCCCGAAGGCACGTCGCTGCCCGAAACCGATCGGATGCTGAAGCGGGTCGAGGCCGTCCTGAAAGACACGCCGGAGGTGGCCAGCTTCGCGCGGCGCACGGGCGCGGAAATGGGCATGTTCGCGACGCCGCAGAACACCGGCGACATCGTCGTCCGGTTGAAGCCGCGGTCCCAGCGCAAGAAGACGACTGAAGAGGTCATCGAGTCGCAGCGCGCGATCTTCGAGAAGGAGATGCCCGGCATGACGATTGAGTTCGTCATGCTGCTGCAGGACATGCTCGGCGATCTCGAAGGCAACCCCGAGCCGGTCGAAGTCAAGATCTTCGGCGACGATCTCAAGACGCTGGCGACGCTCGCCGAGCGCACCAAGACGAAGCTTCAGAAGATCCCGGGCCTGGTCGACATCGTCATCCCCCAGCGCGGCAACCCGGAACTGAACGTGCGCATCGACCCGACGCGCGCCGCGAAGGCCGGGTTCACGGTGGAGCGCGTGACGAGCCAGCTCGGCACCGGGATGCTCGGCCAGGTGGCGACGGCGTTCCGGCGGGGCGACCGCCTGATCGACGTGCGCGTCCGCTTCGGCGACACGCACCGCTTCGATCTCGACTGGCTCAGGGAATTCCCGCTGACGACGGCCGAGGGGCGCGTCGTGCCGCTGTCGGCGGTGGCGTCCTTCGACACCGCGGAGGGGGAGACGGAGCTGCACCGCGAGGATCTGAAGCAGATGATCCCGATCACCGCGCGGCTCGAAGGGCGCGATCTCGGGAGTGGCAACGACGACGTGAAGGCGGCGCTCGGGGCCGACACGTGGCCGATCGGCTACTCCTGGCGCCTGGGCGGGCAGTACGAAAGCCAGCAGGCGTCGTTCCGATCGATGCTGCTCGTGCTGTCGGTGGCCGTGCTGCTGGTGTTCGGCGTGCTCGTCGCCCAGTTCCGGCGCTTCGTGCCGTCGCTTGTCGTGCTGTCGGCCGCGCCGCTGTCGCTGGTGGGCGCGTTCGGGCTGCTCATCCTCACGGGGACGCCGCTCAACGTGTCATCGATGATGGGCCTGATCCTGCTCATCGGCCTGATCGTCAAGAACGGCATCATCCTCGTCGACTACGCGCAGATCGTGACGGCGCGCGGCGTCGATCCGGTGGAGGCGCTCATCGAAGCGGCCACCGTGCGCCTGCGCCCGATCCTGATGACGACGCTCTGCACGTTGTTCGGTCTGCTGCCGCTGGCGCTCGGGCTCGGGCCCGGCGCCGAGATGCAGAAGCCCCTGGCCATCGCCGTGATCGGCGGCCTGTCCGTGTCGACGATCATCACGCTGATCTTCGTGCCGACGGTCCTGTCCATCTGGGGCGCGGCGCGCATGGCGCGACGGGCGTCGGAGTAACGCCTCAACCCAGGAGGGGCGGCAATCCCGCCCGTCTGCCGTGGCGTCCGGCCCGCAACGCTGGAGTCGATCTCGACACTCCAGCTGCAGGACTTGACAATAGTGTTAACCTGATAGGTAAACACATTGTGTGTCCATGCCGATTGAGATCCTGTTCCTTACGCCGGACCTTCAGCGCCTCTGCGAACAGGAGAAGCTAGCGGTTCGCAAGCTCGGTCCGGATTCAGCCAGAAAGCTCACATCGCGGCTGGCCGATCTCAGCGCGACTGCCACGGTGTCGGCCCTGGTGGCCGGGCATCCGCATCCTCTCAAAGGTGACCGGGCAGGCCAGTTCGCGGTCTCGCTGGCTGGCGGCGCCAGACTGGTCTTCGAGCCGGCGAATGACCCGGTGCCCCTTGTGGCCCGAGATGGTTCCATCGATTGGACACGGGTAACGCGGGTCCGAGTGGTGTTTGTGGGTGATTATCATGACTGACAGAGTGTCGAGCTTCGAACCCGACTGGGTCTCGCCGCCCGGCGACACGATTCTGGATCTGCTCGAAGAGAAGGGCTGGACCCAGTCCGAACTGGCGACCAGAACGGGATTCACGCGAAAGCACGTGAACGAACTGGCGTCAGGGAAGGCGACCCTCTCGCCGGAGACCGCCCTGAAGCTGGAGTCCACCCTCGGAGGCTCTGCGCAGTTCTGGCTCACCCGCGAAGCGCAATACCGGGAGGCCCTTGCGCGGAGCGACGCGGAAGCCGGCCTGGCGCGCGAATCGCCGTGGCTCGCCGAACTGCCCGTCGCAGAGATGGTGCGGCTCGGGTGGATCAGGAAGACGACGAGCGTCTGCGCACGGGTGGCCGAATGCCTTCGGTTCTTCGGGGTGGCCTCCGTTGCCGCCTGGCGAGAACAGTACGCTCGGCCGATCGCCGCGTTTCGTGTGAGCACCGCGGTTGCCCGCCGCACCGGGGCGATTGCCGCGTGGCTCCGACAGGGCGAACGCCAGGCGGAGGCCATCGTATGCCAACCCTTCGACGAAGGCGGATTTCGCAGCGCCCTCGAAACGCTTCGCGGCATGACACGGCAGATCGATCCCGGGGTGTTCACCCGTGAGCTGACATCGGTGTGCGCCGCCCGCGGTGTCGCGGTGGTCTTCGTGCCGGCCCCCAAGGGTTGTCCAGCGTCGGGAGCGACGCGATGGCTCTCGCCTGACAAGGCCCTGCTCCAGCTTTCGCTGCGACATAAGACGAACGACCATCTGTGGTTCACGCTCTTTCATGAAGCTGGCCACCTCGTCCTGCACGGTAAGCGTCTGATGTTCATCGAAGGCACGGAGTCCATTTCGGCCGAGCACGAAGCGGAAGCCGACCGGTTCGCGCGAGACCTGCTGATTCCACCGTCGGAGGTGAAGTCGTTACGCGAGGTCGGGCGGACGCACGCCCGTGTGCGGGCGTATGCCGACCGACTCGGTGTCGCGCCGGGCATCGTCGTGGGAAGGATGCAGAAGGAAGGGATTCTCCACTGGTCGCAACTGAATGCACTGAAAACCCGCTACGCGTGGTCGGATCCCAGGTGATGGCCATTACGTTCGCCGGAATGGCCCCCCGTTACGCGGTTGCTGCGCCACCGAGAAGCGGCTGAGACGCCGCGCGGAAGGCGGCGAACGACTCGGAAGCGGCTCGGACGTCGAGGGCTCCGAGTCGAGCCCAGGCATCGGCTCCTGTGATAGCCTTTGGGCGCTGCGGGCGGACCCCGGCCGACTTCCACGCGCACGCCCCGCCGTCTTCAAGGAGTTAGAGTCATGCGCTCACGTCATGTCATTGTCCTCGTCCTGATCATGCTGGTGGCTGGTGCAATCGGCACGGTCAGCACCCAGGCGCCGATGTCGCAGATGTCGCCCGCGCAGACGCTTGCCCAGGACGAGTCCTGGCAGGGCAAGAAGATGTGCGGCTGGCCGCCGCCGCCCGGCGTTAACCCGGACGAGTGGGCCAACATGTGCGAGTCGTGCACGTCGGTGCCGACCAGCCCCGAGGCGTCGGCCGAAGGGTCGCTCACCAGCCACTCGTGCGACGGCGGGTACGAAGTGCGCATCAAGGTCGTGCCGGGTAAGACGTCTGCGGCCGGCACGATGCGGCCGATCATGAAGGGCGGCGGCCTGGGCGAAGAGAAGCCGGCGACGCGGCAGGAAAAGAAGGTCGGCGAGATCCCCGAAGTCGCGAAGACCTTCACACGCTACGACGCGGCCTATCCGTTCATGAACGAGAAGGGCGTCATCATCGGCGAGACCACCATCGGCGGCCGACGGGAGCTCTACGAGGAAGACGGCCTGTTCGACATCATGGAGCTCGAGCGCCTCGCCCTCGAGCGCGGGTCGACCGCGCGCGAAGTCATCCAGATCATGGGCGAGTTTGCCGAGAAGTTCGGCTACGGCGACAGCGGCGAGTGCCTCACGGTCGGCGACCCGAAGGAAGTCTGGATGTTCGAGATCTTCGGGCCCGGCGCCGGCGAGCAGGGCGCGATCTGGGCCGCGAAGCGCATCCCGCCAGGCCATATCGGCGTGAGCGCGAACCGCTCGCGCATCACGACGCTGGACAACGACCCGAACATGTCGATGTACTCGAAGAACGTCTACGACGTGGCCGAGAAGAACGGCTGGTGGAAGAAGGGCGAGCCGTTCCTGTTCAACCACGCGTACGGGATGTCGGGTTCGCAGTACAACAATCGACGCGAGTGGCGCGTGCTGAGCCTGATGGCGCCGTCGCTGAACCTCGACCCGTGGGCGACCGAGCAGCCCTTCTCCGTGAAGCCGGACAAGAAGCTCACGGTCCGCGACCTCATCCGGGTCCACCGCGACACCTACGAAGGCACGCCGTTCGAACAGAACAGCAGCCCCCTGGCCGGCCCGTTCGGCACGCCGAACCGCTGGAGCCTGTCACAGGACTTCCGCCCGGCCCCGGGCTACTCGCTGACCGAGCGGATGATCGCCGTCCAGCAGTGCTCCTACGTCGTCGTGCTCCAGGCGCGCGCCAACATGGCGCCGTGGATCGGCAGCCTCGCGTGGTTCGCGCCCGACGATGCGAAGACGTCCGTGTTCTCGCCGCTCTACGCGGGCAACATGAAGGTGCCGCCGGCGTACGAGATCGGCCGCCGCGATCGCTACGACCGCAACTCGGCGTTCTGGGCCGCGAACTTCATCAACAACTGGGCCAACCTCAACTGGAAGGGGATGATCCAGGACATTCGCGCAAAGCAGGTCGAGATCGAGGACAGGCTCTTCGCCGACCAGGCGGTCATCGAGAAGATGGCGCTCGAGCTGTACGCGTCCAACCCGGATCGCGCCCGGCAGTTCATCAACGACTACTCGAACCGCGTCGCCCAGGAGAACGTGACGAAGTGGTGGGAGCTGGCCGACAAGCTGGTGACCGACTACCAGGACGGCGGGTCGCGCGTGGACTACTCGAAGCGCGCCGTGCCGGCCGACTGGCTCAACAAGCAGGGGACGTTCGGGACGAAGAAGCCTGAGACCACGCCGCCGGCGGCTGCGCCGATCAAGAAGGACGACACCAAGAAGTAGCGTCGCGCCGCGATATACTCTCCGTCGTGCGCCAGCCACATCAGCGGACGATCGCCATCACGCGGGCCGTGAGCCCCGCGATGGGCGCGTGCGAGTTGACGCATCTGCCGCGCGTGTCGATCGACCTGGCCCTGGCCGCGGTGCAGCACCGCGCGTACGAGCAGGCGCTGGCCGAGCTCGGCTGCGAGGTCGTGTCGATGCCCGCGAATCCGGAGTTGCCCGACTCTGTGTTTGTGGAAGACGTCGCCGTGGTCCTCGATGAAATCGCCGTCGTGACGAGGCCGGGAGCGGCGTCGCGGCGGGCCGAGGCCGCGCCGCTCGCCGAGGCGCTGGTCCCGTATCGGCGCGTCACGTCGATTGCGGCCCCGGGCATGCTCGACGGCGGCGACGTGCTGAAGATCGGCCGGCGCATCTTCGTCGGCACATCGGCGCGGAGCAACGAGTCCGGCATCGAGCAACTGCGAGCCGTGGTCTGGCCCTATGGCTACAGCGTGACCGAGGTGCCGGTGCAGGGCTGCCTGCACCTGAAGTCCGCGGTTACCGAGGTCGGGCCGGAGACCATCCTGGTCAACCCCGCCTGGGTCGATGGCCGCCTGTTTGGCGCCGCGCGGGTCATCGAGGTCGATCCCGCCGAGCCGTACGCGGCCAACGGGCTGCGCGTGGGCGCGTCGGTGATCTATCCGGCGTCGTTCCCGGCGACACGCGCGCGGCTCGAGGCCGCGGGCATCGCCGTGTACGTGATCGACGTGTCCGAACTGCAGAAGGCCGAAGGCGCCGTCACGTGCTGCAGCGTGATCTTCAGCGCGGCCAGCCTCGAGGAGGACGAGGACCCGCGCGCGGAGCAGGAGACGCTGTAACTCGTGACCCGGCGTGTGACGCGTGAGAATCACCGTGAAATCGATGTGGCAGGACGCAACGCAGCGTGAGATGGCGGAGCGGCTGGCGCGGCTCACGCCGGACGCCGCGGCGCAGTGGGGCCGGATGACCCCGGCGCGCATGGTGGCGCACGTCACGCAGTCGTTCAGGTCGGCAGCCGATGTCGCCCGGCTGCAGGACGTGATGCAGCGGTTCGCCGCGAAGGACCCGAAGAGCGCCTTTCCCGAGCACGCGGCGTTCGGCCGGCTCTCGGGCGCCCAGTGGGGC
>Ga0315283_10002780_pt1 | contig 14769 bp, 21 predicted proteins | sample YL17G09_0_MG_FD_204541 | JGI IMG/M metagenome (GOLD analysis project Ga0315283, IMG submission 204541) | Sediment microbial communities from Yellowstone Lake, YNP, Wyoming, USA - YL17G09_0 | ecosystem: Environmental > Aquatic > Freshwater > Lake > Sediment | place: USA: Wyoming | collected... | reverse complement strand
GGAATTTATTAACGGTATCTATGAATGCCGAGAAAGCTTTGATTTAAATATCACTTCAGAAGATATCGCCACATTCAACAAATTTATTGGGTTTATTCAAAAATACAAGGCTACTAATTTAGCCACGATAATAAATATTTTAGAGGGAAAGACAAAAAATAGACATGACCCAAAAGTTGTTACTATAGAATATATAGGAGAAGAAGAGGTTTTTGATTTTACTGAGCCTAAGACGCACTGGGGTTTTGTTAATGGTTTAAAGGTACATAACTGTGGTGAGCAGGTTTTAGGAGCCTATAGTTCCTGTAATTTGTCAAGTATAGCTCTTTGCTCTTTTGTAGATGATAAAAAATTTAATTTTGACTTATTTAAACAGGTTATTCATACAGCAGTCCGATTTTCTGACAATGTCATTGATAATTGTAGTTTTCCTTTACAACAGATAAAGAGTACAGCTGAAAGTGAACGTCGTACAGGATTAGGAACTGTAAGTCTTCATGATATGCTTATAAAAATGGAATTAGGCTATGATACTGAAGACGGGCGTTGTTTAGTAGAAAAAGTTCTTACGGTGCTTCGGGATGAAGCTTATAAAAGTTCAATAGAACTATCAAAAGAAAAAGGACCTTTCCCCTTATATAATAAAGAGCTTTTTTTAAATTCAGGGTTTATAAAAACCCTACCAGAAGATATTCGTGATGACATAGGTAAATACGGATTGCGCAATGGGTGCATCACGAGCCAGGCACCTACGGGAACAATAGGGACGATGCTGAATTTATCCACAGGATGCGAACCTTGGTATGCTCTGTCTATACAACGAAATACCCGGCTTGGTTCTTATGAGGATGGCTGTCCAAGCTATCTAGAATGGAAAAAACAGAATCCAGGTAAAGAAAAACCTTTTTATTTTAAAACTGCTCAGGAAATAACTCCTGAAGATCATGTGAAAATGCTTCTAGTATTCAGTAAATACATAGATTCCAGTACGAGTAAAACTGTAAACATGCCTGAAACAGCTACCGTAGAAGAAATAAAAAAGACATTTCTTATGGCCATGGAAAATGGAGTTAAGGGAGTGACCATCTTCAGGGATGGTTCTAAACAAGGAGTTCTTGTAAATAAAGACAAAAAACAGAACCCTACCCCAGCACTCATAAAAGAAACAGACAGTCGCATGCTTCCTATTAAACGTGGACACAGGACTGTCGGAGCTACGTACAGAGTACATATGCAGAATCATAACCTGTATGTCATAGCTAATAAAAATACCAATGGAGATCTGGTGGAGATTTTTGCCACCGTAGGGGAAAGTAAAAAACCTAATGTACATCAGACCAGCGGTGTAGAGGATTCATGGGCAGAAGCTGTGGCCAAACTGATTAGCCTGGCTTTACGGGCCGGTGTTAAAACAGAATCCATTATCAGAAATCTTAAAAATATCCCTTCTGATAAGCCTGTTTTTACAACAATAGGTGACTGCAGTACATCAGAATCAATACCTTCTCCTCCTCATGCTATAGCTAGGGTCATGGAAGAAGAACTAAAGTATGATTATGCCAGCCATATAAAAATAAAAGAAGATTTGAAAGAAAAAAAGGGTACCTGTAAAGAATGCGGTTCCCCCAACATAGTTTGGAGATCTCCTACCTGCTATGACTGTGAATGCGGGCATAGTGGCTGCGGTGGTTAATTGTTTGTCACAAAACATCTTTACCTCATGGAGCTTACAATGATGACCGAAGTATCAGATTTCAATGCAGTCAGTAATGGTAATGTCATTCTGGATTTTTATACAAGCACATGCATGCCCTGTAAACTTCTTCAGGGTGTCCTTGAAGAAGTCTCCAACAAATACTGTGATATAAGAGTAGCCAAAGTAGACGTTACTCTTAATCCGGACATGACCCAGATGTTTGGAATAATGAGTGTCCCAACAATGGTCTTCATGAAAGACTCCCAGGTACAGCATATATCACACGGCTTCTCCAATAAAGAATCCGTCATGACCATGGTCAAAAAATACTACAATTGTGCGTGAAATAGACGAAAATAACCCTATTTTTCTTGATCTTGACAGAGACCGGATACGGACTGTTTTAAAAGAGACATACAATGTCGGAAAAGATATATTAGGAGCAGATTTTCAAATAACTGTCGATGACTTTGTTAGTAAAATAGAACCTTTTCTTGAATCAAATAGAGTCAGTACAGTCGTGTTTTTACATTTACCGTCTCGAAAACATCCTGAGCTTAAAATAGAAGTCAATCTCAGAAAAAAAAGTGTCATTGCCAGAATGTTTAATACCTATAAACGAGTAGAATTAAATAGGTTTTTAACAAAATTATGATATGCGAAAATATAGTCACAACAGGAATTGTGACTGATATATTTATGGGCCCTACAGGAAGTATCATGATTAATACTGAAGATGGCCTGATAACTATACCTGTTAAAGACGTCAAATCTTTTAAATTCAACCAAAAACTTTTAATAAACGTACAGGTGTCAGATGAACCGTGATTACAAAGAACCTTTATTTGTACGGTATCTTAATGGTGAAATAGGCATATTGGAAATGATGGACAGCTTTTCCAGAATGACTGAGGATACTTATACCCTAAAAGCCATTGAAAACGCCAGGACTGCTTTCCCTGACATGTCTGGGTTTAAGGAAGAACTAAAGGGAGCTGTCCTCGATATCATGAATAAAGGTCTTGATGAAGCGTTTAAATTCTTTGTAAATCATTACATGGAAAGTTCATTAGCAGAAGACATTAAAACAGCCAAAAGTTCTCTGGGAGATAACATAACCAGGACTGCCAGGGTAAAAGATGAGAACGAAACCTGGATACAAGGTCTAATCTGTTATAATATGAGCCTTTATATCAGGGCTTTCGGCCTTGATAATCTAAAAATGTGCCGTATATGCCAAAGATTTTTTTCTAATAAAGGTCCTTATGCGATCTACTGCTCAGACTCCTGTAAAAAGATCGGAAAAGGGACTCCGGGAAAAAGCCCTAAAAACAGCTCTCCTGTGCTGTGATTAAAAAAATAAAAATACGGCTTTAAAATACACCGACATTCCTTGTATTATAGGTAAGAGGCCACCTGAAGGAAGGAAATAATCAATTAATGCAGACAGCCTTATTCATAATGAATGCACAAAACAGCTTTTTCTCTCCTTCAGGGTCTGTGTATATGGGGGATAAAGCAGAAATACTTAGGATCAGGTTGGAGGACTATCTATCAGGGATTAACGGATTAAAAGTGTTTTTTAGAGAAAAACATGCTGTGGAAGATGACTTTTTCATTAGCGATAAAACTCATTCCATAGTAAACACAGAAGATTTTCATATTATTGAATCACTAAGGAAGTATTCCAGTATTATTTTCGATAAAACCAGGTACAGTGCCTTTTATAATACTGGACTGGATGTTTTCTTAAAAAAAGAACATGTGGAAAAAGTAATAATGGCAGGAATAGAAACCCATACTTCGATCCTTTTCACTGCTGAAGAATTAAGAAACAGAGGGTATGAAGTCACTGTGATAGAGCCCTGTACAATGTCCAGAGATAATTTTCTGGCCGATTTTGCTATCAGTCTTATGAAAAACTGTCTTTCGGTGAGTATAACAAATGGCTAAATCAACATTAAATTTATGCTGTCCAAAATGTGGTCAGTCTGTGGAAGCTGAGCTGAAAAAGAATAAACTTAAATTCATTCTTTATTTGTGTCCTCAATGTCGCAGCAATGTGGTTTATTATAAAAGAAAAATTGATGTTATCTCTGATGGCCTTGTAAAAACATTAAGGGCACACAATAAACTTACTGAATGTGGTAATACACGCTATAAAAAAACCAGAGAACCTGACAGAATTACTGAAGAATCTATACTCGATCTCAAAATCCTACTGGCTACCGAGCAGGATTCAAGAAAAATAATAGCCCAATTATAAGGAAAACATTTTATGACCGATCTTCAACCAGGTGACCTGCTGTTTTTGACTGCGAATTATGATAAATATGTAAGAGGAAAACATAAGGACCTGAAAATAGTGTTGACAAACAGACTCGCTAAACTGGAAGAAATTATTGACTGGTCAAGTCCTAAAGGAAAAATAATTAAAGAAGCTAGGGAAAAAAGCGGTAAATGGGAAAACCTCCCTATAGAAGAATGTAAATATCTGATCACTATATATTACTACGATCTCAATGGAAGAAAAGGTCAGACCGGAGTGGTTGAAAGATGTATACCTCTCTTTAGAAATCACCCTAGAACTAATGAGCCTTTTTTCCACAAAGTCCCAGACTGGGTATATAAAGACATAATAAGTAAATGTCAGAGTTTCGATGTACAGCTTAAAGAAACTTAGAATTATGTTCTTAGATGAGCTGATAAATTATTTTCACGGGTCTATTTTCAGGTACGAGAAGGCTATAAACTATCTGAAATCAAGAAAAATATTTGAAGATGACATCAAGCTATATAAATTAGGTTACAATAAAATTATAGCAGTCCCTCAAGAAGACAGTCCTGATCGGACTCGCTTTTTACAGGAGAGTTTTAAAGGTAGAGTGTATGAAAACAGACTCATTTTCCCCATAATGGATGCTTCTGGACGAGCCATCGGGATAACGGGTAGAACAATAGATAAGAAAGGCTTTAAAAATTTTGTCCTGGATGAAGCTAAATTTACAGGCTATTTTTTCGGACTTGATCTGGCTTTACCTTATATTTACTCAGAAAATAAAGTGTATGTAGTTGAAGGCTACACCGATGTAATAGCTATGAGAAAAGTATTCCCCAATACTGTAGCTACGATAACATCTGGAATATCGGAAACACAGTATAACTATCTCCGTCTTTATTGTGACAATATTATAACTATGTTTGATTATGATAAAGCAGGTTTTCACGGAACCGATAAAGCGGAAAAGATGTTCCCTAATATAAAAAGAGCTTCTTTAGGAAATTACGAGGATCCAGCAAAATGCTATGAACATCTTAGTCTAAAAGATTTTAAAACTTTCGTGTCATCAAAGGTATTAACTCTTGGATAGAGATAGATTTTTAATTAAATGGGTAGATCTTCTTGGTACTCTGTCCATTTTCATCGCGGAATGCTCAGATGGCACCTATTTTTCCGGTATAGATAGAAATATTTATAAATACATTGAAGCCTTAAACAGAGGTAAAAGGCATAATACCTATCTTAATAGATTTCCGTGGAAACGCCCTATTTCCATGGTATTTAAAGAAGAAGGCCTTCCCTTGGCTGAAGCTCTCATAAAATATAAGACCATAACAAACATGCAACCCTTTAGAAAACGAAAACTTATAAGAACTGGAAAGTGGCCTGCTATAGGACTCTGGGGTAAATATCTCAAGAATAAAGACAGTACTATAGACGAAGTTTTAGGAAATAGCGTAAAAGAAATTTTAGACATTCAGAATAATGTTGACAAATAAGACCCGTTAATCATATATTGATATAAGATTTCTAACTTGTTAAAAACTGGGCGGTTATTAGTAATGTTAGATCAAAAATTCAGGCCGACTTCCTTTAAAGAAGTCCTTGGTCAAGAACCTGTCGTACAGATTCTACGTCAAATTATTATACACAAACGCTACAGCTCTGCCTATATTTTTACGGGCCCCTCTGGCACCGGAAAAACCACCAGCGGTAGAATCTTCGCAAAAGCTGTATTATGTGAATCTCCTATAGACGGAGATCCCTGTAACCAGTGTGAATCCTGCCGGCTATTCAATCGTGAGCAGCATTTTAATTACCGGGAACTAGACGCAGCTTCATGCGGCGGCAAAGACGATATGGTAGATCTTAGAGATGAAGCCTATTCGGTGCCCGCCTCCGGTAAAAAAATCCTCCTGATAGATGAATGTCAGGATATAAGCAGTCATGGTCAGGATGCCCTACTCAAGCAGATAGAACAGTGTCCTGACCATTTGATTTATATATTCTGCACCACAGAGCCGGAAAAAATAAAAAAAACTCTCTGGGACCGCTGTACTAAACTGTATGTGACCAAAGTTCCTACCTCTTTAATCACCCCGTTACTAAAAAATATCTGCCAGGCTGAAAATATAGAGTATGATGACTTAGCCCTGGAACTACTGGCAGAAAAATCAGATGGCCATGTCCGAGTAGCTGTTAAGAATCTGGAAAGAATATCCTGTATAGGTAAAGTAACCACTGAAAATGTTCAATCATGCTGTAATAGCTATGACGACACTATTTTTGAAATGCTGCTTAATCTGGGCAAAGACTTAACAAAAGTTCTCGATGCCTATAACAGTGTCTCTTCATACCTATCCTCTATGGATTTTTATAATGGTGTGATAACCATGATAAGTGATGCATGTGCCTTTTTAAATGGATATAATAATTTTTCAGAAAGGAAAATTAAAATCTTAACTGATCTTAAAAATGTACATGGATTTGGTCTGTTAGAGCAGCTCAATTATCTTATCGGCAGAGATAAATATGTCGATAAGTTAGGTCTTCGAAGCGATATTATAGTTCTTCACTATAAGTTTGGCTCAATTGTTCCTCAAAAAATATCCACTCAAAATACGGATAATTCAACACATAATATTCCGCAGCAACAAACCGCTGTTAATGCTCCCAAATTAAATTACGCTGACTATTCTAAAAAGCCTGTTATTGAACGGGCGCAGCTATTGCGAGAGCGACATAATAACGCTCAAGCACCGGAGCACAAAGAAACAAAAAATATTCATTCAGATTGGCCCTTACCTAAAGAAGAGAAAGTAGGAGAAAATAGCTTCGATGACGAAGTACTGACTCCTGAGGAATTTTCTCAGAATTTGGTAGGGGGGCGTGGTGGGCTCTGAGTGGCTTATTTTACAATTAAATGACATTTCCGATACCTTAGGCTACAAAGAAATTGAAGTAGCTATAAAGGCTGTTTTCGGTGATGATGCCGAATATTTCATTCCCATCCACTACGAACCTATGGGATCCTATGTTAGTACATGCTGTCTCGTAGAAGGATATGCTTTTGTACGAGATTCATTTTCAGTACGCTCCAATATCATGTACATCAATGACCAAAGATTATTTACTGGAGTACTTCATAAAAAGGGTAAGTACGAAACAGTAAATTCTCATATTATTGCTGGAATGAAGAAAAAGCTGAGAAATTCTTTAAAAAGAAAATTTATTTTAACCGATAAAGTAAGAATTCTGGAAGGAGTTTTTAAGAATCTTGTAGGAGAGGTAGTTGGAATAGAAGACGCTGGTAAAAAAATTTTTATAAAAATAACCCGTATTTCACGGGAAATGATCGTACCGATACCATCAACTCTACTAGAGCATTACTCAGATAGGAGCAATAAAGATGAGGACTAGCCCTGTTCTTAAGTCAATAGATTATTCTGATATGGATAAACAGTTCTCCAATGAAAGAGCTATTAAATACAATGAAATTCTCGGGCCTTCAGTGTCTTTGCAGGATTTCAATGATTTAATAAGTCAGCTTCCTGAAAGAGAAAGAGATCTGATAGATCTTTACTACAAAGAGCGAAAAAACCAAAAAGATATAGCTAAAATGTTTGGCGTTACCCAAGGAGCTATATCAAGTCGACTTACCCGAGCAAAAGCCCGTCTTAAATTTCTCCGGAAAATGCCGAAAATAACCAAAGAAGAAATTGAAACAGCTTTAAAAAGCTATTTCAATATTCTTGAAATAGAAATAATAAAATTCATGATGGAAACGACTTGCCAAAGTAAAACTGCCCAGCTTTTAAATGAAAAATTCGAGTTTTTAGGTGACAAGAAAAAAATGACCCAGGTGAAAGTACGTCATCGGTTTCTCAAATGTATGGAAAGATTGAAAATGGAGAGGAAAAGAAACAGAGATCTGGATCAGTATTACAGGCTACTAAAATATATAAACTGCAATCTGTATAAACTACACGAAGTTAGATTGCCGCACTTTGACCGTGGGGCATCGGTGATCTTTAGTATGACCATTTAAATTATTTATGCCCGATCGATCTAATATAGAAGAATTCGTTAAAAAAGCTAGAATAGTACATAGAAACAAATATGACTATTCTTTAGCTAATTACACTCTTTCCAGGGTAAAGATCAATATAGTCTGCCCTGATCATGGCTTATTTAAGATGGTTCCAAATGCCCATCTAAGAAAACAGGGCTGTCCAAAATGCGGGAGACATAAAACTGTTTTAGCCCTGTGCCTGAATCAGACTGAATTTTTAAAAAAGGCTGTCGCTGTCCATGGAAATAAATATGATTATTCAAGAACAGATTATAAAAATAGTCATGTGAAATTAGACATAATATGCACTAAACACGGACTTTTTCAGCAGACTCCAACAAAACATATGGCTGGCCAGGGCTGTCCAAGATGTGCCCGAGAACTTCCTCATTACAATGCTTTAACGACTCAGACATTCATAGAAAAAGCCATGGCTATCTATGGTAATAAATATGATTATTCCTTAGTAAGCTATGTAAAAAGCTGTAAAAAAGTAAAAATCATATGCCCTGAACACGGCCTTTTTGAGCAGACTCCAAACAATCATTTGATGAAAATGAATTGCACAAAATGTGCTCTTCAAACTAATGCAGCTAAACGTAAATGCAACACACAAGAATTTATTAGAAAAGCCATGCTGGTGCATAAAAATAAATACGATTATTCAGAAGTTGATTACAAAAAATGTGAAATAAAAATAAAAATTAAATGTCATAACCATGGGGTATTTATTCAAACCCCCGCGTCACATTTGGCAGGTAAAGGCTGTCCTTTTTGTCTGGACTCTCAGGGTGAACTTAAAATAAGTGACCTTTTAAATTCAATGAATATTAAATATGAAAGAGAAAAAAAATTTACTGACTGCAAAAATATAAGACTGTTACCTTTTGATTTTTATATACCCAGTATGAACGCTTGTATTGAGTATGACGGTAAACAGCACTTCAACCCTGTAGATTATTATGGTGGCATAACAGCCTATGAAGATTTAAAGAAAAAAGATGCCATTAAAAACAGATATTGTTTAAATAATGAAATAAAACTTATTAGAATACCGTATACAAAAAAGTCCAGAGAAGACATTGAAGATATTTTAAAAAGAGAATTAACTATTTAAAGCTAGAGTTACATAGTGATGGGAACTAATTTATCGGTTTGGTTAATGGTTAATAAATTAGATTGCATCGCCTCTAGCTTAATGATAAAATTATCTTATGTACAAACTACTAATGATAATTTTTTTCTGTTTTTTCTTCAGCTGCTGCCATTATAAAATAACTACTATGCAGTATGGGATGACTGAGCCTGTCAGAGTTCTACAAGAGACTATTATTAAAATTGATACCGTGGACAATCTCGTGAAAGTAACATTCAAAGAAAAAATATGTGATTAATGTGACCATAATCACAGACATGAATTCTTCTTTAAAATATACTATATATAACAAAGGAGATTTTATGCTGTATGGTCCTGGTGTAAGAGATGGGCGTATAATGGATGATGATCCTCCTTCTCATGAGGATAACCGAAGAGAGATGCGTCGAATAGCTGCTCAAGAAGCTCGAAGGGTCTATGAAAAAGAACGATTAAAACAATTATTTTCAGGCTCATTAGAAGATCTATGGAAAAAAGAATAAAAAATACTTGACAGACTTTTTTAATGATGCTATATTCAAATCAATGACCGAACGTGCAGGTATAACGCACGTATGGGTAGGGCCGCCATATATTCGAGATGCCCAAAAACAGGTGACCGTGACAGGTTACCAGCCTTAAGGAGGCATAAATGTCAACTCCTCTATCAGTCCGCTGTCAGAAAGTTTCATCCATTCTCAAAGCCAGTCCTGAAGATCTGCTCAAAGCTTTTGCTGATGAAGGCATCACTGATGATGCTGCCGGCCTTGATGTCCTGGATGCCCCCACAACGACCATTGATGACGTAGTTCAGATACTGGTCAAGTGCGGTACTCAGGCCAAGAATCTTCAGCTTAAAGCCGCAGCATCTATGCTCAAAGATTCAGAAACGGCAAGACCTGCTCCAGTCACCCCGACTGAAACACAGGAAAAAATGCCCGTCCTGACCGCTGAAAGCATGGCTCAGGTCTTCAAAGCTGCCCGTCCTATCCAGCAATGGTCTGACCGGGAACTTCTGGAAAAGTTTGTTCAGGACCGTGACCCAGAAATCGAAACAGAACTACATAATAAGAGAGCCAGAGGGCAAAATTTTGTGGTTCTGGTCCCTGGTAAATACGAACCGGGAAAAGAAAAGATTAATCTGGAAACGACCCTGGAACTTCTCAAATCGGCCCGGAAAAGGACTGTGCCATCCATTGTTTCTAACGGAGATGGCTATTCTGCTGTCTATAAGATCACAGAATTGAATCTTGCAGACAGAATCATCGACTACTGTCCTATCTGTGGTGAAGTTCTGTATAAAGGCTATTGTGAGAAATGCTCGTTAAATTTCTCGCCGGTTGGAGAGAAAGAAAGAGCTTATATCAATCTTATAGCTCAATCTTCCAATTTCAACAAAAATAGCTTTTCCGACAGAAAAGCGATCATGGCCAGCGGAGCAAAGGGTCTGGATGATCTTAAACAGACCTGGCCTTCACTAGCTAAGACGTTTGATGAAATGGACGCTACAGGGAGTTTACCGAAACTCAGAGTAATTGAGAATCGGCCAAGTCGTACAGTAGCTGATCCTTTCTTCATGGAAGGTAGCCGGGCTTTCGGTAACAGAAGTTATTAACAACGATAAAAAGGGATGGGAATGATTCCTGTCCCTTTTTTTAAATTTTTTGGAGGATTTTATGACACGGAATTGGATGGAGTATAAAGGGTTTAAAGCCAGAATAATGGAAGCGGAACGACTGACAGGTGAAGGAGTTCATGGACTTCCCCCAGGATATGAACTACCGTCTTATCCGGCCGATCTATTTGAGAAATGGCCCGAAAATTGGATGAAAAAAGGAGCGTTCCTCATCCCAGTAAAGCCTAATAAAGGTTTGTGGTTTGATTGGAGAGCCAATGACCCTGATAATACAGCTATTATACCTACTGTAAAAGGATGTAATCCGCTCACAGGTATGCAGACATCAGGGTTTCACATGGAAAAATATGAGACTAAATGCCCGAAACATGGTTGTGATTTTTTGGCGGATAGATTCTGTCCTGAATGTAAATATAAATGGGTTTCACAAGGGTACGTCTCTCAGGCCCCCCTCTGGCTCGATGGTTGGGTCAATACTGAAGATGGTTCTGTCAGGCAGTTTTTCTTCACTGAAGATGAGCTCAGAGACGTGGCCTCAGCTCTGATCTCAAAAGAAAATACTGTACCTGCTTTCGGATTCGCTTTTTACAGGCCTAAACAATGGCGTCAGGTAAATAGAAGTAATGCTGTTTACCTAAATAACAATGAAAGTTTATACAGTATATTCAATGCTGCACCTGTTAGTGGCACAGTGAATTGCTTTTCATCCTCTGTACTGTATAGTGCTGCTTCTAATTTTTCAGAGACCTTGATACCTGATAAAGGCTACTCAGGACCTATCGGAGTATCAGCTTCAGCCAGTTGCGATGAACAAAAGACATCTGGAGGAATAATTAGTTCTGGGAGGCGATCAGATCTGTTATGCTCAGCAGGACCTGAATCATTAACTATAGGTTCAGTACAACAAAGGTCTATATCAAAAATACGTCCTCATCTTAAACATCAAAAGGTCGTCCTAATTACTGATGGGGGAATGGACTCGCAGATAACTCCTGATATAAAGATAGTAAAGGAAGTCAGTATTGGAGCCGGTGCTCGTATTTCTCAATCACTCATTGAAGATCCTTATGATTTAGATTCCTGGAAAGATACTCCAGATGCTGTCATGACTCTTTATTTCGTATTTCAGGAAAAATATGAAGAATTAAAGGCTGGGGGTCTCAAAGATCTATCAGGGATTAAAGAGGGGATGCTTTCGGGCATTCCTGTAGGTTAAATAATAAGCAATTATTTATATTAAAGCCTGATAATTCAGGCTTTTTTTATGTCTAAAAAATTCACAGCGACATTTATGATTATTCTTTATCAGTGTATGTAAATAGTTATACTAAATTAATTGTATTATGCCCTTTAGCTTTAACTCTTTCTTAATGCGTTTGTTGGATAGTTTTTGGCCTTCCACTTTTTTGAGTGCAGCTACAATAGCGCCACGCAAAATACCGAAATTGGGTATTTTTTGCATACCCCACCAACCAGCACCTTTATTATGAAAATCGGGGTATGCTTTATTTATAACTTCATTTCAATAATAAAATAGTCCATCTTTCTGTGCTCCTCTTCACGTGTTATTGGCTTTAGATTTTTAGTACGTACCAACCAATTATGAAGCGGTATAGCCGTTTACGAAGTGAACACCATGCGACGTGTTGTAAGATGTGCGGTTGGCTTCCTTATTTTTCCGCCGCATTTAGCAGCCTTATACAAAACATTTTAGTACAATCCCTGTAAAAATTCCAACAATAAAAACTAAAATTCCCACAAGGGCGCATAGACGATGCTCGTGGTTTTCATTATTCATTAAAAATGCCCATTTACCATCTTCTTCAGGGTATCCGTTACCACCATCCATAGAGACCTCCTTCTGTTTTGGTTTTAGCGGCGGTCTTAATATTCAGAGCCAACCGCATTTCTTACAACGTGCGGTTGGCTTCCTTAGTGTCCCGCCGCCGCTGTCTTTATCCGGGTTGCATCTTTTTTCTGTTTCAATCTTGGGTCGTGACACGCCAACCCTATTTTATCACCTTGAATACACATAACAACGCCTTTCATCCAGTAGTTATTCATTCTCATTACACCTATGATATGACTAACTTGTTCCAGAATTTTCTCCGTAATGGGATAAAGAGGTACGGTGTATCTTGTTTTTGTTCCTTTATCTTTTTTTGCTTTTAATATTTTAGCGGCAATACAGCACCCATCGTAATCTTTACCTGGTTTGAATACAAACGGGGTAGCATCTGCTGCACAATCATAAGTAGGATTGGCGTTTTTGGGCATGTTGTCTATTACAAAATCTGCTTTCATGCTGACTCTCCTTTAATTTTAAGGTATCCTTCAAAGTAACTCCCACAGAAAGAACATTTCTCACGACGACAGTCTTCTTTGTTTGAAAATCCATGAAAACCACATAAACACAAATATCTTTCTTTACACCAACGAAGAAATTTTATCACGGCACGGCTCCTTCTGGTTTTGGTTTTAGCGGCGGCCTATAATTTTCAGAGCCAACCGCATTTCTTACAACGTTTGACCAAGTGCGAAGTCGTGTACTCACGATTTAAGCTCTAAGCCGCACTTGGTTTGTTGGGCGATGTGCACGTTTTTTTCAATAGTGTTAGCGGCGCATTCTTTGCATATTGCCAACACTACAGTTTTATTACAATCCATACACCTGCACTGAGTAATAATTTTCCCACAAACACTACATACGGTTTTGCTGTGCATTTGCGCCGCCTATAATAAGGTTTTTAAAACGGGCATTTCGCCCAACGTTTACGCAACGCCTGCTGTGCCGCCGATTACGACCGGGCCAGTACCAGGATAGGCGGCATTGCAGGCTTGCGGTGTTGTGTGCTGTAAACCGGCACTCAATATTTCTTCTGAGGTTCGCGGTTTGAGCACAGAGTTTATTTCGGACACAAGCCTATGGCCAATATCAGCGCACCGAGAAGACTCAAAAGTACCGGCCTTATCGATGCTGCTCCAACACATAGACGCCTCTCCGAGAGCGATAAAAACTAACGATGCAAGATTATCAGTCAAGCGAACCTCCTATAAAATGGTTGCCGGTTTATTGCATCACAACTCTTTCAATTATGTAATGTACATGTAGCTAAATTACTACAGTCTCTGCCTCTGTCCAATCAATACCCGTTATTTTAAAAAAATCTGTTTTTAAATACTTCTTAATAATAATTCTGGCTACAGTAGATCTTGAAAGTCCATGTTTAATTCCCAGCCTTGACAATAAATCATGTAATTCTGGTTCTCGAAAGTCCTGTCTTGGAACCATAATCTGATTACCGCTAATTTTTATTCTAATAGGATATTTTGACTTCATGTTATAAGTATACATGTATTCCTGTACATGTGCAAGAGAATTTAAATTTTTGTTAAATAATAAGGCACCAAATGGAACAGAGATCAATATAATTTTAATAATCTTCTAATGGTTGGTCGTATCTAAACGCTGAAATTCAGTAGAATTGAGATATTTAGATGGAAGTACATGGGGATCAAGCCTATCATTTACCGTCTGGGAGCAACGTCCCGGGAAAAATAGATGCTAATCCATATGTATTCTATCCTCCAGATGATCTGAGAAAGCTCCTTGAAACTATAAAAGATCCAGAGGAACTGAAAAAAATCGTAAGTGCCCTTAAACAATGGGAACGACAATATCAGTATCCTACATACCCATGGAGAAAAACAGCTGATTTTTTAAGATCCATGGCCTATAATGTTATGCAAGCAGAACATTATTTCTATAAACTGGCTGAAATACAAGGGCCTGCACAGAACCTGAATCAGTATCAGGATTTAGAAGTACCAGACGGATTTGAAAGTATACTTGAGCCACTTATAAGTCCTTATGATAATGATAATAATAAGAGATTTATAAATAACCCAAAAGAACGATCAGAAAGAGATCTGGATTTTTTAATGGGAG
>Ga0315283_10002777_pt1 | contig 14773 bp, 10 predicted proteins | sample YL17G09_0_MG_FD_204541 | JGI IMG/M metagenome (GOLD analysis project Ga0315283, IMG submission 204541) | Sediment microbial communities from Yellowstone Lake, YNP, Wyoming, USA - YL17G09_0 | ecosystem: Environmental > Aquatic > Freshwater > Lake > Sediment | place: USA: Wyoming | collected... | reverse complement strand
CAGGTGGTGGCGGCGGAGGCAGCGTGGTCTCGGGCGGGGGAGGAGGAGGCGCGGTCGTCGCGGGCGGCGGCGGCGGCGGCGGCAGCGTCGTCGCTGGTGGCGGTGGAGCCGGCGCCGTCGTCTCGGGCGGTGGCGGTGCCGGTGCAGTCGTCGCAGGCGGCGGCGGAGCTGGCAGCGTGGTCGCCGGTGGCGGAGGAGGGGGCAGCGTCGTCGCCGGCGGCGGCGGTGGTGGCCGCGTCGTCGCCGGCGGCGGCGGTGAAGCCGCTGTGCACGCACCCTTGGTGTAGGCAAACGTAAACCCGTCCCCGCACGAGCCGTTGGCGTAGGGGCAGGACTCGCAGTCGCAGTCTGGGGGCGGCGGCAGCGCGTCGGCGGGCGGGCGCACGTGCGCGCCCGCCACCGCCCCCTCCCACCATCCCACGCACTCTCATACTGGGGCGTGCCGGGGCAGCATCCGGTATTGCCGTCACCCCACGGGTCGCACGCGGGGTCGAGCTGCGCGCGCACGCCGCGCCCGGACGCGAGCACGACCGCGGCCGCGACCGCGGCCGCCAGCCGCAGCCGGCGTCCGGCCGGCGCGGGCGCGCACATGCGTGGGCGGGCGAGCGCGGGAGGGAGAGGCGGGAGGAGTGGGGGGAGGGGGAGCGGGTGCGGTCGCCGCCGCGCCCCCCCGCGCCGCGAGCGGGCCCCTCCCACCCACCACCCCCGCCCGCCGCGCCTTGCTCCCGCTCGCCCTGCACGCCGAGGCGGAGCCTCCAGCCGCGGCCAAATTTCACACGTCCGTCAGTCACGAGTCACGCAAGTGTCCCCATACCTCTCGGAGCGCCCCGGCCGGCGCGCCGCCCCCGTGTCTCTCCCGCGGCGCGCGGCGCGGCGGGCCGCGCGCACGCGCTGGGCCGACGCCCCGCGTCGGCCCGGCGCCCGCGCGCGAGCCCGCGCACGCCGCCGCAGCCGCCACCCACCCCCGTTCTCCACCGATCAGCGGCGCCCCGCGGACGCGGTCGCCACCTGCGCTCGCCCGCCGCCGCCGTCTGCATACGGCGCCACCCCCCCCCCCGGCGCCACCGCGTCCACGTTGGGCGGCCTCGACCCCGACGCGACCGCCGAGTTATGCGCCTCGATCATGGCGACGACGACCGGGTCGCGGTAGGAGCCTGCGCCGTCGGTCGCCGATTCAGGGTAGATGCCTTGGATGTCCCACGACGCGTTGTTCCAGATGAAGATGCCGTCCACCCGGTACTCGCACCCGTCGCACGCCTGAGGGGGGGGGGGGAGGGGGGAGGCGGGTGGGGGGGGGGGTCTTTGAGGATTGTTTCGGGGTGGACCCAGCGCAAAGTTCGCGTGCGCTTACTCCCTTTTCCCTCCCCACTCCCGGAAACCCCTCCCCCTCCCCGCCCCTCACCCCGCGGCTGTTGGCGTAGTTGATGGTCTGGGCATAGAAATAGCGCATGTAGTCGCGCACGGGGTTCGGCGTGGCGAGGTCGAAGAGCGTCCACGGATCCTTTGCGCGCGAGTAGCGCCCCGTGACCCCGAAAAACGGGGTCGCCGCCGCCGCCGCCGCGGTCGTCGCCTTGTTCTTGCCGTCCTGCGTCACGCCGCCGCCGACGCCGTACTCGTTCCAGTAGAGCTTTTTGCCCTTGTTGAAGATGAGGTCCTTGACGTCGACGCCGAAGAATTTGGCTTCAAACGCGAATTGCCACGTGGCCGACTCCAGGTCTTTGACCTTGAACTCGGCGCCGGGGAACGAGGGGTAGTTGGAGATGCCGATGAAGTCGGACGCGTCGTAGAGCGCGGTGATGGCCGGAATGTCGAACTGGCTCTTGACCGCCTCGAACGCCCCCGGAAATTGGTCCACATACTTGCTCGGGTCGATCATGTCCTGCAGCACGCACCCGCACAGTTTGTTGAGATTGGTGGAAAGCCCGATCTCGATGTTGGCCGCCCACGGCGCCGGCTTGCCCGCCAGCACCCGGTTGCGCACGTACGGGATGAGGGTGGCGTAGGAGCGGGGGTGGTAGAAGACGGTAGCCGACATCTCGCCCTGGAGCGCAAAGGAAACTTTTGTGTTCGGGCCGATTGCGGCGTTGAGCGCGTCCGCCAAGGGGTAGAGCATGAACTCGGCGTAGCTCATCGACCCATAGCGGGCCAGGGGGTCGAACACGAGCCCGTTGCGCCAGCCGCCGAGGCCGAGGCCGTCGTCGAGGTGGGGAGCGAGCCAGATGTCGAGCCCTTTCGACACCGCGTGCTTGAAGCAGGCCGCCATCCCGGCCCGTAGGATGTCCACGCCCCCAAGGTCCGCGGGTGTGCACGTCGTCCTATCGTTGGGGTCGGGGGGGGCGTCCTGGTCGCGCTGGTGGCGGTCGTAGCAGTAGTAGGACACTTTGGACGCGGAATTCACGGTCGCGCGGTTCTGAAACGGAGGAACCGGGGGTGTGAGGGGGCCGGCTTCGTGTTCCCACGATCGCGCGCGCCCCGAAACCCTCGTCCCCGCACCTTGAAGTCGTCGTCGACCCAAAAGAGCGTTGGCGTGATCATGACCCGCGTCTGCTTCATCGCCGCCGCCCGGTCCACCATCTGCGTGCACCGCGACCCGTACGACCCGCCAAACCAGCGGTAGTCGGGGGGGCCGACGAGGAGGATGCCGGAGTTGATTTCGGGGACCGGGGTGGTCGACGCCGGCCGGCGCGGCGGCGGCCGGGGGCTGTCGGCGACCGCGGGCGCCGCGGCGGGCGCTTGGGCGGCCGCGGCGGCGGCCAGGGCGGCGAGGGCGAGGGCGGTGGCTGGGGACAACAGGGTGGCGGGGTCGGCCGCGCGGCCAGGCCCTCTTGTCCCTCGTGCGGGCAGCGCCCATGCGCCCGCGGCCCGGGTCGCGGGCCGCCCCCAGGACCCGCCCCACGGCGCGAGTGGCGAGCGTGGGCGGGTCCGGGAGGGTCGCCGCGGCGGCGGGGGCGGCGCGCGCGCCGGCGCGCGCCGCGCGCGCGCGCGCCGATGGCGGTTGGCGACCACCCGCTCGCCGGCGCGCCGCTGCCCCTAGTGGGGACCGCGCGGCCACCATCGCTCAATCGGGCAAGGCGGCGGCGGGCCGGCCGGCCGCGTCGCTCCGGCGCGGCGGCCAGCGGGCCAGGGTGTCGGCGCCGAACTCCGCCGACGGCCCCGCATGGCGCCCCCTCCCTCCCCGACGCACCCGCTCTCATCGCGACTCGATCGACGGCGCGGGTGCCGGCTCGCGAGAGCGGCAGATGCCGGGCGCCGGGCGCGGCGCGCGGGGGCCGCGAGGGCGGCTGGTGGCGCGCGCCGACTCGGGGTCGACCGGCGCGGAAGGCCGGACCGCTGGGGGACGCGGCGGCGCGCGGGGCGGGCGTGTGGAGCAGGTGTGGGGGGGCCTGGCCGCAGCGGGCGCCAGAGCGCGCCTCCCCAGTGCTGCTGGGGCGCTCCTCCCCCAACGGCCGCCCGGCCGACACCATGCTGCCCCGCCGCCGCCCCGCGTCGGCCGACGGGACCGCCCGTGTGGACATCGTGGTGGTGGCGGGTGGGCCAGAGGCGGCGGCGGTGCCGGCGACGGCCGCGCCGCGCGCGCCGCCGCGCCGGTCGGCCAGCGCGGCGGCGGGCGCGCTCTCCGAGACGTTGCTGCCGTGCGACAGCGAGGGCAAGGGCGATGGTGATAGGTGAGAGGGGCGGCGGGCGAGCGTTGGCGGGCGGCGTGCGGGCGGTCGCCAACCCTCCGCCGACCCTCCCTCCTCCCTGCAGCTCGCGCCCCCGGCCCCTGCGCCCCCACGCCGCGGCCGCCGCCGCCCTGGCCGCCGCCCGCATGCGTGCGGCGGCGGCAACGGCCGCCCTGGCGTCGCCCCCGCCGCCCCCGCCGTCCAAGGCGGGAGGCGGCTCAGGGCGGCCGTCGGCCGAGGGCGCTCAGCCGCCGCGGCCTCCGCCGCCGCCGTCGGACGACAACGAGGATGAGGATGACGACTCCCCCCACCCGCGAGGCCTGCGCCGGCGCCGCAGACGCCGCGCGACGGCCACGGCCGCCGCGGCCGCGCTCGCGCTCGCCGCCGCCGCCGTCGGCGTCGGCGTGGGCGCCCCCCAGGTCACTTTATGGGGCCATGCCATGTGGCGCTGGCTCGCCCTCGCCGCCTTGGCCCCCGTGGACGCCCTGGCCTGCTCCCTCGCCGTGCGCGCCGCGCTCGCCGCCGCGGAGACCCACCTCCTCACCACCCGGGGCGCCCTCTACTACCTCACCGGCGTGCGCCGCTGGGTGGAGCGCCTGGCGCGCGTCGGCGTCGGGGCGGCCGTTTTCGCGGGGCTGTTCACCCCGCCGCCGCCCCCCGGCCCCGCCGCCGCCGCAGCCGCCGCCGCCACCAAAGCCGGCCTCAACATCTTTGCCTGCGCCGCGATCGCGTGCTCGGCGTCGATCGCGGCGGCGGTCGGGGCGAAAGCGTTGGCGGTCCGATTCTACGCGCGCGCCCACTTTGACGCCATGCAGGACGCCCTGCGCAAAGAGTTTGTTGTCATCGCGCTGTCGGTCCCCCGCAGGAGGGTGGTGGGAGGTGGCGGGCGCGGCGCAACCGCCACCGCGACCGTCGCGCGCGGCAGCGTCGAGCGGTCGGCCGTCTCCGCGGTCGGCGACGCGTTCCCGCCCCGGCCCATGCTCGAGGTGGAGCGTTCCTGCGCGTCCGCGTCGGCCGCGGTCGGGCGCGGGCCGCCGCCGGGGGTCGGACTGCTGCCGCCGGCCGAGGGCGCGACGTGGGGGGGGCCGAGGGGGGAGTCGATGCTCGACGTGACGACGACAGCGTCGCCCGGGGTGGTCAGGGCCCAGGTACGGGGAAGGATGGGGGTGGGAGAGGCGCGCGGTGCCCTGCGCGCGCGACCCGCCCACCCTGTCTCCCTCCCTCCCTCTCGCCTCCAGGCCCAAGCGTCCATGGTCGACCTCACCCGCCTGCTCTCCAGCGTCAGCCTGCCCCGGTACCGGGCGGCGCCCCCTCTTACGCCGCGCACCACCTCGGCCACTGCCGACGCTCCCCCCCCGCTCCCCCCGCGCCCCGCTGAGGGCGCCCCCCCCGACGCCGCCTTCCTCGACCGCCTGCACAAAGTGGAGCGACACATCCGATCCTCCCGCCTGCGCCTCACCTTTGCCGACGCGCTCGGGGCGGCCGCCGCCGACGCGGCCGCCGACGCGGCGGCCGGCGCGGCGGGCGCCGGCGCGGGCGCTGCCGCCAAGGTTGCGCGCACCGAGGCGCGGCGGCTCGCGTTCTTCCTGTTTTGGAACGTGAGCCAGAGCGTGACCAGGTCGGACAGGAGAGGAGGGAGGCGGTGGGCGAGGTGGAGGCGACCCCAACCCGACGACCCGACCCCCCCTTGTCCCCTCTTTCTTCCTTTCCAGCGCCTACGTCGACCTGTCCGACCTCGCTCCCTTCCTGCCCGATGCCGCCACCGCGGCCGAGGCGATGGTCATGCTGGATGCGGACGGCGACGGCCGGTAAGAGGGAGAGAAGGGGCGGCGGAGAGACGGGGCGCGTGCGTACGCCGCCCCCCTCCCCTTCCCGCCCTCCTCTCTTCCTGCCAGCATCTCGCGGGACGACATGCGGTCCGCCATCGCGTCCGTCTTCGAAGCCCGCGCCAACCTCGCCTCCACCCTGCGCGACGCGCGGTCGGTCGTGGGGAGGCTGCGCGCGCTCCTCGCGGCCATCGCGCACGGCGCGTCTCTACTTTTGTACCTCGCCGTCTGGGACGTCAACGTGACCCGGCTGTGGGTGACGGCGTCGTCCGCCCTGCTCTCGTTCGTGTTTGTGTTTGGCAACTCGATGCGCGGTGGGTGGAGGGGAGGGGCGGGGAGGGAATGGGCGGGTGGTGCGCGCGCCCGCGCGCGCCCTCCTCTCTCTCCCAGTCGCCCATTCTCACCTTTTCCTCCCCTTCTCTCCCCCTAGCCATATACGAATCCGTCGTCTACCTCTTTGTCACGCACCCGTTCGACGTCGGCGACATCGTCGTCACTGGCGGCGCCGACGGCGGCCCCGGGTCGGGCCCGCACCGTGTCGAAGAGGTCTGCCTGCTCACCACGACCCTGGTGCGCGTCGGCGACGGGTTCCGGGTCACGTGGCCCAATGCGAGGCTGGCGGAAGCGCCGCTGGCCAACCTGTCGCGGTCGGGCGGCCGCGGCGACTCGGCGCGGTTTTGGGTCGACGCAGGGGCGGCCGCGGCCGCGCTCGAGGCGGCGACGAGAGGTGCGGAAACGGCCGCCGCTGCCTGCCCCGGGGACTTTGCGGCGCCGGCGAAGGCCGGCCTCGCGCCTGCGGGTGACGCCGCGCCGGCGGGCAAGATCGCTCTGACCCTCTTCTGGCGCCTCACCGGGCGCGGCGACACCGCGCGGCTCGTTCCGGCGCGCACCGCGCTGCTGGCCGCGGTGGGCGCGGAACTGGAGAGGGTGGGGGTCGGCTTTCGGCCGGCAGTGACCGCGGTCGCGGCGCCCGCGCCGCCGTGACACCGCATTGCCCCCTCCCCCCCTCCCCTCCTCCATGGACGGCCTGGCCGCCCTGGACAAGGCGGTGGGCGTCGTCAACCGCGCGCTGGGCGACGGCCGCGGCGGCGGACCGCGGCCGCCGCGCGCGGGCAAGCCCAAATGGGTGTCATTTTCCGCGGCCGCGACCGCGACCGCGCCGCCTGCGCCGGCGCGGGGGCCGGCAGTGGAGGGAAGGGGCCTGGACGACTACCTCGCGCTCCCTGTCTCGGCCTACTCGCTGCTCGACCCGTCCTGGGTCACGCCCGCGGGCGAAGGTGGCGAGGAGGATGACGCCTTCATCGTCGCCTTGCCCCTGGCCGACGCGCTGGGCGTCGCGCTCACGCCGAGCGCGCGCGTGCGCGTTGCCGACCGGTCGCGCGGCGTCGTCGCCTTTTCCGGGTCCGACTTCACCCTCGGCGACGTCACTTTGGACGCCGCGTTCGAGGCGGGCGTGGACGCACGCCTGCGCAGCGTGCAGCCGCCGCGGCGGCACCGGCGACACCGCGGAGGCGGCGACGACGCCCACCACCCTCACCTGGCCGCCACCGTGACCCTGCGCGCCCGCGTGCGGCTGCAGGGCGCGGCGGCCGCCGTTCCCGGCCCGGTGCTCAAGTTGGCTGCGAAACTGGTCGCGCGCGCGGCTCTCGGCGCCGCGCTGCCCGCCTTTTTGGGCATGCTGCAGGCCGACGCGGCTGCGTGGTGCGCGGGCGAGGCGCGGGCGTGGGTGGGGGATGGGGAAGATGGGGGTGGGGGGGATGGAGGAGGGGGCGCGAGCGACGGCGAGGGGGAGGAGGGGGGCGCGACTTTGACACCTGTTGACTGAAATTCCGACACACGCTGCCGCTTCCTTACCATCTGATAGAATCTGTGCGAGCCCCGGGTGGGCGGCGGGGTCGACAGAGACAGGGCCCTCTATACTGCTGCCGGCGGCGGCGCCCAGTCCCGCCGCACTCTGGCGCCCGCTTCCACCGACCGTCGACGATCGACGCACGCGACGCGCCTGTGCAGCGCACGCTCCGGCCGCCTGCCGCCCCGCCGCCTGCCGCCCATCGCCGCACTGCCGATGCCGCGCCCTTCCCCTCCTCGCCGGCGGCCGACGCCGCTATGAGCCGCACCCCGTTGCCGCCCTCCAACTATGGGCCCGCCGGGCGGCCGCCGCCGCCGCCGCCCGCGGGCGCCCCCGCCGCGCTCGTCGCGCGCTACCTGCACGCGGTGCTGCACGCCGTAAGCGTGCGTGGAGGGGAGAGAGAGGGTGGAGAGGGCAGTGGTGGGCGAGGCGCGGGCGTTTGACGCCCCCTTTTCTCTTTCTAGGCGAGCGCGTCGCCCACGCTCGCTGCGGTGGCCGCCTCCCGCCTCGCCGGCGACGCGCCCACCTCGTTCTCCATTGCCGCGCTCGAGGGCGCGCTGAGCGCCGAGGCCGCGGCCGGCGCGGCCGGCGACGCGGCGCCCGAGACGCGCGCCGCGCGCGACGCGGTCGCCGGCCTGCTGGCCGACTGGCGGGCGGGGCGCCCGGTCGACGCCCTGCAGGCCAAGCGCGTCGAATGCGGGCGCACGAATGGCGCGTGGCTGCCCGGGGTTCCCCTGGCGGCGCTCCACGCGTCGCTCGCCGCCGCCGCGGCCGGCGCGGCGCGCCAGCTGCCGGCGCACCGATTTGACGCGCCCGCGTCCACCACCCCCCACGCCGAGCTCGCGCCGGCGCCGCCGGCCGCGCCCGCTGGCGAGGCGACGCCGCTGCCCGCCGCGCTCGTCGACTGGGCGGCCTCCGGCGCCGCTGCGGCCCTGCTCGACGCCGCCACCGCGCCCGCCGCGCCGCCGCCGCCGGCCGCGGTGCGCATGCGGGACACCCTGGTGGCGGTGTCGCCGGCAGAGGTCGATTTTGGGGTCGTTGCTGCTGCGGCGGCGACCGACGGCGCCGCCCCCCCCCCCCCCCCCCCGGGGCGGGGGGGCCGCGTGCACGCCGCCGCCTTGGGCGGCGACGCCGCCTGCCTCCTGCTCGGGTGGCGCCTCGCGCCGCGCTGGCCGGGCGCGCTGACCCTCGCCCCCGACGCGCCCGCGCTCGTCGCGCCCGACGGCGGCCCCGAACCCGACGCCATCGCGCTCGGCGTGCGCCTGCGCCCCGGCACGTCGGCCGCGGCGGGCGTGCTGCTGCGCACCGACGGCGGCGGCGCCGACGGCGTGCTCGCCGCGTCGCTCGCCGCCCTCGTCGCCGTCCCCCGCCCCGCGTCGGTCGCGCGCGCCGCGTCGGCGGCGGGCGCCGTGTGTGAGCCGCCCGGGTGGGACGTCGTCATCGTGGCGGCGTCGGTCGCGGCGGCGGTGGTGCGGCCCGAGGTCGCGCGCGCGCTCGCGTCCCTGTCGCCGCACGCGCCCCCGTTTGTGCCCGACGCCCTGGTCCGCCTCTTTGACACGCCCCCGCTCGTGCTGCATGGGCCGCCACCAGCCCGGCCGCGGTGCGCCCGGCTGCCGTCGCTCGCGGCGCGCGCGTGGTGGGAGCCCGCCGGCGCGGCCGCGACCGGGCCGCCGCTGCCCGCGGTGGCCGCGACGGGCGCTGCGGCCCGCATGCGCGCGGGGGCCGCGACGGAACTGGCGGGCGCGCCGCCGCGGCTCGCCGCGCTCGCGCGCGCGCTCGTCGCGGAGGAGGCTGCCGCCGAGGCCGGCGCGCACACCCTGTTTTTCGTGCGCGCGCACATGGTCGGCCAGCGCCTGCCCGCGCCCGGCGCCCGCGTGACGGCCGCCGCGGGCTGGCCCGCCGGGCCGCCCCTCACCTACCGCGGCCCCGACCTCGCCGCCGTCGCCGAAGACTCCCTGCCCGCCGCCCTGCTGGCGCTCAAGGTGCCCGGCGCGGCGGAAGGCGCGCCCGCGCTCGCGTTCGGAGACTGGGCCGCGCTGCGGCCCGCGCTCCTTGGCTGGGCCGGGGTCGAGCTCGCCGCGCCCGTCGTGTCGGTCGACGGTGGCCACGTGCTCGTCGCGCTGTCGGCCGACGCGGTCGCGGCGGCGGGCTCGGCCGCGGCAGCCGCGGCGGCGGGCGGCCCGCTCCTCTTCCATGTCCGCTTCCTGCCGCCCCGCACCGCGTTTGTGGCGGCGCACAAAGCGCTGGGGGTGGACGGGGTGGCGCGGTGGGTGCCGGATGAGGGGCACCAAGGGCCCGGCGACCGCGACCACGGCTGCAACCTCCCCCCGGACGACGTCGACCTCTGGGCGCCCGCCGCCCACCCGCCGCCCTCGCACGGTGACGGCCCGGCCCACCCACCACCGTCCCTGGCCGACGTGGTGGCCGCGGCCGACGCCGCGCCCACGCTCGGCCCGCGCGCGCTCAACCCGGAGCAACGCCTCGCGGTCGCCTCGTTCCTCCTGGGCGCCGGCGCGCCCGCCGGCGCCCCCCACCCACCTCCATACGCGCTCGCGGGCCCACCCGGCACCGGCAAAACGACGACGCTCGTCGAGGCCGCGCTGCGCGCGCTCGCCGCGGCGCCGGACGCGCGCGTGCTGCTCGCCGCGCCGCGCGACTTTTCGGCCGACGTCCTGGCGGCGGCCTTGGGGGCAGCGTTAGCCGCGGCGGCGACGCGGGCGGGCGGAGAGGGTGGCGACGGCGCCTCCTCTCTTCTCCCTCCTCCCTCGTCCGTCCTCCGCGCGTGCGACCCCGCGCGCCCGCCGTCCACCTCCCTCGCTGGCGCGCTGCCGTACTGCGAGCTGGACGACGGCGCAGCCGCGTTTGTGTGGCCGACGCTGGAGCGGTTGAGGGCCGCGCGGGCGGTCGTCACTACTTGTGAAGCGGCGGCGACCTTTCTCGCCGGCCCCGCCGGCCCTTGGGGCACCAGCGACGCCGAAAATCAACCCTGGACCACGTTCAGCCACGTGCTCATCGACGAGGCCGGCCAGGCGACCGCGCCGCTCGCCCTCGCCCCGCTCGCGCTCGCCGCGCGCGGCGGCCGCGCCCTGCTCGCCGGCGACGCGCGACAGCTGGGGCCGGGCGTGGTGTCGGCCGAGGCGCGCGGCGCTGGGCTGGGCTTGAGCCTGCTGGAGCGGTGGCTGGAGAGAGCGGCGACGGAGGGCGGCGGCGGCAACGCAGCCCCTTCTGCCTCCATGCTGCGCCGCTCCTACCGCTCGTCCGCCGCCCTGCTGACCCTGCCCAACCGCCTATTTTACGGGGGCGCCCTGGTCGCGGCGTCGCCGCAGGCCGCGCTCGCGCCGCCGGCGTGGGCACCGGGCGCCGGCCCCGCGCGCGGGCGCGACCTGGCCAACGCCACCCTCTTCGTCGGCGTGCGCGGCGCCGAAGTGGCGCCCGGCGATTCGGCCGCCGTCGAAAACCCGGTCGAAGCCGCCACCGTGGCGTCGCTCGTCGGCGCGCTCGCGGCGGCCGTCGCGGCCGACCCCACCGATTCGTCGCCCAGCGCGGCCGCCGACGCGGCCGCCACCGCTGCCCTGCTGGGCACACCGTCCCCCGCCCCTGGCGACGCCCTGGCGGCCGCGGCGGCGCGCGTGGCCGTCATCTGTTTGACCCGCGCGCAGGCGCGCGTCGTGCGGGCCCTCTTGCGCGCCGCCGCGCTCTCTTCCGTCCGGGTCGGCACCGTGGACGACATGCAGGGCCAGGAGGCCGACTTTGTGTTTGTGTCGACGGTCGCGGCGGGAGGGCGCGCGCGCGCCGCCGCGCTCGCCGCCTCCCTCTCCGACCCGCGCTCTTTCAACGTCGCCACCACGCGCGCCCGCCGCCTGCTGGTCGTCGTCGGCGACCCGGTGCGGTTGCTGGCGGGCGACGCGGCCGCGTGGGGGGAGCTGCTGCGGCACGCGGCGGGGCGGGGCGGGTTTGTGGGGGCGGGCGCGGCGGAGCTCGAAGCGCTGACAGGGAGGGCGCCGCCCGACGTCATGGCGGACGAAGACGACAACCCCACTCCCTTGGACGACGACCTGGGCGCGGCAGCCGCCCGCCTCGCCGCCATGGCGGTGCTCGGCGCGGGGGGGGAGGGGCGCGCGTTTCCGCGGACGCAGGGGGATGTGGACGCCGAGGAGGAGGGCGCATCCCGCGTGGATCTGGACCAGTAAAACTTGTGCGGCACATTCGGTGTGTGGGGGGGAGGGTGGGGGGGGGTCGGGCGGCGGCGGCGGGCCCGCGCGGCGGGCCGCGCGCGGGGCCGGCCCCCCCCCCCCCCCACCCCCCCCCCCCCCCCCCCCCCCCCCCCCCCCCCCCGCCCGCGCCGCGCCCCGGGCGCCCCCCCCCCCCCCGGCCCGCCCGGGGGGCGGCGGCGCCCGCGCGCGGCGGGCCGCGCGCGGGCCGGACCCCGCCTCGCTCCCTCCCCCGCCCCCCCTCCCCCGCCAGCGACGGGGTTGAGGCGCCATGGTCGCGGCTCGCGGCGCGTGGCGCGCGGCGGGGCGCTCGATGCGCCTGGCGGAGCGGCCGCCATAGAGCGCGCGGAAAGAGAGGCGCCACCGCCACCGCTGGCACTTTCCACTCCGCCCACCGCCTCCCAGCCCCCACCCCGGTGCGCCCCCACGCGGCCACGCCGCGCACCGTGCGCATGCTGCCGCGGGGCGGCCAGAGTTTGGGCCCGCGCGCGCGCCGCCGCGCGAGCGCGCGCGCCGCGCGGCATCGTGCGCGCGCCCAATTCGACGCCTTTGCCCCTCCATCCTCGCCAGCTCCTCCTTCGCAATGAAGTTCACGTCTATCGCTGTCGCTGCTCTCCTGGCTGGTGTCGCCTCGGCCGACGTGAGTGCGGGAGAGCAAATTGCGCGCGGAAGCAGTTACGGTTCGACCGCGGCCTTCCCGCCCGCCCGCCGCGCCCCCGTCCGCGCCGACGCGGGCGTCGTCCGCGTCTTCGCTCGCGTGGAGGCGGCCGAGGCTTGGCGCGCGGCGAGGGCGGCGCGGACGCTCTCGCGCGCCATGCTCTTTCATGCTGCGCGCGGCGCCGCCGCCCCGCGCGTGGGCCTCCACGCCGCCGCTCGGCCCCGTCGCGCGCCACCTAAATCGGGCCGCTTGCGTCGCGGGCGGCGGGAGGGGTGAAGGGGGAGGGTGCGGCCGCCATGGCCGCCGTGGCGGCCGCCGTGTCTCGCGCGCGCCGCGCTCGCCGCCCTGGGGGCGGTGTGCGGCCGCCGCTGCCCCCCGCGCCGCCGCTGCGCACGCCGTGACACTCATGGCCTCCCGCTTGGAAGCGTGCGCGACGATCCGGCGCGCGGCCGCCGACCCCCCTTTTTTCTTCTCTTTCTCTTTCCCTCAGTCGACCTTCAACAAGACCGCCGCTGTCACCGCCGCCGTCGCCCGCGTCAACAACACGAAGACGATGGCAGTCGCGGCCGTGGACGCCAAGGTGGCGGCCCTCAACAAAACCATGGCGGCCGTCCCCGCCAAGAACCTTACCGCGTCCCTCGCCACCAAGGTCGCCGCCGTCAACGCGACCAAGAACATGGCCATGGCCGCCATCCCGGCCAAGAACCTGACGGCGTCGGCGGCCGCGCTCGCGACGAAAATCAACAACACCAAGACCCTCGCCGCGGGCGCCATCCCCGCCAAGAACTGGACCGCGTCCATGGCGTCGGCGGACGCCGCGGTCGACGCCAAGATCGCGGCCATCAACTCGACCAAGGCGTCGCTGGTCGCGTCCATCCCGGCGGTGCCGGCTAAGAACTGGACCGCCGCGATCGCCAAGGCCAACGCCACCAAGGCGTCCCTCGTCGCCGCCATCCCCGCGGGCAAGAACTGGACCGCCGTGCTCGCGCCGGCCGCCGCCAAGTGGAACTCGACCAAGGTCGCGCCCGCCGCGCTCTCCCTCCCGGCCTTCCCTAACAAGACGGCCGAGACGGCGGCCATCGTGGCCAAGCTCAACGCGACGCTCAACGCCAAGCCGGTCGTCGCGCTGCCGAACAAGACCGCGCTCCTCGCGCCGCTCCTTGCCAAGCTCAACGCGACGGGCAAGCTGGTCGGGCGCTGAGCGGAGATGGGTGTGAATTGATGGTCGAAAGGGGGAGGGTGGGACGCGTGAGGCGCGCGGCGCCCCCTCGCCGCCGCGCGCTGCGCGCCGCCCTTGCCCCGTCGCCCTTTGCTCCGCCGTTTCCTGCTCCGCCGTCCTCCGCCCCCCCCGCCCGCCGCGACCGCCGCCCTAACCACACACCCCGCGCCGCGCCCCGGGCGCATGCCCCCGGCGCGCGAGGATGGGACAGGCGCGCCCCCGAGACCGAGACCGGGGGCGCGCGCGCGGGCGCGGCGCTGGTGGACCCGTCCCCCCGCGCCGCCGCCCCGCGCGCGCGCCGCCCCCGCCGCGACCCACCCCCTCTGCAACATACCGGCTTGTCGCGACGTCCGAGGCAGGGGAGGGAAGGAGGAGGGCGGCGTCTCTCTCCGGCCGCCCGTCTCTCTCACGCCGGCGCCGCGCGCCCGCCACAGCGCGGCCTTGAGAGCCGCACGGCCGCGGCCGCGGTCGCAGGTCGCCTCGCGGGCCTCTGCAGTGTGCTTTGCGCGCGCCTCTCTCTCTCTGCACTCCCGGCGGCCGGCACCGCGCCCGCCGCCCTCTTTATTATATCGCCTTTCAACACCATGCGACCGCACACCGTCGTGCGTCTCGTTGCTCTCGCGGTCGCGGTCGCGGGCGCGGCCGCGGCCGCGTCGGCCCCCGCGGGCACGCCCCGCCGGCCCTTGGCCGCCATCCCCGAAGCCATGGCTCCCTCGGGCGCGGTGAGCAAGAATGTTTTGGAAGGGCTGGAGGGGTCGGGCTGCGTTCCGGCGCCCTGGGGCGTGCGCGGCATGCGAGCGCGCGCGGCGCGCCCGGGGGCGCGCGGCAAGCGCGCCGGCGCGCTCCCGCGCACTGTCGAGTCAACCGCGCGCTGGCCCGCGTGCGACGGCGGCCCGCGCCCGCGCAGCGCTCGGCGCCCCAAAACCCTGCGCCGAGCGCGCAGGGTTGGCCCCGCCCATGCGGCGCCGCCGTGCCGCGGCCGCCCGTCGCGCTCGCCCACCCGTGTCGGCGCGCATCGACGCGCCTGGCGCGGTGGCGGGCGGGCGGCGGCTGAGCTCCTGGCTCTCGGCGGCGCGCGCGCGCCGCGCGTGGCCAGCGCGGCGCGCGCGCCCGTTCAAACGCCCGCCCTCCACCGCCCACCCCGCGCCCACTTCCCCACCCCCAGGAGTCGGAGTCGCTGCTGGGGTGGCTGCATGTGAGTGTGGGGGAGGGTCGAGGGCGGGAGGAGGGGTTGAATAGGCGCGCGCGCGCGCCCACCACCCTTCCTCTCCCCAGGACGTCTTCCACGGCGCCCCCCCCCCTTCGTCCGGCCCCCCCCCCCCCCCCGCGGGGGCAGGGGGCCCCCGGG
>Ga0315283_10002775_pt1 | contig 14787 bp, 10 predicted proteins | sample YL17G09_0_MG_FD_204541 | JGI IMG/M metagenome (GOLD analysis project Ga0315283, IMG submission 204541) | Sediment microbial communities from Yellowstone Lake, YNP, Wyoming, USA - YL17G09_0 | ecosystem: Environmental > Aquatic > Freshwater > Lake > Sediment | place: USA: Wyoming | collected... | reverse complement strand
AGTTCACCCAGACGCGGCCGGCCTGGATACCGCTGATGAAGGTCTGGCTCTGGTGAATGTCGCGCGTCCAGATGCCGGAGCCCAGCCCGTACATGGTGTCGTTCGCGATGGCCATGGCCTCGTCGTCGTCCTTGAACGTCGTGACGCTGACCACCGGGCCGAAGATCTCCTCCTGGAAGATCCGCATCTTGTTGTGGCCCTTGAACACCGTGGGCTGGATGTAATAGCCCTTGGGATATTTCTCCACCTTGGCGGGGGCGCCGCCGATCAGCACCTCGGCGCCTTCCTCCTTGCCGATCTTCAGATAGCTCAGGATCTTCTGGTACTGGTCGTTCGACGCCTGCGCACCCATCATCGTCGTCGGATCGAGCGGATCGCCCATCTTTATCGCCGCGACGCGCTTCAGCGCGCGGGCCATGAATTTCTCGTAGATCGACTCGTGGATCAGCGCGCGCGACGGGCAGGTGCAGACCTCGCCCTGGTTGAGCGCGAACAGCACGAACCCCTCGATGGCCTTGTCGAGGAAATTGTCGTCCTTCGCCATCACGCTCTCGAAGAAGATGTTCGGTGACTTGCCGCCCAGCTCGAGCGTCACCGGGATGATGTTCTCGGAGGCGTACTGCATGATCAGCCGGCCGGTCGTCGTCTCGCCGGTGAACGCGACCTTGGCAATGCGCGGCGAGGACGCGAGCGGCTTGCCGGCCTCGATGCCGAAGCCGTTGACGACGTTCAGCACGCCGGGCGGGATGAGATCCCCGATCAGTTCCATCAGCACGAGAATCGACGTCGGCGTCTGTTCCGCGGGCTTCAGCACGACGCAGTTGCCGGCCGCGAGTGCCGGCGCCACCTTCCAGGTCGCCATCAGGATCGGGAAGTTCCAGGGAATGATCTGGGCGACCACGCCGAGCGGTTCGTGCACTTCCATCGAGACGGTATTGCTGTCGAGGTCGGCGACTTCACCCGCCTCAGCGCGGATCACGCCGGCGTAGTAGCGGAAGTGATCGATCGCCAGCGGGATGTCGGCCGCCAGGGTCTCGCGCACGCTCTTGCCGTTATCCCAGGTCTCGACCGTCGCCAGCAATTCCAGGTTCTGTTCCATCCGGTCGGCAATCTTCAGCAACACGGCGCTGCGTGCAGCGACCGCTGTCTTCGACCACGCCGGGAACGCCTTCTCGGCCGCCGTGAGCGCGAGGTTGATGTCGTCGGCATTGGACCGGGCCACTTCGCAGAAATCCGCGCCGTCGACCGGTGAGGAATTCGCGAAGTAATGGCCGCCGACTGGTGGCGTCCATTTGCCGCCGATGTAATTCTCGTACCGGGACTTGAACTTGGGTTTCTGCAGGGCCATGGCGGTTCTCACTCCTGAGGCAGTCGAAGAGACGGGCACCGCGCTCTTTGATGTTCGCCGGGTATGGCACCGGGGGCGCGGCTGAGCATGACGTCATGCGTGAGCTACGCTAGCTCCAATTGCGGGTCGGTGCCAGAGAATTTCGTGCAATCGGGGAACGATCTCCGCGGTGCGGCGCAGCGGATTGCTGCGGTGCGCCACAAACTGGAAGTGTGCTACTTCCCCATCCGCAGCCGCACGCCGCCGTGGATGAATCGTGGCTGGCCGATCGTGTCCACGCCCGAGCGGCCAACGAGGTACACCGTGTCGAAGAGATTCTCGACCGCGAGGTAGAGGTCGATGCGATTTCCGACGTGCCAGTTCGCCAAGAGATCCACCAGTAAAGCATCGTCCATCGGCAGCGTATTGACGTCGTTCTCGAACTGCTTGCCGAGGTAGCGGAGCTGCACGTTGGCAGTCAGCAAGCTCGGGTCATCGAACGCCAGCGACACGTTGGCGAGGTGCCTGGGCGCCTGCGGCAATTGCTTGCCGAGCAGCTGGGGTTGCCCCGGCGCATCGGTGATCTCCGTGTCGGCCAGCGTGTACGCCGCGTTAACGGACCAGCCGGGCGCGAAGGCCCAGGTGCCGTCGAACTCGATGCCCTGGATCCGCGCTTTGCCGAGGTTCTGTCGTTGCCGGGTGCCGGGTCCGGTCGAGACGTTGAGGATCGGGTCCTGCATCTCGTTCCAGAAGGCGGTGAGGCGGGCCGTTGCGTCGCGCTGTCCACCGAAATCGAAACCCGCCTCAGCGCCCCGCAAGGTTTCCGGTGTCAGGTTCTCATTGGAATTCGTTCGTACGGTGCCGGCCTGAAATGGGCGGTAGAGCTCGTCGAGCGTCGGTGCGCGGAACGAACGGTAGGCGGTGGCGCGCGCGGTCAGCCAGTCGGTGAGTGTCGTCCGCAGCCCGACCTTGGGCGAGAACTCGCCACCCGAGCGATCGTTGAACTCGGTGGACGTGACGGTGCCGTCGTTGGCAGTTTCGGTGCGCGAGCCCGAGAGATTCTCCCAGCGGTCATAGCGTACGGCGATGCTCGCGGTGACCGAGTCCGAGTAATCATAAAGATCCTCGAGAAAGACGCCGTAGAGCCGTTGCTTGCCGCCGGCATTGCGCTGCACGGTTGGATTGCTCGGCAGCGTGACCGTTGCCGGGTACAAGCTCTCTCGCGTCGTGCCGTCGATCCATCGGGCGTCCGTCCCGACCGTGAGGGCGTGCGTTCCGCCGAACTGCCAGCTCGGGCTGCTCCACAACAGGCTGGCGCCGAGGTCGCTCGTCGGCACGTCCTGGTGTGCGGAGAGTTCCTCAGTATTGCGGCCAGGCCCGACGCGTGCTCGATCCTGCTGGAACTCGCCACGGTGGCCGAACAGGGACAGATCGAACGAGCCCGCCTGTCCAGGCGTGTAGTGAGCGCCGGTCGCGAACTCTGTTCGCTGCATCCTGGCGGTCGTGTATTTCGTGCCGGCGTTCAAGTCCTCGGAGAAATAGCCGCCGGTCACGTCAAATCGCAGATGCGGGCTGGGCGTGGCTTCGAGGCGGGCGTTCAGCGTGGCGTGGTCGCTCGGCGTATCGCCGTCGATGCTGCCGCGCGCGTAGTCCGCGACGACCGGGTAGCCGTTCGACGTGAACAGTTCGCCTTCGATCGACCCGCCGAAATTTCCCCAGCGGTCCGCGGCGCGGGCCGCGACAATCGCAGTGTCGGACGTGCCGTATTCTGCGGTGAGGTCAACGTCGTCGGGCTCGATGGGTCGTGTGAACGCCTGGACTACGCCGCCGAGTGCGTAGTTGCCGTACAGTGCCGAGCCGCCGCCGGGCACGATCTCGATCCGATCGAGTCCGATGCGGGGGATGGACCGCCAGGCCACCCAGCCGCCGAACGGGTCGTTGGCGGGAATGCCGTCGACGAGCACCAGTGCCCTTGAGATGCCGGACGCGCCGACGTTGCGCAGCTTGACGCCCTGTGAACTCGGGTCGGCCGCGACGCTGCTGGAGCGGCGAAAGAGCGTGAAGGACGGATCGCTGCGCAGCAGTTCGTCGAGCGTCTTGGTCGGGCTGCGGGCGATGTCCTCGGACCCCACGACCGTCACCGACATCGGCACGTCGCCGATTGTTCGCGAAGTTCGCGTGGCCGTGACGACGATGCGCTCGCTGGGGATGGGCACCGCCTCCAGGCCGATCTCCGCGGCGACTCCTGCTCGGGGGACGGCGGCCAGCCATGTCATCCAGACAAGAACCGCGAGCGGAGACGAGTGCCTTTTCATCGCGCCATCGTCGCCCATTTCCGGCGGCCGGGGCAATTGGGACAGGTCACGTCGACTGCGATGACCTGCCGGTCAGCGTCGCGAGCATTTCGTGCAGCAGGATGCCCAGGCACGGATCGAACGTCCTGATGCGGCTCCGTGCACCCGGGTAGCGCCAGAAATGGTCTTTCTGTAGAAAGGCGCTCACCAACCAGCCGTTGCGCAGGACTCCATGAGCAATTTCGCGGGCAAATGTCTCCCGTTCGCCTTTCTCCTCCTGTCGGCATGCGCCCAATTGCCGGCTCGCCCTGAGTTGCCTGACGCAACCGCGCTGGCAGCGGGTGCCGAATCCCGCCTCGATGCGAAGATCGGCGGGGCCGAGGCCCTGCACCCGGGCGCGTCCGGCTTCGGCCTGCTCAGCGATGGTCGGGTCGCATTTGCGGCCCGCGCGCAGACCGCGCACCTGGCTGACCGCAGCCTGGATGTCCAGACCTACATCTGGCATGCGGACATGACGGGGCGGTTCCTCGCCCAGCAGCTGCTGGACGCCGCGGATCGCGGCGTGCGCGTGCGCCTGCTGGTGGATGACATGGACGCGCGTGACAAGAACTACGGTTTCGCGGCGCTCGATGCGCACCCCAATATCGAAGTCCGGATGTTCAATCCGCTCGCTTCGCGCAGCGGCACGCTGGCGAAGATCGGCGACTTCATGACCAGCATGAGCCGGCTCAATCACCGGATGCACAACAAGTCGTGGATTGCCGACAACCGGGTGGCATTCGTCGGTGGCCGCAATCTCGGCGACGAGTATTTCGGCGCCAGCGACGGCACGAATTTCGTCGATCTCGACTTCGCGATGGTGGGACCGGTCGTGCGCGACGTGTCCGCCTCGTTCGACCGCTACTGGAATTCGCGGGCGACCTATCCGGTGGCAACGCTCAGTCCGGAGGCCGTCACGGAGTCGGCGCTGGCCCGGCTGCGCACCCGCCTCGCAGAGTCAGTGGAGGAGGCGAAGCACAGTGCGTATGCGGAGCAGCTGCAGCGTGACGACGCGGTCGACCGTCTCGTTGCCGGCGACTGGCAGTTCTCGTGGAGCAGCAGCTACCAGTTCGTCTCGGACGATCCGTTGAAGGCGCTCAAGGATCCGGGGGCGGGACGTTCGGACGTACGCGGCCTCCTGGTTCCGGCGATCCAGGCGGCGCAGGTCAGCGTGACGATGATTTCGCCGTACTTCGTCCCGGGCAAGGAGGGCACGGCCGCGCTGGTCCGCGTTGCGGGTTCGGGTCGGAATATCCGCATACTGACCAATTCCCTTGCGGCCAACGACGTGGCCGCCGTGCACGGGGGGTATTCGAAGTATCGCGAGGACCTGTTGCGCGGCGGAGTGCAGCTGTGGGAGCTGAAACCAGAGCCGGGCCTGAAGGCCGCTTCCAGCCTGTTCGGCTCGAGCGGAGCTGCCCTGCACACCAAGGCGCTGACGATGGATGGCCGCCAACTGTTCGTCGGCAGCTACAACCTCGATCCGCGCTCCACGTCGCTCAATTGCGAACAGGGCGTGCTGGTGACCGACAGCGAGCTGTCGAAGCAGCTCGAACAGATCTTCGCGACGCAGTCGTCAGGCCTCCGGGCGTGGGCCGTCAGCCTGAAGGACGGCGAACTGACGTGGAGCGACGGCACCGCCACTTACGATTCCGACCCGCTGGCCTCCGGATTCCAGCGCTTCCAGGCGTGGGTGGCCAAGGTGCTGCCCGTCGAGTCACAGCTGTAGCGACCGGATCGCGTGCAGGATCGCGCAGCCGGCAGCGCCCGCGATCACGTCATCGATCATGATCCCGAACCCGCCGGGGACATGGTCGTCGAACCAGCGGATCGGCCAGGGCTTCCAGATGTCGAGCAGGCGGAACATCGCGAAGCCGGCCAGGATCCAGCCCCACGTCGCCGGCAGCAGGAACATCGTCAGCCAGTAGCCGACGAATTCGTCCCAGACGATGCCGCCGTGATCGTGCACGCCGAGATCGTGCGCCACGCCGTGGCAGAGCCAGACTCCCAGCGCAAATGCGCCGGCGACGCAGGCTGCGTAATACAGCGGCGGCAGGTGACTCAACAGCACATAGAAAGGAATGGCGAGCGCGGTGCCGAACGTGCCCGGCGCCACGCGGGCGAGTCCGCTGCCGAGGCCGAATGCCAGCCAGTGGCGCCAGTTCCGCAAGACCTGCGGATTGATGGCAGGGTCGAAAATCATCGTGCGCGCCTGGATGCGGGGCCGTGCTTCAGGCCGTGGCGGCCTGATAGCGATCCGGCACGGCCGTGAGCGAACGCAGGACCTCGAGGAATCGAGCCAGGTCATCGTCCGACAGGTCGCCCATCACGGCGACCTGGAAGTAGTGGGGCGCGAGCGGCGCCTTGCAACCATAGATCAGGAAGCCACGTTCCTTGACCGCTGCGTAGAGCGCGTCGAAGCTCAGTTCCGGCGGCACGCCGACCGTCAGGATCGATGCGGACTCGCTTCCTGGCGGCAATTGGAACAGCGGCAGGCCGAGCCGGCGCACGCCGGCTGCCAGCATTGCGCGGCGGTGCGAATACACCCGATGGCGCTCCTTGACGCCGCCTTCGAGCAGTTCGGTAACCGCGCGGTCGAGGGCCACGACCAGCGGAACCGGCGCGGTGAACGGCGTCTGGCCGTTGCGCTCGATTTGGGCGTGAAAGCGCTGCAGGTCCAGCGAGTAGGTGCGTGGCGGCATCGCACGCGTTGCGTCGAGGAGGTCGCGTCGCGCGCAGACCAGGCTGAGTCCGGGTGGACCGTGCAGGCACTTGCCGGATGTCGTGATGCACGCGGCGATCCCGTCGCGCGTCACATCGAGGTCCTCGACCCCGGCGCTCGACGTGGCGTCGACGATCAGCATCAGGTCGAGGCGTCGCGCGATTTCGCCGATGGCCGACACGGGATTGAGCAACCCAGCCGAGGTCTCGTGGTGGGTCATCGCCACTACGACCGGTCCGCGGCTCTTTTCTGCGCGGGCGAAGGTCTCGATGCGTCCCAGTTCGAACGGCTGGCCGAAGCCGAAATCGATCGGAGTGTGCCGGATACGCTGGGCCTTGAGGATTTCCACGATGCGCGCGCCGAACGTCCCGTTCACCGGGACTATGACGCTCGCGTCCGGCGCAATCAGCGATGCGCAGACCGACTCGATCGCGGACGTGGCCGGCCCGCCGATGAAGACAATGCTGTGTTCGTCGCCGGAGCCGAAGATCTGCCGGCAATTGGTCCTCAGGCGCGCCAGCAGATCAGAGAAGACGGTGTCGCGGTGCCCGATCTCGCATTGCGCCAGGGCCGCCTTGACGCCCGGCGAGAGCATGACCGGGCCCGGGCACAGCAGAATGTCCGTGTGGCGAAGGATGGCGGGCGCCTTGGTCATGTCGAGCGTTCCGTCAGGGCCAGCGTGTAGCGCCAGCCGGCTGTGCAACTCATCGCCAGGCCGACTGTCAGGCAGGCGAGCGCGAACTGGCGCAGCGGTGTCCCGTACTGCGCGGGGATGTCGGGGAGGATGGCCACTGCGATCAGCAGTATGGCCCAGTAAATCACGGCAGTGGCCAGTTTCCCAAGCACGATCGAGGGAAGGTCAATTCCGGACGAGGCCGCATAGCGTCGTACGGTTCCGACCCAGAATTCGCGCATCAGGAAGACCCCGAGAAACGTGATCGACAGCCCCCCGGCGACCACCAGCATCGCGAGCGCCAGCGCCGTCGTAAAGCTGTCCGCAGCCTGGTCCAGCATCGCGCCGAGCGCGGTTTCCTGCGACAGCCGGCGGGCGAGGTAACCGTCGAGGTGGTCCGTGAGGCACGCCACGGTTCCGATACCCACCCCAGCCCAGCCGTGGCCCGTCAGGTATAGAGAGACGCACGCCACGACCCCGACGATCCGTGTCAGTGAAACGATATTGGGGATCGTGGTCAGGTCACCCGCCCTGATCAATGCCGATCCTGCCGGTCGATTCGCCATGGTGCCTGGTGCCACTCTTACGCCCCCCTTGGGCGACCCGCACGCCCTGAGTCAGGCCGCGCCGAAGTCGGGCGATGTTAGCGTATCAGCCGGCCGCGGGTGTGCCATAAACTGGCGTCTGCCGGCCTTTTATGTCAGCCGGATCATACAGGTAGCACGCGGTTGATCCGCACATGCCCTGATTGAAAGCGTGCGCCGGGCAAGGGTAAATGCGTATCACAACCAGGATGTGGATATGACCAATGCAATGAGCGGGGCCGGCTGCGAAGTCGTCACCCGCAAGGACTTCTCTGACGTCACCTACTTGCTCGAGGTTCGCCATCCCATGATGGCGAAGGCCGCCCGGCCGGGACAATTCGTCATCGTCATGGCGCACGAGCACGGCGAGCGGATTCCGCTCACGATTGCCGACTTCGATCGCGACAAAGGGACGATCACCCTGGTGATCCAGGCCGTCGGCAAAACCACGCGCGAGATGCAGCGCGACTGCAAGGTCGGCTCGCACCTGAGCGTGGTCGGCCCGATGGGCGTTCCCAGCCACCTCACGAAGGCGAAGAAGGTGCTCTGCGTCGGCGGGGGCCTCGGGGTCGCCCCGGTCTTTCCGCAGGCGCGCGGCTACAAGGAGAACGGCGCCTACGTCATCGGCGTGCTGGGGTTTCGCAATCGCGACCTGGTGTTCTGGGACGACAAGTTCCGCGCCGTCTGCGACGAACTCATCCTCTGCACCGACGACGGCTCGATCGGCATCAAGGGCATGGTGACCGAGGGCATTCGCCTGGCCATCGAGAAGCACCCCGACATCGACGAATGCGTCGCCATCGGCCCACCGGTGATGATGAAGGGCTGCGCCGAGGCGACGCGCCCGCACAAGATCCGCACCGTCGTCAGCCTGAACCCGGTCATGGTGGACGGCACCGGCATGTGCGGTGGCTGCCGCGTCAAGATCGGCGACACCGTGAAGTTCGCGTGCGTGGACGGACCCGATTTCGACGCGCACAAGGTCGATTTCGACGACCTGATGTTCCGGCTGCAGCGTTACCGCGAGGCCGAGCGCGACGCGCTCGCGCGCTACAATGAGAATTGCCGGATGCGCAATCCGGAGGCGGCGCGCTGATGGCACAGAAGAAGAAAAAGACGATCCGGATGATCCCGCAGGCGCGCACGCCTGCGCACGAGCAGGATCCGCTGGTTCGTGCGAAGAATTTCGAGGAGGTGAACTGCGGTTACCTCGTCGAGGATGCGCAGCTCGAGGCCGAGCGCTGCCTGATGTGCGCCGACGAGCCCTGCGTCAGGGGCTGTCCGGTGAACATCGCGATCCCGGACTTCATCCAGAAGATCACCGAGAAGGACTATCGCGGCGCCTACGACGTCATCACCGCCACCAACCTGCTGCCGGCCGTCTGCGGACGTGTCTGCCCGCAGGAGTCGCAGTGCGAGGGTGTCTGCACCGTCGGCGAGTCCCTCGAATCCGTCGCAATCGGCCGCCTCGAGCGCTGGGTCGGCGACCTCGCGATCAAGGAAGGCTGGTCGAACGTTCCGTACATCGAGCCCAGCGGCTTTCGCGTCGGCATCGTGGGCTCGGGCCCGGCGGGCATGGCATGTGCCGCGGACATGGCCAAGGCCGGCTGCGACGTCACCGTCTACGAGGCGTTCCACCAGGCCGGTGGCGTGCTCAAGTACGGCATCCCGGATTTCCGCCTGCCGAATGCGGTGGTGGACGCCGAGATCGGCAAGCTCGAGGCGCTGGGCATCAGGTTCGAGTGCAACACGCTGGTCGGGCGCCTGTTCACGATCGAGCAGATGATCGACGAGATGGGGTTCCACGCGGTGTTCATCGGCACCGGCGCTGGCTACCCGAGCTTCATGGGCATTCCCGGAGAGTCGCTGAATGGCGTGCTCTCGGCAAACGAACTGCTGACGCGCTGCAACCTGATGCGCGCACGCGACTTCCCCGCCTTCGACACTCCGATGCAGCCCGGGCGGCGCGTCGCCGTCATCGGCGCCGGCAACACCGCGATGGACGCGATGCGCGTCAGCCTGCGGCTCGGCGCCGAAAAGGTGTACTGCCTCTACCGTCGCAGCCGGGCCGAAGCGCCCGCGCGCGCGGAAGAGATCCACCACGCCGCGGAAGAGGGCGTCGAGTTCCAGTGGCTGGTGAGTCCGGTCGCGATTCTCGACGACGGCAAGCGCAACGTGAGGAGCGTGCGCTGCGTGCGCATGACGCTCGGCGAGCCGGACGCGTCCGGGCGGCGACGGCCGGTGCCGGAGCCGGGCAGCGAGTTCGAGATCGAGGCCGACATGGTCGTGTACGCGATCGGCACCAACGCGAACCCGATCATCGGCCAGACCTCGAAGCTCAAGCTGGACTCGCGTGGCTACATTGCGACCGACGAGAGCCTCTCCACTTCGATGCCGGGCGTGTTTGCCGGAGGCGACATCGTCACCGGTGCGGCCACGGTCATCGAGGCAATGGGCGCGGGTCGGCGCGCCGCTCGCAGCATGAAGGCGTTCCTCGGGCTGCGCGACACCGATTTCGTCTACCAGCAACGGCCGGCCGATCCGGGTGAAGCCCTGTTCGGCATCCACCGTGCCGAACACGGCTTTGCACGCGTGCGCCTGCCGAGGTGATCTCATGAATGCTGTAACTCAAATCAAGCCGCGCGGGGCCGGCTCGCGTTCCGCCGTGTCCAAAGCTGCGGCGAAGCCGGTCGTCACGCTCGAGGAGCACGTCGTCGAAATCATGAGCGACTCGGGCGAGGGCGCGCAGAAATGCGGGCAGTCGTTCGGGTCGATCGCAGCGCGCATGGGCAATGGCGTGTGGACGGTCGAGATCATCCCGGCCGAGATCCAGCCGCCGGCGCGCAGCGTGGCCGGTGCAAGCGGCAACCGCATCCGCATCGGCTCCAAGCCGGTCACCAACGGCGGCGACGAGGCCGCGCTGGTCGTCGCGTTCAACGAACAGGTGCTGCTGGGCCGCGTCAACGCCGGCGAACTGCGGCCGGGCTGCATCATCCTGCTCGAGAGCATCTGGGCCGAAAGCCAGGATCCCAGTATCGTCGAGCAGTACAGGGAGACCTACGACCGCATCGTTGCCGAGGGGTATCGCGTCTACGAAGTGCCGATGGAGAAGGAGTGCCGTGCGCTCGTGGCCGACCCGCGCAAGGGCAAGAACATGTTCGTGCTGGGGATGCTCTGCAATCTCTACAGCCTCGACATGGACCTCGCGCGCGAGCAGATCGCGTTCATCTTCGGCAAGAAGGAAGACAAGGTCATCAAGTCGAACGTCGCGCTGCTCGAAGCGGGCGCGGCATGGGCCGAGACGAACCTCGACTTCAAGTATCGCGTGCCCGCCGAGCGCGTCACCGAAGCGCAGGTCGTGCTCAACGGCAATACCGCGGTAGCGCTCGGGGTGCTGGCCTCCGGCATGGATATCTGCGCGATGTACCCGATTACGCCGGCCACGTCCGCATCGCACTACCTGAGCGAAATCTTCGAGAAGTCGGGCGGCATCGTCCACCAGGCCGAGGACGAGATCGCCGCGTGCGCGTTCGCAATCGGGTCGTCCTACGCTGGCAAGGTTGCGGTGACGATTACGTCGGGCCCTGGCTACTCACTCAAGCAGGAAGGCATCGGCCTCGCCGTGATGGCCGAGATCCCGCTCGTGGTCGTGAACGTGCAGCGTGGTGGTCCGAGCACCGGGCAGCCGACCAAGTCCGAGCAGGGTGACCTGCTGACCGTGATGTTCGGCAGCCACGGCGACGCGCCGAAGGTCGTACTGGCCCCGGGCACGATCGAGGACTGCTTCTACTCGATGATCACGGCACGCCGCATCGCCGAAGCATTCAACATGGTGGTCGTCGTGCTGTCGGACGCGGCGCTCTCCACTGCGCAACAGCCGTTCCCAAGGCCACAATTCACCGCGGACTGGGTTGCGCCGCCGATCGACCAGAACCCGGTTCCGGACGGCGTGGAGCCGTATGAGTGGGATCCGGTGACCGGCCTGAGCCGACGCTTCTCGCCCGGACAGCCGAACGGCATGCACACGCTGACCGGCTTGGCGCACGACCGGTCGAGCCGGGTGGCCTACGACCCGGACATCAACGAGCAGGGCATGCATGCCCGCAGTCTCAAGCTCGCCGCCCTGCAGAAGACGCTGACGCCCCCCGTGGTGTTTGGAGAGCCGAGCGGTGACCTGCTGATCGTCGGCTGGGGCAGCACCAAGGGTGCAATCGAAGAGGCGGTCGAGCGGCTGGTTGCCGAGGGACACAAAGTCTCGTCGCTGCACCTGACCTTCCTGCAGCCGATGGCTCCGGGCATCAAGGAAATCCTGCAGCGGTTCCGTCGGGTAATGACGGTCGAGGCCAACTGGTCCGACGACCCCGCGGACCAGTTGATCGACGAAACCAACCGTCGCTACACCGCGCTCGCCATGCTGCTGCGGGCCCGCTACCTGGTCGATGTCGACTGCTGGAGCGAAGTGCGCGGCCGCCCGATCAAGCCGGGCACGATCTGCGAGGCGATCCGCCCCCGGCTGGCGCAGGAGAAGACGAAGTCATGAGTACCGCAACCGCTTGCCTGCATCACCTGTTCGAAGAGCGTCGCGCGCTCGAGGACTACCAGGGCGGCATACCGCGCTGGTGCAAGGGCTGCGGCGACAACGCGATCCTGACGGCGCTGCAGCGCCTGTGCCGCGACGAGGGCCTGCGCCCGGAGAAGACCGTGTTCGTCTCCGGCATCGGTTGCTCGAGCCGCCTGCCGCATTACATGAAGACGTACGGGTTCCACGGCATCCACGGCCGGGCCCTGCCCATCGCCGAAGGCATCAAGATGGCGCGGCCGGACCTGCACGTGTTCGTGAACACGGGTGACGGCGACTGCTGCAGCATCGGCGCCGCGCACTGGATCCACGCGATCCGCTACAACATGAACATCACCGTGCTGCTGCACGACAACCACATCTACGGCCTCACCAAGAAGCAGGCGTCGCCGACCTCGCCGATCGGCACGCGCAGCAACACCACGCCGCGCGGCTCGTACCTCGACGCGCTGAACCCGCTCTCGGTCACGCTCGGCGTGCAGAACGTCTCGTTCGTCGCGCAGGCGGTCGACTGGATCCCGGATTCGCTCTCCCAGATCGTCACCGCGGCGTTCAGGCACCGCGGCCTGTCGTTCGTGCGCATCCTGCAGCGCTGCCCGGAGTTCGTCGGCAACATGTTCGAGCCGTGGGTGCACGACCCGCAGAAGATGCTGATGCTTACGCACGAGAACGGCATCAAGGTGAGCCCGGCGTTGCAGAAGATCTACAAGAACCAGCAGGATCACGACCCGTCCAACATCGACCGTGCGCGTGAAGTCGCGTCGATCGACGACCCGATCCCGGTCGGGATCATGTACCGCAACCCGGAAGTCCCGTGCTACGAGGACCTGCGGCACGCCGGCGCGCTGCGCACGTCCGAGGGCATCCGCTCGTCGCTCGACGCGCAATTCGACAAGTTCACCGTATGGCCGCAGTAGTCATGGATACGCAGTTCAAGTCGCAGGTCGTCTTCCATCTCACCGGGCGGCATCCCGGCGCCGAACCCGCCGTGGCGGGACTGCGGCCCGCGCTGCTGGCCGCCTATCGCAACCTCGACGGGCTGCGCCACGATTTTCCGCTGGTATTCATGGACGGCGGCGGCGCGGACGAAGCCTACGTCAAGTCGCTGTCCGACATCGTGGACGAGTTGCTGCGGCGTCTCGCGCCGGAGGGCGTCAAGGGCGAAGGACTGCGGCGCCGCGTACTGGGCATCGAGCGCGAGATCCGCCGGGCCGTGGCGCACGGGACGCGCGGCCGGCTGACACAGTTGTGGGACGACGTCGTCCATGCGCTGGCGGTGCCCGCCGACGAGACCTACCTGCGCGACATGGGCCGGGCGCGAGCAGCGCTGGCGGTCGACGGTGAAGTGGTGGGCTGCGACGAGAAACTGCCGGAACGCTTCGTCCGGCACGCGTGGTCGATGGCGCAACGCGAGAAGTCGGGCCGGGCGCGCGAGCGCATCGACGGCCTCGTGATCCGGCTCGGAGATATCCTGCGCGCAGACTTCCAGCGTTCCAGGGAGGCACTGCAGAAGCCGGCGTTGCAGGCTTCATTCGGCTCCGCCCATCGCAGCATGTTCGATTTCGAGGCCATGTCCCGCCTGCTTTCGCGCGGCGAGGTGAAGGGCGGCCTGATTCCCCGGCGGCGCGCGCGGGTCGAAGCGGCGCTCGCGGCGCTCAAGGCACAATGTTTCTTTGCACCTGGCGGAGCGGTCGGTGCGCAGGGGTTCCACGGTTTCGTCTACGACAGCCCGGCGGCCGCGCTGGACGGCTACCGGCAGCGGCTGCCTGAGTTGGTGACCGTGCTGAAGGCACTGCAGGTGGCCGACCTCGAGGTCGAAGGCGCCTACGTCGATGACCTGCACGATTCGATCCTCGAGGCGTTCGACGCCCAGGCCATCACGTTGCGGGACCTCGAGTTCTTCCCGGACTACCTGGTGTGCCTGGCGGCGGGAGGCTCGGACGCCGGTGATGCGTCGCGACTCTCCGAGGCATTGTCTTCCGGCGTGCCGCTCAAGATCGTTGCGCAAGTGGGTGACCTGCTCGAGGAGGCCGCTGTCGGTCAGGGGCGCTTCGCGTTCGGCCTGCGCAGTGCGCAGCTCGCTGCTGCGGCAATGAGCCTGAACGACGTCTTCGTGCTGCAGTCCACCACGTCGAACCTGCTGCAGATGCGCGATCGCATCCGGCGCGGCATGCTCTACAGCGGCCCGGCGCTTTTCAGCATCTATGCGGCCCCCGCTGGCGGCAAGGATGCGCTGCCCGGTTACCTGGCGTCCGCGGCGGCCATGCAATCGCGTGCCTTTCCGGCGTTTTCGTACGATCCCGAAGCCGGAGCCGAGTTCGTGGAGCGCTTTTCCCTCGAGAACAATCCGCAGCCGGCGCTGGACTGGCCGGTCGAGCGGCTGACCTACGCCGACCAGGACCTGCAGTCGGTCACCGACGACGTGGCGTTCACGTTCGTTGACTTCGTTGCCTGCGATCCGCGGCACGCCCGGCATTTCGCGGCAGTGCCGCGCTCCGATTGGGGCGAAGGCATGATTCCCGTGCTGCAATGGCTCGCGAATCCACCCGCGGACGGCACGACGGGCGTG
>Ga0315283_10002774_pt1 | contig 14789 bp, 10 predicted proteins | sample YL17G09_0_MG_FD_204541 | JGI IMG/M metagenome (GOLD analysis project Ga0315283, IMG submission 204541) | Sediment microbial communities from Yellowstone Lake, YNP, Wyoming, USA - YL17G09_0 | ecosystem: Environmental > Aquatic > Freshwater > Lake > Sediment | place: USA: Wyoming | collected... | reverse complement strand
TTAATAGCTCACAGATTTTATTGGCTTCGCAGCTTATTCCTCCTTTAGGTTCTGAAGATTCCAGAACACTGATTTTCCTTGATACATTAAAAATCAGGGCATCCAGGACTTTGATTACGAAAAAGCTGTACGATATTGTTATTACCTCGCGCGGGCCCGAAATAAGCAAAGAAATCACACACTCAAGCGATGCTACCTATCATAGTTATTCCGGAATGAAAATCAGAAAAATTGAAATTAAGCGACTGGGCGTTTTCGGAACAAATATTGGCAACCCTGATTTCTATGATCCGAATAAAATTGAAAATCTATTAAATAAAACCCATTTCAATACAAATGAAAATATTATAAGAAAGAATCTCCTGTTTAGTGAAGGCGATACTGTAATACCTCTTATAATAAGTGATAATGAACGGCTTATAAGGGATCTCCCTTTTATCGATGATGCCAGAATTCTTATTATACCTGTTTCTGACAACGAAGCTGATGTTATTGTAATAACAAAGGATGTCTATTCGCTGGGGGCAAATTTTAATTTCAGTGGATTTGATAAAGTTTCACTATCTGTGTATGAAAAGAACATTTTCGGCATGGGACATGAATTCGGGATTGAAATTCCCTATAATTCAGACATTTCTGATGTGCCGGGCATTGGTATGAACTATAAAATCAATAATTTCCGCAAGACCTTTATAAACTTTGGCACATATTACTTAGATGGCCTGGGGAAAAAGACTTATGGCTTTGATCTTACCCGGAAACTGGTCAGCGCCACCACAAAATATGCGGGAGGTATCTCTATTGGAGAAATGTATACTACTGATGATCTTGATACCATGGCAGTACCTGCCCCTTTAAAGTACAACCTGCAGGATTACTGGCTTTTAAGATCGTTCCTACTGAATAGAGTTTCGGTTTCGAGATTAATCGTTGGAGCAAGGTATACAAATAATAATGTTTTTAGTCGCCCTGTTATTCAGCCCGATTCTTATCATCGTCTCCAGAGGTATAAAATGTTTCTCGGATCAGTTTCATTTTCAGTACAGAAATATCATAAAGCCAGTCTTATTTACGGCTACGGCCGAACAGAAGATATCCCCTATGGAGGATTGATTAGTATTACCCTGGGAAGGGAACTTAACGAATTTAAAAAACGATATTATCTTGGGTCGGCCATTTCTCTGGGAGAATCAATAAGGGGAGTGGGATATTTTTATACAGCGGCGGGATTTGCAACTTTTTATAATGAAGGTAATATTGAACAGGGGATGTTCTCACTGAAAACCAACTTTTTTTCAAACCTGTCATATATTGGCAGATACAGGATGAGAAATTTTCTTAATGTTGAGTATACAAGGGGTCTGAACAGATATTCTGATGAATACCTGCAATTCATCCACGAAAACGGATTTTCGGGCTTCAGGAATGATTCAACAGGGAACTCACAGAGATTGTCTATTGGTTTTGAATCAGTCTTATTCAGTCCGGCCAATTTCTATGGATTCAAGTTTGCCATATTCGGATTTGCTGATTATGCATTTCTGTTCGGAACTCATGAGTATATCGGCAACGGTGAAGTTTTATCGTCATTGGGAATAGGAGTCAGAATTCGAAATGATAACTTGATTTTCAATACATTACAGATCAGATTCTGTCTTTATCCCAATCTTCCTGACTACTCAAGGATCAGCCATCTTATAATCTCAGGAGAACAGTTGCTTAAACCGGATAATTTTGAGCCAGGACGTCCCTCATTGCTACCATTCAGATAAGAACTTACAACATTAGCCATGTTTGACGAATTCATCAATTATAACAAAGAATACGGCCTTTTCAATCCTGGTGACAGAGTCCTTCTGGCTGTCAGCGGAGGAATCGATTCTATGGTCATGTCGCATCTGTTACTGAGGGTGGGAACAGCAAAGGGGATCGCTCATTGCAACTTTTGCCTCCGGGATAAGGAATCTGATATGGATGAAGAATTTGTGAGAAAATATGCGGGTGAAAACAATATACCTTTTTATTCTATCCGTTTCAAAACCAAAGAATACGCTCACAATAAGGGGATTTCAATCCAGATGGCAGCAAGGGAATTAAGATATGATTGGTTTGAAAAGATACGGCTGGAAAATAACTTTGATTTAGTCGCTATAGCACATAACCTTAATGACAATGCTGAAACCCTTCTTTTAAATCTTATAAGGGGCACCGGGATAACCGGACTTTCAGGCATAAAACCAGTTGGAAATAAGATTATCAGGCCCATTCTTTTTGCATCACGCAACAAAATAGAGGATTATTGCATACTTCATAATATCTCTTTCAGGGAAGATAAATCTAATACAGATATCAGGTACACCAGAAATAAAATCCGGAATATTGTTCTCCCGGTTCTAAAGGAAATAAATCCTTCTATTGAAAAAACGCTGTGTGATACTGCAGAGAAACTGGCAGGAGCGGATGAAATAATAACAGGTTATGTCAATATGCTTAGGGAACAACTGTCAAGACAATCCGGAGAGTCAGTTATTTTTGATATAGAAAAGCTGTTAAGTCTTAGTAAGGGCAAGGCACTGATATTTGAACTTTTCAGTCCATATGGGATTTCGGGCACGACTACCAGGGACCTAATCAGTGTCCTGCAGGGAGGGACAGGAAAACAAATACTCACTAAAACCAACAGGTTGGTAAGGAACAGAAATGAACTGATTATTAATCCTTTGTCTGCAAAGCAACATGGATTTTACAAAATAAGGTCCACGGACGATCTCTTATTAGTACCCGGGATTCGAACTGCCGGTGTATTAAAACTTAAAGACGGATTCAAAATACCAGTTAAACCTAATATTGCCTGTATTGATTTTGAAAAGCTAAAATTCCCGATGGTGATCCGTACCTGGAGGAGAGGTGATTATTTTTTCCCGTTTGGAATGAATCAGAAAAAAAAGCTCAGTGATTTTTTTATTGACAGCAAATATTCCCTGACAAAGAAGGAAGGAACTTTACTGCTTGAATCTGAGGGTAATATTGTGTGGGTAATAAATGAAAGGCTGGATAACAGATACCGTATTTCAGAGTCGACTACATTAGTTTTAAGGATTGAAGCAGAAAATAGCTGAAGATTACTGCTCCCTCATCCAAACTCATTTTTCAGACCTGTAAAAATCACTGAATCATAAATTTCTGGCACCGTGTATTGCTCTGTCGGCCATAAGGAGATCAGCCAAAGCAATTGCTGCAGCTGCCTCTATAATCACGGGCATTCTGAGGGCAATGCATGAATCGTGTCGTCCCTTGACTATGAGCTCAGTCATTTGTCCTTTACCGAAATCAAATGTCTTTTGAACGACTCCTGTTGAGGATGTTGGTTTGACTGCCACTCTGAAAACAATATCATTGCCATTGGTAATCCCGCCATTAATGCCTCCCGAATGGTTTGTCAATGTTCTCCCGGTACTGTCGATAAATGGATCATTATGAACCGAACCTTTCATTGAGGCAGCTGAAAACCCGGCGCCAAACTCAATTCCCTTAATTGCAGGTATAGAAAAAATAATCCGGCTGAGTGCAGATTCAACGGAATAGAAGAATGGTTCTCCCAGTGCCTTGCGGACATTAGTAACCGTACATTCAATAATGGCCCCTATAGTGTCGCCCTCTGCCATAGCTTCTTCAAGAGCTTTGTCAATATCAGCATTCCCGCCGGCGGAAATAAGTCTGGCATTAATCATAGCAGGTTGGATAATAAGCTTGGCAATTACACCTGCAATTACAAGTCCCCAGGTTATTCTTCCGGAAAAATGCCCGCTCCCCCTCTGGTCAGCATATCCTGAATATTTGATTCCCGCCACATAATCAGCATGTCCGGGGCGGGGTACACTTTTAAAATCATCATAATCCTGCGATATTTTATCAATATTCTTTGTAATTACAGTGATTGGTGATCCTGTTGTGGAACCATTATATATACCGCTTAAGATCTCCGGTTGATCTGCTTCATGCCTGCCGGTAGTGCCTTTGCTGCCGCTTTTTCTCCGGGAAAGATCTGATATAAAATCTTCAGGACTTAATGAAATGCCGGGAGGGCAGCCGTCAATCACAACTCCAATTCCGCTGCCATGCGATTCACCGAAGAGTGTGACTCTGAAAACAACACCACAAGAATTCATATACAATATTATTGGTTGCCTGATTTATTCTGCCTGTAAAAATTTACCACCTCCGCCACAGGAATCTTTTCAACAGCAGCTTTTCCTATTCCTTCAATAAAGACGAAGTAGACATCATTTCCTGATTTCTTCTTATCCCTCATGATCAGATTAGTTATCTGATCATCTGGTAGATCATGCCTGCGCAGAAGCTTAAATGATTTAAGAAGAAGAAGAATCCTGTCATATTCAGAGGAAGAGATCAACCCCCTCGAAAATGAAAAATTCGCAGCAAGTTCCATTCCTGATGCGACTGCATAACCATGCCGGAGTGATTTATACATCTCAATTGCATGGCCATATGTATGTCCGAAATTGAGTATCCTTCTTAATCCTGATTCTTTTTCGTCCTCTGAAACTATCTCAGCTTTGACATTAACTGCCATTGAAACGAGCATCGAAAGAAGGTCAGTATCCCTTTTCAGGATCCTGTCGTGATTATTCTCTATCATCTCAAAGAGTTTCACATTACCTATAACAGCGGTTTTAATGAGTTCAGCCAGCCCTGAAAAATATTCATCTTCAGGTAATGTCTGGAGCATGGCAGTATCGCAGATTACAAATTCCGGTTGCCTGAAACATCCAAGGATATTCTTGGATCCCCTGAGATTTACGCCATTTTTCCCTCCGGTACTTGCATCTACCTGTGACAATAATGAGGAAGATATGTATGCGCATTTTATTCCCCGCATATAGATTGATGCCAGGAAGCCTGAAATATCGCACACCACGCCACCTCCGATACCGAGAATAAAACCGGTTCTGTCGATACCTGATTCAATAAGCCTCTCCGCAAGATATTCAATTACTTCCAGATTTTTGCTCGATTCCCCTGCTCTCACCTGAAAGACAGGAAATTCAGGAAACCTGCTTCCATAAATACGATGGATATTATTGTCGGTAATAATTGCCACTCCTGTTCCCGGAAGCAATTCATGAACAGATTCCCAATTTACGCCGATCAGGATCTCTGATACTGAACCATTTGTCCTTAATACTATCTTCTCCAAAAGAGTAAATTATTGACAGATAAAGTTAAGAAAACATCTTTAATCTGAACTAATGCCATTAATATAGTAATTTCTTTATAGAGTCAAAACTAAAAGGTGTCAATAAATAAGAAAATGCTGTTTAACATTTATTTTTACGCACAAATTTAAAAAGTATTACCTTACTCCCCCTATTGGACTAATGCAATGGAATGACTCTTAAAGACAGATATAGAAAAACACTGGAATATTTCCTTTTACACAGGCCCGTAGTTGATACTGAGCTGGCATATCCTGATCCATTCGGATTGATTGTAGCTGTGATCCTGTCTGCCCAGTGTACCGATAAAAGAGTGAATATTATAACTCCTGCCCTTCTTGAAAAATTTCCTGATGCTAAGTCGATGGCTAAAGCAGAGCCTTCAGAAATACTTGAATTCATAAAGTCATGTTCATACCCAAACAGTAAAGCAAAACATTTATGCGGTATGGCCAGAATGCTTCTAAGTGATTTCGATGGCAAAGTACCTTCAGAACCATCAGAATTGCAGCGTTTGCCAGGTGTAGGAAGAAAAACCGCCAATGTAGTGGCCTCAGTTGTTTACAGGAAACCTGTAATGGCTGTTGACACACATGTTTTCAGGGTATCGGCAAGGCTTGGACTGATACGGAATGCAAAAACTCCATTAAGTGCTGAACTTCAGTTAACAGCAAATATTCCGGAAGATATGATGCATAGTGCACATCACTGGCTCATATTGCATGGCAGGTATGTCTGCAAGGCAAAAAATCCTCTCTGCAACCAGTGCGGGTTACAGGAAATGTGCAGGTACTTTGCCCAGAAAAATAAACATTAATCTGAATAAGATATATAGTAAAAGTCAAAATCCACGTTTTTATAATATGTAAAGAACATAAGAGTTAGTTTGCCTAAACAGGAGTTTTGTACCTTTTCATGACTGAATTTTATAAAGAAAAATATGAAGAACTACTTCAGATTAACAAAAAGCTGAAGGAAGAAATTGACGTTCTTAATTCTGGAACCAGAAGTATTAAATATCCGGATGAAACTGATAATCCTGATAATTTTTTGGTCACAGGTATTGTTCAGGATATAAGCAAGTTCAAAAACTGTGAGGATCAGGTAAACAGGGAAAAGGCCTTCCTGGAGCATCTGATAGACTCAATACCTGAAGCTATTGCTATTGTCACATCAGAGGGGAAAATCACAAAAATAAACAAAGAGTTCACTAACCTCTTCGATTATTCTTTGGATGAGGCAATAGACAAGGACATAGATGAACTGATTTTACCCGATGAATTCAGGGAAGAGGCTGTCAGTATTGAGACTATTGCTACAGATAAACATAAAATTATAAAACAGACTGTCAGAAGAGATAAATCAGGAAACAATATCCAGGTTTCACTGATTGTAACAACTATTATGATTAACAATGAAATAGTTGCATACCTCGGGATTTACAGGGATATCTCATTGGAAAGGAAGAACCAGATTATCCAGGAAATACTTTACAATATTTCAACTGCAGCCCTTAATCAACTGGATATTAAGGATATCTATCCCACTATCGTAAATGAACTTAGTAAGATATGGGATACCAATAATTTCTTCATAGCCCTTTATGATAAAACGAAAGATACTCTTTCTTTGCCGTTTTTTGCAGATGAAAAAGACAAATTCGAGAATGTTCCTGCAAGGCAGACAATTACTAAATGGGTAATAAGTCTTAAAAAGCCTGTGCTGCTTAAATTAAATGATCTGAAGGATCTTGAGAACTCGGGAGATATTGCCCTTGTTGGAACTCCATGTAAAATATGGATGGGGGTTCCTCTGAAAGCCGACAAGGAGATTATCGGTGTAATGGCCCTTCAGGACTATCATGACGAGGAGAAGTTTTCACAGGACGATGTCAATGTTCTGGAATTCATAGCCAATCAGGTAGCCATTGCAATTCAACGCAGAACAATGATTGATAATGTAATACAGGCAGGAAAGAAAGCTGAAGAGGCAGCACAGTCAAAACAGCAGTTCATGTCGACAATGAGTCATGAGATCCGGACTCCCCTGAATGAAGTAATAGGGATAACAAACCTGTTATTGCAGGGTAATCCAAGGGATGACCAGATGGATTTTATTAAAACCCTTAGATTTTCAGGTAATCACCTGCTTACTCTGGTTAATGATGTCCTTGATTACAATAAAATAGAATCGGGAAAAATTGTCTTTGAAGAGGCTCAGTTCAGTCTTGATGACTTCCTCAAAGATATTATGAGGACATATTCTTTCAGGTCGAAAGCAAAAAACCTCGAATTTGATGTAATAAAAGAAAATGAGCTGCCTTCTGAAGTAATGGGAGACTCCATAAGGCTTAACCAGATACTTTCAAATCTTCTTTCCAATGCAGTGAAATTCACCCAAAAGGGCAGCATCTATGTTATACTGAGGGAGGTTGAGCGCAGCAAAAAAAGTTCAAGGATTGAATTTCTTGTTAGAGATACAGGACTTGGAATACCTAAAGACAAGCACGAAATAATTTTTGACAGCTTTACCCAGGCCTCACCGGATACGACAAGGCACTTTGGTGGAACAGGGCTGGGGCTTGCAATATGCAAAAAACTTGTTGAACTTCAGGGTGGACATATTGAGCTCAGGAGCGAACCTGGTAAAGGATCTGAATTCAGGTTCGTCCTGACCTTCGGTATACCTGAATTCAGCAGTAAAGCCCCTGCAGGTGATGCTTCTGAGTCATATTCTGGACTCGAGGGTAAAAAGATACTTGTTGCTGAGGATAATAAGATAAACTTTTTCGTTGCGAATAAGTTTCTTACAGGATGGGGTGTAAATGTGACTCATGCGGAGAATGGCAAAATCGCTCTCGATATCCTTGAAAAAGAAAGTTTCGACCTAGTAATAATGGATTTACATATGCCTGTTATGGATGGAGTTGAAGCAACAAGGGTAATAAGGAATTCAGAAGATCAAAGAATAAATACCATTCCTGTAATTGCCCTTACAGCTGCAATAATGTCGGAAAGCCATGATAAGATTGAGGATCTTAGTATAAACGACTATGTACTTAAACCTTTCAAACCCAAGGACCTGTTTGACAAAATAATGAGGAATATCAGGTAATAATACCTTCAGATAGTTACTTCAGGCAATATCGGCTTATATACTCCGTGGCTTTTTTGTTTCCAAGATTAAATGATTGTCTGAAATCGAAACAGGCATCATCTTTTTTCCCTGTACCGAGGAGGGCAATACCTTTATTGAGCCATGCATCTGAATTGCCCGGCTGAAGATCAAGTGACATGCTATAATCCTTAACGGCCCAATCCCATGATTTTGAAATAAAATAAGCATTGGCCCTGTCTATATAGCATTCAGCATCATTGGGATGTAGTTTCAGATTTTCGGAAAAAAATGCAAGCGCTTTAATATTATCTCCGTCTGCTGATTCGGTTTTACCGGCAAAACTGAGAGCTTTTTTACTGCCCGGATAAAGGTCAAGATATCTGTTTATATCTTCCATAGCTCTGCCGGTCTCGCCTGATTTTCGGTAACATTCCGCTCTCAGAATCAAAAGCTCAGGATCAGGTATGTTCAGGTCAAGAAGCTGTGAGTAAACTGTGGATGCCCCAACCTGATTTCCTGAGGCTACCTGTGTATTTGCCAGGAGTCTCAGGAATTTTTCATTCCCGGGTTCTTCAGCAAGCAATCCTGTAAGACTTTTTACAGATTCACCATACTTTGCTTCGGCAAGACTGATCATGGCAGAAGCATAAATTATGTTATTGTTATCAGGATACTCTCCCGACAATAGGGACAAGACTTGTTTTGCCTCTGCGACCTTCGCTACTGAGATAGCGTATTCAATTTCGGCCATACCTTTTTCAAGAGTTCCGTACCACTCTTTTTTCCAAAACTGACGCCATTCAGGTCTTCCTTCTATAATACTGAAAGAAGGATCAAGCAATATCTCTTTTTCACTTTTCTTAAAAGATGATTTCATAGATAATTCCAGGTGATAGATAGCAGTCGGTGCATCGCCTTTCAATCCATATATCTGTGCAAGTCCGTACTCTCCCGATAAAGGTTCGGTTTTATTTGAGCTATTAAAGTCATTCATAGCCTGAGAGTAATCACCTGCTGACATGTATGCTTCAGCCCGCATCAGAAGAACAGGGTACTCCCTTAAGCTTTCAGGCATCATTGATAAAAGAAGAACAGCATCGCTGAATTTTCCAGCTTCCGTCAGAGCCCTGGCTTTCATCAGATAATCGACCGGCTTTTGGCCGTTCATTATAAGAATATTAACAAAAACCAAAATGAATAATAATATCTTTTTCATCCGTATATAATTTATTTTAAAGGTCGGATGGAACCTCCATGTAATTTATTATTATACTATTGTGTTTGAGTATGTTAATACATGGAGGTTTCATTGAATAAAGTCTCAGATTAAATTACAACTCTGGATTTTTAACAACCGCCCCCTTTTCAGTAATCACATGCACGAATCCTGAAAGGTGGAACTGTTCCAGTCCGGTGATTCTTCTTTCATATACCTCACACTGATAGAAATAGACTCCGGGAGAGACAATTTTTCCTTTATAGGTCCCATCCCAGTTGATCTTTGGCTCCGCAGTCTGGAATATAAGAACTCCATATCGGTTAAAAATCTTCAGGTCAACCTTTTCGACCAGTCCTGAGGCTTTTGCGACGAGCCTGTCATTTATGTCGTCCCCGTTAGGAGTGAAAACATTTGGAATTTCGTAAAAATTACAGGAATCAACGCAAATCATTACTGACTTCTGTCCTTCATTCCCGACAAGATCAAAAGCAGAAACTTCATAACATCCGGCAATAATTTCACCGGGATAATGCTTATAACTGAAAGTGCTTTTATCGTTTATAGTAGCCAGAAGCGACATGGTCTCCTCATTAATAAGCTTATAGAATATCTTGTAACCGGCAATATCTTCCAGACATTTATTGTCAAGGATTTTCCAGCGAACAGTATTGTACAGGCTGTCGCACTGGCTTGTTACAGTAATTTCAGGCTGGCAGGGAGCTTCATTGTCAACTGGAATAACACATATTTCCTGCGAAAAATTAATAAGGTTCGCAGGTAAACCTGGTCTTGTGTAGCCTCCTGTTGACCGTACTTTGTAACAATATTGTTTCCCGTTGATAAGCCCCTCATCCACAAAATTCAAAACATTTGTTGAACCAATGGAATCGTATTTCAATGTTGTTTCATTCAACCTGAAGAAATCATACCTGGTATTTATCCATGGAACATTACGGTTAATTACAAACCTGACCTTTCTGTCTCCGGGATTGCCTTCCAGGAATATTGAGGAGGCATAACCGGGCTCTCCAACAAGGAACCTGTTCCCCGGGGCATTATTATACAATTCAATTTTATAGATGAATCCTCCCGATTGTGTATTTATAAGTGTATCAATTATGGTAGTTTCGTTCAGATCGGCGGTCAGGATTGACCTTATCTGCTGATAATCAATTCCGTTAATCCCGGCTGCTCTTGAAATTATATATTCATATGGACCCAAAGCCGGAATTGTGTCGAGGCGGTCTGGCTTCTTCCATCTTACCAGAACAGAACCATTTGAAGCAGAAGTACTTCTGACTGTCACATTAGTAATCACCGGAACACCTGAGACAAGTGATGATGAGATTTCATTGGAAGCTTTACTTTCAGTACCGTTCAGGTATACTGCAATTACCCTGTAAGTATATTCTTTACCATACTCGAGACCCTGTCCGTTATCGGTATCAATAAATGAAACTGTTGAGCTCCCGGCTATATAACCAACTTTAACAAATCCAACTGACGCAGGAATGCCTGAAGTACACGAATCGGGCACAAAAGATGAAGCTCCTTCCCTCCTGTAAATATTAAAGCCTGAAATTGCTGTAGTACCATAATTCTCCCATGTAAGACGGACAAAATTACCTACCGGAACAGCGCTCTTAAGTGTCGGAGAGGGCCCAAGAACTTTAATACTCATGTTATCAATGTCTGAAAGCTTCAGATCGGCATTATAGTCATCCGATTTAATAATAACAATGTAGGGTTGATTTCTCACTGACTCATGACACGGGATCCACTGAAGTCTCGATGTCGTTTTGCCAGGAACAGAATCAACTTTGGTAAAAGTAGCCGGGCAGGAGGATAGGGTAAAGATCCCTGATGTAGCCTTTAAGCTGATTGGATCATTGTTAGGATCAATTGCATACACTGTAAAATCCACAGAATCTCCTACTTCAGCACACATATCCTTCAGGGGTCCGTTTACCGGAGGCTTATTATCGGTATCAAACACTTCGATCTGCATATCCCGTACAACAACTCCAATCTTCTTGCCATACCGCCATTCTCTGATTTCCATCGCAACATTGTATTTACCTGTATCCCTTGGAGTATCCCAGATCAGGTCACCGGAAACTGAGTCAACCCTTATAAAGTGTGTAGCCGGAGGCAGTGTGTAGTTTTCTATCGGTTTACCGTCTTCACGTGTACAAACTGTTAGGGCATATGAAAGGCTATCCCCATCAGGATCGAAAGCGCCGGGATTATGAATAAAGACATAACCACGGGCAGCCTTATCATAAGGCGGATTTAACAGAACAGGAGTATTGTTACGGCCTATTGCCGGATTTACTATTAGGGTCGTTGAAATGGAAAAAACAACATTTACTGAATTTGGAATGTTCAGCACATCGGCATTCCTGTTAGGATCCTGAACAACTATCCTGTAAACGCCTGGACCAGGGAAAGTGTGAGTTATCTTATAAATATTCCTTTTATAGTAGTTAGGAAGATAAAGAATGCTTTTCCGGTCAGCAATCGAGCTTGTATTATCGCCCCAGCTAACTGTCAGTTGTGGTCTGTCGGCATAGCTTAACGTATAGGTGAATGTGGTAATGGTGATTTCAAATGACAGATCCGACAGCTGGGTATAAGTTATCTCGCCGGCCCGGTTATGGGTTGCACCTGCATTAAAGTATATTGAAAATAAAAGTGCCAATATTACCGGTATCTTGATTTTCCTATTATTCACTTTTTGTAGTCTCCTCAAATCTTTAAATTAATTAATTCTAAATGTTTTTTCTGTCTCTTCAGATGTAAGCTTAACACCCTCTTCAAAATCTTTTACCTTAACGATGGTCATATTTGCCTGATCTGAATAGAGCGAAGTCATAATTGAATTTTTTATAATAATCGTTTTAATATTTTTTACCTGGCCGAAGACAAGGTTCATTCTTAATTCATTATCAGAAAGATCTGTATCTATTAATTCAGCTGATATCTGCCTGCCATTTACAATAATCTCAAGTTTGGAATTAATGTATTTTAATATTGCCTCCCTGGTAAATAAATTGTTTTCTGAAAAACTGAGCTTTTTCTGATCATCACTGCTTATTCCTGAATCCAGAAGGAAGTCATCAAAATAAATCCGTAAAAACACATCAAATTTTTCCTCTTCCGGTACATTATCAATGCTCAGAAGAGAAACATGAACAGGATGTAACGCCAGCCAGAAGGACAAAAACAGCAATTTTACCATAAACAGCGGTTTTTGGTCAGATATCTATCATCAAAAATCAGACCAACTGTAATAAATTCAGTCTATAATATCGACCCTGTCCCTAAGGTACTCAACAGTCCCGACCTCAATGAACGAGAAACCCGAATCACCTGAGAAATTACCGGCCAGAACAACAATAACATCATCATTATTAATATGATGCAGCATGGTCAGCTTCTGAAGTGCAACCTTCATAAAGTCATCGATCGATTTTTTTCTTTCCTGATAACTCGGATAAACACCATATGAAAGAGCAAGTTCTCGCATAGTACTTGTCATGTAACATTGTGCAAGAACCAGGTTATACCCCCGGTAAGCAGCCATATCCCTTATAGTCCGGCCATGAGTTGTATCAGCAATAATTGCCTTCGCCCCTATTCTGACTGAGGTCTTAACAGCTACTTTTGCCAGGTATGCAGAGACTTCAACAGTTAATGTGGAAGAAGGAAGGTCAAGAAATTTTTCTTTATTGTTTTCAACCTCAAGAGCCACTTTTGTCATAGTCTTTACAGCTTCAACCGGGTATTTTCCGGTTGCAGTTTCGCCGCTCAGCATAATGGCATCCGTATGGGAATAAATTGCATTGGCAATATCGCTTACCTCTGCTCTTGTCGGACGCGGATTGGCGATCATCGATTGAAGCATCTGCGTAGCAACAATAACAGGTTTCCGGCTGTTAATGCACTTTGAAATTATCATTCTTTGAATTCCGGGGATCTTTTCATAAGGTATTTCTATTGCAAGATCACCCCTGGCCACCATAATTCCATAAACATTCTCCAGTATTTCGTCAATATTGTCAACTCCTTCAGAGTTTTCAATTTTGGCAATAATTTTTATTTTGCTGTTATATTCATCAAGTACTGTCTGAACATCAATAACATCCTGTTTTGACCTTACAAAGGAATGAGCGATGAAGTCAATTCCGTTTGTTGCTGCCATTTTTAAAAAGGTCTTGTCTTTCTCAGTAAGAGAAGGCAGGGATATTTTAATTCCGGGAAGGTTCACACTCTTTCTTGATCCAAGTACTCCGTCATTTTCTACAAGACATTCAAGAAAATCGCCATTTCTTTTTATGGCCCTGAGTTCCAGTTCACCATCATCGATAAGAATTGCTGAGCCGGGCGATACCTCTGAAACAAATTCTTTGTAAGTCACATTTATGACATTCTCATTTGTTTTTTCCCCGGGATTACCGGCAATTAATACACTTGAGCCCTTCATAAGCTGAACAGGAGAATCACAAATTGTGGTCCTTATTTCGGGTCCTTTTGTATCAATAAGAATTGCAATTTTATCAGATACCTCCCTTGCATTATTGATTATCTTAAGTGCACCATCAGTATCGCAGTGCGCCGAATTTATACGGATAACATTCATTCCCTCCTGATAGAGTTCTCTGATAAATTCAGGGTCGCATCTTTTATCGGTAAGAGTAGCTACGATCTTGGTCCTTTTGAGTATCATTATTTTTGCTTTTGTCTCTTCCACATATTCACTAAAGCTTCGACAGCAAGTCTGTAGCTATCCAGACCAAGCCCGATAATACTGCCTGCACAGAACCTGCCAACCAGGCTTGTGTGGCGAAATTCCTCACGCGCTGAAATATTCGTTATATGCACCTCTATCACAGGAGTTTTAACAGAAGCTACTCCATCCGCAATTGAAACTGATGTATGAGTGTATCCTCCGGGATTCAGAATTATACCGTCGCAGGAAAATCCGGTTTCATGAATTTTATTAATAATTTCACCTTCCACATTTGACTGGAAATAATCAAACTCAACTTCAGGATACAGAGGTTTGAGACCTGCAAACCATTCTTCAAAGGATGCAGCGCCATATTTATCAGGCTCTCTCTTTCCGAGGAGATTAAGATTAGGTCCGTTTATAATTTGGATTTTCATTCAAACAAGTTTTCTCTGGTTAACAGTGTGTAAAAATAGCTAAAATA
>Ga0315283_10002770_pt1 | contig 14792 bp, 7 predicted proteins | sample YL17G09_0_MG_FD_204541 | JGI IMG/M metagenome (GOLD analysis project Ga0315283, IMG submission 204541) | Sediment microbial communities from Yellowstone Lake, YNP, Wyoming, USA - YL17G09_0 | ecosystem: Environmental > Aquatic > Freshwater > Lake > Sediment | place: USA: Wyoming | collected... | reverse complement strand
CTGTCCGCGCAGGACGTGTCCCTTCGGCAGATCCTGGGGGAATGGGAACGGATCGGCGGCCTGCGGGTCATCAACCGCGAGCGCGTGCCGGGCACGCTCATCACCATCGAACTCACCAACGTCTCGGAAGAGAAGGCGATGGAGACGCTGCTGCGGCCCATCGCCGGGTTCATGGCGGTCGAGCGCACGAGTCCGACAGGCGGCGCGTCGGTCTACTCGCGCATCATCATCATGCCGGGCTCGGCCGCGCCGGTCCTGGCCAGCGCCGGCGGAGGCGCGTCACCGGGCGGCATGACAGCGCAGGGCGGCGGGGGCGGGCGTCCACAGGTGCAGCGCCGCGTGCTCGCCGACGGCCGGGTGATCAGCTTCGTCGACAATCCCAACCGGCCGGGCGACATGACGATCGTCGACGACAGCGACGATTCGGGGAACGACCCCGGCGCCGCGCCGCCGATGATGCGCCCGCCGTTTGGCGCGCCCGGACCGCCCGGGCAGGCCCCGGGGATGATGCCGGGCGGCGGAATGCCTGGAGGCGACCAGGATCAGAACGAGAACCAGCCGGCTCCGGTTCAGCCCCCGAGGGCGATGCCGACCATGCCGACACGCACGCTGCCCACGCCGGGCGTGCTCCCGGCGGTCCGCCCGGGCCCGGGTCAGCCGCCCACGCCGCCGGGCCCGCCGAAGCCTCCCGGGCGCTGAGCCAGACACGTCTCACATCGTGGCGCGTCCGCGCGTCCTCTCTCGGCCGCCTGCTCTCTCGGCCGCCTGCTTGACACCGTCGGGCACCCCCATCAATACTCCGGGCCGCGGCGCGCCAAAGGCCGCGTCCTGTCCTGACGCCGGGTGATCCCATGAAGCACACGCTTGCCCTGGTTCTGATCGTCCTGTTCGCCGGTGCCCCCTCGTCCGCCCAGACGATCTACTGGGGCGATGCTGTGCCGAAGGGCTGGACCGGCACGTGGCCGGCGGCGCTGCTGACGGTGCCCGAGCAGACCGCGTTTGCGCGCACGGCCACCACGACGGAGGTGCTGGAGTTCATCGACGCGCTGCGCTGGAAGAGCGACAAGGTCCACGTGCTCACGGTCTACACGAGTCCGCTGCGCAAGATCTGTCCGGCCATCGTCTTGTCCAGCCCGCGGGTGACGTCGCCGGAAGAGGCCGCGCGAAGCGGCAAGACCGTCGTCTACCTGCAGGGCAACATCCATCCGTACGAGATGGAGGGCAAGGAAGCGCTCCTGATGCTGGCCCGCGAGATCCTCTTCGGGAAGCTCGCGCCGCTGCTCGACCGGCTCATCATCATCATTTGCCCGAACTTCAACGTCGACGGCAACGACATGCTGGCGTTCGGAGACGGCACGCCGCACCTGATCGGATCTGGCAACAACGCGCAGAACCTCAACCTCAACCGCGACGCGGTGCGCGTGGACACCGTCGAGGTGCAGGGGCTCTACCGCAACGTGTTCAACCGCTGGGATCCGACGCTGGTCTTCGACGCCCACATGATGGGCCGCGTCCAGCACGGCTACGCGAACAACTATATTCACAGCACCGTGCCCGCGGCCGCGCCCGAGCCGCGCGATTACGTGTTCGACACGCTCTTTCCCGCCATCCGCGAGGCCACGCGGAAGCACTTCGGCCTCGAGGTCTTCACGCACAGCGCGACCGACGACGCCTGGCCGCCGACGATGTGGGGCCCGGAGCGGGCGATCTGGACCAACGAGGCGAAGTTCGTGGCCAACGCGTACGGCCTGCGCAACCGCATGTCGATTCTGGCCGAGACGCCCGGGCACGAGTCGTTCGAACGCCGCATCTACGCCCACGTGGCGCTGATGACCGAGGTGCTGCGCTACGCCGCGGCGCACGGCCAGGAGATGCGCGACATCTGCCGGCGGGCGGATGCCGCCGTCGTGGAGGCCGTGACGACGAAGGCCGAAAGCGGCGAGCTTCGCAACTTCGTGGCGGGGACCTACGAGTCCTATGGCAAGGTCGACATCCTGATGTACCGCCAGCGCAACACGCCTGAACTCATTCCGGGGACGAGCGTCCGCGGGCGTATGGCGGAGCACATGCGCGGCGAGCCGGAGCTGGTGAAGGGGGTCGAGTTCATGGCGAAGGCGGTGGGGACCGCCTCGGCGGCGATGCCGCGGGGCTATCTGATCCCGGCCGAGTACGAGGCCATCGTCGAGAAGCTCCGCACGCACAACGTGAAGGTGGATGTCCTGACGGCGCCCATCCGCGTCTCGGGCCAGGAGTTTGTCATCGACCGGATCGGGCAGGGCCGCGGCGGCGGCTACGCCATGATCAAGCTGGACGGCGGGTTCGCCCCGTCCCCGGTCAAGGAGTTCCCGGCCGGCACATACCGCGTCGACCTGGCGCAGCCGATGGCGAACCTCGCCTTCTATCTGCTCGAACCGCAGGCGGCTGATGGCTTTGTCGGGTCGGGCGTCTTCGACGCGGTCTTCGCGTCGCTGGGCGCCGGCAAGCGCAGCATCGTCTACCCGGTCTACAAGTATTTCAAGGTGGTAGAGTAGGGCCGCGATCCGGCCGCATCAGTCGGACCATTCCGTTGGAGGCATCATGAGAGGGAAGACCGTACTGGCCGTCTGTACCGCCGTGCTCATCGCGGGCGGTGTCGTGGGCGCGCAGATGACGCCGTGGCTGCAGTGGACCCTGCTGCCGAAGGCCCAGATGGCGGAAATCGTCGGCGAGGCGTCGGGCGAGAACGCCTGGAAGATGGTCATGGAGACCGGCGGGTACGACAAGGACCGCACGCCCGAGGAGTTCGCCGGCCTCTTTCACGAGACGCAGTTCTACCTCGACAAGGCAAAGGCGTATCAGCTGCCCGGGGCGTCGGTCGTGAGCTTTCCCGGCGGTGAGACGTGGGACGGCGTGAAGGGCGAGCTCTGGGAAGTGTCGCCAATTCGCCAGAAGCTGGCGTCGTACCTCGACATGGCGGCGATGCTGGCTTCCGGCAGCGTGACCGGCCAGGCCACGGGCGAGCTGGTGTGGGTCGGCACGGGCCGGCCGGAGGAGTTCACCGGCAAGGATGTCGCCGGCAAGATCGTGGTCACGGAAGGGTCGGCGTCGTCGGTGCATCAGCTGGCGTGCTTCGACAAGGGCGCGCTCGGCGTCATCTCCATCCAGGGCACGCGGCCGTACTTCGACCCGCTGCAGATCGGCTGGGCGAGCGTGCGCGGGACGACGGACAAGCCTGCGACATTCGCGTTCCAGATCCCGCCGCGCGAGGGCGACTTCCTGAAGAAGCGCCTGCTCTCGGGCGCGAAGATCACCGTCAGCGCGAAGGTCGAGTCGGCGACGCGCAAGTACACCACCCAGGACCTCGTGTGGAACATCCCCGGCACGGACCCGAACGCGGGCGAGGTGATTCTGTCGGCGCACCTGTTCGAGGGCTACGTGAAGCAGGGCGGCAACGACGACATCTCGGGCAGCGCGACGGTGGTCGAGGTGGGGCGGCTGCTGAACACGCTTATCAGCGAGGGCCGGCTGCCGAAGCCGAAGCGGACGATTCGCTTCATCATCGGGCCGGAGTTCTCGGGCACGGGCCCCTGGGTGAAGGCGAACAAGGCGCTGATGGAGAAGACGCTCTGCAACATCAACCTCGACATGGTCGGGTTGAAGCTGAGCCAGAGCCAGTCGTTCATGTGCCTGATGCGGACCACGTTCGGCAACCCGCACTACATCAACGACGTGATGGAAAACTACTACCGGTTCGTCGGCGAGGGCAACCGGGAGCGCATCCAGAACCGCAGCACGGCCTATCCGGTCCTGCAGCGCATCGTCGCGCCGACCGGCGCCGACGAGCCGTTCTACTACAGCATCGAGACGCACTACGGCGCGTCGGACCACGAGGTGTTCAACGACTGGGGCGTCCAGGTGCCGGGCATCATGATGATCGACTGGCCGGACCGCTGGTACCACACCTCAGGCGACCACGTGGACAAGACCGATCCGACCCAGCTCAAGCGCGTCGCCGTCATCGCGGCGGCCGGCGCCTACACGATCGCCAACGCCGACGACGACATGGCGGTGAAGATCGCGAGCGAGACGGCCGGCAACGGCGCGCAGCGCATCGGGCACCAGCTCGCGCGCGGCGTGGCGGAGATGAACGGCGCGACGGCCGAGACCTTCGCCGATCTGTACAAGGCCGCGCGGGAGCACATCGAGGCGGCGGTCATCAACGAGAAGAACACGCTGGAGACCGTCAACGAGCTGGCGGCGGACAAGGCCCGCGTCGGCGCGCACGTGGCCGCGCTGCAGACGTCGATCGAGCAGACCGGGGCCGCGCAGCTGGCGGCCGTCGACGCGCACATGAAGGCGATCGCGGCGCAGCTCAAGACGGCGCCCGCGGTGCTGAAGCCGACCGAGCTGGAACTGAAGGCCGCGGCGATCGTCCCGAAGCAGACGCCGAAGGTGACGGCGGGCGGCTACCAGGGCTACCGGGATCTCCTGCCGCCGCAGGCGGAGCTGGCGAAGTTCCGCGGTTTGGATAGCACGGAGCTCGCGCAACTGGTGAACGGCCGGCAGAGCGTGCTGGACATGAAGAAGATGCTCGAGGCGCAGGCGTCGGGCAAGGTCGACCTGCAGCTGGCCATCGACTACATCAACGTGCTGGCGAAGGCCGGCCTCGTCGAGATTCCGCCGCCGCCGCCCGCGAAGGGGCAGAAGGCACCGAAGAAGTAGGAACTGATGGCCGAATCAGGCCAAGGGAGAACAGGGATGAGACGGATAGCGAGCGTCCTGGTGTGTAGTGTGGTGTTCCTGCTGGCCTCAGCCGACCCGGTGCCGATCCGTGCCCAGGCCGGCGGCGACGCGGCACGGGTGAGGCCCAACTACGAGCTGGCCTCCCGCTGGACGGCGTCGAAGGTCACCAACAAGATGATCTTCACGTCGGCGGTGAGCCCGATCTGGTTCGAGAGCGGCGACCGGTTCTGGTATACGTTCGCCACCGCCAAGGGCCAGCGCTGGATGCTGGCCGACGCGCTGAAGCGGTCGAAGGCGCCGCTGTTCGACACCGCGTACATGGCGGCCCACCTCACCAGCATCGTGCGCGTGCCGTTCGACAGCGCGCACCTGCCGCTCTCGGACATGAAGCTCATCAAGAAGGACACGGTCCTGCAGTTCGAACTGACCGTCCCCAAAGACACCAAGATCCCGGGCCTGGTCGAGAAGGCGGAGTCGGCCGAGACGACGACGGCCGAGGTGGGCGGAGGCCGGGGCGGCGGCGGGGGGGCCGCACCAGCCGTGCCGCCGGAGGGAGGGCCCACCCGGAAGTTCAGGTTCGAGTACGACCTGGCCACGACCAAGGTGACGCTGGTTCACCCCGACGAGGTCAAGGCCAAGGCGGACAAGGATAAAGAAGCCAAGTGGCCCACCTGGGTGAGCGTCTCCCCCGATGAGACGATTGCAGTCTTTGTCAGAGGCTTCGACCTCTACACGATGGACATGGAGAACTTGAAGAAGGCCATCAAGGACCCCAGGGACCCTTCGATCATCGAACAGCGGCTCACGAAGGACGGCGTGGAGTACTACGCGTACTCCCGGTACGTGAACGAAGAGGAGAAGGACCGGCTTCGGAAGGAGCAGAAGAAGGAAGAGAAGAAGACGGAGCAGAAGACGGAGCAGAAGACCGATCAGAAGACCGACCAGAAGACCGAGCAGGCGGCTGACAAGGACAAGGCCGAGAAGGAGAAGGACGTCAAAGACACATTCGAGCCGAGGGTGTCGCCGTCCGGCCTCATCTGGAGCCAGACCTCGAAGAAGTTCTCGGTGGAGCGCTCGGACGCGCGCAAGGTGAAGGACCTGTGGCTCATCGATTCGCTGGCACAGCCGCGCCCCAAGCTGGAAACCTATCGCTACTCGATGCCCGGTGAAGACCTTGCGATCGAGGAACTGCTCGTCTTCGACCTCGCAAGCCGGGAGAGCCTGAAGGTCAAGGCCGACCAGTTCAAGGACCAGCGCCTGTCGCTGCCGACGCGCCGATCCACCGAACAGGAGCGGCGGGCGCGCGAGGGCACGCCGAACCCGGTCCCCTCCCCGCAGTGGGCCCTGGCCGGCTCGGACGCGTTCATCATGGTGCGCCAGAGCCGCGACCTGAAACGGGTTGACATCTGCCGGGTCGACGCCAAGACCGGCGAGGTCAAGGTGCTGGCTGAGGAGCGGCTCAACACCTACGTCGAGACCAGGCCGGTCCGTGTGCTCGAGGGCGAGAAGGAGTTCCTCTGGTGGTCGGAGCGGGACGGGTGGGGCCACTGGTACCTGTACGCCATCGACGGGACGCTCAAGAACCAGGTCACACGCGGCGAGTTCGTCTGTGGCAACATCTCCGGCCTGGACGAGAAGACGCGGACGCTGTATGTCGTGGCCAACGGGCGCGAGGCCGGCGAGGATCCCTACTACGAGCATCTCTACCGCGTCGGCCTGGACGGCAGCAACCTGAAGCTGCTCAACCCCGGCAACAGCAATCACAGCGTGTCGATGCCCGAGCACACCCGCTGGTTCGTGGACACCACCAGCCGCGTCGACCAGGCGCCGAAGTCCGATCTGAAGGACGCCGCCGGCGCGGCGGTGCTCGACCTGGAGGCGACCGACGTGAGCCTGCTCCTGGAGCAGGGCTACAAGTACCCGGAGCCCTTCATCGTGAAGGCCGACGACGGCGTGACGGATCTCGCGGGGGTGATGTACAAGCCGCACGACTTCGACCCGAAGAAGAAGTACCCGATCATCGCCTACGTCTACCCCGGGCCGCAGACCGAGCAGGTCTCCAAGACGTTCAGCCCGGCCCCGTACACGCACTGGCTGGCGCAGTTCGGCTTCATCGTGATCGAGGTCGGCAACCGCGGCGGCACGCCGGCGCGCAGCAAGTGGTACCACAACTACGGGTACGGCAACCTCCGCGACTACGGCCTGGCGGACAAGAAGACGGCGATCGAGCAGCTCGCGCGCAAGTACAGCTTCATCGACGTCAACAAGGTGGGCATTTACGGCCACTCGGGCGGCGGCTTCATGTCGACGGCCGCCATGCTCGTGTACCCGGACTTCTTCAAGGTGGCGGTCTCGAGCTCGGGGAACCACGAGAACAACATCTACAACGACACCTGGAGCGAGAAGCACCAGGGCATCAAGGAAGTCACCGACAAGAACGGCAAGGTGACCTTCGAATACGCCATCGACAAGAACTCGGAGATCGCGAAGAACCTTAAGGGCAAGCTGCTCCTGGTGCACGGGGACATCGACAACAACGTCCACCCGGCCAATACGCTGAGGCTCGTGGACGCGCTCATCAAGGCCAACAAGCGGTTCGACATGGTCATCGTGCCGGGCTCGCGCCACGGAATCGGCGGCGACTGGTTCAACTGGACCCGGGCCGAGTACTTCTGCCAGCACCTGCTCGGCGAGGCGCGCGACGACGCCAACATGGTCGAGGTCACCCGCGAACAGGCCCAGCGGGGCGAGCGGCGCGTCCGTCCGGACGGAGGCGACGATCCCTGGAAGTAAGACGGGAGCGGCCGCGGCGCGCGCCGCGGCTGCCGCATCAGATCATCAGACAGAGGAGACCGTCAATGAGCCAGACCGTACGGCGGGCGATCGCGTGGGCCTGCTGCCTTGTGCCGCTCGCCATCATGGGCGTGACGCGGGCGCAGGTGCAGGCGCCGAAAGAGGGGCAGTCGAAGTTCTGGACCGTGCCCGGGTACCGGCACGGCCCGAGTGCCTTCAAGCGGACGTTCCTGGTGGAGACCACACCACTCAAGGAGGGCGTGCTCGACTTCAAGCACTACAAGAAATACACGGAGACCGTGGAGTTCATGAAGGCGTGGGCGAAGCAGTACCCCGACCTGGTCGACCTCTACACGGTCGCGCAGAGCTTCGGCGGCATCGACATCTGGCAGATGACCGTCACGAACAAGAAGACCGGGAAGGACACCGATAAGGCCGCGATGTACGTCGAGGGCAACCGGCACTCCGGCGAAGTGACGGCCGGCGAATCGGCGCTGTGGATGCTCAACCACCTGCTGTCCAGCTACGGGAAGGACAAGGAGGTGACGCGGCTGGTCGACAACTTCACGTTCTACTTCCGGCCCGTGAACAACCCGGACGGCAACCTCCTCTACCTCGAGACGGCCCAGACGCTGCGCAGCACGATCCGCCCGTACGACAGCGATCGTGACGGCTTGCTGGACGAGGACCCGGCCGAAGACCTCGATGGCGATGGCGCCATCCGCCAGATGCGCGTGAAAGTGGAGATGGGGAAGGGCGATGCCGTCATCGACTCGCGCGATCCGAGCGGCCGCCTGATGCGCCGCGTCGGCGCCGGCAAGGGCGACTACCTGCTGCTCACGGAAGGGTACGATAACGACGGCGACGGGCGCGTGAACGAGGACGGCATCGGCGGCCTCGACCTGCACCGCAACTACCCGGAAAACTGGCGGCCGGAAACGGAAGAGACTGGGCGGGGCTTCACCCAGGGCGGTGCGGGCGAGTATCCGCTCTCGGAGGTCGAAACGCGCGCGGTCGTGACCTTCCTGCTCGCGCACCCCAACGTGTCGGTGGTCAACACCATGGACACGACGGTCCCGATGCTGCTGCGCCCGCCCTCGACCTCGCCGAGCGAGGAGCGCATGTATCCTGAGGATCTGACCCTCTACAAGAACTTCGACACGAAGGGCAAGGAGATCACGGGCTACACGCGCGCCGGCGACGTGTACGCGGACTACGGGCGGAACTCGCCGCTGTTCGGCCACAGCCCGGATTTCGGCTACTGGCAGTACGGCGCCATCTGGTACGGCGACGAGCTCTGGAACGGCGGCAACGTGGGCGATTACAACAAGGACGGCATCGTCAACGACGAACTCGATCGCCTGAACTACAACGACAAGGAGCTGAAGGTCAGCCGGTTCCAGCCGTGGAAGAAGATCATCCATCCGGACTACGGCGAGGCGGAAGTCGGCGGATGGGACGGGAAGTTCTGGAGCCAGAATCCGCCGCCCGAGTTGCTCGAGACCTGGATCGAGAAGGAAGCGCGCTTCAACCTGATGCTGGCCGCGAGCCTGCCGAAGGTCGTGATGAGCGAGCCGAAGGTCACCGGCCAGGGCACCGAGTTCACCGTCGAGGTGACCGTCGAGAACCAGGGCGTCATCCCGACGGCGCTGAAGCAGGCGCAACTGGTCAAGATCGTCAGGCCCGACACCGTGTCGCTGGTGTTTCCGGCCGGCATGATGACGGTGCCGGCGTTTGGCGGCCGCGGAGGGCGTGGCCCTTCGACAGGCTCAGGGCAGGGCGGCGGGGGCGGCGATGAAGGCATGGGAAGCGGTGGCGGCGGCGGCGGCCGTGGCGCTCTGACAGGCGCCGGGCAGGGCGGGAGAGGCGGCGCTGGGGCTCAGGCTGGCCCGCCGGCGGCGAGTACGGACAAGGTCGTGATGGTCGAGCCCGTTGGACGTCCGAGTGTGACGATCGATCGGCTCGCGGGCAGCGAGCAGAAGCCGGTGACGTTCAAGATCAAGCTCAACGGCATCACGGGCACCGACTGCACCGTCCGCTACGCCTCCACACGCGGCGGCGTGGTCGAGAAGAAGATCGTGATAGGGAAGAAGTAGGCAGTAGCCGGTAGTCAGTAGTCAGTAGTCAGTAGGACCTGGAAGCCCTTTGTCAGCGAGCTGCCGTCCAGCACGTCGATGGCGTCGGTGTTGACGGGGCCGTACAAATGACGAAGGCGGAGTCACAGGTCTCCGCCTTCATCGCTTCGAGAGTTAGTAGCGGCCTTCTACTGGCTACTGACTACTGACTACTTCCCTAATACGGGAAGACGAACGCCTTCACGTAGCTGCGCTCGTTAATGGTGTTGTAGCCACCGCGCGCGGGCGTGCTCACCATGAAGCCGACGATCTCACCCTGCGCCGGCACCCACGATCCCATCGGGGCGCTGCGGATCTGCTCTTCGCCATACTGCCACTTGTTCGTGCCCTTGCATGTCTGGCCCGGCCGGTAGTAGTCGTACACGCCGCCGTAGATCTGGCCGCCGATGCTCGCAAAGATGATGTGCGTGCCCTCGAGCGGCCCGCCGTCCGGCGGCTCGAAGATGATCATCGGCCACTTGCCGTTCATCGTGTGGTCGAGGCACGTCTGGCCACCATCCACGTAGATGCTGGTGATTTCCGACTTGATCGGCCACTTGGTCACGCCTTCGTCGTCCATCGGGCTGACCATGATGGCCTTGCTGATATCGATCTGGTCGAGGCCTTCGCGGACCTTGACGCTCGTCGACGACGTGGCCCGGCTGGTGTCGGACTCGGTCACGGTTCCCTTGACCGTGTAGGTGCCACCTTTCGCGAACGTGTGGGTGAGCGTCGTCGTTCCCGTAAAGCTCACCGTGGCGTTGGCGGTTCCGTCACCCCACTCAGCGACCAGCGTGCCGGGAACGTCCGTGCCGCTACGCTTGGCGGTGAACTGGAACGGGAGCGCCACCCCGTTAGGGTATTCCGTGGAGCCGGGGGTGAGCGTGCCGGTGGCGGTGACGGTCACGGTCGCGGGACTCTTCACCGACACGGTGCTCGCCACGGTCTCGACGCCCATGGCCGACGCCTTGACCGACGCCGAGCCGGTGGTGGTCAGCGTGACCGACGCCTGGCCAGACGCATCGGTGGTCACCGGCGTGGCCGGCGTAAACGTGCCGTTGGTGGTCGTGAAGGTCACCGCCACGCCGGGCATCGGCTTGCCGGATCCGTTCGTCAGTCCGGCGACGATGGTGATCGTGCCGCCCTGGGACGGCAGCTGCGTCGAGGCCAGCGTCAGGATCGCATTCTGGACGACCAGGCTCGGGGCCGTCGAGGAATCACACGCCGAGGAGAACATCCCCGCCACGAGTACGAGGCACGCGAGGACCAATCCCGGCTTCTGGGCAGTCGCCCGAATCGACAGGAGGCGGGAAACACGAATCATGGAGTAATCCACCTTGAAAAACCGCTGTACGCAAGGCTCAACATGGAATTGCAGAAGGGTTCTGCGAACCGCCTCGGCAACTCTCATGCCGGCCAAAGTCAAGAAAGCACAGTAACATGCCGCCCATTCTGGTGTCTACCGGCCGGCCGGGCCGGGCGGGCAGGTCCGGGAGCGTCAGTTCACCTGAAACGTCTTGTCGCCCTTCTCGAGGAAGTTCACGATCTGCCGGGCGGCGGCCAGGCCGGCGTTGATGTTGGCCTCGGCGGTTTGCGCCCCGATTTTCTTGGCGGTGAAGCAGTACCGGCCCGCATACTTCGCCACGAAATCGGCCGCGCACTCGGGGGCGACGTCGGCGCCGTAGAAGAAGTCCGGGCGCGCCTCCATCATCTGGAGCAGGCCGGCCTCGTCCACGACTTCGGCGCGCGCCGTGTTCACCAGTGTCGCGCCCTTCTTCATCGTCGACAGCAGCGCGAAGTTGACCGACTTCACGGTGTCCTTCGTCTTCGGCAGGTGCAGGGAGATGTAGTCGCAGGTCTTGTAGAGCTCCTCCGCGGAGGCGACCGGCGTCACGCCCTCGGCCTTCATCTTCTCGGCCGGCACGAACGGATCGAAGCCGACAACCTCCAGCCCGAAGCCCCTCGCGATGAGGGCCACGTACTTGCCGACGTTGCCGTAGGCGTGGATGCCGATCTTCTTGCCGCGCAGCTCCGTGCCGTCCTTGCCGCTGAACCCCCGGCGCGCCAGGGTGATCATCAGGCCGAAGACCAGCTCGGCGACGGCGTTGGAGTTCTGCCCCGGCGTGTTCATGGCGACGACGCCCTGGGCTGAGGCGGCCTTCAGGTCGATGTTGTCGTAGCCGGCGCCGGCGCGTACGACGATCTTCAGCACGGCGGCCGCTTTCAGCACGTCGGCGTCGACCAGGTCGCTGCGGACGATCAGGCCGTCCACGTCGGCGACGGCCTTCAGGTAGTCCGCCTTGTCCTTGTAGCTTTCGAGCAGCACGGCCTCGTAGCCGGCGGCCTTGAAGATGTCGAGTATGCCGGCGACCGCCACCTTGGCGAAAGGCTTTTCCGTTGCGACGAGCACTTTCCTGGCCATGGGACTCCTCCTCATCCGGGTGTCATGAGGGCGTCTGGAGGGCACCCCTACGATAGCGCGGCGGCGGGGGGCGTGTCACCTCCAGGGAATCAGGATGACCTGCGAGCGCTCGTCCTTGCCCCGCATCTGCGGGTAGTTGCGAGCGGGCCCGCTCACCGCGTACCCGACGAGCTCGCCGACTTTCGGCACCCATGAGTGGATGGGCTCTTCCTGAGTCGCGTCCCTGCCGATGTCCTGCGCCAGTTGGCCGGACTTGCAGGTTTGTCCCGGCCTGAACCACTCGCCGGCCACGCCGTACCACTTGCCGTTGATCTTCGCGAAGTACCACTGGGTGCCCTCGACGTAGGTCCCCAGCGCTGCCCCCTCGCCGTAGAAGTCGACCGGCGGCCAGTCGCCGTTGCCCTGGCGCGTGAAGAAGGTGCAGATCATGTCGGGCTCCGGGGTGCCCTGGGTGGCTGACTTGAGCGTGCGCGTGATGGGCCAGTTCGCGATGCTCGGCCCGTGTAGGTACGTCACCTGACTGGCGTCGATCTCGTCAAGCCACGGCGTGAAGGCCGCCGCTGTCATGTACGGACTCGAGCCGGCGGTTGCCACGCCCTTCACCCGCCAGTAGTAGTTTTTCGCCGTCAGGTCCTTCGTGACGCGCCACTCGGTGATGCCCGTGTAACCACCGGCTCCCTCGCTGACGGTCCCGGTGACCAGCCCCGTCTGAAAGTCCGGCGTGTCGGCGACCTCGAAGGTGTAGTTCACGGCGCCGACCTGGGCGTCGCGCGCGCCATTGCGCACGCGGAGCAGCGGGCGAGCGCCGCCGGCCCGGTCGCCGTTCAGCGGTTCGTTTGCGGTTGGCGCGTCGAAGCGGATCGCCGTGCCGACGGAGAAGCCCGCCGACGACCACGAGCTGACGACAACGGCCGTCAGGTCTTCCGCGCGGGCGCGCCAGAAGTACGACTGCCCGGCGGCCACCCGGTCGATCTGCTGGCTCGTCTGCCCGCTCGTGCCGGCGGCGATCCCCTGTTTGCTGTAGACCCGGTTCGCGAACGCGGAGTCGGTCGCCACTTCGAACACGTAGGTCAACGGGTTCTTGCCCGTGGTCGTGGCGTTCTGGACCACGAGGGTGACCGGTTGCGCGAGGTCGGAAATCTGCGTGCCCTGGGCCGGCGACACCGGACTCGGCGTGGTGATGGTGATGGTGGCCGTCGTCGGCGAAGACGGGCTCGACGACTTGTCACTGCACGTGGTGGCAGCGAGGGCGGCGACGATGACGGTGACGGCGGCAAACACGCGATTCCTGCGACTCATCGAAGCTCCTTAATTGCTGGTGTTGCTGTGCGGCCTGGGACTGGCGCGCCGAGGGCGGGGAGGCTCGGACACCCGGTCTGGCTGGGCACAATCCTCTCATAATACGACAACTTCCCCGCCAGACGCGTGCACGGTGTCCGTGTCCGGGCGCAGCCCGCCGAAGCGGCGCGGAGGTTGCCCTTTCGGGCCGACGCGCCGCGAAGGAGGGGATGTATCATGCTCGGCCAGGAGGCACCCGTGCGTCGAACCGTGCTCACGCTCATCGTGTCGGCCGTCGCGTTGTCCGGCGGTCTCGCGGCCCAGGAGAAGAAGGCGCTCCCGACCGGAACGGCGAAGGGCGGCACGGCTGCCACGCCCGCCGAAGCCCCGAAGCGCCTGCTGAACGAGTCGGCGCTGTCGGGGCTGGCCTTGCGCGGCCTCGGGCCGGCCATCATGTCGGGCCGCATCAGCGATATCGCCATCCACCCGACCAGGCGACATGTCTGGTACGTGACAGCAGGATCCGGTGGCGTCTGGAAGACCGAGAACGCAGGCACCACGTGGACGCCGATCTTCGACAGCCAGTCGTCCTATTCGATCGGGTGCGTCACGCTCGACCCGTCCGCGCCGGACACCGTATGGATCGGCACGGGCGAGAACGTCAGCGGGCGCCACGTGGGCATCGGCGACGGCGTGTACAAGAGCCTCAACGGCGGCAAGACGTGGACCAACGTGGGGCTGAAGCAGTCAGAGCACATCTCGCGCATCCTGGTCGACCCGCGCCACTCGAACGTGGTGTACGTCGCCGCGGAAGGGCCGCTCTGGAGTTCGGGCGGCGAGCGCGGCCTCTACAAATCGATCGACGGCGGCGCCACGTGGACCCTGTCGCTCGAGATCAACAAGGATACCGGCGTCGCCAGCGCCGAACTCGACCCGTCGAACCCCGACATCGTCTACGCCGCCGCCTACCAGCGCCGGCGCACAGTGGCGGCCTTCATGGGAGGCGGCCCGGACTCGGGGCTCTACAAGTCCGTCGATACCGGGAAGACCTGGCGCAAGCTGACGGTGGGCCTGCCGTCCGGCGACATGGGCAAGATCGGGCTGGCGGTGTCGCCGATCGATCCGCGCGTCGTCTATGCGACCATCGAGGCCTCGCCCGACGAGCGCGGCTTTTATCGCTCGACCGACCGCGGCGAGAGCTGGGAGAAGCGCAACAGCTACATCAGCGGCGGCACGGGCCCGCACTACTACCAGGAGATTTTCGCCGACCCGAACACCTTCGACCGCGTCTACCAGATGGATCCGGCGATGCGGGTGACCGACGATGGCGGAAAGACGTGGCGGCCCGTGGGCGAGAAGAGCAAGCACGGCGACAACCACGCGATGGGGTTCGTGAAGGGCGACCCTGACTACATCCTCAACGGCAGCGACGGCGGCGTCTACGAGAGCCGCGACGCGGGGAA
>Ga0315283_10002766_pt1 | contig 14798 bp, 12 predicted proteins | sample YL17G09_0_MG_FD_204541 | JGI IMG/M metagenome (GOLD analysis project Ga0315283, IMG submission 204541) | Sediment microbial communities from Yellowstone Lake, YNP, Wyoming, USA - YL17G09_0 | ecosystem: Environmental > Aquatic > Freshwater > Lake > Sediment | place: USA: Wyoming | collected... | reverse complement strand
ACAGTGGGGTTTTCGCGCTTTTCCTGACGGCCGCGTGGGAACCGATCTTGCGTACTGAAGACGCGGCAAGAAGTCGCCAGGCAGGGGGAGAACCGTTTGACGTCCGCCGACCCGGCTGGAATCGGGGTCTCACCGTGGCTCAAGCGCTACGTCGCGTCTGTCGACGCGTGTGCCCTCATCGCGTTGGCGTCGGCGACGGGCGGGATCTGGCCGGGCGACCCGTGGACGCTGTCGTTGGTCGCGGCGCTCGCGGCGCTCGCCGGGTTGCGCCCCGTCAGTTTTCCGCGTTTCAAGACCGAACTCTCGGCGACGCACCCGTTCGTGTTGCTCGCGGTCGCGGTGTTGGGGCCGCTCGATGCGATGATCGTGGCGCTGGTCGGCCTCACCGGCATTCTCGTGAGGCCCGGACGGCGGCTGGACCCGATGCGCACGGCCTTCAATCTGGGTGCTGTGACCCTTGCGTCGGCCGCGGCCTCGTGGGCGTTCCTCCTGACGGGCGGCAAGGTTGGCGGCTCGCTGTGGGTGTCGTTCGGGCCGTTGGGCGCGGCGACGGCGGCGTACTTCCTGGTCAACACGGGGCTCGTCACGGTCGCCATCGCGTTCCAGCAACGCACGCCGGTGATGGCGGTTTGGCGCGAGACGTTCCAGTGGACGACGGTGTCGTACTTCACCGGGCTGACGTTGGCCGCCGTGATGATCATCGCGCTTCAAGAGTGGGGGCTCTGGGCCCTGGCCTTGGCGATCCCGCCGTGCTGGCTCCTGCTTGCGTTCTACAAGGCGCACCGTGAGGCGATCCAGGAACACGAGAGGCGCGTTGACGAGGTCTGCGCCCTGAACGCCGCGCTCGAGCAAAAGGTCGTCGAGCGCACGCACGAGTTGGCGACCGCCCTCCTAGGCCTCGAGTCGGCGAATCAAATGCTCTCCGGCGCCAATCGCGCGCTGACCGAGGCGTCGCAGGCGAAAAGCGCGTTTCTCGCCAGCGTCTCCCACGAGCTGCGCACGCCGCTCAATTCGGTGATCGGTTTCTCGGAGCTCATGACCGATCCGACCTTCGGCGAGCTGTCGACCCGCCAGCGCGAGTTCCTCTCGGATATCAGGGACAGCGGCGAGCACCTCCTGGCGCTCATCAACGACATCCTCGACCTGTCCAAGATCGAGGCCGGCAAACTCGAGGTGCATCGCGAGGATGTCGACATCGGCGAGCTGGTCCAAGACTCCGTGACGATGCTGCGCCCGCAGGCCGGAAAGAAGAGGCTCCACGTCGAGGTGCGCTGCGAGCTGTCCGGCGCCGCTCGCGTCGACCCTCGCCTGGTGCGGCAGGTGCTGGTCAATTTGTTGAGCAATGCCGTCAAGTTCACGCCCGAGGACGGAGGCATCGAGGTGGCCGCGCGATTCGAGGGGAGCGACCTCGTCCTTCGCGTCACCGACACCGGGATCGGCATCGCCGAGGAGGATCAGGAGAAGATCTTCCACGAGTTCTACCAGGCCGACGCGACCTACGCGCGCCGCTACCAAGGCACCGGCCTGGGGTTGGCGCTCGTACGGCGCATGATGACGGTTCACGGCGGGAGCGTGACGGTGACCTCGCGCCGCGGCCACGGGGCTTCCTTCCAGTGCGTCTTCCCGAACGCGGAGGCCTCCCATCCGTGCGCCGACGTGGCGCGGCTCGCGCAGCCGGATGTTCGCCGCGACACGGGAGAGGTCGCGCGCGGGAGCACCGTCCTCGTCGTCGAGGACAACCCGGTCAACCGCAAGCTCGCGCGAAACGTGCTGCGCTCGCGCGGGTACCGCGTGCTCGAGGCCGATACCGGTGAGGAGGGGATCGAACTCGCGCGCCGCGAGCGCCCTCATCTCATTCTCATGGATCTCGACCTCCCGGGGTTGAACGGCATCGAGGCGACGCGGCGACTGAAGGCCGACCCTCAAACCCGTGGGATCCCCGTCGTCGCGCTGTCGTCTCATGTCGAAGCCCAAGACGAAGCGCGCGCCCGCGAAGCCGGGTGCGCCGGTTACATCGCCAAGCCGATCCGGCTGTCGCGTTTTCCGCAACAGGTCGGCTCTTATCTCGCCCTCAAGGAGGGAGCTGCATGAACGGGATCCCGCACACGCCCGACATCCTGGTGGTCGACGACGACCCCAGGAATCGAAGGCTCCTCGAGGAGTACCTCACCGCCGCGGGATACGACGTCCGCCTCGCCCCCGACGGGCGCACCGCGCTCGTGCTGGCCTCGGAGCGGCCGCCCGACCTCGTGCTGCTCGATGTGATGATGCCGGATCTCTCGGGACTCGAGGTCTGCCGCCAGCTCAAGGATGATCCGCGGACAAGGCTGTGCCAGGTCGTCTTGGTCACCGCCTTGGACGCCTCACCGCATCGGGTCGAGGGGCTCGACAAGGGTGCCGACGACTACATCGCGAAGCCCGTGCGCCGCGAGGAGTTCATGGCGAAGGTGCGCTCGATGCTCCGCGCGCGGCGGCTGCTCGCGGAGCTCGAAGAGGCGAGAGAGACGGTCGCCCTCAGAAACGCCAAGCTCGAGGAGCTCGAGGGGCTCAAAGAGACGCTCACGCAAACGCTGGTCCACGACCTCAAGAACCCGCTCGCCGCGGTTCTCGGAAATCTCGAGCTCATGGAGCGGAAGGCGGACGAGTCCGTGCTCCATCTCGTTCGCCGGTCGAAGGCGGCCGCGTGGCGCATGCACCAGATGATCCTGAACCTCCTGGACATCGGCCAGCTCGAAGAAGGCAAGCTCGTCCTGCATCCCGAGTCCTTGGACGCCGGCTCGCTCGCGCGCAAGGCCTGCCAGGAGATGGAAGGCGGAGCCGCCCAGAGGGGCGTCAAGCTCGAGATCGTCGCCGACGAAGCGACCGCGGTGCTGAAGGGAGACGGCGCCGTGCTGCGCCGTGTTCTGGACAACCTCTTGGCGAACGCGATCGAGCACTCGCCCCAGGGCGGGATCGTCCGCGTGGCCGTCACGCTGTGCGACGAGGGGATCGAGATCTCGGTCACCGACCAGGGGCCGGGCGTCCCGCCGGAGTTCCGCGAGAAGATCTTCGAGAAGTTCCAGCGCCTGGAGAACCGGAAGTCGATGCCGGGCGCCAACCGCGGCCTGGGCTTGACGTTTTGCCGCCTCGCGGTCGAGGCCCACGGCGGAACGATCTGGGTCGACGACGCTCCCGGGCACGGCGCGCTGTTCCGGGCGCTGCTCCCCGCGACCGAGGCCGAGCACGGAGTCGAAGCCGCCTCCGCCTAAACGTGCGGCGTGGGCCGCTCGAGCACGTGTCCCGCCTTGCGGTCGGCGGCCAAGAGCAGGATCGCGAACATGAGCCCGGCGACGCCTAGCCCTGCAAACATCGTCTGGCTCCAACCGTAACCGCTCGTCACGTCGCGCAGCTTCCCGTTCATGTAAGGGAAGACGAGCAGGCCGATGTTCTGGATCGCCGTCATCAACCCGAAGGCCGTGCCGACCCGTTCATTGTCGACGACGAGCGGGATCGACGGCCACATCGCGGCCGGGACCAAAACGAACGCCGCGCCCAGGACGATCATCGAGAACGCGGGCGGGATCGAGGTCCATCCCATGAGCAAGTGGGCGGGGATCATCAGCAGCGAGCCGACGATCATGAACGTCGCGCGGCGTCCCACGCGGTCGACGAGCCGTCCTGCGAAGGGCGCCAAGAGCATCGAGGCGGTGATGATGATCGACGTCGTTCCCTGCGCCGTCGTGAACATGTGCGTGATGTTGTAGAAGACCGCCTGCAAGAAGGGGAGGCCGCTCGCGCTGGCCTCTTTAAGCCCCCACTTGTCGTGAAAGAAGTCGGTCGAAAGATCGGTGAAGGGGAAGATCGCCGAATAGAACGTCACGCAAAGGAACGTGACGTACCAGAACGACGGCGAAAAGCCGCCACGGCGCACCTGCTTCCAGTCGATTTCGTCACCGCTCCCCGATGCGCTCAGACCCAACACCGGCTCGGCTTTCTTGTCGAGGAGGTTGTAGACGAGGTTGGCCACGAGGCTCGCGCCGCAAAGCGCCGCCGCGACCCAAAGCGCCGCGCGCCAGCCGTGGCGATCGGCGATCAGCGCCTCGGAGTTGAACGTGAAGAGCGTGCCGAGGCGGCTGACGGTCAGCGCGACGCCGAACGAGAGGGCGAGTTCCTTGCCGCGGAACCAGCGCGCGAGGATCGCGCTTTGCGCGACGACGAGCGGCTCGCTGCCCATGCCGAAGAGCAGACGGCCCGCGTAGATCCAGCCGATCGAAGGGGCGAACGCGACGAGGCACGCCCCCACGGTCAAGACCGCCGAAAAGAGCAAGCTCGCGCGCCGCGTCCCGATCTTGTCGATCAGGACCCCACCGAGGAGCACCGCGGCGATCGCCGCGAAGCTGTAGGCGCTGTACATGGTGCCGATCGCGGCGCGGTCGGCATGAAGCGCTTCGATGAGCGACGGGGCGATGGCGGCGACGCTGTCGTAGGCGAAGTAGCTTCCGAAGAGCATGAAGCTCGCAAGGAGCAGGATCGTGAGACGAAACGTGCGAGACGCGGGATTCATGGCGTACCTCCACTCACGGGGACCTCTGCTGCGACGAGGAAAAGATCGAGAATGCGGGCGGCGTCGGGGTCGCCGTCCCAGGAGCGCCGTTCGTCGGCGATGCGCGCGAGGACGTCTTGGGCGTCGGGCCTCCTCGCGCGTAGGCGCGCGAAGTACTCGACCGTCAGCGGCATGACCCGCGCGATCGCCAGGCGGCGGCGCATGATCCGGATCAGGTCGTCTCGAAACGGGGCGTCGGCCGCCCGTTCGAGCGCGGCGATGCGGCCGGGGTAGCGTTCCGCGGTCCACGTGAACGACTCGACGAACGCCGGGTCGTACAGACGATCCCCCGCGAGCTCAGGGTTGGCCTCGTCGCGAGGCCAATAGTTGAGGGTGCCGACGAAGCCCCCCCACTCGAGCTGTTGGGTCTCCAGGGCCTTTGCGGCCTGAGGGTCGCGCCCCGCCAAGCGCGCCACCGCCCTCGCCGCGGCCGCGTCGGGGTCGTACGGGGCGGGATCGTTCAGGAACTCGGCGGTCGTGAGGAGCGACAGCCGCGAACCGGCCAGGGGGCGCTCCGGGCAGGCGAGATACGCCGCCACGACCTCGCGGATTCCCGCCTCGCGGCCACGCAACGCGCCCAGGATCAGGGCCATCGTGTCGTCGGGGCCGTTGTCGTTCACGGGGAAGTTGTCGTACAGGAGGAGCTTCCGGCCGTTGAGACGCGCGCGCGTCGCCTCGAGATCGGCGCGCGTGATCGTGGGGGAGACCACTTCGGGCCCCGTCCAGACGATTCCGATCTCCGGGGGAAGAGACGGGAGCCCCTCGAGAAACGGCTTCGAGTAGGGTCCGTTGCCGTCTCCCAAGTTCGAGTCGCAGTAGGCGGCGCCGCACATCCAAAGCGCAACGTCGCCGGGCAGGGAGGCCGCGACGCGTCGTGTCAGGTCGAGATGGGCGGGCGCGGCACTCGCGCCGTAACGGAAGACGTCGGACAGCTCGCGCAACGTCGTCGGCTGATCGTCGAACGAGAGCACGATCCGGCGGACGCCCGCCTCCTTCCTCAGGAGGGTGACGAAGGCCAGCAGGCGGCGCTCCCGATCGGAGTCCGAAAACACGTACTGTCCCCGGGATTCGTCCACGGGGTTGATCGAGACCCAAAGGTCCATGCGGTGCCTGCGGCACCAGCGCGCGAGGCGGACGAAGCTCGGGTCGAGGATCGGCCCCTTGGGGGCCTGGACCTTCGTCCACGCGCCGGCCTCGTGGCCATAGACCCACAAAGCGTTGAAGCCGAGCTTGCGGCAGAAACGCACGTGCTCGCGGCTCGCAGGATCGGCTGCGGGGCCCCCGAGCTTCACGATCCGTACCGCGAACCCCTGGTCGGGAGGGCTCGGTGCGGCGAGGACGCGCCCTGCTCCGAGCACCGCGAGGGCGCCAAGCGCCGCGGCGAGGAGGCCTCTTGTCATTGCGATGCCCGCCTCCAGTCCGGCTCACCCGACCGGCGATGACGCCCGTCGAGTGTCAGATACGCACCCAAGGCGGCCACCGCCAAGAGCAGTCCGAGGAACTGCGACGTGCTCAGGCGGCCGCCGAACACGAAACCGCGATCCGCGTCGCCGCGGACGAGCTCGAGGAAGAATCGCGTGACCGCGTAAAGCAGCACGTAGACCGAGATGATCTGGCCGTGGAAACGCTTCCGCCGATAGAGCAGCACGAGGACTCCGAGAATCAGTGCCGAGTTGAGGGACATGTAGATCTGCGTGGGGTGGATGGGGACACCGGGGAGGCCCGCGTGCAGCCGGCGTCCAATTTCGGGAAAGGTCACGGCCCACGGGAGGTCGGTCGGCGTCCCGTAGCAGCACCCCGAAAAGAAGCAACCCCAGCGCCCCACGCCTTCGGCAACACAGCCCGTCAACGCGAGGATGTCGAGGCCTTGCAGCACCGGGAGCTTGATGTGCCGGAACCAGAAGATGCAAAACGGAATCGCCGTGATCAGCCCCCCGAGGAAAACCCCGGTCGAAAACAGCAGGAACTTCAGCCCGCCGGGGTGCCCGAAGTACCTCTCCCAGTTGATGACGGCCTCGAAGATCCGCGCTCCGAAAAAACCCACCGCGATCGTGAGGACGATCGCCTCGGTCATCTCCGACGGATCGAGCCCTTCGAGGCGCGCATAGCGGCGGATGAGCACGATCGCCACGGCCAGCGCGCACAGCGAGATGAAGCCGTACGTCGGTATCTTGAACTGGCCGAACTCCAGGAGAAAGGGGTGCATGGTGCTAGCCCTCCCCGGCCGGAGCGGATCGGTAACCTCCGGCGATGTCATGGCCCCTGAGGCCGACCTGGTTCATGCGATCCCACCGCACGGGGATCCCTCTTCCTCCCGCCGCGTCGACTTCTTGGGCCACGAATTCGATCGTCCCCGGTAGGGCCCGGTCGTCTCGAGACGACGTCCGGCCCGTGACGTAAACGGTCGCCCCGGACTCGCCGAGACCGAGGGCGACCCCCCGGCCGACCCCCCGGCTCGCCCCGGTCACGAGCGCCACTTTTCCCGCCAGGGTCATCGCGACCTCGAAAAGAGGCGATGATAGCGTCGAATCGGCGTGGTTCGCGGCCGGGTCGCATCGTATTTTTCAGCGGCAGGATCAGACATGGACACGATCGTCGACGCACTGGAACACTGGGCTGCGGTCCACCCGGACAAGTGTTTGTTCAGCTTTCTCGATATCGACGGGAGGGAGCGGGATACCTACACCTACCTGGCCTTCAGCGAGCGCACGCGCCATTTGGCGCAGCACCTGTGCCTCCAGAAGGGACTCCGGCGAGGCGATCGGGTTCTGCTCGTCTATCCGCCCGGTCTCGAGTTGATCGCGGCCTTCTTGGCCTGCGTGCGAATCGGCGTCATCCCTGTTCCGGTCTATCCACCGACTCCGATGAACTTCGAGTCGGGTCTCGCGAAGCTCACGTACATCGCAAGGGACTGCGAGGCGAAGGCGGCTCTCACGACGCGGGGCTTCTTCAGTTCCTACCATTTATTGCTCGCCAGGCGGCGGATCTCGGCCCTCTGGACGACCTCTCCGGCGCTTCCCAGTCTCGACTGGATCACAACCGATGACGCGAGGGGCGTCGCCTCCGAGGGCTTCGGTAACGATCCGGGTGAGATCCTGTTCTTGCAGTACACGTCCGGATCGACCAGCGATCCGAAGGGCGTCGTCGTCAGTCATGCCAACGTGATTCACAACTGCGGCAGCACGATCGACCACGCGATCGTCGGAGTCTCGTGGCTTCCGCAGTACCACGACATGGGGTTGATCGGGTATTACCTGTTCCCCATCATCGTAGGTGGCACGACGTATGGGTTTTCGCCCCTGGATTTCCTGAAACGTCCCGCCCTCTGGATTCAAACGCTCAGCCGCCTGCGAGCCACGTACACGTCCGCGCCCAACTTCGGTTACGAGTATTGCCTGCGGGAGGACAAGCTCCCGGACTCGGACCTTGCGGACGTGGACCTCAGTTCGGTGCGCGTGATGATGAACGCGTCCGAGCCCGTTCGCGCCGACACGTTTTCCGGGTTCTTCGATCGGTTCGCGCCGCGAGGTCTGCGTCCTCAAGCGCACGTGGTCGCCTACGGGCTCGCGGAGAACACGCTGGCCGTTTCGCACCACGGCAAGCACATCCTCACGGTGAACAAGAAACTGCTTCAGCAACGCAAGCTGCACATCGAGAACAATGCTCCGCGAAACAACAACCAGATGCGGATCGTCAGTTGCGGGCGGCCGCTTCAGGGAATCGTGGTCCGGATCGTCGATCCGGAGTCCCGGGCCGCGCTGGGCGACGATCGGATTGGGGAGATCTGGCTCGCCGGAGCGAGCCGGTGCCAAGGTTACTGGAGGCGCCCCGAGTTGAGCCGGCAGGTGTTCGGCGGAGTCCTCGCGAGCGATCCCGACGACACCCGGGTCTACCTCCGCACGGGCGATCTCGGGTTCCGCCACGAGGGCGAGCTCTACGTCTGCGGGAGGATCAAGGACCTCATCATCATTCGAGGCGTGAACTACTACCCGCAAGACATCGAGACGATCGTCGAGGCGTCGTCTCACAAGATCCGGACGGGTTGCGTCGTGGCGTTCGACGCGGGCGAGGACGGCGAATCCCTCGTCGTGCTCGCGGAAGTGAAACGCGCGAAGGACCTGCCCAATCCCGTGGAGATCGCCCGCGCGATCCGGACGCAGTACTACGTCGAGCCCCACACCATCGCGTTCGTCCCCCACAAGGCGATTCCCAAGACGACCTCGGGGAAACTCTCGCGGAACCGCGCGCGGGAGCTCTGGTTGAATGGCGAACTCGAGATTATCGCTCGGTATGGCGGCGTGCGCGGGCATGAGGTGGCCTGCGATCCGTCGGGGCTGAAGGAGCGATTCCAATACATCGTCGAGCTGTACAACCTGACCGGCCGTGAGGAGTACACATTCGCCGAGATCGGCATCGATTCCCTGACGATGGTCGAGATCCTGGAGGACATCAAGACTCTGCTGGAAGAGCACGGCGCTGGAGAACTGGTCAACGAGGTCGACGTGCGTTTGCTCCAGCGGCTGACCATCGCCGAGTTCTTTTCGTTGGTCGACCAGTTCGAAAAGGCGAGCGACGAGCCGATTGCGGCCCTGCGTGTCGTACTGAGGCGGATCCAGTCGGAGCACGCGAGCTACGAAGAAGACTGCATGCGTTCGGACGCGGAGCTTCCGGTGATGAACCGCGTCGAACTTCAGGCTGCGGACGAGCCCGTCTCTCACGTGCTTGTGACCGGCGCGACCGGATTCTTCGGCCCCTTCCTGCTCAACAGTCTGCTACGGGAAACCTCCCACACCTTTCACGTCCTGACGCGCGCGACGGATCCGATCCACGGCATGGACAGGGTCAGGGCCTCACTACGTCGATCGCGGCTTTTGACCCCGGCTCTGGAGAATCTCCTCGAACAGCGCGTTCGGATCGTTTGCGGGGATCTGGCGCGGCACAATCTCGGCCTCAAGGCCGAGCAGTGGAAGCACCTGTCCGCGCAGATCCAGGCCGTGTGCCACAACGCCGCCGCGGTGAACTACGTGCTCGGCTACGACGCCTTGAGACCCCACAACGTGGACGGTACGAGGGAGCTCCTTCGGTTCGCCGCCACCGGCTGCTTGAAGGAGTTCCACCTCGTTTCGAGCACGTTCATCTTCGGCTGGACGGTGAAGGACGTGCTCTTCGAGCACGACAACAACCCCGAGATGGCCAACCTCGATTTCGGTTACGCCCAGAGCAAGTGGGTGGCGGAGCAACTGGTCTTTGCGGCCAAAAAGCAGGGGCTCAAGATCCGCGTCTACCGCCCTTCGCTCATCTCCGCATCGACCGGCGCCGTCGGGAGCCGCGACGACATCTTCGTACGCATGCTCGCGTTCATCCTCAAGCACGGCATCGCGGTTGACGCCCTGAACCAGATCAGCCTGCTTCCGGCGGACATCGTCGCCGACAACATCGTGGCCCTCTTCAAGCAGACCAACGCCGAACCCACGACGTTCCACGTCACGGTCGACGATTACTACAACATGGTCGATGTCGCGGAGATTCTGAGCCGCGACTACGGATACACGTTCACGTACCTCGCCATCCCCGAATTCGTCGCCGAGATGAATCGACGGAGCACCAAGGACGACCCGATCTATCCGCTGCTCGATTTCTTCAGCCGGTCCCATCCGAAGCTCACCGCCATGCAGCACAAGCGGTACGACAACCGCGACTATCGAGCGGCGAGGAGCCGCGCAACCTCGGCGCGGCCGGATCCGCCGCTGACGGAGACGCTGGCGCATCTGATGAAATTCATGCTGCGCGAAGGGATCATTCCGCCGAGGGGGGCACGCGTCCCGGCGGACGACGGTTCGGAGATCCTGGAGCGGTCGCCGTCGTGCGCACCCTCGGCCTGATCCTCCTCGTCGGCCTTCTGGTGGCGGCCGAGGCGCGCGCCGCCATCGGGCGCGACGGCGTATCGCGTTTACGCGGCGAGGAACCCGGCGTAAAACCCGGCGTAGACGCCGATCAACAACGCGAAGTACGCCGCCGGACCGCGCCATCCGTAGGCGGGGTCGGTCCCTGGCTTGGGCGCGTAGGGCCGCAGGACGAAGGCGTAAACGATGGCGGCCAGTGCCGCGCCGCCCAAGCCGTCGAGAACGAAGTGCTGCTTGACGGTGCAGATCGACGCCCCGATCAACGCCACGCCGACGAAGGCCGCCGCGCCGTAGGCCCGCCGCGCCTTCCAGGCGGAAAGCGCAGCTAGGCCTGCTATCGAGAGGTGGAGCGAGGGGAAGAGGTTGACCGGCGGGTCGAGGCGGTAGAGCAGTGCCACCGCCCACGGGGAAAGGCACGTGACGTCGAGCGCGGCCCGGTCCGCCCGGAGAGCGAGCGACGTCACGGGAAACGCGACGAAGACGATCAACGACGCCGCGATCGCGAGCCCATACGCGAGGAGGGTGCGCCGGAACAAGCGTGGGCAGCGCACCACGAACAGGGGGAGGAGCGAGGCGGGAAAAACCCAGAGGTAAACCCACACCGAAGCCGCGATGAACGGGATGCGACGGTCGAGAGCCGTTCCGAGGTCGCGGGCCTTCGCCGGGTCGACGGAAAGGCCCACCCCGAAGTAGCCGGCGATGAAAAACGCCACGACGCCGACCACCAGGAGGGCCCGTGGGACGACGCGATCCGTCAGAACGGCAGTTCGTCCCAAAGCAATTCGCGATTGCTGATCTTCGCCCAGTTCCACACGACCGGCGCCTTCATGATCTTGTTCTTGCCGTTGCTCGTGATCGTTTTTTCGTAGTTCACGAAGTCCATCAGGAGGCTGCGCCCGTACAAGGTGCGGTACATCACGATGTCGGCGGTCTCGCGTCTCAGGGCATTACCGACCGTGAGCACCCACGACCACTTCCCCTCGATCCGATCGGCGGTGCACTCGCCCAACTTCAGTTCGAACGTCACCGGGTTTCCGGCCAGGTAGTAGATCGATTTACCGTCCCAGTCCGACTCGAACGCCTCGGGGCTTGCCAGGCTTTGGTACTTCACTTTGACCTGGGGCACGCCGTTTTTCGTGCGGACCCACAGAGCGAAGTGCATGTCGCGATTGACGTACATCCACGTGCCGTCGAACGAACCGGCTAGGGTCGGCTCGTCCTTCAGGATCATCAGCCGGTCGGAGCCCACCCCCGGAAGGTCGGTTTTGACCTCGCCGGCGTGAGCCGCGAGCGTGATCGCAAAGCCGGCGAGAACCGCCGCGAGAATGCGAAGTGGGCGCATCGGTTGAATCCTCCCAAGAGCCTCGGAACTATACCGTGGCGGGGCGGCGCAGGCCATGCCGAAGCGCGCGCGCCGCGGGCTTGTCCAGGCGACCAGACGCCAGGGCGAGCTCGATCAGTCGCAGCGACAGCGCGCGGTGCGCCTCGGCCGCGGCCGGGTCGTCTTTGGCGAGCGCGCGCAGCTGCGCCACGAGCGTCGCTCCGTCGTTTCGCGCCACCGGGCCGGTCAGGGCTCCGGCCAGGCCTGCGTCTCGCGCCTGCTTCAGGGCCCCCGAGGCTAAAGAGATGAGCGCGCGAAGCGCCACGCCCGCGGGCACGCCACGGCGGACGAGGAGTGCTTGCCCCGCGGCGAGGAGCGCGACGAGGTCGTTCGACGCGAGCGAGGCGGCCGCGTGGTAAGCACGACGGCCCCGCGGCGATTGAAGGCCCGAACCCCGCAGTGGGATGAGGCCGACGAGACCGCAAAGCCGGCGCGCCGCCGCTCGCGCTTCCGCCTGACCTTCGATGCGCGCGTAAGCGCCGGACAGCGCGGCGCTGCTTTTCGCCCCGAGCACGGCGAGCGGGTGCAAGACGCCGGTCGAAGCCGCGCGGCTGCTCAGCGGAGCGAGCAGTTCCGGCCCGTAGGCCCCGGCCGCATGGAGCACGACGATCCCGCGCCACGACGGCCGCATGGGAACGAGAAGCCGGGCAAGGGGTGAGATGGAGCGGTCGGGGACCGCGAGGACGACGATCGATGCGCCGGCCACGGCGTCTTCGATCCGTCCTACGGCGCGGACGCCCCGCGTACCGCGGGCCACGCCTGCGGCGGCTGCGGGGCGACGGGATGCGATCGTGACGCGGACTCCGCCGGATCGTGCGAGAGCACGCGAAAGCGCGCGAGCGAGTCCGCCGGCGCCGACGATGGCGACCTCGGTCCGGGCGGCGCTCATGCGTGGCTCCTCAGCGCATCGACGAGCGCCACGACGTCGTCGGGAAGCGGAGCCGAAAACGACATCGGTTCGCCGGTGACGGGATGGGTGAAGGCCAGCCTCGTCGCGTGGAGGGCAAGCCGGGGGAAAGACGCGTAGGCCTCGCGGCGGTCCGGATCGCGCAGGAGTTTCCAGGGCGCTCCGCCGTAGCGGGTGTCGCCGATCACCGGGTGCCGCCGGGCCGCGAAGTGCACGCGGATCTGGTGGGTGCGCCCGGTGACGAGGTCGATCTCGAGCAGCGTCGCGCCCGGGAGCGTTTCGGCCGTGCGGTAGATGGTCGTGGCTTCGCGGGAGCGGGGAGCGCGCACCATCATCTTGGTCGGATCGCGGCGGCTGCGTCCGATCGCGTCGTCGATCCGCCCGGCCGGAGGCTTCGGGCGTCCCCAGACGAGGGCGAGGTAGGTCTTTTGGATCTCGCGCCGCGCGAACATCGCCGCGAGCCCACGGTGGGCCGCGTCGGTTTTGGCGATGAGGAGCAAGCCCGAAGTGTCCTTGTCCAAACGGTGCACGATCCCCGGGCGCTCGGCGCCTCCCGCAGGGGCAAGCGCCAGGTGCTGTCCCAGGAGGGCGTGCACGAGCGTGCCTTGGCGCGCGCCGTGTCCCGGGTGAACCACGATGCCCGCCGGTTTCATGACGACGGCGAGGTGCGGGTCCTCGAAGAGGATCGCAATCGGAATGTCCTCCCCGACGAGGTGAGACGGCGCCGCTTCGGGGATCGTGGCCGTGATCGCCATCCCGGATTTGAGGACCAGGCCGGGTTTTTCCGCCGCGTGTCCGTCGACGTCGACGCGCCCGTCCTCGATGAAGCGCTTCCACACGGAGCGCGACTGACCAGGATGTCGAGCCGCGAGGAAGGTGTCGAGCCTCACGCCCGCGGCGTCGTCGGGGACGTCGAGGCGGATGCTCCGGGGGCTCATGCGGTGCGCGCGAGGCGGACCCGGTTGCGGATGAGGAAAAACGCACCGATCGCAACCGCGGCGAGGCTGAACAACTGCGAGGTGGATACCGCCCCGCCAAGCCAGAGGCCCCGGACGGAATCGCCGCGCCAGAGTTCGATCGTCGCGCGTCCGGCGCCATAGAGCACGAAGTAGATCCAGAGCACCGTTCCCGCGGGGCGAGGCTTGCGCCGCCATGCGAACGTCAGGACGAGCGCCAGCATGAGGTCGAATGCGAACTCGATCAACTGCACGGGAAGGAGAGGTGCCCCCAACGGAACGCCGGTCTGGTCGTGCGCCGCAACGCTCGTGAAACGGATCGCGCACCACGAGTCACTGGCCACCCCGTAGCAGCACCCGGCGGCGAAGCACCCCAGCCGTCCGATCCCCTGGGCCAAGACCAGAGGCGCCGCGATCGCGTCGGCCAGTTCGCCAAGCGGCAACTCGTGCTTCCGCGCGTAGAAAACGAAGGCGACGGCGCCGGCGAAGACCCCTCCCATGAGCACGCCCGCGCTTCGAATCGTCCCCAAGATGTCCGCGGGGTTTGCAAGGTAGTAGGGGAGATCGACGGCGATCAGCGTCAGCTTGGCGCCCAAGAGCCCCGCGAGCAGCGTGTAGAACGCGAGGTTGAAGACGGGCTCTTGCGGGAGCTTGAGGCGACGCGCGCGCGCGACGAACCACGCCCAGGCGGCGAGCGTGCCCAAGGCGAAGATCAGGCCGTAAGTCGGAAGGGTCAGATGCGTCGTTCCGAGCAGCGGGAGGTCGAAGGTCCCGAAATCGATCAGGATCGGGTGCATCAGCGCGGGCTCTCCGCGAGGATCAGGCGGACCGCTTGAGCGCACCGCCCGCACGCCCCGGGCCACTCGGAATCGGCGCCCACGTCGTTCGTGTAGTTCCAGCAGCGCTGGCACTTGGTGCCTTCGGCCGGAAGCACCGCGACGGCGACGGCATCCGCCGTGGCCCCGAAGGTGACGCCGCTCGTGAGGAAGAGGAAGCGGAGGCCCTCGCCGAACGTGCGGAGGAACGCCAACGTCTCCGCGGGCCCCGAGATCCCGACCTGGGCCTCGAG
>Ga0315283_10002765_pt1 | contig 14801 bp, 24 predicted proteins | sample YL17G09_0_MG_FD_204541 | JGI IMG/M metagenome (GOLD analysis project Ga0315283, IMG submission 204541) | Sediment microbial communities from Yellowstone Lake, YNP, Wyoming, USA - YL17G09_0 | ecosystem: Environmental > Aquatic > Freshwater > Lake > Sediment | place: USA: Wyoming | collected... | reverse complement strand
TATCTAAAATGTTATTCAGATTTGAACCTTCAGACATTTCTTTCAAGAAAGTAAAGATTAGTAATCTTTCATACTCATTTGGGGGAACATTAACCATATTAGATGAAGACAGATCAACACCGAGGTACGATGTATATAAGCGATATTCAATTCCATTAGCACTTGTGCGGGTATTCAAAGACACATATAAGATCAATAAATTTCTCATCCCAGTTGAGGGATGTATTATGTTATATCGTGGAAATGTAATTGCCATTGAAAAGAACAGACTTAATGAACGGTTTTATCTTGATCATAATAATGAATTAAGAGAATGGCAACCAACGATGGAAGCTACATATAAGAAAATCAAGATGATGACATATGTAGGTAGTTGGTATTTTGATGGTAGTTATGTATACACATTTGGTAAAGATCATATAACAGCAATTAACGAAGGTGAATTGTTATCTGTAGATGGATGTTTCAGGTCTGTTTTAGTTAATGCAATTCGTATAACATATGTTGGATACAACGAAGATGTATACAGTGAATCCAGGCAATGTTTAGCATATGTTGCTAAAAATGGATTATGTTCAATATCACCACCTATATGGAAAAACATGGGTGGGGTAGGTGGAACAAAGATGAAAAAGAAATTAGCACAAAGTGAATTAACAGGATTAATAACCCAATTTGACAAAGTTGATGCAATAATGGCAGTTAATCTTAATTTTGCATTGCAAGCTGGTAATGTATTAACAAAACAATTTGGATACAAATCAATTGAACCATTGCAATTACCTAAATTAATGATTCAATTAAAGACAGTTAATTTACCAAGAATATCACAAGAGATCAAACAAACATTTGATATTGGATTAACATTTACACAAGCGATGTCGTGGTTATTAGGAATGCAGATGCAAATAACCGAATATGACCAAATGATTGCAATTCGGAAACTATTCAAGTATTTGTCAGTTACTGGAATATATGCAAGAAAAAGTATATCCGATATTCGTATTGATAATACAGTTAGTGTTCCATTATTAACAAGAGCGCAAGCTGAAGCAAATGCAATAACTTATTTAACACCCCAAGAACGGTTAACTAATATATTAACTGTTATTTCAACAAATCAATTAGCAGCATAAGTTGCATTATAACCAAAAATGTAGTACAATATGTTTTTGAATTAGTTAGTTTATATGATTGGAGATAAAAATGATAACATGTGATATTATTACTAACAATAATAACAGAACCACATTAACAATGAACGCAACGAAAGCTGAGATTAATTTGCAAGCAGGTCATAATAGTGAACATACTTCTCGAATAATTGCGTTTCTTAAATGGGTCGTAAATAGAGACGAACCAAAACAGTATAAGACTACATTACGAGGGTGTGTAGAGTTTCACACAATAAAGGATAAGTTGCACATTCAGTTAATTAATCCAAATAACACATTAAAATTCTCATATCATGAATCAGAGATGAGTAATTGGAAGAACGACAACAACCAAACTATTGTTGTTGCATTAATACAATAATATTGTATGGTTATTAATGGGTCACCCTGATGTTTTTTGGGATACATACTTATGATTTTAAGGGAAGGGAGTATTTCTATTATTTAATATCTAGTTGGTATTTATATACACAATAATTAGTTAATAATGAGCGTAGCGAGTTATTAACTAATTATTCTTTTTTTCTGTACATCATTTTTCTCAATTTATTTTTAAAAATAAGTTGCTATAACTACAACAATACAATATAATATGTTTATGGTTTGCATCAAATCATAAACAAACACAAATAATTTAATAACTAAATAGGAATTAAAAATGAAACCACAAACATATAGTATGTTCCGTAATGCACCAGTAGTTGTATCTCCCGTAGTACAACTAAGTGGATCTGTATCTGCTCATATAGTCGTTGATGATCAATATGAGCACACATTTAAACCCAATTCACGTGTTTCTGAAAGTTTATCATTAGCCCGGTCTCCAAATGAAATGAATCTTGCAGTATCCCAATTACAAGACAGATTAACAGGTGGTCATTTCTTTTTTGTTAATGATACCTTAGTAGATCACAGAGATGGTCATTACGACGGATTTCAACATACTGACAAATCAATCGACAAATTAATGGAAGTCATAGGAATCGAAGAAAAGGTTTCTGGATTGCGTAGGTCAGGAATGAGGTTAAACACAACCAGTTCACCAATATCATTATCGACTAAATGGAGTATAGAAGGATTCCAAATTGATGGTTATTTACAAGGTGGTGCATTTAGTTCTGGAATCAACTTTGGTTGGTCCCCATTTATGAATTATGTTAAAGGCATATTTGAAATTACCAGATTAATTTGCACAAATGGAATGGTTGGAACATCTGATTTAATTAATTCTAAGATTCCATTATTAAATCGTTGGGAAGAACATTTGCAAATAGCTAACAAACAAATGCAAAACATGGTACAAAGTAAAGTATCAACAAGATTAGGTGAAATGGCTCATAACAGAGCTACGGTTAATGAATTGCAATTAGTAACCAAACATGTAAGAGAAAGATTAAATGAAACAACAGATGTTACAGAATCCCAACAATTATCCGGATTAGTTCGAGTTATTGATCCGGTTGTTCATTTAAGTCAATACTACCAACCAAGTGTTTTTGCAGATAGTAATGTTAGTGCAAGATTACCAGGTCATTTAAGCGAATTTGATTTATGGAATATCATTACTGAAATGTATACCCATACAACTCAATCAGATAATTCATCTGATGGAGGATTGCAAAGACTTGCTAACAAAATGTTATTTCCAAATCCTGATTTGAATAAAGGTCGCATTATTGACGTTGTTCCTATATCAAGTTCATTCTCAGATCCTGATAGAGCATTCTTTGGTATCTGTTAATATAATCTGTATATAGACTTTTAATTATCTATGGAGAGACGTTAATCTCCATAGATTTCCTTATATTATTTTAATGTGGTGTGATATGACAACAATATATGAAGAACATGGTTATAAAGACAAAGAAGACTACCTCAACTATTTAAGTGAGGAGTATAATATTGATTATGATATTGTTGATTGTATGTCAGATATACTAGGTCCAGATGAAGACTTTGATGGATTAGTGACATCGCTTGAAGATATGTAAATATAATAGTTGATTTATGTACAAGGATGTACTATAATATATACATCAATTAAGATAATCAACTGGAGCATAAAATGTCATTATACCAGCAATTAGTAGATAAAAACAAACATTACATTGATATAGCAAACTCAATATACAAATTATCATTACCATATCCAGTGGTAAAATGTGATATAACTGGAACAAATGGTGGATGGGCTAAATCAGGGCAATGGTGTGTAAATTACAATCCAACATTTTTAAAAAACCATACATCTCATTTTCTCATTAATACAGTTGGTCATGAAATCGCTCATTTAGTAGCCAGTAAAATAGGTGGACGTCGTCATGATAGTATTTGGAAATCAGTTATGCACAGATTTGGATTAGATTCAAGTCGCACTCATTCGTATGATGTTACAGTATTACCAAAGTATGTTAACTCAACATATACATATGCATGTCAGTGTAAAGAACACAAAGTTACATTAAGAATACACAAATCGATAGTATCTGGTAATTCTCGCAGATGTAATCGTTGTAAACAATATTTAATATTTGTATGAGCACCTGTTCGTATGGGAACTATAACAGCTACAATACCAACTAAACAAAGTATTGGTGTAATTCCAGTGATACAACCAATCCAATTAAATCAACAAGTTACACAAACAAAGCAACCAAAATCTCCATCTAATAAAAGTCGAGTTGCGAATATGATGTTATTGCCATCGGTTAAAGGTTGTACAGATGCAGAGATTATATCAAAAATCGCCAATATGTTAGGAGTAACCACCTCAAATGCTCGTACATATTTGTACAATTACAACAAAGGTTAACATAACAGTTGATTTATGTACAAGGATGTACTATAATATGTTTTTGAATTAGGAGATACTACAATGGCTAAGAAAGTAAAAGTACAACCGGTGTTAACTCGGGATGAACGAATAGCATTAGTACTTAGTAATAAAATAACAGATAATCCAGTTATAACAGGTACAAGTGTTATGTCAGAAGTACCCAAGCTTCGTTATTTAAAAGTAGGTGATGAAGTTGAGATTGGTAATTTATCTAATTGTGTTGTGTGTCATGTGACTGATGATCAAAAATTTGTTGTAGTTGATTATAGTTTTATTAACAACAATTGTGGTAACCCAATAACAACACCATCAATTGGATGTTGGGTTTGGTTTGAGGTATACAAAAAGTACAATATATTAAATACATCAATGACTGTTAAGAATGGAGTGCCACTACATCAATATAAAAATTCAACACTTGAATGTTTATTAACTAAGGTATTACATTGGGGTGTAGATGATTCACCAGAATATCAACGTGACTATGTTTGGACTGATCAAGATAAATTTAATTTAATTGACTCTATTTTTAACGGTCGTGATATTGGTAAGTTTGTATTTTTAAGTTATGATTATCCAAGAGACGAAGAAGTTCTTGATGGTAAGCAACGGTTAAATACATTAGTCCAATTTTACACCAGTAAGTTTAAATATAAAAATTTATATTATCATGAATTGTGTAGACGGGATCGTAATACATTTGAAGATTATATGGTTCAGTTTGCTGAGTTAGATGCACGAGAGTTTACAGAGGCAGATAAACTTAAGCTTTTTTTAAGTGTTAATGTTGCAGGTGTACCACAATCTGAAGAACACTTAACGAAAATCAAAGATAAGTTAACAAAACTCACAAAACAAAAAAAGTAGTTGCCATTGTAAACAAGGTATATTACAATTTATACACAGGATATAGTAACCCATGGATGGTTAATCAATTTTTTAATTAACTAAGGTATATATTATGACAACTACAACTAACAAGAACGTTAAGAACGCTACTAAGCCAGGTCTTGCTGTAGCTACCAGTGTTGCATTGCAAATTGCAGGTGCAAAACAAGCATCAGTAGAATCTACTAAGCCGGGTCTTGCTGCAGCCAATAATGCATTGCAAATTGCAGGTGCAAAACAAGCATCAGTAGAACCTACTGTAACTACAATTGTAGTAGAGGGGGTTGGTACAAAGAAGGAAAAGGCATGGGCAATCATCGAATCAATGACTGCATCTGATGCAAAAAGAAAAGACATAGTGACTCAATTAGTTGTTACATTAGGTGTTAATGTTAACAACGCCAGTGCGTATATGCAGAACTACCGTAAGGCACACGGTATGGTTACACCAAGAGCAGTTAAAACTGAAGAATAACACCTAATTACTTTTAAGTATAAATACTTTCTTTGTAAGTAGGTATTTTATGAAATCGTACAGTGATGAAATAGTAACAAAAGAACAAATCAAGCCAGACAGTATTATAAAAATTAGTTCAATCTTATCGTTGATTTGTATTGGAATATCAACTATAATACTAATTGTGCTTGTATATGGGATATATCATTATGATGTTATACACTTTATGGATAGTTTAAAAGTATTTTTAGAGTGCCCCAAGAAAGTAAGTTGAGGTAATAAATTGTGGGTTCGTTTTAATTAATAATTGGGAATTCGTCTGAGTTGGAGAGCAGAGACAGACTGTAAATCTGTTGCCTTATGGCTGAGTTGGTTCGAATCCAGCAATTCCCACCAAACAACGGCACTTGTATGTTAGCGTCTATATAAATGAACATACATAAATATTGCGGGATTGGTATATAGGTTGTGCCTTGGGTTTCCAACCCATTGAAGCGGGTTCAAATCCTGCATCCCGCTCCAAAATAAACTGCGAGTGTAACTCAATGGTAGAGTCTTCCTGTCCAGGGAAGAGATGTTGGTTCAAGTCCAACCATTTCGCTCCAAAAATTGTCCCTGTCGTCTAGTGGTTAGGATATTAGACTTTCAATCTAATAACTGGAGTTCAATTCTCCACAGGGACGCCAAATAATAGTTGACTATTTACTCAATTGGATATATAATATGTTATCGATAAGGATATTGATATAATACGGACGTTGAAATAAAATGGAATTATTACGTGATGCGTAATATTTTGTTACTTAACTGCTAATTAAATAAAACATAATATGATTTCTTCTCACGTTTCTATTTTAAATAAGAGAATTATATGCTAATAACACAAGTTAAACAAGATATCGACACTGCTCGAAAAGAACATAATGTATTTAATTTAGCGTTATTACAAACTGTATATTCTGATATTAATATGATTGGTAAGAACAGTTTACGTGAAACAACTGATCAAGAAGCATTATCAGTTATAAAGAAGTTTATTAAAGGCATTGATGATACGATCAGCCTATGTACTGAATCAGTTGAACATCAACTACTTAAAACTAAACTATTAAAAGAAAAAGAGTTGTTAATTGTGTATGTACCCAAACAATTAACTTCTGATGAATTGATTAATATAATCAAAACATTAATTGCTAATGGTGATAATACATTACCATTAATAATGAAAGCACTAAAAGAAAAATATGCTGGTAATTACGATGGTGCGTCAGCAAGTAAAATAACAAAGGAATTGTTAGAAAGATGAATATAACTAAAGATTTATTAGGTACGCCAAGGTTATTAGTTGTACGTGATGATGGTAGTGCATATAATAATTATATAGAGATCATTTTACTTGAAGTAACCCAAAGTGGTTCTCACATGAAATATAGACTGACTGCACCCCATTCTGAGGTACCTATATGGACATCAATCGATACATTTAAATTAATTGAAGTTTTAGAAAATAAGTAGTTGATATAAATAAAGAAGTAGATTATAATATTGTTATAGTTTATTGATATACATGATGCGTTAAATACAGATACTTCAACAATCCTGCATGTCGTGAGTTCGAGTCTCACTATCTCTAACGGGATATAGATCAGTGGTAGATCAGCTGGTCATAAAATTACTGTTTTTGCTTTTATCACATGTATATCAATAAGCTATATTACTAACATATTTGTTGCGCTATTTTCTGTTACTTAAAATTGAAATTAAAAACACAGATAATAATTATACTCAGTTATGTTAGTAATATAAATTATATAGAGAATTGGCTGAGTGGTTGATGGTGCTTCCCTGCTAAGGAAGATATCGAGTAATTGGTACATGGGTTCGAATCCCATATTCTCTGCCAATATATAATATTTTGAAGAATAGAGAGATGGCAATATCGTAAGATGTGTTCCTCCAAGTTAGGATTAAATATCTACTAGGTCTAGACTCCTAGGTTCTTCACCAGATATATAAAAATATGGAGAGCTGGTCGAGTGGTTTATGGCAGCGGCCTTGAAAGCCGTCGACCCGAAAGGGTCCCGGGGTTCGAATCCCTGGCTCTTCGCCAAGCTTTGGAGTGGTAGTTCAGTTGGTTAGAATACCGGCCTGTCAAGTCGGTGGTCACGGGTTCAAGCCCCGTTCACTCCGCCAAATTAGAACATGGTCTCATCCTAGGACCTGATGCTGGAAAGACTGGGAATACATAACCAGGTGTAAGCGAACCTGCATATAGGAAGAGGTGTGAAATTCCCTCACGTATTTTTAGTTTATGTGTGCATTTAACCTGTTTATATTAGATAAATTGGGGCATGCTTAACGAGTTAGATAAATATGATTTATCTTGGTGTATTGAGAGCTAGAGGTGATTTATCACTTGGCACGTACATCATCAGACACATAAACATTTTTTTGGGGCTTTAGCTCAATTGGTAGAGCGCAACACTTGCAATGTTGAGGTACGGGGATCGTAGCCCCGAAGCATTACGTGAGAAATCTGGGTAAAATAGTTTGTCCAGATTCCCACAATTTTATTCGATCATACAGTGTTGATAAAGAAATTTGAGATTGTTTTCTACCTGTGTTAACTCTCCAGGGAACAAGTTCAGCATTAGCTGGACCATAGAGCAGAAACAACATGATCAATTTTTAAAAAAATATAAATAGGCCTTTAGCATAATGGTAATGCAGCAAACTCATAATTTGTAAGATCTTGATTCGACTTCATGAGGGCCTACCAGAGTAAAGGCTACCAGGTTTTGGCCTGATCCTATCCGGGTACCCTTAAGTACACAGGCGACAAGGACGGATCGGTGCTGTGGTTCGAATCCCAGCTAGTCACCAAATAGAATGTGTAGTAGAAATAAGAATTCTAAGGAATTAATTTCTATAGTAAGATAACGCGGGTGTGATGGAATTGGTAGTCTTGACGGACTTAAAATCCGTTGCCTTCGGGCGTGGCGGTTCGACTCCGCCCACCCGCACCAAGTTATATTTTGAAATACCAGATAAAGTAGTTTATTCCCGTGTAGCACAGTGGTAGTGCAGCTGACTGTTAATCAGCGTGTCGGTGGTTCGAATCCATCCATGGGAGCCATAAAAAACCCCCAAATATTAATGTTTGGGGGTTTTATTGTGTAATATTACTAGTAATCTCGTTATACAATCAATTCCATTCTTGGATCAAATTTCACATTCTCCATATCACTATATCCTCTTGGATTACAAACAACTCTTGTGTCTCCAATCATGTAGTCTACATTAGAGTGCATATGTCCATGAATCCAATATTTTATTTTATTGTTTAATATAAAACTGCTTAAATCACTAGTAAACCCAGGGTTAATAGGGCTGTTGATATATTGAGATCCAACAGATGCATATGATGGAGCATGATGAGTGATAACTACGTTCTCTCGTGAGTTACTAGTAATTAGTTCCTCTGATATAAACTTAACTGACTCAATGAAGAAATCAACTGTCTCGTCAGGTGTCAATACTTTCCCATTATTGTGAATAAGTCTAAAATCATTCATGCCACGTTTACACGCATTCATAGCAAACCAATCTCTATTGTTCATATCAGTCCACATAGTTGAACCAATATATTTAACATCATCTATAATTATAGATTTATTATCGAGTACAACAAAATTATCAAATACAGTTTCATACTCATATAATCTTTTTTTAATCGTTGCAATATCACAAAGATAATATTCATGATTACCCGGTACAAAGATAACTTGCTTAACGTGAATACAAGCTGCTCTAATTGTTTCTTCAAATATAAAATGAGAGATTGGTGAAATGTCTCCTGGTATGATAACAATTGTATCTTTATCTTTTTCTGTAAACTTAAACCTCATTGGCCTTACATCAGCATGTAAATCACTTAACACCATTAACTTCATTATACCCCTCCTATTATAATGCTATTTATCTAAGCATGTAATAGATTTTTAATATAAGCTTAGATAAATAATATGTGTACTAACTACGACTTGTGTTTTTATAGAGAATACATACACAATTATCTAATAATTCATAAGAAAATGCAACTAAAAAAATAAATAAAAACAGTTGCACTTTGTGTGAAATAGCTATATAATCCTTTTTGTCGAAGAGGGGAAGATCAAGAGCACCTAGTCTAAACTATTGATATTATTGATACTATTATATAGATATCTACAAAGATGTACTCATTTTCCATAAAATCTCATTCCCCCAAACCCAATTAAAACAGTTGCACATACTACAAGAGTGTACTATAATATATTTTGTAGATTAACTCACATCAAAGGTAAAGATCATGTCAAAGAATCAATTATTCGAAGAGATTGCCAAAGAAGTATTTTTTATTGAGACACTTGAAGAACGACACCGTGACTGTCTTGATTTTCACGATATATCAGTAACGAGCATCAAAATTGCACTAGATGCTGCATTTGAAGCAGGTAAATTAGCAGCACGTGGTAACATATTATACAATGGTGTAGTATAATATATTTTAAAATCAAAACTGGGCTGTTAAACCAGTTTTGATTTATGATGAGTATGAATACTAAAATAGTAGTTGATTTAAGTTCTAAATTGTAGTATAATATGTTTTTAATTAGGAGAGTGATATGATGTATTTTACAAACGCTGAAAATGATATCCTTAACGATATATGTGCATCACAATTAGACATGTACAGATCAGATTTAGTTGATTCAGTGCATGATTCATTGGAGAGTAATGATTACCAATATGTACACGAAATGGCCCACCTTGTCTTTAAAATGACAAACATATATAATAACATTAAGGACGCAAATGAAAGTTTTACCCTTGATGATTATAACTTTTTAATTCCAATATTAGAATTTTATATTGAGATGTCAATGGGGAATTTATCTATTGAAGCTGGTGACTCATTAACATCAATGTACCTTGCAGCAGCTGTGCTCGCTAAAATCAAATTAACAATCGAATATAATTCTTAAATCAGTTGATTTAAGAACAAAACTGTAGTATAATAGATTTTTAACTTAACAATTTAGGTACATTAAACGAAAACATTGTAAAAATAACAGTAGATCTTTTTAATAAAATGTAGTATAATAGATTTTTAACTTAACCATAAAAGGTATATCAAATGAAAACTATCTCAGACAAAATTAAATCAATTTTAACTGCTGCAACTAAAACTTCTGATTTAAATGAAATCGCAGCTCAACTGAACGTTAAAGTTCAAGTGATTTCAGGAAGCCTTGCAACAATTAAAAAAGAAGAACTTGCAACATATGCCGATCATAAATTGGTTTTAACCAAAGCTGGCCTTGCTGCTATCAACGTCACAACCAAAAAAGTGAAAAATAAAGAAGTGGTTGCTACTATCTTTAATGCAAACCCTGGCATGGCTCATAAAGAGTTGGTTCAATTAATCGCAACCACTCTCAACAGAACGCTAATTGCATCAAGAGTTTACCTCCGCAACTTCGAATTGGACTCAGGCCTGAGAGTAGTTGGCTCAAAATAAAAATAAAATTAAGTTGATTATACTACAAGGATGTAGTATAATATGTTTTTAAATTAACAACCAGGAGTTAATATTATGCAATTCTCAACATCAAAGTTTCATTGGTCACCAGAATCTGGTTTATTCAGTCAAGAACTTTCTTCATTAGGAGTAAGTCCAAATCAAAATGTATTTCATCAATTATATAATGATGCTGATGATGAAGGTATCACACTCATTTCCACTCGAACTGGCAAAGAAGCAAATTATTTTGTTGATTTTGTTGATAAAGATCGTGAAGGAGAACTTTACGGTTGGAATTTGTTACCAACAAGTGAAACACTTCGCGAACAACCTCAGTTAAAGAACACTAAAGTTTTAATAATAAATGATTAATTAGTTGACTATACTACAAGGATGTAGTATAATATGTTTTTAAATTAACAACAAGGTGATTCAAATGAACAATCAATATTACACATACACACATGATGCTGATGAATTATCATATACTGGTATTCTTACAGTAGAAACAGAACATAATGCCACTATTTTAACTAAATACGGTGAGATGACATTTCCAAAAAATGATGGTGGTAGCTTTAATGAAGCAAGTCGTGATGAGTTTGAAAAATCAAAAGTAGTATTACCCGAACTTACTCCACTTATAAAAGTAACTGCTGTGGCTAAGTTAGGTACTAAAACAAATCAAGCAAGTGACATCATTAAACAAATGGGAGATGTTTGTAAATTAGATATCATCACTGCTTTGATGCATCAATTACAAATCACTAAAGGTAATGCAAACATCTATTATACAAAATTGAATAAATAGATATAACTAACAATTGCAAATATTAGAGTCTCCCATGAGTAAATCAATAATCACAATCAGAGCACTAATATACCTTGTGCTCATTGTCTCCATTAGCTATGGTATAGCATACACTATTGATTATATAGTTTCACCACCTAATCAACAAATAAATTACAAATAAGTTGCCTTTATTTAGAAATCATACTATAATATGATTTTCAAGTCATAAATAGGTGAATAACATGTCAGTATTTACAAAACCACTCCCAGTTTTTAAGAAATTCAATAAACCAGCTACCGAGTTTGCTATTTTAGTTGTAGACACTCAAGAAATTGCCGATGATATAGCTACTGCTTGTTTAATGTGGAACAACGGTAAGCGTAAGACTCTACAATTTATTGGTCGGTTAGATGATTATGGTACTGTTACCCAAAACAGACAGAGCAGATCGTTAAATTTACAAATTGGTGCTCCTTATCAACATCATCGTTATAAAGGCAACGATGTTTTTGATGTAACAACACAAACTGGTATTTACGATTATCGTTCATGCTGTTATGGTGTAAAGGTTGGTGATTATTATCCAAAACCTTATGTTGAGCCAGTTCCTGTAGCATCAGTACAAAATGAACTACCAACTGATGATGGTGATGAAAGTTATCCTGTTTGTGTTGCACTTACAAATGCATACACCCATCCATTAGTTACTTTCGTTATTAATCTAGTTTTAGATCATAGTGATGTTGTACTTGATGAAGCTCATTATATATTTAACGGAACTGGATCAACTGCTATATTAACAATCAATATTCAAGATAATTAATATTTATTTGGTAAAGCTACTTTGTCTGGTTAGAGTTAATGAGTTAATTCGAACAAAGTAGCTTAATCCTCCTCACACCATTTTTTAAGTAATAGGTACAGAAAATGTCAAAATCCGAAAAAACAATTATATTAATACTTATGATCTGCACTATTGTTTTAGCTCATTATACAGGGAATGATGTACTTAATTATAGATTGTAGTTGATTATATCTACAATACATTATATAATATGTTTTTAATTAGGAGATTGCTATGACCCCAACATCCTCCGAAAATATAATTCGTATTGACAATATGTTTGATAACACAGAATCACTTTTATGTAATTTATATGAAAGATGGCAAAGTGAAAAACAATATGAAGACATTAATGATTATCAACAAGTAATTGAAAAGAAAATTCCAAAGGTATATTATGAATCATCAACAAGTACAACAAATAAAAGAAGCATTAGAACAACTTGACCCATTTTCTTTCTTATTCTTTTGCCGTATTTGTTTTTGGTTTGTTTTTTCCTAACAATATCCCCCTTTATTTTTATTAAAATTGATGTATAATAATCAAATATTAAATAAGGAATTAAAAATGCCAAAACAAATTAATAATGATACAAAGTTATATTGTTATGCTCAATTTACAACAGGAGACGATGATTCTGCTTGTATTGATCGTTTTACTACCACATTAGGTAGAATGGAAGAAATTAACAAACATATTAACAATCCTAATAGTGACCAAACAGATATAGATATAATCAATGAATTGGCACAAAGTGATTCAGAAGAAGACTTTTTATATGCTTTTTGTGATGAAACACAAGGAATTGTATTTGAAGATGTTAAAAAACATTTATTAGAACAAGGATATACTGGATTTGAAACAGATGAATTTTCTGTTTGTATTGCTCCAGGGAAAAAATTATCTAAAGATGGTTTTGAAACATTATATGATTACAAATAGAGAGATTAATAATGGCAACAATAGATGGCAAACCAACCAATCGTAGATGAGATTAATGATAAGTTGAGGTATTATAAACCATCCAGTACATCATCATTTCAGTTATTACCATCTTTTGGTTTAACTATATTACAACTAACAGACGAAGATAGAGAACCAGTAAATATATCGGATCGAATGTCCGTAAAGGAAATGAAAACAATATTAATAGGGATAAAAATGGGAATTGAGGTAATGATATGAGAGCACAAATTGAACAACAACTTGTTCATTTATCAGCAGCACAAAATTGTTTACAAAATATAGTATGTGATTTAACAGATAATGCGGAATGGAGTAATGCTATGGATGGGATTGATAAGGTATACATTTTAGTAGAACAAACAAAAAGAAAATTACAAAACATTCTTAACAATATCAATGATTAAAAAACAAGATATATAAGGTATTTTACAATTACTAAAATGATGAAAAGACCGTTTGGTTTTCAATTCACTATTGGGACAGGCACAGTATATCAAATGATTTGTACAGCTAAATCTATTAATTGGACAAGAGTTACTTTATAATGGAACTTTATAAAACAGAACAAGATTTGTATGAATATTTTAGAAATATTCTTACATATGATAATCGTACAAAAGCTGATATAACTAAATTTCAACAAGGTGTGTTTGTTACATCCAGATTAAGGAAAGCTATATTAACTGGTCCTCATCAAGGAACAACAACCTTACTTAGTCAACATTGTACATATCAATTTATTAATCGTGGTGATGGGATTTATCAAGTATCACCTAACTATGATTTTGATAGATAATAATAGTTGATTTATATACAAAAGTGTTGTATAATATGTTTTTAATTAGGAACATAACGTGGATATAATTGCTGAGTTAAAAGTTGCTAGTGTAGAAGTTGCAAGGTTGCGAACTTTAATTGAAGAAGAAATGGATGACAAAGCAAAACAATGTAAACTTTGGCAGAATGGTATGTGTGCTGCTTGGGGAGATTATGTGAAAGCTATTGAAGCTCAAAATAAAGTTCGTAATAAACACGGAGTATAAAATGCTTAAATTAAAACAAAATGATAATGTACCAAGTGACGATGTTGATGAATTCATTAATAATCTTGAATTTCTATCTAAAACTCAATTAATATCGTTGTTGACTAACATGCTTAAATTAAAACAAAATGATAATGTACCAAGTGACGATGTTGATGCATTAGTTTGTGATTGGATATTTTGGGATGAGGATTTAAAATTATAAGTCCATTAAGATAAAACAATAATGTA
>Ga0315283_10002764_pt1 | contig 14802 bp, 12 predicted proteins | sample YL17G09_0_MG_FD_204541 | JGI IMG/M metagenome (GOLD analysis project Ga0315283, IMG submission 204541) | Sediment microbial communities from Yellowstone Lake, YNP, Wyoming, USA - YL17G09_0 | ecosystem: Environmental > Aquatic > Freshwater > Lake > Sediment | place: USA: Wyoming | collected... | reverse complement strand
CTATCCCATCCGTCGCGGCGAGACATTGAGCTCCGTGCTCAAGCGCGCCGGCGGACTCAACGACTACGCATTCCCGGAGGGCGCGATCTTCACGCGCAAGTCGCTGCGCGAGCGCGAGGCGGCGCAGATGGCTGTCCTTGCCGACCGGCTGCAGAGTGACCTTGCATCGCTGGCGCTGCAGGCGACGCAGAACGTCATGCCCGGATCAGCCCAGCAGCCGGCCACGCAGGCGCTGATGGTCGGACAATCCCTGCTCGACAATCTCCGCGAGCTCGAGCCGGTCGGCCGCCTCGTGATCGACCTGGACAGGGTCATCGCGGCGGCGCCTGGTTCGCACGACGACGTCGTCGTGAAGGGCGGTGACCGCTTGCTCGTCCCTGGCCAGATGCAGGAAGTGACGGTGCTCGGCGAAGTGCAGAGCTCGACCTCGCACCTCTGGGATCCCGGGCTCACGAGGGCCGACTATGTCCGCATGAGCGGCGGCACCACGCAGAACGCGGACAGGGGACGGATCTACGTCGTGCGCGCCAATGGCGGCGTGGTCAGCGGCTATTCGAGCGCCTGGTTCAAGGGCAAGGACGGCATGATCCGTCCGGGCGACACGGTCATCGTGCCGCTCGACGCGCGGCGGATGGCGCCGTTGCCGATGTGGACAGCCATCACGACGATCATCTACAACCTCGCGATCTCGGTCGCGGCGATCAACTCCTTCTGACGCAGCCCGCCAACTGATGCAGTCGGAAAACGCCACCGGCCAGATCACGCTCGACGCCGTATTCAGGGCGGCCTGGCGCATGCGCTGGCTCATGCTGGCCTGCGTGGTCGCCTGCACGGGGCTTGCAGCCGCGGCGGCCTGGATCATGACGCCAAAGTACCGCGTTGCCGCGGTCATGATCCCGGTCAAGGGCGACGACTCGCGCTCCGCGCTCTCGAGCGTCGTGGGGCAGTTGGGCGGGCTTGCCAGTCTCGCCGGCGCTGCGTTCTCGGGTGGCGGCAACAAGGACGAGTACCTCGAGTATTTCCGGTCGCACGAATTCACCGCGCGGTTCATCGAGGACGAGAAACTGCTGCCGGTGCTGTTCGCGAAAAAGTGGGATGCCGCGCACGGACGGTGGAACGTCGTTGACCCGGACGACGTGCCGACGCTGAACGACGGAGTAGAGTACTTCGACCGCGGCATCCGTTCGATACAGGAGGACCGCCGCAGCGGGCTCGTCACGCTGACGATCCTCTGGAAAGACCGCGAGCAGGCCGCTCAATGGGCCAACACGCTCGTCCAGCGCGTCAATCGCGACCTGAGGCAGCGCGCGATCGCCGAGGCCGACGCCAGCATCGCCTACCTGAACAGCGAGCTGGCCAAGACCAGTGTGGTCGAGCTACGTGAGTCGCTTTACCGTCTGCTCGAGAACCAGACCAAGACGATCATGTTCGCGAGGGGCCGGCCGCAATATGCGTTCAAGGTGATCGACCCGGCTTACGTGCCTGATGCGGACAAGATCGTGCGGCCCAAGCGGCTCGCGATGGTGCTGCTGGGCGCGCTCGCCGGGGTCGTCGGCGGGCTGGTGCTCGTCGCGTTCCTGATGCGCTGGAAGCAGTTGCGGCAGTGACGGTGAGCGGTTCCGCGGCCGCGCCGGGACCGGGGCCCTCCCTGGCCCTGGCGGCGATGTACGCGCTCACCATCGTGGGCTTCCCGCTGGTCTCGACGGTCCCGGTCCTGTTCGGCTTTGATTCCCAGGCAGCCACGGTACCCTACCGCGCCGGGGTCGCGGCGCTGGTCCTCGGAATCGTCTTCGGCTGGTGGGTGCGCGGCGAACGCATCCTCTTCAGCTGGCCGGTGCGCCTCACGCTCGTCCTGTGGTTGCTGCTCGTCGCACGGATGTTCTACGACACGCTGGTCAATCCGCTGCCGGGGGATTTCGGCATGCCGGTCGAGCAGATCCTGCTGCTCAGCCTTGGCGCGAGCTTGCTGCCCGCGCTGGTGTTCCTGGAGACACCGTCGGCGGCCACGCTCGACCTGGCCCGCCGCGCCATCGAGGTCCTTGGAGTGGTAACGCTGCTGCTGATCCTGTACCTCGGCCTGCGAGGCGTGTTCGACGGCAGGGTCCTGCGGCGTCTCGCCACCGCGGTGCTGAACCCGATCTCCGTGGGCCACCTCGGCGTGTCCGTATTCATCGTCGCGCTCTGCGGGCCGGCAGGGTCCAAGTTCCTGGCGAAGGTGTTCCGCTGGTTGCTCATCCTCACCAGCGTGGTCGTCATCGTCGCGTCGGCGTCGCGCGGCCCGATCCTCGCGGCGCTGATGGTCGCGGTCGTCTACTCGTTCGTCCGGCGCAGGAGACGAAGCCTCGCGCTCAGCGTGCTGCTGTTCCGCCTCGCACTGCTGGCTGCCGTCATCGCTGCGGTCGTGCTGGCCATCAACTACCTCGAGGAGGAGGGCTACATCAGCCTGATTGAGCGGTTCTCCGAGACGCTCGAGGACGTCGCGGCACAGGAACGCATCGCCATGGCGACCGGCGCGTGGACGCAGTTCACCGAGCACCCGCTGTTCGGCAGCGCCTTCGTCGAGCTGCGCTATTACACCTACCCCCACAACATCGTCCTCGAATCGCTGATGGCGACCGGCGTAGTCGGCGGGGGGCTGCTCCTCGCTAACCTCGCTGCCACGATCCTCGCGTCCATCCGCCTCATCTCGGCGTCGCCGTCGGTCGCGTGGATCGGCTTCATCTTCCTGCAATACGTCGTCAACGGCATGGTCTCAGGCTCGCTGTACCTCGATGGCGCGTTCTGGGCCTACGGGTTCGGCGCCCTGGTCGTGGCGCGCTCGCTCGAGCCCGCAGCTGCATGACCGTGCGCCTTCGCCTGCCCGCCGGGGTCTTTGCACGACAGGTCGCGATGCTCACGACCGGCACCGCGGTCGGGCAGCTGATCGTTGTCGCGGTGATGCCGTTCCTGACGCGGCTCTATTCGCCCTCGGACCTGGGCACGTTCGGCCTCTTCTCGAGCTTCCTCGGCGTCGCGGGCGTGGCCACGTGCCTGCGTCTCGAGTGGGGCGTGGCCTCCGCGCGCGCGCCGGACGAGGCGGCAGGCTTGCTGGCGCTCTGCCTCGTCGTGTGTCCGGTCGCGAGCCTGGTGCTCGCAGCCGCCCTCGCGGCGCTCATCGGTGGGAACGTGGTGTCATTCGGCCTGTTGCCGCTGTGGACGGTGCCGCTCGCGTTGCTGGCGCTGGTCGCGACCGGGACGTTCAGCGCGCTGCGCTACTGGCACATCGGCCGTCGCGGCTTCCGTGACGTCAGCGGTGCCGCCGTCGTACAGGGCGTGGGGCGGGCGGGTGCATCGGTCGCGCTCGGCATCGCGGGTGCGGGTTGGCCCGGGTTGCTGCTGGGCGATCTCGCTGGACGGCTGCTCGGCATAGGTCGCCTGTTGCGGCGTGCGCTGCCCGCGTTGCGCGAGCAGTGGCAGGCGGGCGCTCGAGGGGCGCTGGGCGAACGATTGCGCTGCGCGTGGCGCTATCCGCTCGTGGTGCTGCCCTCGAGCCTGCTCGATGCCCTGGCAGCCTCGTTGCCGCTGCCCGTGATCGCGACGCTGTTCGGGACGTCGGCCGCGGGCCAGTTCGCGCTGGTATGGCGGGCAGCGTCCATCCCGGCGGCGCTGATCGGCGCGAGCGTGGCGGACGTCTTCCACGCGCACGCCGCGTCGGCCCGCGTGCAGGGAGGCCCAGCGGTGCGGCAGCTGCTGCTCAGGGCAGTGTCCCGGCTCGCGCTGCTCGCGACGGTGATCTACGTGCCGGTCTGCGTCGCGGCACCCTTCTTTTTCGAATGGATCTTCGGCAAGGAATGGCACGTGTCCGGCTGGCTGATGCTGCTGCTCCTGCCGATGTGGTGGACGTCGGCCATCGTGAGCCCGGTCAGCCGGCTGCTCGTCGTCATGGATCGTCCCGCCTGGAAATTCGCGTTCGACGCGGCGTTCCTCGTGGGTCCGGTCGTCGCGATGTTCGCGCTCCGGGAGCGGGGACTGAACGTGGCCGTGTTCGCTTATGGGCTTGCGGCGTCGCTCGCGTACATTCTCTATGCCGCGCTGTTGTTCGCGGCGAGTGCGAGCGATGACCTCGCGCAACGGAAGATCGGGTAGCAGGACGGTCCGGCAATGTGCGGAATACTTGGAATCCTGTCGCAGCAGCCGCTGCCGCTGAGCGGGCGCGACCTGCAGCTCGCGGTCCACGAGCTCCGGCATCGCGGGCCCGATGACGAGGGCTACCTGCTCTTCGAGCCGCGGGAGGGGCGGGTGCTGGCGCTCGGGGGGCCGGACACGATCGCCGAGGTCGCGCTCCCTCCGGTTTCCGCCGCTGACCCCTCGAAGTTCGCCTGCGCCTTCGGTCACCGGCGCCTCTCGATCATCGACCTGAGCTCGGCCGGGCACCAGCCGATGGTGACTGCGGACGGTCGCTACTCGGTCACCTACAACGGCGAAATCTACAACTACCTGGAGCTCCGGCGCGAGCTCGAAGCGCTGGGGTCCGCGTTCCACACGGCGAGCGACACCGAAGTCCTGCTCGAGGCCTACCGGCACTGGGGCACGGGCATGCTGCCGCGCCTCGTCGGCATGTTCGCCTTCGCGCTCCTCGACGTGCGCGAGCGGAAGGTCTTGCTCGCGCGCGATCACTTCGGCATCAAGCCCTTTTATCTTGCGCGCCGCCCGGGCGGGCTCGCGTTTGCATCGGAGATCAAGGCGCTGCTGCGCCTGCCGGGTGTCGGGCGTCGCGGCAATGCCGGGCGCGCCTACCAGTATCTCCGCTACGGCGAGCGCGACGCGGTGCCCCAGACGCTCTTCGACGGAATCGAGCGGCTGCCGGCGGCGCATTTCATGCAGGTCGACCTCACGACGATGCGCGTGGACGGCCCGACGCGATTCTGGGCAATCGACCTCGACGCGCGGACCGGCGTGACCTTTGCCGAGGCCACGGCCGAGGTGCGGCGACTGTTCGATGCGTCGGTTCGGCTGCATCTGCGAAGCGACGTACCGGTGGGCTCGTGCCTCTCGGGCGGGCTCGACTCGACAGCGATCGTGATGGAGGCCACGCGGGCGCTGGGCTCGCGCGGCCCGATGCACACGTTCTCGTTCATCGCCGACGACGTGGCGATCGCCGAGGAGCCGTATGTCGACCTCGTCACCGGGACGGTCGCGCACAAGGTTCGGCCGCGGGCCACCGACGTCGCGGACGACATCGACGCGTTGATGCGGGCCCAGGAACTGCCGTTCGAGAGCCTGAGCATTTACGCGCAGTTCCGCGTCTTCCGCCTCGCGCACGAGGCCGGCATCAAGGTGATGCTGGACGGGCAGGGCGCCGACGAGATCTTCGGCGGCTACTACACGTTCGTCGGGGCCCGCATCACGGGCCTCCTTGCGAGCCTGCGCCTTGCCGCGGCGTGGCGCATGATCGGCAGCACGCCCGCGAACGTCCGCGTCTTCCGCGCGCGCATGCTCGGCACCGCGGCCGGCCGGTTGCTGCCGCGATCGCTGCAGGGCGTGGTGGCGAGCGGCTTCGGCGAGCCGGAATTTCCATCTTGGCTGCACGCGGATTGGTTCCGTGGGCGTGGGGTCAGGCCGCGACTGCGCGACCACGGACGCGGACGTGACGCGCTTCGGCAGGAACTCAAGCTCGCCGTCGAACACCTCACGCTGCCCGCGCTCCTGCGCTACGAAGACGGCAACTCCATGCATTTCTCGATCGAGAGCCGCGTCCCGTACTGCACGCCGGATCTCGCCCAGTTCGCCCTGTCCCTGCCCGACGAGTACCTGATCGCCGATGACGGCGACACGAAGAGCGTGTTCCGCGCCGCCGTCGCGGATCTCGTGCCGGAGCCCATCCTGCGGCGGGAAAAGGTGGGCTTCGCGGTTCCCGAGCGCGCCTGGCTCCGCGGCCTCGGCGAGTGGATCTCGGGCGCGCCCTTTGCCGACCTGCCGTTCCTCGATCAGCAGGCCGTCAAGCGCGAGATCCATGCGGCTCTCGAATCGGACGGCCGCTGGCCGCCGCACGTCTGGCGGCTCGTCAACATGGCCTTCTGGTCACGGGCAATGTCGGTGGACTGGTTCTAAGCTCCTTTGGAACCCTTGCGGCGCGCTGTTACCATTCGCGCCTCGAATACGCTGGGCCCCCGCCCCGGGTTGCACGATGTTGAGATTTGCCCTGGTCGGCTGCGGCCGGATCGCCAGGCGGCACTCTGAACTCCTCGGACACCGCCAGATCGCCGGCGCGGAGCTGGCCGCGGTGTGCGACGTCGTGGAGGAGAAGGCTCGCCGAACGGCGGCCCCCTTCGGTGTTCCGCACTACACCGACATGCACGAGATGTGTCGCCGCGAGCGCGTCGACGTGCTCGTCGTGTTGAGCGAGAGCGGGCACCACGCCCGCGACGTCCTCGCGCTGGCCCCGTACCGCAAGCACATCGTGGTCGAGAAGCCGATGGCGCTCACGCTCGACGACGCGGACGCGATGATCCGCAGCTGCGACGCCCACGGAATCAAGCTCTTCGTCATCAAGCAGAACCGCTTCAACGTCCCGGTCGTGAAGCTGCGCGAAGCGCTCGAGGCCGGCCGCTTCGGCCGGCTCGTGCTCGGAACCGTGCGCGTGCGCTGGTGCCGGAAGCAGGACTACTACGACCAGGACGCGTGGCGTGGCACGTGGGCTCTCGACGGCGGCGTGCTCTCGAACCAGGCGAGCCATCACGTCGACCTGCTCGAGTGGATGATGGGAGCGGTGGAGAGCGTGTTTGCGAAAGCAACGACGGCGCTCGTCGACATCGAGGCCGAGGACACGGCGGTGGTGCTGCTCAAGTTCCGCAGTGGTGCCCTCGGCGTGATCGAGGCCACGACGGCAGCTCGACCCAGGGACCTCGAGGGCTCGATCTCGCTCCTCGGCGAGCAGGGCACTGTGGAGATCGGCGGCTTCGCCGTGAACGAGATGCGCATCTGGCAGTTCACGTCGGAGCTGCCCGGCGACGCGGACGTGCTGAAGAAGTTCTCCGTGAACCCGCCGAACGTCTACGGCTTCGGGCACCAGGCGTACTACGAGCACGTCGTGGCCTGCATCGTGAGCGACAGGCAGCACCTCGTGGACGGCCTCGAGGGCCGCAAGAGCCTCGAGCTCATCTCCGCGATCTACGAATCCATCGAGACGGGCCGCGAAGTGCCGCTGCGTTTCGCCCCGCGGCAGTGCCGGCTCGGACAGCCGGCGGCAAAGGGCGGCTCGTGACCCAGACGCCGCGCTTCAGCGACGCCTCGATCGTGGACGTCGAGTTCGGCGTCGACGTCCGCGTGGTGCGCCCGGTCAACCTGTACGGCTGCCGGATCGGCGATCGCAGCTTCGTGGGTCCGTTCGTCGAAATCCAGCGGGGCGCGGTCGTCGGCCGCGACTGCCGTATCCAGTCGCACAGCTTCCTCTGCGACCTCGTGACCATCGGCGACAACTGCTTCATCGGCCACGGCGTCATGTTCGTGAACGACACGTTTTCGGGCGGCAGCCCGGCGGGACGCGACCGCAGCAAGTGGGGCACGACGACCGTCGGCAACGACGTCTCGATCGGCTCGAACGCGACCATCCTGCCCGTGAAGATCGCGGACGGCGTCGTCGTCGGGGCGGGGGCTGTCGTCACGCGCGACCTGCCCGTGAAGGGCATCTACGCAGGGAACCCGGCACGTCTGCTGCGGGCCCTTTGAAAAAGGACCGACCTTGCGCATTCCATTCGTCGACCTGCACGCCCAGTACCTTGCCTGCCAGGACGAGTTCGACGCCGCGTTGCGCGAGGTCATCACGAAGACCGCGTTCATCGGCGGCGAGTACGTCCGTGCGTTCGAGCGCGAGTACGCGGCCGCCTGCGGTGTCAGGCACTGCATTTCCTGCGCGAACGGGACGGACGCGATCTACATCGTGCTCCGCATGCTCGGCGTCGGGCCCGGGCACGAGGTGATCACGACTGCCGCGAGCTGGATCTCGACATCGGAGACGATCTCGCAGGCTGGCGCGCGGCCGGTCTTCGTCGACGTGGACGAATACGGCAACGTCGACGTCGAGCAGGTTGCGGCCAGCGTGACACCGCAGACCCGCGCCATCATCCCGGTGCACCTCTACGGTCAGGCGGCCCAGGTTGAGGTGCTCGAAAAGCTCGCTGCGGCGCAGGGCCTGTACCTGATCGAGGACTGCGCCCAGGCGCACTTCGCCGAGCGCGTGGGCCGTCGGGTCGGCACCTTTGGCGCCGCTGGCACGTTCAGCTTCTACCCGGGCAAGAACCTCGGCGCATACGGTGACGCGGGCGCAATCATCACGAACGATGACGAGCTGGCGCGCCGCTGCCGCATGTACGCAAACCACGGCGCGCTCGTGAAGCACGAGCACGAGATGGAGGGTATCAACAGCCGGCTGGACGGGCTGCAGGCGAGCCTGCTCACGGCCAAGCTCCGGCACCTCGGCGCGTGGACCAGGGCCCGGCAGCAGGTCGCACTCTGGTACGACACGGCGCTGGCGTCTGTCGCCTGGGTGACTCGTCCGCGCGTCCGGCCGGGTTCGACGCACGTCTATCACCTCTACGTCGTCCAGGTGGACGAGCGCGACGCCCTCAGGGCGCACCTCGGGAGCCAGGGAATCGAGACGGGCGTCCATTACCCCGTGGCGCTGCCGCTCATGCCGGCGTACCGGTACCTGGGGATGACGGCGGCCGATATCCCCAACGCGGCGCGCAACCAGGATCGAATCCTGTCGCTGCCGATCTATCCGGAAATGACCGCAGAGATGGTCGAGTACGTCGTCGCCGCGATCCGCTCGTTCCGGGCCTGATGTCGGGAACCGAGGTGAGAGTCGTCGTCCTTTCGGAGACCTACGCGCCGGACATGGGTTACCTGACGACCATGTTGCCGAGGTACATGGCGCGGGAAGGTGCGGACGTGCACCTCGTGACGCTCGACCTGGCTGCCTACCATTACCTGCCGGACTTCCTGAAGACCTACGGCCAGTTCCAGCAGCGTCCGCCCGAGGTGGACGCCGTGCGCAAGTCCGACGGCTATGCCGTGCACGTCCTGAAACACCGTCGCGCCCTCGGGTTTCCGCGCCCGATCGGGTTGCACGGGAAACTGCGCGAGTTGCGTCCCGACGTCGTGTATTCGTCGGTGGCCATCGGCTGGTTGCCGCTGCTGGCGGCGATCAGCCGGCTGAAGCTCGGCTATCGGCTGTTCACCGGCAGCCACACCGCGGCGATCCTGTTCCCGCTGGCCCGGGTGCGCCGTCCGTTCCTCACGCTCGCAGGCCTGCGGTGCCTCGTGACGCGGTGGTTGCCGGGCCGGATCGTGAGCCTCGGCACCGAGCTGTGCTACGCGCCGACCTCCGACTGTGGCGAGATCGCCTGGCGTTTCTTCGGCGTGCAGCAGCACAAGGTGCGCATCGTTCACCTCGGCGTGGACACCGACGTGTTTCATCCGGTCGGGAACGCCGCGGACCGTGACGAGCGGGCCCGCCTGCGGGCGGAGCTCGGCTTCGCGCCGCAGGAGATCGTGTGCGTCTACTCCGGCAAGATGACCGAGGCGAAGAACGCGCTCATCATCGCCCAGGCGATCGAGCAGCTGCGCGCCCGAGGCCTGGGGTTTCGGGGCCTGTTCATCGGCGACGGCGCGCAGCGCGAGCGCATCGCACAGTGCCCGTCGAGCGTGCTCGTGGATTTCATGCCGTACAGGGAGCTCGGCCGCTACTACCGCGCGGCCGACATCGGCGTCTGGCCCACCATCGAGAGCACGTCGATGCTCGACGCGGCCGCGTGCGCGCTGCCGCTGGTCGTGGCCGACGTCATCTATCGTGACCACGTGGAGGGCAACGGGCGCGTCTACCGGACGAACGACCTGCCCGACATGGTGCGCGTGCTCGAGGAACTGGCGGATCCGGCGCTGCGGGCGCAGCTGGGGGTCGCCGGCGCCGCCAAGATGCTCGAGCATTTCAACTGGCGGAAGATTGCCGCCGGGCGCCTCGCGGACTTCACGCGGAGCGTGCAAGCAGGTGGCGCGCCATGAGCCGGCGCGTCGTGAACCTCGGCTGCGGGCCCAAGGCCTCGGCGCATCCCGACGTGCTCAACGTCGATTGGTCGGTCTACCTGCGGTTCCGCTCGAATCCGCTGCTGAGCTGGCTGCCGCCACTGCTGCTCCGCGGGGAACGCTTGCAGCGCTACCGGTCGCTGCCCCCGAACATCCTCGTGCACGACCTCACGCGCGGCATACCGCTGCCCGATGATTCGGCGGACGTCGTCTACCACTCGCACGCCCTCGAGCACATCGATCGCGATGGCGTGGCTGCATTCCAGGCCGAGGTGCGGCGCGTGCTGAAGCCGGGGGGCGTGCAACGCATCGTCGTTCCCGACCTCGAGATTCTCGCGCGTCGATACCTTGCGAGCCTCGAGGCGGCGCGTGCAGGGGGTGGTCAGGGGCGGGAGCACGACCAGAGCGTCTTCGAGTTGCTCGAGCAGAGCGTGCGTCGCGAGGCCGCCGCGGTCCGGTCTCTCGGCGGCTGGCGCCGGAAGCTCTACACGCGTGTCTTCGGCGATGCCAGGGCCCGTGGCGAAACGCACCAGTGGATGTACGATTCGGCGAACCTGGCGGCGCTGCTCCGCGCAAGCGGGTTTCGCGACGTGGAGGTCGTTTCGTACGATCGCAGCCGCATCCCGGGGTGGGAGGCATACGGCCTGGACGTCGACGTGTCCGGTGCCCAGTACAAGCCCGACTCGCTGTACGTGGAGGCAGCCAAGTGACGCGCATGCGCCACGCGCTCGGCCGTGTGCTGCAGTTGCTGCTGTCGGCCATGTACCTCGACCGCGGCTCGGTCGTGCTCGAGCGGTTCGGCACGCGGTACGGTGGCTGGCTGTGCGTCCCCCGTCTACTGGGCCCGGGCCGCGTGGCGCTCTGTGCCGGGGCAGGGGAGGACGTGTCCTTCGACGTGGCGCTCTGTGCGCGATTCGGCATGCGCGTCCTGTGCATCGATCCGACGCCGCGCGCGCTGGCCCATGTATCCGGGCTGCTGGATGCCGCGGCCGGCGGCCGGTCGTGCGCGATCGTCGGCGGGACCGGGCAGTACGACCTCGGTGGCTTCGATCCGGCTCGCTTCGAGATGATCGGCGCGGCGCTCTGGCGTGAAGACGGGTCACTGCGACTGTTCGCCCCGAAGAACCCGGCGCACGTGAGTCACTCCGCGCTCAATCTCCAGCACACGTCCGAATACATCGAGGTTCCCGCTCGGCGTGTGGCGACGGTGCTCGCGGAGCGAGGCGTCGCGGAGCTCGCGCTGCTCAAGCTCGACATCGAGGGGGCCGAGTATGCCGTCCTCGACGACCTGGTCTCGAGCGGCGTCCGCCCGGCCCAGGTGCTCATCGAGTTCGACGAGCTCCACAGCCCGTTTTCGCCGCTCGCGTTCGTCCGCATTGGCCAGCGCATCCGCGCGCTGCGCGCCGCGGCGTATTCGCTGGTCGCCACCGAGCGATCCAATTTCCTCTTCGTGCGCCGGTCGGCAATAGCGGGCCAGCCATGAAGATCCTGCTGGTCCACAATTTCTATCGGTCGGGCACGCCGGGCGGCGAGGACGCAGTTTTCCGGCAGGAGCGGGCGCTGCTCGACCGGGCCGGTGCCGAGGTCGTCACCTACGAGCGGTCGAACGACGAAGTCGACGAGAGTGACGTCACGCAGGTTGCAGTCACGGCGGCGCGCATGGCCTGGTCCCGGCCGGTGCACGCCGAGCTCGCGAGCCTCCTGCGCCGCGAGCGGCCGCACATCGCGCACTTCCACAATACGTTCCCGCTCATTTCAACGAGCGCGTTCGCGGCCTGCCGCGAGGCCGGCGTGCCGGTCGTCCAGACACTGCACAACTACCGCCTCGTGTGCAGTGCAGGCACGTTCTACCGGGACGGCCGAGTCTGCGAGATCTGCACGTCGCGTTCGCCCTGGGCCGCGGTCCGTCACCGTTGCTATCGGGACTCGATGCCGGGCTCGCTCGCCGTCGCCTGGATGCTCCACCGCAACTGGCGCAGCGGCGCGTTCACGAACCTCGTCGACCGCTACATCGCGCTGAGCCAGTTTGCCGCAACCCGTTTCGCCGCCGAGGGGCTGCCGCGCGAGCGCATCGTCATCAAGCCGAACTTCGTGGACTCGCCCGACCCGCCGAGCCCTGGTGGCGGCGGGTACGCGGTCTTCGCGGCGCGGCTCTCGGAGGAGAAGGGCGTCCGGACACTGCTGCAGGCGTGGCGCGCGCTGCGTGACGTCCCGCTGAAGATCGTCGGTGACGGGCCGATGATGGCGGAAATGCGCGCGATCGCCGCTGCGGAGAACCTGCCCGTGCAGTTCCTCGGCATGCGGCCGCGCTCCGAGGTGCTCGAGATCATCGGGCGCGCGGACCTGCAGGTGGTCTGCTCCGAGTGGTTCGAAGGCTTCCCGCTGGTGATCGTGGAAGCCTACGCGCGAGGCACCCCGGTGATTGCATCGCGCATCGGCAGCCTCGAGGAAATCGTCGAGGACGGCGAGACGGGATTCCACTTCCCGCCCGGGGACCAGGCCGCACTCGTGGACCGCGTGCGCCGGCTTTGGGACAGCCCCACGCTGCGCCAGCGACTGCGCGCCGGCGCGCGCGCCCGATTTGAGGCGAGCTACACGCCCGAAGCCAACCTGCAGTCGCTGCTCGCGGTCTACCGGCAACTGGTGCCTGATCTTGCGCTGGGCCTGCCGCCGCGACCGCGGGCTCGGGCCCCGCGGGCCGACCTGCCCAAGGTCCTTCTGCTGCACAACTTCTACCGCTCGGGTACGCCGGGCGGCGAGGACGTCGTCGTTCGCCAGGAGCGCGAGCTGCTCGAGGAAGCGGGCGTCCCGGTCGTGGCCTACACGAAAAGCAACGACGAAGTCGACGAGCGCGACCGCATGCAGGTGCTGCACACCGCCGCCAGCATGTCGTGGTCGCGAAGCACGTATGACGAGCTGACGCGGTTGCTGCGGCACCAGCGGCCCGATGTCGCGCACTTCCACAATACTTTCCCGCTCATCACGCCGAGCGCGTATGCGGCCTGCCGCGACGCAGGCGTGCCAGTGGTCCAGACCCTCCACAACTACCGACTCGTGTGCTGTGCGGCCACGTTCTTCCGCGACGGCAAGGTCTGCCAGCTGTGCACGGCCGGGAAGCCCTGGGCAGGTGTCCAGCACAAGTGCTATCGCGACTCGCGGGCCGGCTCGATGGCCGTCGCCTGGATGCTCCACCGCAACTGGGCGAACGGTACGTTCACCAACCTCGTGGACGTCTACGTGGCGCTGAGCTCGTTCGCGGCCGAACGGTTCGCCGCGGAGGGCATCCCGCGCGAGCGTATTCTCATCAAGCCCAATTTCGTCGACTCCGTCGGACCCCCGAGCGCCGGCGGCGGTGGCTACGTCGTGTTCGCCGCGCGCCTCTCCGAGGAGAAGGGGGTACGGACGCTGCTCCAGGCCTGGCGGCAGCTCCGCGACGTGCCGCTCAAGGTCGTGGGTGACGGCCCGCTGCACGCCCAGATGCGCGAGGAGGCCGAGCGCAACGGGCTCCCCGTCGAGTTCCTCGGGATGCGGCCGCGGAACGAAGTGCTGGACCTTATCGGCCGCGCGGACCTGCAGATCATCGCCTCCGAATGCTTCGAGGGCTTCCCGCTCGTACTCGTGGAGTCCTACGCGCGCGGCACGCCGGTGGTGGCCTCCCGGATCGGCGGGCTGGCCGAACTGGTCATCCCCGGGCAGACGGGCCAGCACTTCGAAGCGGCGAACCCCGACTCGCTGGCCGCCGAGGTCCGGCGCCTCTGGACGGATCCCCAGCAGCGAATCGTCCTGCGTGCAGGTGCGCGCCGGCGCTTCGAGACCGAGTACATGCCGCAGCGGAACCTCGAGCGCCTGCTCGACATCTACGCCTTCGCAAGGCGCGGCAAGTGAAGTTTTCAATCATCACGGCCGTCCGCAATTCCGCTGCGACCATAGGCGCCGCACTCGAGTCCGTCGAGCGCCAGACCTACCCGGACATCGAGCACATCGTCGTCGACGGGCTCTCGACCGATGGCACGATGGAAATCGTGCGCAAGCACTCGGCTCGCCTGGCGAAGGTCGTCTCGGAGCGCGACTCAGGGATCTACGACGCGTTCAACAAGGGACTGCGCCTCGCGACGGGCGAAGTCGTTGCGTTCCTGAATGCGGACGACGTGTACGCCGCGCCCGACGTGCTGCAGTCGGTGCACGATGTGTTCGAGCGCTCGCAGGCGAGCGCCGTCTTCGGCGACGTCGAATTCGTTCGTCCGGAGGATCCGGGGCGGGTCGTGCGGCATTATTCCTCGGAGCGCTTTTCGCCTGGCCGGCTGCGCTACGGCTGGATGCCGGCGCACCCTTCGCTGTTCATCAAGAGGCGGCTCATCGAGCAGTTCGGCGGTTTCGACGCCTCATACCGCATCGCGGGCGATTTCGAGCTGGTGGCGCGGCTCTTCGGTCGCGAGCGGATCGATTTCGAGTACCTGCCGCGCGTTTTCGTCACGATGCGCACCGGCGGGGCCAGCACCCGCGGCATCAGGAGCACGATGACGATCAACCGCGAGATCCTCCGCGCCTGCCGCCAGAACGGTATCGCCACCAACCGCGCGTTTCTCCTGATGCGCTTTCCGGCCAAGCTTTTGGAGTACCTGCGCCGGCCGGGGTAAGATTGCGCCCCTTATGACCAAGCGAGCACTGATCACCGGCATCACAGGGCAGGATGGCGCCTACCTCGCCGAGTTCCTGCTCGCAAAGGGCTACGAGGTGCAC
>Ga0315283_10002763_pt1 | contig 14804 bp, 24 predicted proteins | sample YL17G09_0_MG_FD_204541 | JGI IMG/M metagenome (GOLD analysis project Ga0315283, IMG submission 204541) | Sediment microbial communities from Yellowstone Lake, YNP, Wyoming, USA - YL17G09_0 | ecosystem: Environmental > Aquatic > Freshwater > Lake > Sediment | place: USA: Wyoming | collected... | reverse complement strand
TACAAGCGGAGCATCAATAGCTAAGGGTTCAGTAGTTTATATAACAGGTGCAACAGGTTCAGTTCCGAACATATCGAAGGCAAGGGCAAATTCATTAACTACATTACCTGCTTATGGAATAATGTATCAGACAACTGCTAACAACGGATTTGGATGGATGATGGTATTAGGGGTGATTGAGAATTTTAATTTATCGGCTTTTTCAATTGGTGATTTACTGTATGTATCACCAGCAACAGCAGGATTATTAACCGCAACTAAACCCGTTTCACCAAACTACGCTCAATCAATGGGTGTAGTTTTAAATAACGGAGTTGGTAATGGGGTGTTACAAGTATTTACGAGAATAGTTGAAGTAGCAACCACACAAACAGCAGGAACTAACGATACATCAATAGCGACAACGGCTTTTGTTACAAACTCATTAGCAATACCAACAGTCGGTTCTAACCTTTATCTTTTTTATAATCTTTCATAAACAAAAACAATGGCATTAACATTCACACCACCATTTCCACAAACAATGCAGTTAGCACAAGTAGTAATCACTGCGGTAACTACTGATAAGACAGGGGCAACAACTGCAAACATTAAAACACTTTTTACCGCCACGAGTGACGGAACGAAAGTTACTCAAATCGGTTACAAGTTTCAAGGGACTTCAGTTGCAGGATTATTTCTAATTTGGATAACAGAAACCGACGGAACAACCATTCACTTATTCGATGAGATAACAATTGCCGCCGCAACAAGTAGCACAACAGTAGCAACTTCGAGAGTGGCTAATTCTTATTCTGATTTACAATTAAAATCAGGACAAGTAATTAAAGTTGGGTTCACTGTTATAAGTGGTGCTATTAGTTGTGATGCATTCGCCCAAGTAGCAAATTTCTAAAATGGCAATCTTTAACAATATAATTAAGAGTGATGGAAATAGTTTGGTTAGAAAACCGACTTCAACATTTGCAGGAGTTGTTGGATTCCCTTTAACTTATGCCGTTCTTCCTTATGCACAAATTAATAATTTAGTAGGGTGGTTTAATAACGGTGATGGAGTAACAACGGCAACGGGAGTAAGTGCGTGGGTAGATAGAATTAGTGGAGCATCATTGGCACAGGCAACGGGAGCGTTACAACCAACCTACACTCAACAAGTGAACACACTTAACGGAAAAAATAATATTTCATTTGCTGCAACTCAAACATTAAGCGCAGGAGATGTGTTCGATATAGGATTAAACACAGGACATACTATTTGTTGGTATGGTAAAATCAAAACATTAAATACCAATAGGTCAGTTCTTGGAAAAAGTAATCAGGGCGCAAGCCCACTTACTGTAGCAGGAGAGTATAAAATAACAGGAGGTGGCACTACTACTATTTCAGCGCAATTTTTCGATACGGCTTTAAGAACTACTGCAGCTGTATCTTTTGATGCGGCTAATTTTTTTCTTTATTCACTTGTAATAGACAGAACCGCTAATTTACTTTATTTATATATAAACGAAAGGGCGGCGGCTTCAGTAGCTATTGCGGCTGATTTAACAACAAACTATAATAACGGTTCACTATTTATACAGAATAACAATAATTCAGGAACACTTGACTCTTTAGAAATATTAGTTTATCAAACGGCATTAACACAAGCAGAAATTGCTCAAAACAGTATTGCTATGAGAGGTAAATACGGACAGATATGAAATACTTAATCTATACAAACGAAGCACAGGCGCAGCAACGAGCTGATGAATGTTTTTCTGATATGATTAATGTTGAAGGCACGACTTCTTATTGTGATTTAATAAAACATACAGCCGATGATTTGTGGGCGGTTGTTGTAGATATGAGAACAAGTTATTTATTCACACCTCAAGAGTTATTAGATGCAGTTGAATTATCTTATGATTGGTTTCCTATAATTCCTGATGATAACCCTACTACCTTTAAAAGAATAAACACAAAGACAACAAACATTATAAAAATAGGAAGTGGAATACTCAGGTCGTTAGTAGTAGGAGTTGCAGGAAGCGGAGGTAACACGATAACTATTTATGATAACACATCAGCAATAGCACCAATAATACAAGTGTTCACAAATATTCAGGTAGACCAATATGATTTGAATGTAAATTTCACGACAGGATTAACAGTTAAATCATCATTGGGAACTTCGGCAGACTTCACGATTTATTATGAATAAAAAAAAATAAAATGGCAGATAAAACAGTAACATTTGAACTCTTAATTGATGCGAGCAAATCGTCGCAAACAGTTGGTGAACTGAAGAAGTCAATAAAGGATTTGCAAAGTGCTGCATTAGCAGCAGGAGAACAGGGTAATAAATCACTTGCAGACCAATATATAAAAGCAGCAGGAGAAGCGAAGGATAAAATTAACGACCTCAATCAATCTATAAAAAATGCAGGAAGTGATACACGCAAACTCGATGGACTTGTTCAGATAGGTTCAGGAATAGCAAGCGGATTCGCTGCGGCCCAAGGGGCGGCGGCTTTATTTGGTGGAGCGAATAAAGATTTAGAAAAATCACTTTTAAAGGTCCAAGCCGCAACTGCACTCGCAGTCGGTGTTCAGCAAATAGCTAACTTATTACAAAAGGAAAGCAAAGCAATGATGTTTTTGTCGTCTGCGGCAACAACAACATATTCTACTGTTGTTGGAGTAGCTACCGGAAAAATAAAAATAGCAACATTAGCACAACAAGCTTGGAACGCTATGATGGCTTTGAATCCTATTGGTTTAGTAGTTACGGCTATAGCATTAATGACTGCCGCAATTTATCAGTTAGTAACAGCTGAGAGTGAAGAGGAAAAACAATTAAAAAAAGTAAATAAGGAATTAGAATATAATAACGATGAAAGGGAGAGAGATATTTCGTATATAAAAGAACAACAAAGGCAAACACAAAAATTATATGAAAATGAATTGAGGTTAATGAAAATTAACGGTGCAACAGAAGAAGAAATTAATGCGAAAAAATTCGAACAGATTGATAGAGGATTAAAGTCAAACGCCGAGTTAATTTTACAAGAAAAAAAGAAGATTGAAAACAATGAGAAACTAATCGCGGGATTGCCACCGCTTAAACAACGAACAGAAGAGCAGTTGGTCTTGCATGAAAAATACGCAGATGTAATTGATAAATCAAACATAAACATTTTCGATTTAACACAAGCTAATGATGATTTGAACATAAGTTATCAGGAGTTATCAAATTCTCTAAATGGAGTAACAGAAAGCCAAGAGGCAGATGCAGAAGCAAAGAAAAAACAATCTGAATATTTAAAGAACCTTTCAGAGTCAGGCTCGCCCGGCTCAATCGGTTATTACAATTTCTTATTAGGCGAAAGCAATACACGACTTGGTAAGTTAGTACCAGGAACGGCGGCTTATAATGCGGAACTTAAAAAAAACATTAAATTACAAAAGGATTTAGCAGCAACACAGCAAGCTGCTAAAAGTCCCGAAGAATTGCAAAAAGCTGCTGATGCTGCTGCTAAAAAGGCGGAAGAATTAAAAATAAAACAAGCAGCTGACTTCGCCGCACTGTCAGAAAAAGAATATGCAGATTCTATAAAAAGCACTTCAGAATATTACGACCACTTAATCGCAGTTGCGAAATTAAACAACGAGGACACGACTGCACTTGAGAATAAAAAAGCGGAGGAGTTAATAGGTATAGGCGATGAATACGGACAAAAAACTTTAGCTCAACAGGATGCACTTCTTTTAGCGAAGAAAAAACAGAAGGAAGATGCAATAAAAAAAGAAGTTGATGATGCCGTTAAATTAGCACAAGAGAATCTTTCAGGTGGTGTTGGTGGTTCTGAATTAGCAAATCAGATAGCATTAGAGAACGCACTTTATGAACAAGCGAAAATAGGGAACACAAATTTAGAGGAGTTAGAAAAAACTCATCTTGCTAAAATTGCTGCACTTAAAAAAGCATCAGCAGTAAAAGAGGTTGAAGCTGGATTGAAGATGGCGCAGGATAGTTTATCCGCTATTCAGAATTTGAGTGATGTAGTATATAGTTCTAAGTTAGCCAAAGTAAAAAAAGGGAGTAAGGAAGAGGAAGCGATATTGAGAAAACAATTTGAAACAAATAAGAAAATGCAAATCGCTTCGGCAATAATCAATGGAGCATTAGCGGTGACTAATATCATTGCGACAGTGCCGAAAGCAGACTTCGGCGTGTCAACTGCTATAATGTTAGTTGCGGCGGCATCAGCAACAGCAGCGTCAATAGCTAAAATTGCATCAACAAAATTTGAAGGTGGAGGAAGCAGCGGTGGGTCTGTTGATATTCCGAATATAGCTGCTCCGCCTGAAACATCAGCACCATCAATTCAAAATCAATCGTTACTTGGCAATGACCAATCAACACAAGCAGGAACGAAAGTGTTCGTAACGGAAAGCGATATTAAAAAAGTAACTGGTAGGGTTAGCGTTATTGAGAACCAAGCGAGGTTCGGATAAGATGGAACGCTTTTAAGTTTTATCTATTTATTTACAATGGATAAACCTGAACAATTACCGATTTATAAAATAGTCCTTACTGAAGATGAAATGGGTGCTGAATATGTTGCACTGGTAGATTCACCGGCTATTAGATTAAATTGGATTTCTTTTAGAGAAGAAAATGTTTTCAAATTCGCAGCAACGGATAACGAAAAGAAAATTATTTGTGGGCCGTTAATGATTCCCGATTCGCCTATTTATCGCTATTCAGAATCGAAGGGAGAACATATGGTTGTCTTTGACAAACAAACTATCGAACAAATAAGGGAGCGATTCTTTAAAAATAAAAATACATCGAATGTCAATTTGATGCACGACCCGAAGCAAGTAGTTGAGGGTGTGTATATGATTGAGAGTTATATCGTTGACAAAACTAAAGGAATGAATGCGCCTGAAATATTTAAAGAAGTTCCCGAAGGAACTTGGATGGCAAGTTACAAAGTAGATAACCCTGAAGTGTGGGCGAAAGTGAAGAGCGGTGAGTTTAAAGGATTTTCAATTGAAGGAACATTTGGGCGTGAATTAGATGACAGTTCAGCACTGGCAGAATTTGAGTCTAACATTAGAGAACTTGATAAAGATGGAACACTTAATGAATATTTCTATTTAATGTTAAGAAATAAAAATATGAAAACCATAACCAACTTATTAAATGAACTGAAAGAAAAGTTCGCAGATATTCCTGCTACTGAAGTTCCTCCAGTAGTTGAAGAAATAAAAGCAATGGATGTTAAAACTTCTGATGGCAAAATGTTAACCGTTGACGGTGAGTCCTTAATGGTAGGACACGCAGTAAGAATGGGAGATGCTATTTGTCCTGACGGAATTTACATTCTTGAAGATGGAACTTCACTTTCAATCGTTGAAGGTAAGATTGCTGAAATTGTTTCTAAAGAAGAAACACCAGTTGAAGATGTAATTGAGACAAGAATGGTCGCACTTGAATCAGCGATTGCCGAATTAAAAAATATTCAGAAGCAAAACACTTTCAACTTCAATTCAAATAAAGAGACTTTTGCTTCAATGATGGAGGCCATTGAGATATTAAGTGGCCAACCAAAAGTAAAAGCAGAACCAAAAGAAATTTTTTCAAAATCAAATTTAAAACAAACACGACTTGAGTTAATTGCTCAATCAATTTCTAAAAAAAACTAAATTAAAAAACGATGGCTTATAACACAGGAGGACTCACAAGTTATGTTTTGCAAAATGCAAACGAATTATTAACCAACTCCGTTTTAAAGGGAGTTACAATTGACCGAGTAACAAAAATGGTTGGCATAAAATCAGCGCAGTCATTGAACTTAATGGACACCGATGCAACCTTCCAAGCGGATACATCATGTTCATTTGACCCGGATGGAACAACTACTATTTCTCAAAGAGTTTTAGAAGTTGGTAAGATGAAAATTGAAGAGGCATTGTGCGAAAAGGACTTGGAACAGTTCTACACACAAAGAGCACTTATCGCAGGAGGCACTTACGACATGATGGCCTACGCAAAAGAATACACCGCTTTAAAAGTTGCAAAAATTCAAGCGAGTCTTGAACTTGCGATTTGGCAGAGCAACGCTTTTTTCGATGGCTTCATTGATATAATTGACGGCGCAGGAAGTGCTGTTGCAGGAAATACTGGTGGTGAAACTTCTATTACACAAGCAAATATTTTTGATATAATCAATGCAATGTTCGCAGTAGTTCCTGCTAATGTTCTTGACAAAAGTGATTTGAGTCTTTACATGGGATGGGACACTTTTAGAACTGCAATAAGTGCAATCACTACTACTAACTTTTTCCATTATCAAACTGACGGGTCGATGGAGAAAGGACAATTAAAATATCCGGGTACTAATTTAACTATGGTTGCCGTTCACGGATTGACTGGAGAAGATAGAATGTTCATCACTCAAGATTCTAATTTATACTGGGGAACTGATTTACTACATGAAGAGGAGCAGTTTATAATGATTGCAAATCCGTTTGAAGGAAACAGAATCCAATTTACTGCAAGAATGAAAGGTGGAACTCAAGTTGCTTTTCCTGCAAACATTGTTGAATATACTAACACATAAATAAAATAAATACTATGGCTTGTGCATTAACCCAAGGAATATCGGCGCTTGAATGTCGCAACAACGCAGGAGGTGTGTCAACAGTTTATTTGACAGAATTTGCAAATGTAGAAGACTACACATTAACGGCAGGAGTTTTAACTTCAATCACAATGGCAGTAGGAACTCAATTTTGGCAATACTCCCAACTAAAAGAAACTTCTGATTTCAAGGAAGACTTTAAAATTTCTGCAACGAAGGGAACAATTGGCTACGAGCAAACAGTTTCTCTTTTCATTCCGAAGCGTGACACCGAAAAACGCAACGAATTATATCTACTTGCACAGAACACTATTATGGTTATCGTTAAAGATTTGAACGGTTACTACACAATGATAGGCCTTGAAAGAGGTGCAGATTTGAATGACGGTTCAACTTATAACACGGGTAAAGCAGTAAGTGATGACAATGCTTGGTCATTGAATTTGATGGCAAAGGAAGGGATTCCTGCACCTGAAGTTGATGCGACCTTGATTGCTGACCTTATAGTTCCTGCGGTTTAACTTTTAAAATGTTGAAAAGCCACTGGTAGAAATATCGGTGGCTTTTTAATTTTACAGAATGAGAGGTAAAAAAGCAAAGAAGATTAAAAAAGAGATGTTGAAGTTGATGCCTAACCTTGCTATTTATAGTGCAAAACAATTCAAAAACATTTACCGAAACGAAAAGAAAGTGGAACGAAAATCAATTATTGCTATTTAGTTTTAATGATATTGCTGAAGTACAATATTGCTAATGATGTGGTCGTTACCTTGACTGAAAAAGAAACAACATTTGTTCCTTTGCAATTTGTATTTGTTTTCAGTAGTGGAAATAAAGGTAAGAGATATGCAACGGCAACGACAAATGACGAATCACTTTATCCTGAACGATATAATAAATTCACAATCACTCAAAGCAATAGTCCGAATCTAATTGACGGAGAAATAAAACTTGGAGAAGATGGTTTTTATTCATATACTATTTATGGAATTGACGAGGTTTTAGACCTTCAAGAATTGATTGCGCTCATTGGAATGACTTGGGCAGAAATAACGGCGTTATATAATGTAGTGATTTTGGAAACTGGTAAAATGAGATATGTAAAACCTCCTGAAGCCAAAGTAGAATACAATGCTGCTCCCGAAAACAAAACGATATTTCAGAACCTATGATAAAAAAATTAAAGTCGGAAACTTATTCGATAAAATTAGCGGCGCACAAAGTCCCGTTATTTTTGGAGCAGACACGCCGTGAAGACCCTTATGTGACTTACGGTGCGGATACTGATAACGATAGACAATGGTTCAATCTTTATCCTAATTATTTGTTACAACTGTTTAATCGTTGTTCAAAACACAATGCTATTGTTCTTGGTAAGACATCATTTATTTTAGGTCAAGGATTTAAGAAAGAAGACACTTTTGAATCAGCGAGGTTATTTAATTGGTTGGACAATATCAATCCAAGTTATGACTCAACAGAATTAGCACGGAGAATAATAACTGACCTTGAACTATTTGGGGGATTCATTTTAAAGATTCACACAAGAGCAGACGGCAAGGGAATTTCAGAAATTTACCATGCTGACTTTTATAAGTATAGAACGAATATTGCATCAACAAAATTTTATTACACTGCGAACTGGGGAGGACAAGGTTATCTGAATCCACAATTGAATGATGACTTCACAGAATATCCTGCCTATGTTCAAGGCAGTCAAGAGCCAGTGCAAATATTTTATTACAGACAATATCGTCCCGGATTAAATTGTTATCCATTGCCCGAATACATCGGAGCTGCGGCGGCAATAGAAACCGATATCGAGATATGGAACTATCATTTGAACAATACAAAGAATGGTTTTTGGGGTGGCAAATTAATATCCTATCCTAATGCACCACAAGAAGAAGACCAAGCAGATGTAGAGCGGAAGTTGCAGAGGAAATTTGCAGGAACGGATAACGCAAATAAATTCATTTTATCATTCGGAGCAGGTGACCAACAAATTCAGATTTCAGATTTGACGAACACAAATTCAGATAAGATTTTTGAAAGTTTGATTCCGAATATTACTCAAGAGATTATAACAGGTCACAAAATTACATCAGGAATGCTATTTGGTATAAAAGAACCGGGGTCACTTGGTGGGCGTTCCGAGATTTTAGATGCGTGGAATATTTTTCAGAGTTCTTATGTCGCACCGAAACAAAAAGAAATTGAAAGGGTGTTTAACTTTTTTGCTGAAGTGATGGGTGTACCCGCTCAATGTAGCATCACGCCGTTGAAACCTGCGGTTAGTTATTCGGAGGCAACTGTTGTTGCGGCGATGACACCTGAAGAATTAAGAAGAGATATCGGACTTGACCCATTGCCAACTCTTCCTAATGGTTCACCTGCAATAAATTCCGCTCCTGATAGTTTGCCAACCGAGGATTTGATTCCAACGCAGAATATGTCAATCAATGACAACATCAAGAATTTGACGGCAAAGCAACACCAACAACTGATTAGAATAATTCGCCAATACAACAAGCAACAGCTCACCCAACAAGCCGCTACTGCACTCTTAAAAGCAGGATTAGGACTATCTGATTTGGAGATACTTTCTTTGCTCGGAATTGAAGAAGATGAAGTTGAGTTGAGCAAATTTTCAGACGAGATAGATGAAAAACTTTTGACACAATTTAAAAAGTATGGCATCAATAAAAAAGATATTTTTGAAACCCACAGAAAATTAAAAGATGGAGATGCGATGTTATTCGCTCAAGGAATTTTAAGTAAAGATGAATTGAAAGTGATTTCATTATTGGATAACGACCCTTTAACAAAGACAAATACTATTGCCGAACTTCTTAAATTGGATGTTGCAGAAGTTGATGAAATAATCAACACCTTGGTTGAAGAGAAATATATTAAGATAAAAGATTTAAAAACTTTAATCGGAGAGCCAACAAAATATACAGTTCTAAAAAAGGGGAGTGATATAATTGCTGACGTGCCAAAATCCGTTTCAATCAAATCAGTTTACGAATATCAAGAGAGGATAGGACTTCCTGCATTGCTGACTGTTCATCGTCCATTTTGCGCTAAAATAATTTCGCTTGGAAGAGTTTACACCCGTGCCGACATTCAAACAATCAGCCAAAAAGTTGGGTACGATGTGTTTGAATATACAGGCGGATTTTATACAAACCCGAAAACTTTAGAGACCACTCCTTACTGCCGTCATGAATGGAAATCACGAATAATATACACCACTAAATGATAATATCAATTCTACTTTCTGAAAGCAGGTTAAAAGAACTGACAATCATTGACGAAAATGTTGACCCAAAAATATTAACGCCAACGATAAGAGATGTGCAGGAGTTGTATCTTCTTCCTATTCTCGGAACTGCGCTTTATAATGACTTACAAAATGAGGTCGTTACTGACCCTGACTTGTCAAGTAATCTTGATTACCAAAATCTTCTTACAAATTACATTCAGATATTTATGGCCAAGGCGGTGCAATACGAATGTTATATGGAGTTGAATATTAAGACAACCAATAAAGGGGTGCAAACAAAAACTGGTGAGAACTTATCTTCCGCATCGCTTGGGGATATCGTGCAATTAGCTAACAGAGAAAGTTCAAAAATGAAGATTTATCAAGAGCGATTGACTTCTTTTCTTCTTCAATATGCGCCTACTTTATATCCATTATATTTGACTCCTGGGAGTGGCATTGATACAATTTACCCCCATACAACAAATAATAAAGGAGGGATTTATCTTGGCCCATCAATTAGACAAAATTCAGCATTAGATAACTTTAGAAATGAAAGAAGAACAAGCCGACAAAATAATCCTTGGGGGTATCCAACGACCGACCAGTAAAAGAAAATATGAAAACAATAAAAACATTAACAAGTTAAAAAAGTTTTTGAATGTTCACGCACAATCAGATAATAAGTTCCTTCAAAACATTCTCAAGCGACCATGAGCAATTAGAATCTTATGGCACTGGGCCAATAGATGAAGTGAATGAAGCGACAATTCAAGAGCCAATTTATTACCCTCAAATGTGGGCGTTTTTATCGGGAGCAGCGACAAGCGAGAACACAATTTCATATTCATACGATGTTTTGTTTTACGACCTTGTTCAACCTGATGCGAGTAATATGGATGAAGTTTTGAGCGATACAATTTTAATTGCCAATGACTTTTTAATTTACTTGAATGCGCCTGAAAATTATGACAAATGGTTTTTTGATATTGGACAAAGCATAGAACCATTTACTGATAGATTCCGGGACGATGTCACTGGAGTAAAAGTTTCAATCACATTAAAAACAAGGGGGGCGCAGGACAATTTGTGCATCGTTCCAATGATATGAAAAGAAGTAATTTAAAAATGGGATATGATAAAGAGCCGAAGGATAGTGAGCCAATATTTTGGTGGGTAGTGGCGATTGTATTGACAATCGTGTTTATTTATATTGTAGTAAAAAATAATTTTTAAAGATGAATGATACAAAATTTCAGGATAAGATAAAAGCGTGGGCGTTCCCAATTTTATTTTCAATGATAAGTTTTTTTCTATATCACTTTTACACTCAACAAGAGCAGTTGATAATTGCTATTGAGAAAAACGGACTTCAACAAGTAGAACAGGACGGTAAGTTTTCTCTCATAATTTTTAGGTTAAACGCTTTAGAAAAGCAGATTGAAACTCTTCAAAACAAATCTTTTTAATGCAGTGGTTAAAAAACTTTTTTACGGGATATGATTCTTTGCCGCATGTTGAATTTTTTACAAAGAATAATGGATTCACAGAGTTCACATTGGATGTGGATTCAAATTGGTATCACGGGGAAATCAACATTGGCGGAGAAATAAAGTGGAGCATTGAACCAACAGAAAACAAAGAAGAAATGGAAGTTTTTGTTTATGAAAGATTTTTAGAACTATATTGAGATGGGAATAACAGTAAAATTAATTGCGGCGATGTGTATTCTCTTCTGTTTAGTCGGAGCGATAATTGATTTAAAAAATTATATTAAAAACAAATAAAATGAAAACTTACACTTTTAAAACTTTTAAAGGAAAAAATAAAGAACATTATTTTCATTTAAAAGCAAGTAATGGAAAAATCATTTTGCAGAGTGAGGGGTATAAATCAAATGCCACAATGCTGCGAGTTATTACTTCATTGGTCAATCATATTCCTTTAGCAAAAATACTTTAAAACAAATAAATTATGGAACAATTAAAAACAATTTGGGAATGGTTTTCAGGAAAGAAAACTGCCCTTGCATTAATTTTGATGATGGTTGCACAAATCGGTGGTTTGTCACCTGAAGTTGTACACATCTTAACAGTGTTATCTAACTTGCTTGGTGGAATTGGATTGACTCATAAGGTGATGAAAGCAATGAGAAAATAAATACCGAGAGCTCCGAGAAAAACAAACTTTCGGAGTTTTTTTTTATGAAAAATGAAAACAGATTAATCGGAATTGACATAAGGGTAGTCGCTTGTATTGAATCACTTGCTGAAAAAGTGATGAAAGAAATGGGCAGGGAGCTAATAATTATTTCGGCATATAGGTCATTTGAGGCGCAGGCAAAGTTATACGCTCAAGGAAGGTCAGCACCGGGCAAGATAGTAACGAGGGCCGTTGCAGGAAGTTCACCACACAACTTCCAGTGCGCAGTTGATTGTTGGGTAATGAGTGAAGACGGAATAAGTATAGACTGGAATAATTCAGACTTTAAAACCATAGCAAGGTCACACGCCGCCGCCGTTTCTGATAAAATAGTTTGGGGCGGCAACTTTCAATCGTTAACTGATTACCCTCATTGGGAATATAAGAATTGGAGAATGGTTCGGGCGATGGTAGAAAAAATAATTCCTAATTCAGAATAGTTTGGTTTGCCCAATGGTCGGGAGATAGTTGGGTTTTTTATTTTATTTTCGCAAGGTGTTCATATAGAACTATCCTGCAATATGTAGAGAGTTTAATGTGCGACTTATTCGCCAATGACTCAAGTTCCTTTTTCAATTTCTTTTCAGCTCGGATATTGATTCCCGTGTATTCTTTCTTTTCCATATTGCAATAATAGACTATTTATTTAACAATGCTTAATAATTATGCACATTTTAAATGTTTATAAATAATTGTAAAATAAAGCTGCACAATTAAAAAACAATGTTATTTTTACATCGTCATAAAAAAAGACACAAACAAAATGAAAAAGCACCTTGAATCACAAATTAAGTATTCGGATAAAAAGTTAACCGAATTAAAAGAAAAATTAATGACAAATTTTTGCCACGAACTCCCTTGGCTTGGAGAAGACATTTACAAATATCAATACAAGTTTGAACATTATAAACAAATGTTAAGTGAATTAGATGAACATTCAGAGGAAGAGGTATTAAATTACTGGATAGAACAATTTACTAATTTTATTAGTCAATCTTATAATGTGAGAGAAAATTCAACGGGCTCATTATTCCGTGAATGTTCAACTTGGAAATTTATTTGCAATATGGAATTATTAAAAGAATTAAAATCAATTTAAAATCAAACAAAATGAAAAACAAAATCACACCTCCACCAGTACCGCCGAAAGACATTAATGAATGGTTCGAGTACATCTCGGCTATGGCTACTAAAGTAATTATTGCAGGATTCCTTATTGAAATTGTTTACCACACAACTAAATCAATATGACAAGCGAAGAACACCTACAAGAAATTGAGCGCATTGTTAAAGATAATGCAACTGAATTAATATCAGCAATTGAAAACAGAAAACCATATACAGAAATTTACAAACTGCTTATCATTAATCAATTTTATAAAGTACACCGGGAACTTAACGATAATACAGAACTTTATTTAAAACCATAAACAAAATGAACAAATCAGAATCAATCAAAACAATCGCTCCTGCGCTATTGAAGGCGCAGGAAGAAATGGGTAACGCTAAAAAAGGAGCAACCAATCCATTCTTCAAATCAAAGTACGCCGACCTCAATTCGGTGCGTGAGGCGGTCATTCCTGCCCTCAACTCAAATGGCATATCAATACTTCAACCGACAACAACTATTGAAGGAAGGCCCTTCGTTGAGACAATCTTGCTGCACGAATCAGGGGAATGGATTAGTTCGCTTACAGAAATCATCTGCAATAAGCAGAACGATGCGCAATCACACGGGTCTGGGTTATCTTATGCTCGGCGGTATGCAATCTCAAGTATCATGAATATTGGCGCATCTGATGACGATGGGCAAGATGCGGTTAAGCCGAATCACAATATCACCCTTTCCGAAAGTAATAAACCTTGGCTCAACAAATTTGAAAAGGACGGTTCAACCATTACTGAACTATGGCAAAAGGCGAAAATTAATATTGAGGCGGGGAAGGTTACAATGGAGCAAATCAAAGCGAAGTATATCGTTAGCAAAGTTCACCAACAAGAACTACAATCGTTATGAAATCATCTTGTTGCAGCGCAATCACTTACGAATATATGGAAGAAGTCTATTGTGATTTTTGTGGGAATAGTTGCACAGAAATTCCTTCAGACCCTCCAGTAAGGTATCCGTTAAAATATAAAGTAAGCGATTGGAACTTTGATACTTTTGGATTCTTTGTTTCGTTTAACGATGAATCACTTTGGCTAACAGTTAATGAGTTCATGTCAACGACTTCAGAATTGTGGCATCAAAAATCAGAGAGTGACATCGAAGCCAATGGTGACTATCTTGAGAACCTTTATGCGAAAGAGCAAAATGAAATTAATTTTAATAATTTTGTTGCCGGGTTAAATGAATATTATATTTCAGAAGTTTTAATAGACAAACTAAAATGAAAGAAGAATTAAGTGATTGTTGCGGAGCGAAATTTTACGATGAGACCGATGTTTGTTCGGCTTGTAAAGAACATTCAGAAGCGCAGGAAGAAGAATCATTTTGTTTGCCAACAACTGACGGTAATGTGCGGATGCAGTTGCCGTCAGTTGTTTTTAAAAATACAGTGTGAATCCTTATTGGGAATCATTCTTATCAGTCATCATTGCGGCGGTGACTATACTCGTGGCCGATACACTCCGCAGTTTGTGTTGCAAGTCGGTCTTTTTTCAAGCCAATTTTGCCAATGTGCTGTTACCTGCCGTTTTTT
>Ga0315283_10002762_pt1 | contig 14804 bp, 18 predicted proteins | sample YL17G09_0_MG_FD_204541 | JGI IMG/M metagenome (GOLD analysis project Ga0315283, IMG submission 204541) | Sediment microbial communities from Yellowstone Lake, YNP, Wyoming, USA - YL17G09_0 | ecosystem: Environmental > Aquatic > Freshwater > Lake > Sediment | place: USA: Wyoming | collected... | reverse complement strand
GGCGGCGGCTTGGTCGACCGCACCCCCGATGATCCGGCCGAAGGCCTGGCGTCCGCTGGTCGTCAGGTGCAGGTGGTCGGCCACGAACGAGTTCGCCGGGGCCGTGCGGGCCCAGTGGGCGTGGGGACGACGGTCACGTCGGGATAGCGGGCGGCCACCGTCCGCAGGATGCGGTTGAAGGTCGCGGCGTGGCGATCGACGCCCCGGCAAGCCGGTCGGCGTGTCCTTCTGGTCGAGCCAGCGCACCTCGGCGACCCGGGGCGACACGAGGTCGAGCATCGCCCGGAGGTCCCGGTCGAACCGGCCAGGGCCGTGCTGCTGAGCGTCGTTGGTCCCCAACTCGAGGACGAGGATCTCCGACGAACCGTCGACAGACCGTCGACAGCCGCCGGCGACGCCGCTACCGCCGTTGGCGGAACTTACGGGGGAGCCAGATGAGGAGCCCGACGAGGGCGATGATGATCAGCACCTCGTACACCACGGCCGGAGGGTACTGGTGGGCCGGGCATGCTCTCGGCCATGGCTCCGGCGGTGCGCAACGTGGTGTTCGACATCGGCGGGGTGCTGCTGGACTGGGACCCACGGCACCTCTACCGGCAACTCATCGCCGACGAGGGCGAGCGGGAGTGGTTCCTGGCCGAGGTCTGCACCACCGCGTGGAACCTGGCCCTGGACGCCGGACGCCCCTTCGACGAGGCCTGCGCCGCGCTGGAAGACGAGCACCCCGGTCATGCCGACCTGATCCGGGCCTGGAGGCGCCAGGACGAGATGGTGGCCGGCGAGGTCCCGGGGACCGCCGAGCTGGTCCGCCGGCTCCGGGAAACCGGTGTCCCCCTGTTCCTGCTGACCAACATGCCCGCCGATGTCTTCCGGGCCCGACGGGAGCGCTACGCCGTGCTCGAGGGGTTTGCCGGCGCCGTCGTGTCCGGTGAGGAGGGCGTGCTCAAGCCCGCGGCCGAGATCTTCACCGTGCTCACGACCCGGTTCGGCCTGGACCCCGCCGAGACCCTCTTCGTGGACGACTCGCCGGGCAATGTCGCGGGCGCCCGGGACGCCGGGCTGCAGGCCCACCAGTTCACCGACGCCGCCGCTCTCGCCGGCGCGCTGAGCACCCTCGGTCTGATCTGAGCGGGATCAGCCTCACCCCGGTCCCCGGCCTGCCGACGGGTGACCTGGGAAACCGTCCTCGGAGGACGATAGGCGCATGGTGACATCAGAGAAGGCGGGTTGGTATGTCGACCCGGCCGACGCGACCCGATACCGGTTCTGGGGCGGCGGGCAGTGGACCACGCATGTCCGCAACCGGGGCGAGGTCGACATCGCCGCCGCCGAGGCCGAGCTCGACGCCGCCAGCCGTCCCCTCCCGGACTTCGACGCCCCGGAGGGTGAGGACCCCGGTTCGCTCACGGGCCGACGCCACCGCCGGCTGCCGGTCCTGCTCGCCGTGATCGCCCTCGCCGTGATCGGAGGCGCGGCGGGCGTGGTCACGCTCCGTTCGTCCGAGAGCGGCCTCACCCTGTCCGGCGAGATCCGGGTCGCGCCCGCGGCCCTGCGCAGCGGTCCCGGACGAACCGACGCCTTCGTTCCCGACGGGGGCCGCTGCGGCACCGGCACCAACCCGGGCATCGGCGCCGGGACCGAGGTGACGGTGAGCAACGCCCGGGGCCAGGTCCTCGGGCAGACCGAACTGCCGGCCGGCCACCTCGACCGCACGCTCACCTCGACGGCTTGCGTGTTCCGCTACGAGGTCGACGGCGTGGACGACGCCGCGGTCTACGTCGTGCAGGTCGAGGGCCGGGCCCCGACTCGCATGACCCGCGACGAGGTCGTGGCCAACGACGGCCGCATCGACCTCCGCTTCCGCTGAGAATCTCTCATGGGCTTCTCAGGTCCGCGTCACTGACCGTTCAGGCGGCGCGTCGACCGGGGTCGAGGCCCAGCCGGACCGGGTCCAGGCCCGAGTGGCGACCCTTCGGGATCGGATCGTCGAGCGCTGCACGCCGGCTGACGGACCCACCGGCTGATCCCCCGCCTGGAGGAGACGCCGGCGCGATCGGCGCGGGCGTCCCCTCCCGCTCGGCGTCAGCTGAGGCCGAGACGTTCGAGCTGGTCGTCGGGGGCCTCGAGCTCGACCAGGGCGGTGCGCAAGAGGTCGATCAGATCCGCTTCGACGGCCTCACCCGTCCGGTTCTCGGCCTCGTCGGGGTCCACGTCGAGGTCGTACAGGTGGTGCTGGTCGACGTGGCCGTGGCCGGCCCAGAAGGGCAGCCGGTCACCGGGGGCATAGGGCTGGCGGATCACCGGGATGTCCGTGCCCGGCATGGTGTCCAGGAAGGCCCGGGCGTCGGGCGGCGCCAGGGCCTCGATCCCGGCGATGGGCAGAGGCATGGTCGACCAGCGATTGGACCACATGGAGAGGGGGAAGGGATCGCCCACCGGGGCCCGGGCGTACTTCCGGTGGCCGTCGGTGACCTGGACCCAGTTGCCCCAGACGCCGCCGATGGCCCACGCCCGCACCGCCGTGGCCTCACCGGAGAGCAGTGGGGCCAGCGAGCGGCCGTGGGTCCGATGCCCGGCGCTCACCCCGAACACCTCGCTCAGCGTGGCGTGCAGGTCGACGCTGGTCGTCAGTGCCTCGCAGGTGCCGCCGCCCTCGGTCCCGGGCCAGTGCACGAGCAGCGGCGTGTGGCCCAGCGGCTCGTACTGGGGTACGCCGGGCTTGCCCCACAGGTCCTCGCCGCCCCGGACGTCGCCCAGGTAGTGACCATGGTCGGTGCACACCACGACCGCCGTGGACTCCCAGAGGTCTTGCTCGTCCAGGGCGGCAAGGACCCGACCGAACCAGTGGTCGATCATCGAGACCTTGGCCCCGTAGTTGGCCCGCAGGTGCCGGGCCTCGGCCTCGGTCAGGTGGCCCTTCGACACCCCGCCGACGGCGTAGGGCGGCCAGATGAGCCGCTCGCCCTCCCACGGCCCGTGCTCGTAGCGCCCCTCCCAGGGGGCGGGGACGTCGAAGGGCTCGTGGGGGTCGAACTCGTCGACGAAGAGGAGCCACCGGTCGTGGTGCGGCGTGGCCGTGCGGAGCCAGTCGGCCGCTGCCGCCATCACGCGGGGGCCGGGGAAGTCCTCCTCGGCCCGGAAGAAGGTGCGGGAGCGGTCGTAGCCCCGATCCAGGCCGATCGTCCGCCCCACCTGGCGTTCGTAGTACCAGCCGGCCTCGACCGCAGGGGAGCCGACCCAACTCGGGTCGGCGGCGGTGCGCCAGGCGTCACCCTCGTGGCCCCGCTGGTAGTCCCAGGCGAAGAAGTCGGTGTGATAGTTCTCGCCGCCCGACTCGAAGAGGTGGGGATGGTCCGAGATGAGCATCGTGACCACGCCCTCGTCCCGGAGGGCGGCGGTGACCGGTCGCTCCCAGGCCTCGATCGAGCCCCAGGGCTTCCAGAGGAAGTCGAGGGCGCCGCAGAGGATGTCGTGGCGGGCCGGCATGCAGGGCAGCGACCCGGTCACGTGGCGGGTGAACCGGGTGGCCCGCTCAGTGGCGAAGCGGTCGAGGTGGGGCGTGGCGAAGTCGGTCCCGCCGTAGCAGCCGAGGTCGTGGCGGTTCAGCGAGTCGAGAAGGACGACCACGACGTTGGCGGGCATCGGCACCCGCCCATGTTCCCAGACGCGACGAAGGGCCCGCCCTCGAGGAGGACGGGCCCCACGTCAGGGACGCTGCGCAACGGCGTGGAGCAGCGCCGCCGACCCCCTCGATGGGCGGAGCCCGGGGACACCGAGCGCAGCGGTGGGCCGACCGATGTCAGAGCGCGATGAGCTCAGCCTCGATCTCGAGGGTGACCTTCCTGCCGACGACCACGCCGCCGGTCTCGAGGGCCTGGTTCCAGCTCAGGCCCCAGTCCTCGCGGTCCAACTCGCCGCTGGCGCTGAAGCCCAGGCGGGTGCCGCCCCACGGGTCGCCGGTGGCGCCAAGGAACTCGACGTCCAGGCTCACGGGGCGGGACTCGCCCTTGATGGTGAGCTCCCCGTCCAGGCGCCAGTCGCCGCCGACCCGGGCCAGGCCGGTGCTGCGGTAGGCGATGGTCGGGAACTCGTCGACGGCGAAGAAGTCGGGCGAGCGCAGATGCTCGTCACGGCCGGCGTCGCGGGTGTCGATGGAGGCGGGGTCGATATCGACCTCGACGGTGGAGGCGGTGACGTCCTCGGCCACGGTGACCGAGCCGGAGACGCCGCCGAAGGCGCCTCGGACCTTGGACACCATGAGGTGACGGACGATGAAGCCGGCGTGGCTGTGCGAGGCGTCGATGGCGTAGGTGCCCGCGACGGGGACCTCGGTGCCGTCGACCGTGCGGGTGGCGATGGTGGTCTCGGTGACGCTCATGGTGTTGCTCCTCGGGTTTGCGGTTGCTTCTACAATAATTGTTGTTGCAATTACTGTACCCACAAGAACTTGCGCGTGCAACCTTTTGTTCCCGGACCTACGATCAGGGTGTGGCCTGCTCTTCGCTCGACGATCCCCGCATCACCCTCGCCGGGCTCCTCTTCGAGGTGCACGACGGCCTGACCACCCGGCTCGGGGCCAAGCGCAGTCCGACCATCGAGGTCCTCATCCGCTTGGCCCGCAGCCCGGACCGGAGCCTGAGGATGAGCGACCTGGCCGCCCAGGTCACGATGTCGGCCAGCGGCCTGAGCCGGGCCATCGACCGGCTGGTGGCCACCGGCTCCATCGAGCGGCTGGCCTGTGACTACGACCGCCGGGTCGTGCACGCCCGGCTCACCGACCAGGGCCTGGCCGAGATCGAGGCCATGCTCCCCGAACACCTCCGGGTGCTGGAGGAGTCCTTCTCGGTCCTCACCCCGACCGAACGGGACCGCTTCGAGGCCACGTTGCGCAAGCTGCGCGGCCAGGTGAACCCCGAGGCCGTCCAGGCCAGCGACCCGGGCCCCGTCCGGGCCACGGCCCCTTAGCTCCCGACCCCCCGCACCGGGATCGGACGGCCGATCCGACCCCGAGATCGCCCTAGTCGATCTTGCGGGCGGCCGGCGGCGGCCCGTGGGTGATCGTCGCGTCGGGCCCGGGCAACGACCGGAACGACGATCCACCGTAGATTCGCCGGGGATGCCGTTCACCCATCGCGTCGACGTGCGCTATCTGGAGGCGGACCAGCAGGGCGTCGTGTTCAACATGTGGTACCTCGCCTACCTGGACGACGCCATGACGGCCCTCCTGGCCCACGGCGGGCTGAGCTACCCCGAGCTGATGGCCCAGGGCTGGGACGTGCAGCTCGTGCACACCGAGCTGGACTGGGTCGGGCCCCTGCGCTGGGGAGAGCGGGGCGAGGTCGACGTGGCCCTGGGTCGGGTCGGGACAACCTCGTTCACCCTGCAGTTCGCCGTCCGGGTCGGCGACCGCCCGGTGTGCACGGCCGAGACGGTGTACGTCGCGGTGGAGACCGAGGGCTGGACGAAGGTGGCCGTACCCGACGTGCTCCTCGCCGCCCTCGGCCCGATCGACCCCCTCCGCTGACCTCCCGGTTCTGGTCGGCGGGAACGGTTCGAGCGGTTGTGATTCGGCCAGGAACTTCCTCCAGCTTCACCGCCCTACCGGCGAATCGGCGGGTGGGCTGGTCCACCGGTGACGGCGAGTGACCGTCGAGGCGGGCCGCACCCCTTACGGGCCCGATTGGCCCAGCGACCGGACTGGTCGGACCCTCAGGCCAGGGGGGCGATGACCCGCTCGGCGTGGGCGGCCAGGGTGGCCTCGGTTTCGCCGAGGAAGAGGTACGAGGGGACGATGCAGCGGTCCACACCGGCCTCGGCCAGCTTCGCGGCCTCTTCACCGCCGTCCGGGCCGACGTCGATGTTGGCGAAGGCGATCCCGAACTTCATCGCCGCAACCTGAGAGAATGCGCCGCCTGGCGCCGGATCGGCGGGCGGGGCCGGGACCCGGCTCGCACCGCGATGAGCCGTCCGGCGACGAGCGACGAGCGAATCAGGCCGGCACCGCCTGGCGCACGGCCTCGGCCCCGCCGAAGCGGCGGACCGGGAGGCCACGGCCGTCGGCCTCGAACACGGTGGGCGCCTGGCGGACCAGGAAGTCGCGCGCCAGGCCGGTGTGACGACTGGCGTCCACGGTGACCACCCGGGCGTCGGGGTCGACGCCCTCGAGGTGTTCCACAATGGGGCCGCAGGACGCGCAGTAGGGCGTGGTGAAGACCACCCAGGTCCGGGCGGCACCGTCGGTCACCCACCCGGGGAAGCGGGCCCCGGGCAGGGCGTCGGACCCGGACCACCGGCGACGGCGCTGGAGCGCCACCCGGGCGGCGAAAGCCAGCCCCACCAGGGCCAGGACGACGACGAGGCGGACGATCATGCGGCGCTCAGGGGTCTGCCGCGCAGGCGGGCCAGCCAGAGGTAGACCTCGCAGCCCACGCAGATGCCGGTGATCGCGGCCAGACCGGCCAGGGCGGCTACCACCAGGGCCAGGCCCCACGCCAGGCCCGGGGCGCCGGCGAGGAACGCGAGGCTCGAGGCGAGGAGGAAGCCCACACCGACGGCGGCGGCGAAGCGGGGGGGTCGGGGGTCCTCCAGCTCGGACGGGGGTCCGAGACGGGGCTTCACCACCTCGGCGTAGAAGCGCAGCACCGGCCCGTAGCGGGGACCGAAGGCCGCGCCGAGCAGGAGCACCGCGGCGAAGATCGGCACCACGGGACGCCAGTCGGCCAGGAAGCCGGCCAGCAGGGCGACGGCCAGGACGGCCTGGTTGGTGCGCGGCCCACGGGGGTCGATCGGCGCGGGTCCGGTGTTCATCATCGCCAGCTTAAACCCGATCTGATCGGTCAGGTATTCCTGACCGATGTCCTGCAGTCGAAGATCAGCCGGCGATCAGGCTGCCGACGGCCCAGAAGGCGGCCAGGCCGCCGACGACCGCCATCACCACGGAGCGGACGATCGGCGCCTGCTCCAGGTCGCCCTCGGCGACATCCGGTGGGGGACGAACGATGGCCAGCACGTTGCCGACGCACAGCGCGCCGCCGATGGCCAGCACGAGGTAGGCCAGGAGGTCCTCACCCAGGAACATCGCTCACCTGCCTCTCGCTCGGGCCTTCGTCGACCCCGGGCGCCTCGGGGCTGATCGAACCTTCGTCGACCCCGGGTGCGCCCAGCACGAGGAGACCGCCGGCCACGACCAGCACGCCACCGACGACGGTACCGACCCCCAGGGTCTCGTCGAGCACCAGCCAGCCGAGGAAGGTGGCCGAGGCGGGCTCCAGGTAGGACAGCACGCCGGTGTGCAGCGCCGGGATGCGACCGAGGCCCCCGAGGAAGACGGCCAGGGCCAGGGCCGTGTACACGAGGCCGAGGCCGAGGACCCACACCACGTCGGCCCTCGTGGGCCAGGCCCCGTCGCCGGCCACCGCCAGGGGGACCAGGACCACCGACGCGATGCTGACCTGGGCCAGGGCCAGACGGCGCCCCCCGTAGAGCGGGGAGAGGACCTTGGCGTTGATCAGGAGCACGGCCAGCAGGACAGCGGCCAGCAGGGCGCAGACCAGCCCGGCCACCTCGACCCCCTCGGCCCCGAGGCCGACGAGCAGGATCGTGCCGACCAACGCGAGGCCGAGGGCCACGCCCGTCCGCCGGGTCAGTTGCTCGCCCAGGGTGAAGGGGGCGACGGCCGCCATCAGGACCGGGGCCAGGAACACGATGAGGGTGACCAGCCCGACCGGGGCCCGCTGCAGGGCAGCGAAGAAGAGGACCCAGTGCACGGCGAGAGTGACCCCCTGCAGGAGGGTGCGGCCGGGGCGGTGGACGACGAAGCGGCGGCCCACGTCGTCGGGGCGAAGGACCAGCCAGAGGCTGAGGGCGATCGAGGCGATGGCGACCCGGTAGGTGACGACGGTCAGGGCCGACAGGTCGATCTGGCGCACGACCAGGCCGATGGAGCCCCAGAAGGTGGCGCAGCCCGCGACCTGGAGCTCGGGGCCGAGGCGGGTGCGCACGTCGGGACCCTACGTCGGCCCGAAAAGAGTTCTGGCGTCCGGAGCGCCACCGGTCGGTGGTGCTCCGGACGCCAGGACCGGTGGGGTGGGCGGGAGCCACGGGAAGGCGCCAGCACCCTGGGAAGAAGCGCTGGTGGCGATGCATGGAGGGAGTCGTGACCCCCGCCCTTCACCCCGGTGCCAGTGGGGGCGATTGCCACTGACAGGCTTATCTACGGCGGATTCCCCCGACTCTTGAGAAGAAATCCCACCCTCCGCGGCCGAATCAGGGGTCAGGGGTCGCGGAGAGCGGTGTCCGGGTCGAGGTCGGCGTCGGTGACCTCGGGCTCGAGGCTGACGGTGGCGGTCACGTCGTCGGCCTCCACCCGCTCGATCTCGGTCAGGGTGGGGGCGCCGATGTCGGGGTCGAAGCAGTAGCGGGCCCGGGTGCCGAGGGGCGGGGCGAACAGGTCCCGGGCCAGGGTCAGCACGAAGCACTCCCCGACCGGGCCGTCGAGGTCCTCGGCCACCACCGTGTAGAGGGGATCGTCGCCGGTGACGTACCCCTCCAGTGTCTCGAGCTGGCGGGTCACGTCGTCCTCGTAGGTCCGACCGGCGGGCGCCTCGTCACAGACCAGCCGCCGGTCGCGATAGGTGCAGGCCAGGCGGCGACCGCGCACCAGCCCCGTGCCGCCGTCGCCGTCGATGGCCAGTCGGTCGGGGGGACGCTGGGCCACGACCAGCCGATCGGAGAGTTCCGCGTCGGTGCTGTGGGAGGTACGGGTGAAGTCGCTGACCGAACGGAAGGTGGCCGCCCGGCTGCGGGCCCAGGCGTCGAGGAAGCGCTCGGCGGGCGCGGCCTCGGAAGTCGGCGCGGGGTCGTCACCGTCGAGGGCGGCCACGGCGCTGAGCCCGACGAGGGCCAGGAGCACGACCGCGGCCAGCCGCCAGGAGGGGCGCCGAGCCATGCGGCGACGGTAACCCCCACGCCCGTGGCGACCCGGGCATGGTCGACGTGCGATCCTGGTGCCATGGGATACCACCACGTGGCCATCGCCACCCGGGACCTGGACGCCACCCACCGCTTCTACAGCGAGGCCATGGGCTTCGAGTTGGTGCGGGTCGAGGCGGCACCGACCGACGAGCCCGACGGCTGGGCCAAGCATCTCTTCTACGACACCGGGGGCAACGGCATGTTCGCCGTCTGGGACCTGCACGACCCGCGGGTCGCCGAGTTCGACCCGGCCATCTCCACCGGCCTCGGCCTGCCCATCTGGGTGAACCACGTCGCTTTCGACGCCCCGGACCTCGACACCCTCGAGGCCGCCCGGGACCACTGGCTGGACCTGGGCATCGACGTGATGGAGATCGACCACGGCTGGTGCCGGTCGGTCTACGCCGTCGACCCGGCGGGCACGATGGTCGAGTGGTGCACGACGACCCGGGTGTTCACCGACGACGACCGGCGGGACGCGGCCCGGGACCTGGCCGACCCCGCCCCCACGCTCAAGGCGCCCCCCGAGCCGGTGTTCCACCGGGCCGCCGACCGCGTGCCGACGGCCTGAGCCGCGACGACGACCCGACCGCGAAGCCGGTCCGAGTGGCGCATGGAGCGACGGTGACATGAACCTGCCCCCACTCCGGCCGGCCCTGGGGTACTGGCCCGATCCGGCCGATGCCCCTCCGGTCGAACCCCGGCGCGAGCCGGTGACGCTGGTGAGCCCCGACGGGGCCATCGTCCGGGGGATCCTGTGGACCCCGGCATCGGGACGATGGCGCACCGCGGTCGCGCTGACCCATCCCCGGGGCGACTTCAGCGTCCACTACGCCTGTCCCCCGCTGGCCGCTGCGGGCTACGCCGTGCTCGGCTTCGCCACCCGCTACGTCAACAACGACACCGACTGCCTGCACGAGGCGTGCCTGGTCGACGTGGAGACGGCCATCGCCCACCTCCGAGGCCTCGGGGCCGAGTCCGTCGTCCTGCTCGGCAACTCCGGGGGCGGCTCGCTCATGGCGATGGCCGAGGCCACCGCCGCCGATCAGGGTCGCCACCTGGGTGACGCCTACATCGCGCTCGCCGCCCACCCGGGCGAGGGCGAGTTCCTGCGCCAGGTCATCGATCCCTCGGTGACCGACGAGGACGACCCCCTGTCCGTCGACGCCGAGCTGGACATGTATCACCCGGACAACGGCTGGCGGCCGTGGCCCGAGGCGTCGACCTACGACCGCGCCTGGCTGGCCCGCTACCGCGAGGCGCAGACCACCCGAATGGCCCGCCTCGACGCCCGGGCCGAGGCCCTGCTCGCCGCCCGTTCGGCGGCCCGGAGCGAGGCCGGGGCGATGGCGCGGGGGTCGCCCGAATGGAACCAGGTGCGGCGCCGGGCCGTCCACGCCCGCTACCTGACCATCCACCGCACGCTGGCCGACCCCGCCTACCTGGACCTCACCATCGACCCCGACGACCGGGAACGGGGATCGGTCTTCGCGTTCCCCGACCCCCTCGACGCCAACTACGGCTACGGCGGCCTGGCCCGGACGATGACCGCTCGGGGTTGGCTGTCGACCTGGTCGGCGGCTCACTCCCGCGCCCGGATGGCCGACACCCTCCCTCGGGTCACCGTGCCGACGCTGCTGGTCCACGCCACCGGCGACACCGAGGTCCGTTTGCGGCAGGCCCACGAGATGGCCGAGGCCTGTGGGGCCGAGGACCGCACCTACGCCGAGCTCACCGGGGCCCCGCACTACCTCGAAGGCCGGCGCCCCGAGGCCATGGACCTGCTGGTGGACTGGCTGCGGGACCGCGTGCCCGGCCCGGTGGCCCCGGGGGGCGGCGCCCGGGGCCCGAACGCCCGGCTCACCGGCGATGTGACCGACGGCAACGGGGGGCCGGCGCGCCGGACGATCCTCGGAGGGGCGGCGACACTCGGCCTGCTCCTCGGGGTCGCTCTGGCCGCCGCCACCGGCGCGCTGATCTGGCCGCTCGTGGGGGCAGTGGCCGGCGTCGGCGTCGGTGACCTCCTCGCCGGTGGGCGAAGATGAGGACGTGAGCGGGGCTGGGGCGCCGGGCGAGAGGGACGCCGGCGAGGAGATGCGGGTCGACGTCGCAGGTCCGCCGGCGCCCCAGCGGCGCTACTGGTCGCCGTGGCGGCTGGTCTTCCTGGTGTTCAGCGCGGCCACCCTCTACCTGCTGCTGCCCAAGATCCTCGACGTTCTCGACCGCTGGACCGAGCTGCAGACCATCTCGTGGCCGTGGTTCGTCGTCATGCTGGGCTTCCAGGTGGGCAGCTTCGCCTGCATGTGGTGGCTCATCCGGGTGGCCCTGCCCCAGACCGACTGGTTCACCGCGGCCACCTCGCAGATGGCCGGCGCCGCGGTGGCCAAAGCCGTGCCCGGCGGGGCCGCCGTCGGTGCGGCGCTCCAGTTCCGGATGCTGGCCACCAGCGGTGTGCGCATGGGGACGGCGGGCTCGACCATGGCCGCCACCTCCATCGTGTCGACGGGGACGCTGTTCGCCCTGCCCTTCGTGGCCCTGATCCTGGCCTTCTTCGGCGCCCCCATCCCCAAGGGCCTGGTCCTGGTGGCCTGGGCCGGCGGGATCCTGTTCATGCTCCTCGTCAGCCTGGGCGTCGTCGCCGTCAACACCGACCGACCCCTCGAGGTCGTCGGGGCCTGGATCGAGAAGGTGGCCACCGCCATCGCCCTACGCCGGGGCCAGACCAACCACTTCTCGGTGGCCCGGCTGCTGGCCGAGCGGGACCGGGTCAAGGCCGCCCTGGGCGAGCGCTGGGGCCAGGCCTTGGTCGCGTCGTCGGGGAACTGGCTGCTCGACTACCTGGCCCTGGTCGCCGCCCTGCAGGCGCTCGACGCCCGGCCCCGGATGAGCGTGGTCCTCTTGGCCTACGGCGCGGCCGCCGTCCTCGGCATGATCCCGCTGACACCCGGTGGCCTCGGGTTCGTCGAGGCCGGCCTGGTCGGGGCCCTGACCCTGGCCGGGGTGCCCGCCCAGGACGCCCTGTTGGCCACGCTGGCCTACCGCCTGGTCTCCTACTGGCTGCCCCTGCCCGCCGGCCTCGGCGCCTACATCGCCTTCCGGGCCCGCTACGGCAACCTCGGCGAAGAGGCCCCCGAGAACGTTCCCCCCCTCCCCCGCAACCCGCACTGACCCTTCGTCAGATGTTCTTGGCGCCGTCCTCGAACTTGGCGAAGCGGGGCAGGAACGTCAGGTGCACGGTGCCGATCGGCCCGTTGCGGTGCTTGGCCACGATCAACTCCGTGTCCCCGTCGTCTGCCTTCTCCCGGTCGTAGAGCGCATCCCGGTAGATGAACATCACGACGTCACTGTCCTGCTCGATGCTTCCCGACTCACGTAGGTCCGCCAGGGTGGGGCGCTTGTCCTGGCGGGACTCGACGCCACGGGAGAGCTGGCTGAGCGCGATGACCGGGGTCTCCAGCTCACGGGCCAGGATCTTGAGGCCCCGGCTGATCTCGGCCACCTCGACCTGGCGGTTCTCGGCCGAGGCCCGGCCGCTCATGAGCTGGAGGTAGTCGACGACGATCAGGCCGAGGTCGCCCAGCTGGCTCTTGAGGCGCCGGGCCTTGGCCCGCAACTCCATGATCGTGAGGTTGGGGTTGTCGTCGATCCAGAGCTCGGCGTCACCCAGACGACCGACGGCCCGGCTGATGCGCTTCCAGTCGTCATCGGTGAGCTGGCCGGTGCGGATGCGGCGGGAGTCGACCCGGGCCTCGGAGCAGAGCAGCCGCTGGGTGAGCTCGACGTGGCTCATCTCCAGCGAGAACATGAGCACCGATTTCTTGGCCTGCATGGCCGCGCCGGCAACCATGGCGAGGGCCAGGCTGGTCTTGCCGGTGGCGGGCCGGGCCCCGATGATGACCAGCGAGCTGGGCTGGAAACCGCCGAGCATGTTGTCCAGGTCGTTGAACCCGGTGTGGAGCCCGGTGATCTCGCCCTTGTTCTCGTAGAGCTGCTCGAGCCGGTCGAGGCCGAGGTCCATGAGCTGGTGGATCGGCATCATGGTGTCGGTGATCCGGCGCTCGGCGATCCGGAACACCATCGACTCGGCCGTGTCCACGGCCTTGTCCACGTCGTCGGGGATGTCGTAGCCGAGTTGGGCCACCTCGCCGCCGACGCCGATGAGCTTCCGCATCATCGCCCGCTCTTCGATGATCTTGGCGTAGTAGGCGGCGTTGGAGGTGGCCGGCGTCGACGACTCGAGGTCGACCAGTGCCCCGGCGCCGCCGACCGAGTCGAGCAGGCCGGCCCGCTTCAGTTCCTCGGCCACCGTGATGGGGTCGGCGGGCTCGCCCTGGGCGTAGAGCGAGGTGATGGCGTCGAAGACGTGGGCGTGGGCCGGCTTGTAGAAGTCGTCGACGGTGACGACCTGGATGGCGGCGGAGATGGCGTCGCTCGACAGGAGCATGGCCCCGAGCAGCGACGCCTCGGCGTCGAGGTTGTGGGGCGGCACCCGACCGGTCGGTCGGGGTAGCTCGTCGAAGTCCGCCGGATGGGGCGCGCCGTCACTCATCGACGCCCCCCATTCCCCACGCCGTCACTCTGGCCCAGGACGGTGGGCTTTCCAGGGGACGGTCCTGAGCAAAAGCTGTGCACGGCCTCGGGATATCTGCCTTCTCCTGTGGACCCGACGAGAACACGGACACATGTTCCCCAGGGGGTCTGACAGGAACTCGTTGCGGCGGGACTCGTCCTGCATCCCGACGGGTGGCCGCGGATCAGGCCGCAGTGACCTCGACGATGAGGGGGATCTGGACCTCGGGGTGCGGGCGGACCACGACCTCGTGGGTGCCCACCTCCTTGATGGCCGTCTCGAGCACCAGGTCGTGGCGGTCGATCTCGATCGCCACCTGGGCGGCCACGGCATCGACCACGTCCGACGCGGTCACCGAGCCGAAGAGCTTGCCCTCCTCACCGGCGCGCATGGCGATGGTGATGGTGCGGCCGGCCAGCTGGGTGGCCACACCCTCGGCCACCTCCCGCTCGGCGGCGTCCTGCACGGCTCGGGACTTGGCCATGGAAGAGGCCTGGTCACGGGCGCCGGCCGTGACCTTGAGGGCCAGGCCCTTGGGCAGCAGGAAGTTTCGGCCGTAGCCGTCGGCTACGTCGACGATGTCGCCACGATGGCCGAGGCCGGACACGTCGGCGCGGAGGATGAGCTCCATCAGCCCTCCTCCGCCGGGGCCCCGACCGCCTCGACGTCAGGGGCGGCTTCAGGCTCGGCCTCAGCGGCGGATTCGGGGGCGGGCTCGAAGGTCGCCCCGTCGACGCCGTCGAGCTCGGCCGTCGGGTCGAACTCCTCGTCGGCCCCACTGCCCGCCGTGGGGGGCGGCGTGGCCGGGGTCGGCATGGGCATCGGGGCGTCGGCCCGGGGACCGCGCTCGCCGCGGTCCCGCGACGTGCGCTGGGTGGTCACCCGGCTGGTGTACGGCAGCAGCGCCATCTCGCGGGCGTTCTTGATCGCCATGGCGATCTCACTCTGCTGCTGCTGGGTGTTGCCCGTGACGCGGCGGGCCCGGATCTTGGCCCGGTCGCTCATGAACCGGCGCAGGAGGTTGACGTCCTTCCAGTCCACGTAGGGCACCTGCTCCTGGAGCAGGATGCTGACCTTCTTCTTGCCCCGTCGGGCGTTGTCCTTGTTCTTGGTCCGTCGGACCTGCTGCTTGGCCATCTAGAAGGGCTCCTCGTCCGGGTCGTAACCGCCGCCGCCGCCGGACGGCTCGTTGGCCGCGGGCCGGGGGCTGCTGCCGCCGCCGCCGCCGTCGCCGCCGCCGCCGCCGCCTTCGCCGCCTTCG
>Ga0315283_10002761_pt1 | contig 14807 bp, 10 predicted proteins | sample YL17G09_0_MG_FD_204541 | JGI IMG/M metagenome (GOLD analysis project Ga0315283, IMG submission 204541) | Sediment microbial communities from Yellowstone Lake, YNP, Wyoming, USA - YL17G09_0 | ecosystem: Environmental > Aquatic > Freshwater > Lake > Sediment | place: USA: Wyoming | collected... | reverse complement strand
GCGGTGCTGGCGGGCGGCGGCAACGCCGTAGCGCTCGGGGAACTCCTCAACCACTTCAATGTCCGTCACTAAGGCCGAACGGACAAACACCCCTTCAAACAGGTCATGGCTGAGCATGGTGTTGTCTGGAATCCGGTTGCCAAGGGCTGCCTCAAAGGCATCAATATCGTAGATGCCCTTGCCGGCGAAGGAGCCTTGCCCGAAGAGGTCCTGGTACACATCAGAAACGGTGAAAACATAAGGGTCAATGCCCCGGGATGACGAATAAATCCTCTGGAACAGGGAACCGTAGTGCCCCACTGGCAAGGACGGTGTCACGCGTGGTTGCAGCACGCCAAATCCTTCGACGACGCGGCCGGCCTTGGCATCAAACCTTGGCTGGTTGAGAGGGTGTGCCAATTTTCCGACCAGCCTTCGTGCCGCATCCCGCGGTAGCTTGGTATCAGAATCGAGCGTGAGGACAAAGCGGACGGCATCCGGTAGCCTGCCACCGAAGGCCACGAAGCTTGTATCCGTTGCCCCCCTCAGCAGGCGGTTGAGCTCATGCAGCTTGCCGCGCTTTCTTTCCCATCCCATCCACCTGTTCTGCTGAGGATTCCACTTGCGGCCCCGGTGCAACAGCAGGAAGCGATCTGTAGTGTGGCGCTCGTTGAGGCGCGCAATGCCGTCCAGCGCTTCGCTGAGCAGCATGTCGTCAGTCGGCATGGATTCCTTTGGTGCATCGGTCCAGTCGGTGAGCAGTGCAAAATACAGTTCACCATCAGCATTGGACAGAAAATGAACTTCAAGCCTGTCGACCAGTCCCTCGATATCATCACGCGAGGTGAGAATGGTGGGGACGACGACAAGCGTTCTCAATTCCACTGGCACGCCGTCGCGAAGCGCAAACCCCGGAATAACGCCAGCATCCATCACCCGTGTGACGAGGTAGTTGGTTATCGAAAGCCCGAGATCTGTTGCAGGTAGGACTGCCAGCACAATCAGGAGAGCCAGCACGGCAAGCGGCAGGCCGCCGCCTGACAACACGACCCCAGCGATCATCAATGCGATGGCGGTTATCAGCCCAATTGCACCCAAGTAGCCATAAAGCCCCATGGTCTTGAGAGTACTTCGAATGCGCCGCAACACTGGCGGCTTGAAACCAAGCCCCTGCTCAAAGGCGGCACGGCCCGCACCAATCAGGCAATAGCCGGGATCATGATCCTTCAAATCCAGGGCGCGTTGCGCGATATCCAGTTCACTGGCGCGCGAACCGCGGGCCAGTTCCTCAATGGCAGTCCGATAGATCGTGCGGCTCGGAAAATCCATGGCACCATAGTTTTCATGGGTGCGCAGCAGCTTGTCGACAAGGCTTACAGTGTCGAACCACACTTCCCAGTTCACGTCCGAAATGAGGCGCATGCTGGTCACGATGTTGCGGACGGTCACATTCGCCGCACCCTGCCGGTGATGCTCGTCGCTCACCGCAGCTTCGAAGGAATATCCAATGGCGTCTGTCTTGGTTTTCAACCAATCCAGAGCCTGGGCCGCATGAGAATCCTGATCACGCAAACGCTGGATAAGCTGCACGGCGAACTGCTGGGTAATTGCACTTTCATCAATTTTGGCAAGGATCGGCGCCACACCTGTTATTGCGTCTCCAAGGTCGAAGATCTGGTCTGCAAGTTCGTCGGCAGTTTCGCGAGCGCGACTTGCCTCCGTGATGCGCTGTGAAATGCGCCTGAGGTTTTCAATGAGGATAAGCCGCAGGCTGATTGCCACCGCCCACAGCTCACCGATGCTGAGCGGCTGCACCTGCTGGTATTCATTGACGAAATCCGTGAGGGTTGCAGGATCAAAGCGGCTATCGCTATGGGCCACATAGGCCCAGACCAGTCCGAATATGCGCGGATGCCCTGCCAGCGGGCCCTTGGCAAGCTTGGGCAACTGCCGGTAAAATCCGGGCGGCAGGTCAGCACGCGTCTGCTGTACCTGTTCTTCCACGAGGTGATAGTTGTCGATGAGCCATTCAGCGGCAGGCGTTACGGTCTTGCCATCGGCGACCGCCACGCAGATATCCCGATAGGCCGCAAGTAAGGCGTCCGCATTGTCGTCCAGCCGCTCAATAATCGAATGAACGCGCTGTGGCGTGTTCGTAATAGCCTGGCTTTCGGCGAGGCTCCGCGCGTGTTGCCTTGAGCGTTCTACACCAAAGATTTCAGCACTTATGGTTTGCGATTCATCCCACGATGATGAATGTCGCCATGCATGCTTGCCAAACATCTTGGTCATTACGACGGGTTCTCCAATTCAACGCGGTAGGGGCTTAACATAAAACACCAGTCTAGCCGAAAAGTTCCCGGATTCTTATGGTTATTTCAGCACGATTTAGGATTCAACGATCCGCAACTATTGGTCGATGCCGCGAGGGGATAGGAAACCAGAAAAGATTTTTACGCAGCGACCTGAACCGGGCCCACAGCAGTTCCACCAAGACTGCCGTCACCTTCGGCAATCATATCTCAGCATGTTTCAACAGCATCAGAAACCTTGTGAAAAAATTTGTGGCGGCCAATAAAACCTGGACCCTGCCCATTCCAATGTCCCTGCTTTAGCTATCCATGCAGATTGATCGCTGCTGCAAGATGCCTGTTCAACACCTCAACTGACTATGCACGAATGTTTGGAGAAAGGGCATTGGGTGTAAAAAGCATGAAGATTCATCTTAGCTGCTGCCTCAACGGCAGCAAACGCAGCCAGACCTCAATGGCTTCCTCCCTGTCAGCTGACATTTGCTCTCTGCGGCAGAATTTGCCTATGCATGGCAAGAAAATCATCAAAGGCCTCGACAAAATCGCGGGCCTGTGTCTCTCCAAAGGGCAAGGAAAGTGCCAGCATGCCGCGCGGCGTCACATGAAAGCCACGCAACAGCATTTCCATTTGCCAGAGCCTGATCACACGCAGGTCAGCGCTGTCTAGGACCTCTGGCGATGTGACGGGGCCTGCTACGAAATGCAGGTTCATCAGCGAACCACGGCCAGTGACGAGACCTTGAACCGCATGGCGCTGCAGGCACTCATTCATGGATGTTCGCAATTTGTCGCCCACCTCGTTGACGCGATTGCTTGCCTCTTCGGTGAGGACTTCCGTGAAGCCCACAAATCCCGCGGTCATGCTCAGGATGTTATTGTTGAAAGTACCGCCATGGGAAAAGCCCTTGGGTGAGGCAGGATCAAAACGGTCCATGAGATCGGCCCGCCCGCCGAAGGCGCCAAAGCTGGCGCCACCGCCCAAGTATTTGCCAAGTGTTACCAGGTCCGGGTTAATGCCATGCGCCCCGTGCAAGGCATGATAATGCAGGCGGGACGTCATCACTTCGTCAAATACCAGGAGTGCGCCCACATCTTGCGTTGTCATTCGCAAGGACAACAGGAATTCACGGGTTGCGGGAATGCAGCCGCCAGCCCCCATCATCTGTTCGAGCAGGACAACCGCAAGGTCAGGGCCGTGCTCGCGTATGAGTGCATCGGTCCCCGTAATATCATTGTAATCGGCAAACACATAATCAAATGGCAAATTGAGCGGCGACCCGCCATGTGCAAATGTAAGCACCCCGCCGTGATATCCCTCACGGAAAACCATGACCTTGCTGCGCCCCGTGATGGCGCGCGCCGCCTGGATAGCCATGATATTGGCTTCCGTGCCGGAATTACAGAACCTGACGCGCTCTATGGCGGGAAACCGCTCGACGATGGCTGCTGCATAGCGGGCCTCATAGGTATTGGGGGCACCCAGGGCGGTGCCGCCGCTGATGGCTTCAGCAAAGGCTGCGGCGATGCGCTTATCCGAGTGGCCATAGAGTCCTGCTGAATATTCAGACACCAGGTCGACATAGGTGTGGCCGTCGAGATCCGTCACGTGACAGCCATCGCCACCCACCAGGGTCACCGGGAAAGGCTGGTAGAATAGAACACCGCGCGTGTTGCCACCGGGAAGGGACTGGCCAGCCAGCCTATGGCGCGCCAAGCTCGCGGGATTTGCGGCCGTAAAGCGTTGCTCAGCTTCGCTTAAAATTGAATCCAAATCCGTATTGCGCAATGTTTCAGAAGTTCTCTTGTCCATGGATCGAATTTCCTTTCATGGTGTGCTTAAAACTCCCAACTTACGCCTATTCATGTAATCCTTCAAAGCATCATCAGTGGCAGGATCAGGGGCAGGCTGCTCATACTGCGACCACATCTTTTTCCAAGTGCTGTTGGCCCGGGCATAGGCATTGATCTTGCCGCATTCCACCCAGGTGTCATGATTATCCCAGTTGGACAGCAATGGCGTGCAGAAGGCATGTTCATAGCACTCTATGGTGTGGGCGGTGCCGAGGAAGCGGCCGGCGGTGGCCAAGGAGGCATGCTGCAAGATGCGCGAATCCATACTTAGGCCCTCAAATATATATTAAAACATTGGCACAGCAGCGGGCATCACTTAGAATTGTGACCAGAATTGCAGGTTTGGGAGGGTTGGGTTTCCATGTCGGATAAGCTGTCGTCATACCGGGATTTCGTCGCATTGAGCCCCCATACGCTGAGTACGCGGCTGGGCTCGCTTGCCGCCTTGACAGGCCACATTGGGGCCGACACGTCGAAATGGTCGGTGCGGGAAGTGGGAGACGGCAACCTAAACCTGGTATTCATTGTTCAAGGTTCAAAGGGCAGCGTGATTGTGAAGCAGGCATTGCCCTATGTGCGCCTGGTGGGCGACAGCTGGCCGCTTCCCCTGAAGCGATCGTTCTTTGAATACAATGCGCTCACGCGGCAGGCCGCGCGGGACCCAGGCATGGTCCCACAGATCTATCATTTTGACGAGGAACAGGCCATCATCGTCATGGAATACCTGTCGCCCCACATCATTTTGCGGCGCGCCCTCATCGAAGGCCAGATGCTTCCCAAGATCGCCAAGGACCTCGGCCTGTTCCTGGCACGGACACTGTTTCGCGGCTCCGACCTGTGCATGCTAACCGCCCAGCGCAAGGCCGACCTTGCCCTGTTTGCTGACAATGTGGCGCTATGCGACATTACCGAAAGCCTGGTTTTCAGCGATCCCTATTTTGACGCCAAGCTCAACCGGCACACCAGCCCCCAGCTTGACGGCATCGTGAAGGAACTGCGTTCCGATCGTGATCTTAAGGTTGCCGCACAACGGCTCAAGCACATTTTTGCAGCAACTCCCGAAACCTTGCTGCATGGCGACTTTCATACGGGCTCCGTGATGGTGACAGCCGCCAACACTCGCGTGATTGACCCAGAGTTTGCCTTCTATGGACCTATTGCCTTTGATGTCGGCATGTTGCTTGCCAATTTCTGGATGAGTTACTTCTCCCAGAGCGGGCATGAGAAGGCAGGCAGCCGCGAGTCCATGCGGGCCTACCTGCTGAAAGTCATCATCGAGATCTGGGTAAACTTCCGCGAAGAATTTTCAAATCTCTGGCACAGCGAGCGCAACGGCATCCTCTATCAACGCACGCTGTTTGAAGATCAGGAAGACGCACTGGGTGCACAACAGGCGCTTGACCTGGTGCTGCAGGGCATCTGGGTTGATATGCTGGGTTTTGCTGGGGTTGAAATGCACCGCCGCATCCTCGGCCTTGCCCACAATGCCGACTTTGAAACCATCGAGAATCCAAACCTGCGGGCAACTTGCGAAACCAAGGCCCTGAAGCTGGGCCGGCACCTTGTGGTGAACCGATGCCACATCCACAGCTTGCGTGAGATCAATGCGCTGGCGCTACGGCTTGACAAGGAGATTGTGACTTGAGAGTTGGAAACAGCCACTACCGCACCATCTGGCTGAATGCTGATGGCCGTTCGGTTGATATCATTGACCAGCGCTGGCTGCCCCATGAGTTTCGCGTCGTCACTCTTGAGACTGTGGACGAGGTGGCCGTCGCCATTCGCGACATGTGGGTGCGTGGCGCTCCCCTCATTGGCGTCATGGCTGCCTATGGTGTGGCCATTGCCATGGGCGTGGATGCCAGTGACAGGGGCCTTGATGCCGTCTGGGAAAAACTCCACGAAACTCGCCCCACCGCCATCAATCTGAAATGGGCCCTCGACGAAATGCGGCGTGTGCTGCGCGCTGTACCTACTCCCCAACGCCAAGCCACTGCCTATAGGCGCGCTGCAGAAATTGCCGAGGAGGATGTGGAACTGAACCGCGCCATGGGGCAGCATGGGCTTGCCATCATCAAGACGATCGCGGCCACCAAAAAACCAGGCGAACCGGTAAACATTCTCACCCACTGCAATGCTGGCTGGCTTGCCACCGTTGACTACGGCACGGCCACAGCGCCCATCTATGCCGCTGGCGAGGCTGGCATCGCCATTCACGTCTATGTGGATGAAACCAGGCCGCGCAACCAGGGCGCCCAACTCACCGCCTGGGAACTCAACAACCATGGGGTTCCCCATACGCTCATTGTCGACAACGCCGGCGGCCATCTCATGCAGCATGGCCAGATCGACATGGTGATCGTGGGCACTGACCGCACTACGGCGGATGGTGACGTTTGCAACAAGATCGGCACCTACCTCAAGGCGCTGGCGGCCAAGGACAATGGCGTTCCCTTCTACGTGGCCCTTCCCTCACCCACCATTGACTGGGCGGTCCACGACGGGGTGAAGGAAATTCCCATCGAGGAGCGCGATGGAGACGAAGTTACCTTCGTCCAGGGCCGGGGTGCAGATGGCAAGACCACTCGGGTGCGGATTTCCCCGGAGGGCAGTCCAGCGGCGAATCCGGCCTTCGATGTAACACCTGCACGACTCATTACCGGATTGATTACCGAACGCGGCGTTGCGGAAGCTTCACCGCAGGGATTGCAGCGGATGTTTCCAGAGCGGGGGTAAAAACATCTGTCTATATCTTGGCCCATGCTATTTCTCCCCTTGATTGGGCTTCGATCCGACAGGCCAGACTTTGGGCTTGTTGCATTCGTTGGGCCGTAGGCTCAAGGCTGGCGATGGAGAAAATTGGGGATCACTTCAAAATCTCACGCATGCCCTACTCATTTTCCTTCAGCTTCTGCGCATAGACGTTGATGATCAAGGCGGTGAGCAAGATGAGGCCGCGGATGAGGATTTTCAAGAAGCTGTCGATCTGGATGTGGTCGAGGCCGTTGTTCAGCACGCCAAGGACCAGCAAGCCGATAATCGTGTTGCCGATGCCGCCGCGCCCACCGAACAGGCTGGTACCACCCACCACCACTGCGGCGATGGCATCCAGCAGGTAGGTGTCGAACTGGTTCTGCTGGGCCGAGCCGAAATAGGCCACCGCCAGCATGCCGGCAATGCCTGAGCACATGGCCGAAATCACCATGACTGAACCGATGATGAACTTCACGTTGACGCCGGAATATTCCGCCGCCTCACGGTTTCCGCCGGTCATGTAGATATAGCGGCCAAAGCGCGTGTAGTTGAGCACGAGATGGCCAATGCTCAAGAATATGATGGCGACGATGATTGTCCAGCGGATGCCCGCGATCGAGCCTGAGCCCAAGACAGTGATCAGATCGGGAAAGGTATAGGCAATCTGACCGCGCACCAACAGGGCCGATACGCCATTGGCAATCTGCATAATCGCCAGCGTCATGATGAAGGACGGGATGCCGATCCACGTCACGCCGAAGGCCGTGATGAGCCCAAAGGCCAGGGCACTCAGCAGGGCGAGCACGATGGCAATCATCCCCGGCATGGGCAGGTTCGCAATGTTTACATAGTCAGGCTGAATGGTGAAGAATGCCACTGTGATGCCAATGGCATTGGCTACGGCTGCCACCGAAAGGTCAATCTCAGCGGTGAGAATGACATAGGTAAGGCCCACTGCGATGATCGCCGTGATGGAGATCTGAGACAGGATATTCATGAAATTGACCATGGTCAGAAATGACGAACTGGCCAGCGTAAAGAAAGCCACGAGGGCGAGCAGCGTAAACACCGGGGCAATATTGCGCAGCTGGTCCTTCAGCAGGCCCTTGAGCGGGCTGGGTTTAGCCACTTCAGTTGCATTCATCTCTTCAGCCCCTATGCCGCCGCCAACAAGTCGGCTTTGTGGATTGTTCCACTATTGAATTCCCTTGCCACGATGCCCTTGCGCAGGACGCTCACACGGTCGGCCAGCGTCAGGATGGTTTCCGGTTCCGTTGACAGAACAAGAATGGCAACCCCCCTGTCGCGTAGATCCTTGACGATGCGAATGACATCTTCCTTGGCGCCTACATCCATGCCGCGTGTCGGCTCCGAAAGGATGAGAACTTTGGGGAGATGAGTGAGCCACTTGGCCAGAGCCACCTTCTGCTGATTGCCGCCCGACAGCGAACCCAGCATCATGTTGGGATTAGGTGGTCTGATCTGCAGGTCGGTGGTGCGGGCGCCTGCGATCGCGCGTTCTGACTTCGGCTTGAGGAGAACGCGGTGAATACGGTCAAGAATGGCAATGGACATATTCTTGTAGACTGGTTCGGTGCGGAACAGCATCATGCGGCGGTTCTCTGGCACGAAGGCAATGCCCTGGCCACGCGCTGCCGCTGTTGACTTGAAGGATTTCTGCGCACCATCCAGCAGGAAGCGGCCATGCTTGAGCCTGATCTTGCCGAACAGAGCACGGGCCAGTTCAATCTGTCCGCAGCCCATGAAACCGTAAACACCGGTGATCTCGCCCGCCCTGAGCTTCAGCGAGACATCCCGCAGCAGCCTGCCATCGCTGATGGTCTCTGCCGCGAGAACAACTGGTTTGGAGTCATCGGCATTGAGACTTGCGCTCTCGCCCATATGCATGCCGATCGAGCCGCGGCCGATCATGTGGGAAATCACCGCATCCTTGGTGAGGGTTGCAGCCGATTCAGTGGCAACCTTGCGGCCGTTGCGGAATACCGTGACCGTGTCAGAAATTTCCAGCACATCGTCGAGAAAATGCGAAATGAAGATAATGCCACGCCCCTCGGCCTTGATCTTCCGCAGCACGTCAAAGAGGCGATTGACCTCCGGCGGGGACAGTGCCGACGTTGGCTCATCGAGAATGATGATGCGTGCGCCCGAAAACAGGACCCGAGATAACTCCACCAGCTGTTGCAGTCCAACCGGCAGGGAGCCCATACGCGTCTTGGGGTCGATATCCAAACCAAGGCTGGCAATCAGGCGTGCGGCCTGGCTGTTTATGCGCGCCCAGTCCACCGTGCCCATCTTAGTCAGGGGTTGATGCCCAAGGAACACGTTTTCAGCCACCGTGAGGTCGGGAATGGTTGACAGTTCCTGGTGCACCATGCCGATGCCGGCCGCCAGGGCATCGCGTGCCGAGCGGAAATGCACAGCTTTGCCGTCAATCCGCATGACGCCTTCATAATCGTGATAGACCCCGGCGATGATCTTCATGGTGGTAGACTTGCCCGCACCATTTTCACCAACAAGACCATGAATCTCGCCTGAATGCAGCGTGAAATCGACATCCTTCAGCGCCGCAATGCCGCCGAAGGATTTCGAAACGTTTGATAATTCAAGCAGGGGCGGCAAGCCGCCCCTGCTGTCTGGTTGAGCCGTCATAAACAGATCAGATCAGGAAGTTCTTCTGCAGCCACAGGTGGCCGGGTGCAGTATCCTTGGTGATAACCGGACCGTCAGCAAGTATGGAGTTTGGAATATCCTTTCCGGCCTTTTCACCGCCTTGCACCGCAGCTACGCCGGCAGCCACGGACCAGCCGTGGATACGGCAGGAGGGATTGCGCACGGTCGCCAGCATAGTGCCATCAAGCACCGCCTGCACAGCAGGCGGCATGGCATCCACACCACCGATGATGATGTCGGTCCGGTTCTTGGCTTTCATCACGTTATAGGCAGCCAGCGCCATGTCATCATTATGGAAAAAGGCGCCGGCGATCTTGTCGTTCTGCGTCAGAATGGAATCCCAGATGCGAGCGACCTTCGTCACATCCCAATCAGCAGGCTCTTCGTTGATGAGCTTAACGTTGGGATATGAGGCCAGCACTTGCTTGAAGCCCTTAGCGCGGCCCTGCGCACCGGAATGTCCGAGCGCGCCCTGCGTCATCACCACATTGCCTTCACCTTTGATGGCAGCCATAAGCTGCGAGGTGACAAGCGAGCCCATCATCACGTTGTCAGGGGCGATGAATGTATGAATGGCGATGGTACCCGGAGGAGCCACAAGCGTGTCCATGGCAATGACAGGTGTACCTGCATCAATCATCTTCTGGATGGGATCGGTCAGCGTGCCGATGCCAAATGTCTGGATGGCCACGAAATCCCACTTCTGGGTTGCCATATTGTCGATAGCCGCGCGTTGCTTGGTGGCCGCGAGCTCGCCGTCAAACCAAGTGATTTCGACGTTCATCAACTTACCCCAGGCTTCAGCTGCCTGTTTTCCCTGCGCGCACCAGGAGGCCTGAAGGCCGGCATTCGAGAAGGCCGCCTTCATGGGCTTGCCCGAGGGGGCCAAGGCCTGCGCCATGGCAGGATCAAATCCCGCATCGGCCAGCAAAGCACCGGCAAGTGCCGTGGCACCGATCGCCTTGAACACGTCACGACGGGTCTTCGCTTCTTTGATAAGATCGTCAAGCATTGGTTATTCTCCCATTGAAAATTCTTTTAGGAAGGCACGCTGCAAAATATCCCGTTGTGTATTCGCATAGATGTCGGGCGAGACCGCTTGCATCCTTCAACAGAAATCTTGCCGTCAACTGTGCAGACTGTCAAATCTAATTTAATCATACAAATCAGTTCATTGTGTTTGCACCGCAAAATGTTTCGATGCTGCAAGCCCCAATGGATGTCCACGAGTGACTTACCCACCCGACGTCAGGCCTGCGAGCACAAATGTTGCAAACCACAGCTACAGTCAACAATGCCTTCATAACCATTGGCATCAAAGTGAATAAAAATACAGCAGCATTGTGCCCGGCTGGGCCTCTCGCAGTGCAAACGTCATGGCAGGGATCGGCGAGAAACCGCCTCCACCGCCCCTCATCAAAGGCAGAATTGTTGCGATTTTTGGGTGCCGGCCTCACCGCACACGGGATTTGCTTGGCAATTCCAGCCCGGTCATTTCGGCAATCATGCATGCCACAGAAGCATCATCATCCTGTTCCTTGCCTGATGCCGCAGTCATCAGGAACATCTGAAGGGCCGTTGCTGCAATCTGCAAGGGAAACTTCTCGCGCCTGCCCATGTCGCTTACTATCCCTAGATCCTTGGTGAAAATGCTCACCGCACTTTGCGGGCTATAGTCGCCGTCGAGAATATGGGGCACGCGATTCTCAAACATCCAGGAATTGCCGGCGGAAGCCGTGATAACCTTGAAAACTGTCGGCAAATCGAGGCCCAGCTTCTTGGCGAAGGTCATAGCCTCGCAGGCTGCAGCAATGTGAACGCCGGCCAGCAGCTGGTTCACCATCTTGAAGGAGGCGCCGATGCCAGCCGATGAACCCAGCTCATAGACCGTTGTCGCCATGGCATTAAGCACAGGGCGCGCTTTCTCAAAGGCAGCTGCCGTCCCAGATGCCATCACCGTCAACTGCCCGGCTGCGGCCTTGGCGGCACCACCACTGATTGGCGCATCGAGATAAGAAAGGCCGAGGGCTTGCGCCGCGGCCGCCAAGCGTCTTGCATCATCAGGCGCCATGGTGGCGCAGGATATGATGACGCCACCCTCAGCCATAGCGCTTGCGGCCCCGTTTTCTCCAAACAGGATTGCCTCAGTTTGCGCAGCATTAACGACAACCACAAGAAGAATATTCGCGTTCTGGGCAGCCTTGGCGGCACTGCTGACAGCATGACCGCCAGCCTCCACCAGCTTGGCAACCGCAGCCGGATTGAGATCAAAGCCAGCGATCCGCATGCCCTTGCTTGCCACGCAAAGCGCCATGCCCATGCCCATGGAACCAAGGCCAATAATGCCAACCTGCGTCATGTCTTTTTCCCATTCATAAGCCTGATCACGAAAATCGCCGTTTCAGGTCTGCTATCTGTTCTTCATTGAGGTACCTTGTCGGCCGGCCATGCAGCAGCAGATAAAGCCTCGCGGTTTCTTCGAGCTCCTCCATCGCGTCCACAGCTGCTGACAGTGATGTTCCAGATACCACCGGGCCATGATTTGCAAGGAGTACCGCTGCATGCTGTGCCGCACATCGCCCAACCGCCTCGCCCAGGGCTTTATCGCCAGGCGCGTAATAGGGAATGAGCGGCAGCTTGCCAACCCGCATGACATAATAGGCGGTGATCGGCGGCAGCACATCCTCGTGATTGATGCCATCAAGGCACGAGACCGCCACTGAATGGGTGGAATGCAAATGGACAACCGCACCGGCATTTACCCGCTCGCGGTACATGGCAAGATGCAGGAAGCTTTCCTTGGTGGGCGCCTCACCCGCCACAAGGTTGCCCACATCATCCAACTTGGAAAGCTTCGCAGGGTCAAGCCGGCCCAGCGAACAGCCGGTCGGCGTCATCAGCCAGCCACCCTCGATCCTTATGCTGATGTTACCAGAGCTGCCAAAGGTGAGGCGGCGCTCAAACATGGAGCGGCCCATCGCAACGATCAACTCACGGGCAGCACTATCAATCATGGGAGCGCCTCAAGGGCTTCGGCAAAAAAGCTGGGTCCGCCAAAGTTCCCGGATTTGAGGGCAAGAGCATAGCGCGGTTCTCCATAGGACAGGGTTGCAGGCACACCAGCGACAATCTGCGGTCCGATTTCAAGCGCGTCAATGCCAAGGGCAGACACAACGGCACCTGAGGTTTCGCCTCCCGCCACCACGAAGCGTCGCACTCCGGCATCTGCCAATCCTCGGGATATGGCAGCAATGGCCTTTTCCACGAGGGCGCCTGATTGCTCACGGCCAAGCTCAGCCTGGATTGCAGCCACCTCTTCGGGTGCGGCACTGGCATAGATCAGTACGGGAGAAGAGCAAAGCCGCGCCACAGCCCAGGCAATTGCATTGGCGACGACACCACCAAAATTGCTTGCAAGCTCCCTGGCATCGAGAGCAAGGGCGGGATTCTTGGTTTTCATTTCCGCCACCTGCGCAAGGGTTGCCGACGAGCAGCTACCCGACAGCACAACACCGCCACCGCCCACGCTCTGCAGTGGTTTGGCACCTTGGCGCTGGGGCAAGAGGCCCGCCTTGCGGTAATTCGCAGGCAGGCCTATGGCTGCTCCCGAGCCCCCCGTGACGAGGGCAAGACGCTCACAAGCCTCGCCCAGATGGATGAGGTCAACATCATCAATGGCATCAACAATGGCGTGGCGGACGCCCATGAGGCAAAGCGCCTCGAAGGCTTTTGTGATGGCGCCGGGTCCCTGCTTGACAACACGGTGCGCAACCAGCCCCGTTCTGTGGGGAGTCTGGCGCCCCAGGACATTCACCAGATTTGAATCCAGCATGGGAGTGAGCGGGTGATGGCGCATGCTGGAGTCTGACAGTAGCACATCGCCCACGAACAGGTGCCCCATGTAGATGGTGCGGCCATTTTCCGGGAAGGCGGGGCAAAAAACCGTAAAGTCCGTAGCCAGTTCATCCAGCAACGCATCCGCCACAGGGCCAATGTTCCCATTATCCCTGGAATCGAAGGTGGAGCAATATTTGAAATAGATCTGACGCGCACCGCTCTGTTTCAGCCAGCGAAGTGCTGCCAGCGACTGGGCAACAGCTTGCGCAGCAGGAATGGTGCGTGACTTCAGGGCAACCACAATTGCATCGGCCTCAGGAGCTGCAGCAGTTGGAACACCAATTGTCTGAACCGTTCGCATGCCCCGCCGCGTGAGCGTATTGGCAAGGTCGCTGGCACCGGTAAAATCGTCGGCAATGCATCCAAGTATCATGACTAAGGCTACCTCCACTCACCCTGTGTGAGCCAGTGCAAGTTCGACTATGCAGGCATGCGACAGCGAGGGCAAATTCCACCTGCAGCATTTTGGCACGCCTGGCAGCCATCTATCCACTGGCATTTGTCCCTGCAGCAATGCTTAAAGACACCAACTCGGCTCCCCAGCGATCAGGCGCTCCATGACGGTAAAAATCAATTTCCATGAACTGGCCAAAATCTCACCCCAGCAGCGGGCTCTACTCCAGCGGCGCACTGAAGCTGATCTTTCAAGCCTTGAGCCGCAGGTGCGCGGCATCATCGATGCGGTACGCAAAAGCGGCGACGACGCAGTGGTGCACTTTACCCAGGAGTTTGACAAGGCAGCCGTGAAGGCCTCCGAGATCGCGGCAACCGAAGCTGACTTTGCAGCGGCCGCGACATCCTTGGATCCCACCGTGCGGAGCGCCCTGGAGTTTGCCGCCTATTCCATTCGCAAATTCCACCAGGACCAGATGCCAGGGCAAATGTGGTTACACGAAATCCGCCCCGGCACCTTCGCCGGCGACCGTTCAAGCCCCATCCCATCCGTGGCCTGCTACGTACCGCGCGGCAAGGGCGCCTTTCCATCAGTCGCCCTGATGACCGCGATTCCAGCAAAGATCGCAGGGGTGAAGGACGTCATCATCATCACACCGCCTGGACCAGAGGGAAAAATTGATGACGCAACGCTGGTTGCCGCCCGCATGGCAGGTGTGACCAGGGTTTTCAAGGCAGGAGGCGCCCAGGCCATTGCAGCAGTGGCCTATGGCACGGCGACAATTCCACAGGTCTCAAAGGTCATCGGCCCCGGCAGCCCCTGGGTGGCGGTTGCCAAGAAGCTAGTGTCCAATATCATTGATACCGGAACCCCTGCAGGTCCCAGCGAACTCATTGAGTTTGCCGATGACAGCATTGATGGTCGGCTCG
>Ga0315283_10002760_pt1 | contig 14808 bp, 12 predicted proteins | sample YL17G09_0_MG_FD_204541 | JGI IMG/M metagenome (GOLD analysis project Ga0315283, IMG submission 204541) | Sediment microbial communities from Yellowstone Lake, YNP, Wyoming, USA - YL17G09_0 | ecosystem: Environmental > Aquatic > Freshwater > Lake > Sediment | place: USA: Wyoming | collected... | reverse complement strand
GCCGGCATTTGCGACGCGGGTGGAGTTGCGCCGCGCGGTGTCGCACGCCGTCAACCGCCGCGCGTTTGCCGATACGGTGTTCCTCGGCGCAGCCGAGCCGCTGCAGGGCCCGGTCTCGCCGTCCAACACGACGTGGTACCCGCCCGCCACGGTGACGGGCATCGACCGCCAGGCCTACGATCCGGGCCGCGCGCGTGTGCTGCTGGCGGGCCTCGGCCTGCGCGACACGAACAATGACGGCTATCTGGAGGACGCTTCCGGCGCGCCGGCGCGCTTCTCGCTCATCACGCAGAAGGGCAACACCGCGCTTGAAACCGGCGCGGCCTTCATCCGCGACGAACTGAAGAAGGTCGGCATCAGTGTCGACGTGGTGCCGCTCGAAGTGGGCGCGCTGGTCGAGCGCATGACGAAGGGCGAGTACGAGGCCCTCTACTTCCGCTTCCTGACCACCGATACCGACCCGGCGATGAACCTCGACTTCTGGCTGAGCACGGGCGGCGCGCACGTGTGGAACATGGAGCAGCCGCAGCCGGCGACGCCGTGGGAGAAGGCGCTGGACGGCGCGATGCTGAAGATGGCCGCCGCCAGCGACCTTCCCGCGCGCCAGCAGCTCTTCTACCAGGCGGAGAGGATTCTCGCCGACAACCTCCCGGTGATCTACTTCGCCGTGCCGCGCCTCTACGTCGCGACCAGCACGCGCGTCACCGGCGCCGTGCCCGCGCCGGTCAGGCCGTCGATTCTCTGGAGCGCCGACACGCTCGGCGTGGCGAAGTAGGCAGCATGAGGAAGCCCTCATGCGACGTGTGATTCGCCGGATCGTCGGCATTGTGGTCGTGCTTGTCGTCCTGGTCGGACTGGGCTGGGGCGCCTGGGCCGCGTTCTGGCCGACACAGTCCTCAGCCGCGCGGCGCGCGTGGTCCTGAACGACAAGGGCACGCCGGTCAACACCTTCGCTCGGATGAGCGAAGCGCGGCTTACGGCCGAGGCGATGCAGGAGTACACGGGCGAGTTCCGGAGCGACGAGATCGACCAGCGCTTCGGTATCTCGATCGAGAACGGGACGCTGTACCTTCGCCGCTTTCACTCGGCGCCGGCGGTCCTGGATCCCCTGACAAGGGATGTGTTCCAGGGGGGCGGCGGCAGGGTGACGATGGAATTCGTCCGCAACGCGAATCGGCGGGTCACCGGCTTTCTCTTCAGCACCACGAGGATTCGCAACATGGCGTTTCGACGGTAGCCAGCGCGGCTGATCAACGTCCCACGCTTCCTGGAGACAACAACTCATGACTCGACTGCGCGCACTCGGCTTGTTGTTCTTCGCCTTCGTCGTCGCCTGGCCAGCCGGTCCGTTCCGAGCCGCGGTCGTCGAGCAGCGACCGATCGAGCTGGCCGACATCATGGCGTGGCGTTTCATCAACGCACAGGCGCTGTCGGATGACGGCATGTGGTTCGGCTATCACATCGGTCCGGCGGAAGGTGACGGCGATGTCGTGTTTCGCCAGACCCGCGCCGAGACACAGATCACGTTTCCCGTGGGCGAGGTCGGCCTCGCGCGCCCGCCGGCGCCGGTGTTCTCCCGCGACGGGAAATTCGCGGCCTTCGCGGTCTATCCCACACGCACCGAAGCCGCCGAGCTGAAACGGCAGCGCAAGCCCCTGCAGAACAGGGTGGGCATCGCCAACCTCGAGACCGGCGCCAAGGTCGAAGTGCCGAGAGTGCGGCGGTTTGCGATCGCGCCGGGGAGCGGCGGCTGGATCGCGATGCACAAGTACGCGCCCGACGCGCCGGCGGGATTGGCCTTGCACGGCACGGACATGCTGCTGCGCGAACTGGCGACCGGTCAGCAGATCGTCATCGGCAACGTCTTGGATTTTGCCTTCGAGAAGCAGGGGCGGTTTCTCGCCTGGACCATCGACACGCAGGACAAGACCGGCAACGGTGTGCAGGTGCGCGACATGGCGACCGGCGCCATCCGGTCGCTGGAATCGAACGACAGGGCGGTCTATTCACGCATGTCGTGGAGCGAAGACGGCGAGAGCCTGGCGTTGCTGCAAGGGTTGGAAGGTCGCACGCCCGGCGACACGCGGCACCTCGTGTTGGGCTTCTCCGGATTCGGCCCCGGCGGCTCGCAGAAGACCGCTTTCAATCCCGCCACATCACCCGACTTTCCGGCAGACATGATCGTCAGCCCCAACCGCAACCCGACGTGGACGGCGGATCGGTCGGCGCTCCTCTTCGGCATCCAGAAGGCGAGCAGGGCGGCGTCGTCTCCGGCCGCGCCCGAGCGGACTCGCGATAGGAGCGCCGCAGCAGACCCCAGGGCCGCGCCAGCCGTCCCAGCCCGCGCCGACGACTCGCCGGCGGACGAGAAAGCGGATCTGGTGGTGTGGCATTGGCAGGACAAGCGCCTGCAGTCGCAGCAACGAGTGCAGGAGACGCTCGACAGGAACTTCAGTTACCTGGCCGAGTACAGGCCGGGCGACAAGAAGTTCATCCGGCTCGCCGATGAACAGATGGCCGACGTGGTGCCGGCGCCCGGGGGGAAGTTCGCGATTGGCCGCGATGACGATGCGTATGAACTGATGGCCAGCCTCGACGGCCGCCGCTTCCAGGACATCTACGTCGTCGACATGGCAACAGGCAAGCGCAGCCTCGCAGTCAGGAAGTCACGCTGGACGTACGGACCGTCGCCAACCGGCACGCATTTCCTGTACTACGACGACGGCCACTACTACACCTACGACATGACGTCGGGTCGGGCCAACAACATCACGAAGGCCGTGCCGACGACGTTCGTCGACACCGAGGACGATCATCCGGTCGCAAAGCCGCCGACGGTGCAGATGGGATGGTCGGCGGACGGGAACTTCGTGTTGCTCTCGGACGATTGGGACATCTGGCAGGTGCCGGTCGGCGGCGGCGCCGGCACGAACCTGACCGTCAATGGCCGAAGAGAACAGGTGCGATACCGTCGTCCGATCGACTTCAGCCCCGATGAGGCCGGCCTCGATCTGACGAAGCCGATCTATGTCGATCTCTACGCCGAGTGGACGAAGAAGGGTGGCCTCGGCGTCATCGAGCCTGGCAAGCCGGGCGTCAAACGCCTGATCTTCGACGACGCGGCGTACGGCGTGCCGCCGATGTTGAAGGCCCGTCAGGCGGACGTCTACGTCTTCACGAGGCAGACCTACAAGGATCCGCCGGACTTCTACGTGGCCGACGCGTCGCTCGCGGGTGCGAAGCGGATCACGCACCTGGCTGTGGGGACCGAGCAGTTCCTCTGGTCTTCCGGGGCGATGCTCGTCGATTACGTCAGCGCCATGGGGGACAAGCTGCAGGGGGCCCTGTTTCTGCCGGCCAACTACGAAAAGGGCAAGTCGTACCCGATGGTCGTAAACATCTACGAGAGGCTGTCAGCGAACCTGCATTCGTACTCCAGGCTCACGCAGCCGATGCCCACGTCGCTCAACAAGACGCTCTACACCAGTCAAGGGTACGCGGTGTTCTTCCCAGATATCGCCTACAAGATCAACGACCCGGGCATGTCGGCGGTCTGGTGTCTCGTGCCGGCCGTCAAGGCGGCCATTGCGACCGGGATTGTCGATGCGAAACGCGTCGGTCTCATGGGGCACTCGTGGGGCGGCTACGAGACCGCCTTCCTGATCACGCAGACGGACATGTTCGCCGCCGCCGTCGCGAGCGCGCCAATCACCGATTGGTTCAGCATGTATTCCCTGATCTACAAGGCCACGGGCGGCGGCAACGGCCCCATGGCCGAGAGCAGCCAGGGGCGCCTCACGACCGGGCCGTGGGACAACGTCGACGCGTACACCCGAAACTCACCGGTCCTCTTCGCGAAGAACGTGAAGACGCCGCTGGTCATCCTCCACAACGGCGACGACGGCGCCGTCGACTTCACGCAGGGCGTCGAACTCTTCACGACGCTGCGGCGGCTGCAGAAGCCGGTGGTGATGCTCGAGTACCCCGGCGAGACGCACGGGCTCGCGAGGCGCGCGAACGGGAAGGACTTTATGACTCGCGTCCAGCAGTTCTTCGATCACTTCCTGAAAGGCAAGCCCATGCCGGGTTGGTTTAAAGACGGCGTGCCCTGGCTCGACAGGCACTCCGACACCTCGAGTCCTTCCTCGACGCCAGGAGCCGCCGCAGTTCGGTGAACCAGATGAGGACCAACGTCTGTGTCTGGGATTTGCGGGGGCGCCCACGGCGTCCGATAGCGGGACGTATGTCAACCCTGCAGGCTGCAGGCGAGCGGAGACGGCTCAATGCTTCCTATAGTCGGAAGCGACCTAGCTCGGTCGCTTATCTCCAGTGGAGCCGTTTGTAGAGAAGTCCGAGGTACTTATTGATCAGGTTGCTGCGTGCGAGAAGAGAAACGATCGGCTTTTTGCGAATGCCTACTTCATGGAGTTTACGCTGGAGTTCCTCGTGTTGCCCCTTTGCCAGTCCTTCCCGGAACAGCCGCAGCGCCAAGGTCTTGTTTCCCGCCAGCAGATAGATTTTCCCCAAATTGAGATAGTGGACAGGGTTGTCCTGTTCATGATTCAGCGACACCTGGCAAAGCCCTGCGCCCTTCTTGATTTGACCCCGCTCTTTAGCAACACAGTAGCCAAGGAAGGAATACCAGGCGGGATTGTCGTGTTGCTTCAGCGCCTTTTCCAGTGAAGCCAGGGCTGCCAGGGTGTTGTCTGTGGCGAGTGCTTCGCCGGCGCGGTGGAATTCCTCTTCGGCGAGGGTATTGTCTTTTGTTTCCATCGAGACATCCTTTATGCAACTTTCAGGACGCCCGGCCCCTCGGGAACAATGATACAGCCGGTGTAGACTTCTTCACAGCGGCTCCTTTTCTGGGGGCATCCCGCCCCGCGGTTTAGCTCACCAGTCGTTTTATCACGACCAGCGAGGGAGCCGCCGCTTCTCACATTCCAACAATCATCGGGACATTATCTCCGAAACGGTCGAGCAGCGCTCCCATTGGCAGTTGCACAAGGCCGAAGCCGTAGAAGAAGGCGCTTCCAAGCAGGCCGGGAAGTTGCGGAGAGAGCGACAGATCACGGCCCAGATCGGCGGCGATGACGGCATTGGAGACCCTCCAGAAGTTGGAAAGTATGTAACGGGCCCTAACCGGCGATGGGAGCCGACGACGCTGTGCGGGGCTGCGCGATGCGAGCTCGTGGCCGGGGACCTGCTGGAGTCGGTGCCCCCGGGGCAGATGTCTACCTCATGACATGCGTGCTCCACCGCTACAACGACGAGTCCTCCCTCCGAATCCTCCGGAATGTTCGCCGCGCGATGGTCCTGGACAGCCGGCTCCTCCTGATCGAGGTCGTGCTGCCGAATCGGGTCGACCGGCCCGATTCGGAGATCGAGAAGCTGAGGATGTCCGACCTGAACATGCTGGCGGTGACGGGCGGACGCGAGCGGAGCGAGCACGAGTGGCACGCGCTTCTCGCGTCGGTGGGTCTCGATCGGCTCAGGATCCTTCCTGTTCCGGGTCAGACGGCCAGCATCGTCGAGGCTGCGTGCTGTGGTTGAAACGATCGACGAAACGCTGGTGGTGCCGACCGACTCGGAGCCGCGCGGATCATCGCAGAGGCGTTTCGCTGTTATCGATCGTGTGAGACCCTCCAGGGACGAGCGGTTCTGCTTTGCGGACGACAGGAGGTGGTCGAGGGCGAGGCGAGACGCCGCCAATCCGGCCTCTCGTCAGCGCCGTCACGAGCCGGCGTCGATCGGGGCGACGCCTCCGGTGGCCAGGAGAGAAAACACCTTGACTTGTTGCCGAGCAGAGCTAGTATCACCTCACGTATTTGTGGAATGGAGCCGAGGGGCGAGGCAGTGACCGATCCATCGGAGAACAGGAGGGTGTGACATGGACGGGTTAGCATCATTGAACCGCTATGTGGGAAAGAGCTTGGGAGAGATTGTCGCCGACAAGACCAAGGAGGCCGGCCAGGCTCTTCGCCAGCTGCAGGAACGTGTCGGCAGCCAGACCTTTCAGACCATCGGAGATCTTCTTCAGGGTTTCCTGAACGGCGAGATCAAGTTCGTGGCCACGGGCAGGGTCGCCGTCAGCGGAGACCCCGCCAAGACCCTGGAGCTGTGCGGCAAGGAGGGACTCAGTATTCAGGAGCTCAAGCTCAAGGGCAGGCCTCTGGATCAGATCCTGTCGGCCTGCCGGGAGCTGATCGCGGATCTGAGCTACCTGTTACTGAAAGGGGCCATCGTACCCGAACGGGTGGGTTATGTCGCGCCGGATTTCAAAGGCATTGCCTCGGTTATTGATCTCAGAGAAATCGCCCGGAGATTCCCGGACTTTTCGGACTGGGTGGCTGTTGGAGAAACCCGGCCCGGAGAAGATGTCATGTGCCCCGCCGCTATCGTTGCGGTTGATGTGGTGGTGGTGATCGTGGATGTGGTCACCATCAAGTACGATAGGCCCATTGACCTCATCACCCGGTAGCAGCGCCGGACAGACGGCGGGCGGGAATGCCGGATTGGCCGTGCACGTGCGTGCGGCGGTGGCGGCGCGCTCGCCCGTCAGCCCTCGGCACCGCGAGGCCGCATAAGATCCTCATTGTGGAAGGCTGGCAGCGGGAACCTCTGACTTGGCGCTGGACTGTTGCACCGACCCTCGCGGGTGCTTTGCCTGAAGCCGGAGGAAGCTGACCATGACGGAGAACGGGGTCCCCTCAGAGCCTTTAGACCTGCTGCTCCTCGACACCTTTGGGTACACGAATCTGCCCCCGCTGGGCATGCTTTATGTGGCGACGTATGCCCAGTCCATGGGCTACAAGGCCAAAGCGCTGGTCTTGCAGAGCCAGATTGTCGATGGTACCCCGGGTTCATTCTCTCGGCCGTACTTGCAACGTCTGCTCCGAGAACACCGCCCGCAAGCCGTGGGTATCCCGGTCTACGCCGAGTCGGAAGCCGGAGCGGCCCGCGTCTGCCGGCGGATCCGGGAATACTCTGACGCCAAGATTCTCGTGGGCGGCCCCCAGGCCACTGCCAATCCTTCCGCCGTGATGGCCCGCACTGGCGCCGATGCCCTGGTCATGGGTGATGGCGAGAGCAGGACCGTGGCCATCCTCGAGGCCTGGAAAACAAACGGTGTTCCGGCGGATCTCCGAGGCATGCTCTTCCGCCGCAACGGAGAGATTCTGCACGACGGGGACGGTCCGGGCCCGGCCATGCCGTTGGATGCGCTCCCCTCTCCCGACTATTCCCTGGTACTCAACCGGGACACCGGAGTCCGAACGTTAGTCACCGGCCGGGGCTGCCCGTTCCGGTGTACCTTCTGCTTTGAGGGACGGTCGGAAAAATACCGGATGCGGCGACTGGATCTGGTGCTCCGCGAATTGCACCATCTCTTGACCGCTTCCCCCGTGAAGATGCTGGCCATCCTCGATGACACGTTCACCCTCAACAGGGAGAGAGTCCGAAGCATCTGTGGGCTCATCAAGAAACACTATGGCGGACCCTGGTTTTGCGAGGGCCGCATCGAGGTGCTCTACCGCAATCCCGACATCATCGACCTCCTGGCCGAGGCGGGCTTGACGAGAATCCAACTGGGCCTGGAATCCGGCAATCAACGGGTCCTGGACGCCTACGGAAAACATACGACTCCGGACCAGATCCGCTGGGTCTTTCAACGTTGTGCCGAAGCCGGCATTGCCTCGGTCATCGGCAATTTCATCGTAGGCGGCGCCTTCGAGGACAACGATACCTTCAATGACACCATGCACATGGCCCGTGACCTGATCGACCTCTGTCCTGGCAGTGTGGAATTGCTCACCTGCTTTCTGTATCCATACAAGGGCACGGCGATTGAGCAGCGTCCCGAAGAGTTTGACCTGGAGTTCCTGCCGGATCTTCACTTCTACAATGCCATCAGTCGCATCGTGCCATTCAACCGCACCAAGTGCCTGTCGCGGGGGGAGATTTCCCAGTTCCGGATGACCCTGGACGCGTTCATCCGGCAACACAAACTGTCCAAAGTCGACGAACTGCCGGCGGAGGTGATTGAGAAGCACTTCCTGCTGTGTCGGGACCACCGCATATCCAGTGAATGGTACCAAACCCTCGTGAGGTGCCCGGGACTGGCCGTCTACGCCAGGTACCTGATCGAATTCCACAAGCGGACCTGGAGCGAAGTGAAGACCCGCCCCGACTGGCTGGAGCACTGTCCAGTTCGGATGGGCAATGAAAGTCCACGCCTGGAGGGAGACGATCTGGTGCTGAGAGTCCGCCATCGCAAGGAAGTGCGTCTGAACGGATTGGATCGCCGGCTTTTTGAGCTTAGCGCCGGGAAGCTGTCCCTGGCGGACATGGTGCCTATTCTGCGGGATCAGCCGGCCTGGCGGCATCTCGACGCCCAGACCTTGATCCAAGCGCTGTCCTGCAGCAACGAACTTCTGGCTCGAGACTTTCTCCTGGTCTACGGGAGCATCTAGATATGCGGGCGACGTCGAATCGCACCCTGATGTTGGTCTATGTCAACACGCTGGTGGGGCAGATGACTCGACGCCAGATGCCCTTGGGGCTGCAGATGGTGGCCGCGGCGGCCAGGAAAACAGGCTGGGAGCCGGTGGGCCGGTACTGGGGCGCGGAACTTACGGTGGCTGCGTTTGAGGCGGATCTGCGCTCCACGCAGCCCGATCTGCTGGGGTTCTACACAGATATCCAGAATGTGTATACCCTGTCCCGGCTCCTGGCTCGTCTCCCTACTGAAACCCGTCCAGTGGTCGTCCTGGGAGGGCCGGAAGCGACCTTCAATCACCGTCGGGTCATGGGCCAGTGTTCGGCTGATCTGCTCGTGCGAGGGGACGGCGAACCGGCTATCGCCGAGCTCCTGCAAGGTGACTTCCGGGACCCGGCCTTCTTGCGCCAGGTGCCCGGCCTCAGTTTCAGAAGCAATGGCGAAGTGCAGCACAATCCGGCGCGTCTTTGCCGCAGCCAGGAAGGCTATCCCTTTCCCGACTGGAATCTCCTCCCGGAAAAAACCACGACGCTGCACCTCCTCACGGCGCGGGGATGTCCGCATCGCTGCGCTTTCTGCTCCGAGGCCATGCTGCCTTACCGCCCGCGGAAGGTCGAGCAGGTCAAAGCCGAGCTGAATGCGGCGTTGCAGCACGGGACACCCCGCTGGATTGTCATCCTGGACGACACCTTTACCGCCAACGCCAGGCGGGCACGTGAGATCAGTCAATGCCTGCATGAGGCCTATGGCGGCCCCTGGAGCTGCGAAGTCACGGCCCAGGAGATCTGCCGGCACCCGGACCTGGCCCGGCAGATGGCGAAGTGCGGGTTGACCCGGGTACAGATCGGCATCGAGTCCGGCATTGATGAAACCCTGACGGTCTATCAGAAGCACACAACCCGGGCGGAGATCGAAGAGGCCATCGAAACTCTTCTGGCCGCCGGCGTTAAAGCTGTGTATGGCAACTTCATTGTCGGCGCCCCCGGGGAGACCGCCGACATGGTGCGGTGCAATATGGACTTTGCCTGTGACTTGATCCGCCGCCATCCGGGCCGGGTTGAGCAGTCCGCCTCGGTCTTGACCTATAATCCCGGTGCTCCCTTCTTCGAGAATCCGGATCACTATGGCTTGGCCTTTTCCGGGGATACCATTGATGGATCCTTGGATTTCCGTAGCCCCGCGTGTGCCACGCCGACGCTGCAGAGAGAAGAGATTCAGGAACTGCACGATGAATTCTCGAAGCGGATTGCCCTCGAGGTGGAAGGGGTGATGAGAGAGCTGACGCCGGAGCAGATTCGCGATCAGCTTCACTTCAACGAAATCGGCTTCAGCACCATCTGGAACAAGAGATTGCTGACGGTCCAGCATATCGCCAAACATTATCAATATGTCAGGCACGAGGGCTCCCACCTCGATATCACCGATATTGCCTCGGACCAGCTGGAAAACGCGATTCCTCAGAGAACCAAGATGGAGGTGCAACTGGCCTTGGATGGCAATGTCGTCGTGAGCGGCCTGTCCGGCGAGGTGAGGCACCTGAACCTCAACGCTTCTTTTCTGGATGAAATCGCTTGCGGCCAGTTCACCATTCGGGAAATCGCCCAGGTGCTTTACGATCGCCTGCCCGCGTCCCGTCCTCCGTTTGCCACCATCCTCCGTGACACCATCGACTTTTACGTCAGGATGGCCCGGGAGATGTATATCGCCTTTGTGATTCCTTGAGAGTGGCACGGATCAGCCAACAGCGTATCCCCCTCCCGGTTGAAGGACCCCATCCCCACCGATCGCGGAGATCAGTCCACCCACAGATCCATGAAGGCGACCCGATTCACGTCCACCAAGCCCTTATCGGTCCGCTTCAAGTGCGGGATGACCTCGAGCGCCAGGAACCCCATCGTCATGAACGGATCGTGAAGCGTCGATCCGAGTTCGCGTGCCGCGCGGACGGCTGTCACCATCTGCCGGTGGACCGTCTCGACTGGCTCGAGGCTCATGAGCCCGCCGCGCCCGGGTACGGTCACCGTGCGTACCGCCCGATCCTGCTTCCTCGGAGCGTGGAGCGGGTTTGTCGGCCCGTCATTCACTCGATCGCGACCACGGCGTCCCGGAGCTCTTTGAGGTGCACGGCTTTGATCGTGAGGCCAGCTCCGAGATTCGGATCGGTGTAGGTCGGAGGCGTCAGCGCAGCCCGCGTGTACGCCTGGTCGAGGGCCGTGCGCAACTCCGTGACGTGCAGCGCCCGGATCGCCGAGGCGCCTGCGGTCAGCGCGTCGGTCCACCCGTAACCCGTCAGGCCGAGGATCTGTCGAACGGCGTCTATCCGACTGCGCAGTTCGGTGATGTGTACGGCCTTGATCACCGCGGCCCCAGCTACCAGCGGGTCGTCCGTGAACGGCTGAGCGGTCTTGCGCACGCGGTACACGATGCCCACGGCGCCGTCGGACGTAGATGTGGCGCCGACGCCGTAGAAGCTGCCGTCCGTGTGCCGGACCAGAGCGGGTGATGCGTCGCCGGCACCGCCCGTGAACGTGTAGACGACATCGAAGATACCGGTCATCGTTGTTCTGAAGACGCTGCCCGGCGTCGTCCCGTAGAGCCACCCGTCCGGCGCCTGGATGAGGGCGGCGGCCGGCCTTCCTCCGTCGGCGCCGCCCGTGAAGTGATGCACGACGCCGTAGCCGCCCGACGACGTTGCTTCGAAGACGACACCGCCGCCGGCTCCGGTGCCGCCCATCGACGCCGTTCCGTAGAACTTCCCGTTGCTGGCCTGCACGACCGGCGCTGAGGGCATCAACCCGAGCGTCGAACTGAAGCGCTGCAGGACTGTGACATCGCCTGCGGAGGTCATCTTGAATAGCGTGCCGCAGCCGTTGCTCGTGTACATGCAGGGTTCGCCCCCGCCCCACGGGGTCACGCCGTAGAAGTTCCCATCGGCGCCCTGAGTCAGGCCGATTTCGGAGAATGCCCCATCCCCGCCACCGTTGAACGAATGCAGGACCGTGTGCATGCCGCCAGGAGTCAGGCTGAAGGCCGTGCCGCACCCGATGCTGCCGCACAGGTAGTCGCCTCCCGAGTTCGTCAGCCCGTAGAAGGTCCCGTCGTTCGCTTGAAAGAGACGGCCGGGACCCTCGCCGCCAGGGTCCGTGGCGCTGCCAAACGCATGGAAGATGGTGAGCGCCCCCGTCGGGGTCATCCTGAAGATGCTGTTCCCGGCGGTTCCATAGAAACTCCCATCGGCCGTCTGGATGAGGTTCCCGGGAGAGGCGCCGTCGGGGCCGTTCGTGAACTCGTACACCACGGTCAGCGTCCCGGCAGCCGTCATCTTGAACACGGTGCCGTAGCCGGCGACGCCTCCGCGTCTAGCCGTCCCGTAGAAGTTCCCGTCGGCGGCCCGAAGGAGCGAGTTGGGCTCGGCACCCTCGGCATTTCCGTTGAACTCGTGCAGCACGGTCTCGATGCCGGCCAGAGTCATTCGGAACGCGGTACCGCCTTGCAGACCCTGCGACGTTGTCCCATAGAGATTTCCGTCCGCCGCCTGGACGAGCCCGGCAGTCGGGTAGTAGCCGTCATTGTGGTTCCCGAAGGTGAGCATACTGGTGAAGGTCCCGTCCGGGGCGACCCTGAACACTGCCCCGGGACCAATGCCATTCATGGTGGTCCCGTAGAGGTATCCATCGGTGGCCTGGACAAGACCGGCGAGGGGATTCAAGGCGTCGGAGCCGAACTCGTGCAGGATGGTGGTCGTGCCGCCCGGGGTCATCCGGAAGACGGTGCCTGCGTTGGCGGCGCCGCCGCCGTATGTCGTCGTTCCGTAGAAGTTTCCATCGGTCGCCTGGATGAGCGCCGCCCACGGTTCAGAGCCGTCCGCGCCGGAGAAGGCGTGCAGCACGGTGACGGCCCCCTGCAGTGTGCACTTGAAGACCGTGCCCTGTCCGGGAGCGCCACCGCCGGCCGTCGATCCATAGAGATTGCCGTCGGATGCCGCCAGCAGGGCCGCAGCAGGCCCAGCGCCGTCCGCGCCTCCGCTGAACGAGTGCAGAACGGCGTAGGCGCCTGCGGGTGTGATGGTGAAGACGGTGCCGAGCGATCCTCCGGTGCCCCCCTGGAGCGTCGTTCCGTAGAACGTGCCTCCGACCTGGATGAGTCCGGCGTACGGATACTGCCCATCTGCTCCGCCAGCGAAGGCGTGGAGCACGGTCACCACGCCGGCAGGCGTCATGCGGAACACCGTGCCCAGATCCGACGCGCCGCCTACCCATGTCGTTCCGTAGAAGTTCCCATCGGTCGCCTGCATCAGGCCCGCTATCGGATAGGCTCCATCCGAGCCGCCGGCAAAGGCGTGCAGATATGTCACGACCCCGGCGAGGGTCATTCTGAATGCGGCGCCCTTGCCCGACGTGCCGCCTTTGTAGGTCATGCCGTAGAGGTTGCCGTCGGTCGCCCGGATCAGCGGGGCGTAGACCTCGTCGATCTGCAACGGCGGAAATGTGTGAAGGACGTCGAATTGAGCCTGCGCACCTGCGGAACGCCGGGCAGCAGACGGAATCTGCGCCGCCGCCGCGATGACACTGAGGAGGAGAAGCGGAGCAACCGAGCGGACCATTGCCGTGCCGGGGCGAATAATCGCACATTCTGCACGAGATGAAAAGGCGGCGTCGACTCAGAGGTCCGCAGTCGCAGTGTCGCAGAGAGTCCGTGCGCGCCGCGCGCAGCCCCCGCGACTATTGCCCCCGCTCGACAATCAGCAGCAACGCCGTCGTGACGGCCAGCGCGAGCACGATCGCCATCATGACCCACGTCTGCCACTGGAGTCGCACGAGCGGCATCGCACCTCGTCGTGCTGACATGATGTGCCTCCTGTTACCTTAGACACCGCGCGCGACTCGTTCGCGCTCCGGAGGGAGCTCCAGCCGAACGCCGAGGAACAGGCCAAGGTCCTCCGACGGCTGCACGACAGACGCGGCGGGGCCGGGGCCGGATTGCGTGAAAGGCCGAACCGCAGGGCCCGACCCTATGGAGTCCGTGTCAGTACGAGACCTTCGTCAGCGTGCCGACTCCGGTACCGCTGGTCCGATTATCCTCGTGGGTCTCGATCACGCCGCCGCTGATCTCCCACGTGTACGCGGTATTGAAGAAGATGTCGTTGTGGGTGATCCGGACAGTCGCGGCAGCCGCCAACCCGCGCCCGCTGTGTGTGGGCCCGGAGGGGGCGCCCACGGCGTCCGATAGCGGGGTTTATGTCAACCCTGCAGGCGGCAGACGAGCCACCACCCCGTTGATATCGTCCCGATCCCGCTGGTTCGCGAGCCCCGCCAGGTGTCCCCCTCGTTGCTATCTCATCCGCGCCAGCTCGGCCTCTGCGGCGATGAACCCGAAGGGCATCCAGTTCGGGCCCGTGACGATCTTCTGGAACAGCGCCTTCGCCTCGTCCTTACGGCCGTTGTAGAGATACCAGTTGGCCACGCCGTAGGCCAGGGTGGCCTTTGATACCGGGTCCTTCCCGGCGGCCAGCAGCTCTTCAGGCTTCTTCGCGCCTTTGTACATCATCAGGCGGTCGTAGTACTGCTGGTCGTCCTTGACCTTCATACCCGGGACGATCGGCTCGAGCACCTTGGCGGCCTCCTCCGCGCGTCCCAGCCGGCGCAGTGTCATGTAGAGCCAGTCGCTGGCGCCGGCGGTGAGATCGTCGCTGACGTTGGCCTTCGCCGCGGCCAGGCACTGCCGGTACACGGGGAGCGCCGCGGCGAAGTCGCCCTTGAGGTAGTGCGCCAGCCCGAGGTGGTAGTAGATGGCGTAGTGCAGGGTCTCGCTCGACATGACCGTCGCGTCCGCGGTCGACGGCTCGGGCTGATCGGGCTTGCCCTTGATTAGCTGCGCGGCGTGTGCGAGATCGGCGATGGCCTTGTCGAACTCGCGCACGGTGACGTAGCGGTGGCCGCGGTGACGGTAGAACCTGGGGTCCGCCGGGAACTGCGCGATGCCCTTCGTGAAGATGTCGATCGCGAGACGGACGCGGCCCGCGGCCGCGGTCTGGCGGCCGAGCCACAGGATGGCGTCGGGGCTGTCCGGCGTTTTGGACAGCGCCTCGCGCGCCGCCGCGACTCTCGCCTCCACAGCCTGCTTCGCGTCGGGCGCCAGCTCGATGGCGTAGAGCGGCGTGCCGAGGAGGGAGGTCGCCTCGGGCTTCGCCGTCGAGGCCGGCGCCGGTTCCTTCGGCGGTTCGGGCTTCGCGTCCTTCTTCAGGTAGGGCACGCCTTCCGTCATCCACGCGGGGGCCTTCGCGCCCTTCAGGTAGTGATCGAAGAACTCGAAGT
>Ga0315283_10002759_pt1 | contig 14808 bp, 14 predicted proteins | sample YL17G09_0_MG_FD_204541 | JGI IMG/M metagenome (GOLD analysis project Ga0315283, IMG submission 204541) | Sediment microbial communities from Yellowstone Lake, YNP, Wyoming, USA - YL17G09_0 | ecosystem: Environmental > Aquatic > Freshwater > Lake > Sediment | place: USA: Wyoming | collected... | reverse complement strand
GGCAAAGATAACTTTTATCGTGAAAACCTCTCTTTCGCTGGTACCTGTACTTTTCACTATATTTGCAGTTAAATTTTTTTGAATGGTTTCGATACGGGATATTTCAGTTTCATTCGGCAGTTTCGATCTGCTCAGTAATATCTCGTTCCTTATAAATGAGCAGGATCGTATCGGACTTACAGGTAAAAACGGTGCCGGGAAGACAACACTGCTGAAAGTAATATCAGGAATTCAGAATCCGGCAAAAGGTGCTGTAGATATGTCGAAGGAAGTAACAATTGGCTACCTACCTCAACAAATGATAATAAGCGATTCAACCACCGTAATAAATGAAACCCTCACGGCATTTGCAGACCTTATAGGCCTCTCTGAAGAGATGGAAAGATTAGGAGGTGAAATAACGCACAGGGAGGATTACCATTCAACAGATTATCTGAAACTATGTGACAGCCTTACAGAGACCGAGGAGAAATTCAGGTTACGGGGGGGATCAGACTATATGGCCGAGACTGAACGGACATTGCTGGGACTTGGCTTTGAAAGAAAGGACTTTATCAGACCGACAAGTGAACTTAGCGGAGGATGGAGAATGAGGATAGAACTGGCAAAACTGATTCTCAGGAAACCTTCACTCTTTCTTCTTGATGAACCGACCAATCACCTTGATATAGAATCGATTCAATGGCTTGAATCATTCCTCTCAGGGTATCCCGGGGCTGTTATGATGGTCTCTCACGACCGTGCCTTTCTGGATAATGTAACAAACAGGACAATTGAAATATCTCTTGGCAGGATCTATGATTATAAAGTATCCTGGTCAAAATATGTTGTTCTCAGAGAAGAAAGAAGGGTACAGCAGATTGCTTCATTCAGAAATCAGCAGAAAATGATCGAGGATACCGAGAAGTTCATTGAAAGATTCAGATACAAAGCAACAAAGGCTGTTCAGGTACAATCAAAGATAAAACAACTTGATAAGATTGAAAGGTTAGAAGTTGATGAGGAAGATAACAGTTCAATAAATCTGCGGTTTCCACCAGCACCCCGGTCCGGAACATTAGTTATAGAAGCCGAGGATCTTTCAAAAAGCTATGGTTCCTTAAATGTGCTGAATAAAATTGCAATCAACGTCACAAGAGGAGAGAAAGTGGCTTTTGTGGGCCGTAACGGAGAAGGGAAAACTACTCTTTCAAGGATCATCACCGGAGAGCTTGATCATGATGGTATTTTGAAAATAGGCCATAATGTGAAAACAGGCTATTTTGCCCAGAATCAGGATGAACTGCTTGACGAGAATCTTACTGTACTTGAGACAATTGATTATGTTGCCAAAGGTGAAATAAGAACAAAGATGCGTGATTTGCTCGGGGCATTCCTGTTCAGAGGAGAGGATGTCGACAAGAAGGTAAAAGTTCTTTCAGGAGGTGAAAGGTCCAGGCTTGCACTTGTCAGGCTGCTTCTTGAACCGTATAATCTGCTGGTATTGGATGAACCGACTAACCATCTTGATATGCGTTCAAAAGACATCCTTAAACAGGCATTGATAAAATTTGATGGCACGTTAATTGTGGTTTCGCATGACAGAGATTTTCTTGATGGATTAGTTACCAAGATTTTTGAATTCCGTCATAACAAAGTAAAAGAGAATATAGGAGGCATTTACGATTTTATAAGAAAGAAAAAAATCGTGAATCTGAGGGATTTAGAGAGACGGGACAGAACTTCGGCAATGCTAAAAAAGGAGGATAGTTCATCAAATAAACAAAAATACCTTGAAAAAAAAGATTTTGAAAGGAACCTTCGAAAGATGAGAAGGAGACTTGAAGAGTCTGAAATGGAAATTGAAAGGATGGAAAGCGAACTGGCCGACATGGATAAAAAGCTGATGGTAACCGGCAGCCAGGAAGAGAGTACCAGCATATACCTGAGATATGAAGATCTCCGGAGCCGGTTGAACAAGGAGATGAACAACTGGACAGGATATTCCCATGAGGTTGATGAATTCCTGAAAAACAATTGCTGAAAATGGATCTTCTGAAATATGAAAAGGAGTACAATATTCATGTCTACGAGACAGGACCCGAAGGCTGTTTAACTATTTATTCCCTTTTTGACTACCTTCAGGATATTGCTTCAGATCACGCTGTGAAACTGGGGTATGGAAGGGATGACCTGCTGAAACAAAATAATTTCTGGGTATTATCACGGATCTATACCGAGATCTCATCCCTGCCGGAATGGAACGGGAAAATTATTATCAGAACATGGCCAAGAGGTACTGATAAACTATTTGCTCTGAGAGATTATGAGGTTAGATACACCGATGGCAGACAAATAGCTCTGGCTACATCATCATGGCTCATAGTCGACAGGAACTCAAAGCGGATCCAGAGACCTGACAACACCCTGAGCATGTATAACTCTGACCTTCCCCGTGAGAAGGCATTACCTCGGAATGCTGCGAAACTGGAACCGGCTCCGGCCGACAGCCTTAATACAGCTGCATTCAGTGTAAGAATAAGTGATCTGGATGTCAATCTGCATACAAATAATGTCAGATATGTAAAATGGATTTACGACTCCTACAGTCTCGATTTCATCATGAATCATATTCCTTTATCAGTTGAAATAAATTATCTTGCCGAATCGCATTATGACGACACAATTTCAATCCTGAATAGTGAAGAAAAGGATAAAGAAAAAATATTTAACCATTCAATTGTGCGGACAAGTGATAATACCGAACTTTGCAGGCTAAAGATCAAATGGAAAAAGAATCATATTTAACATCCGGGATTTCTCAAAACATGAAAAGGAGAAGTCCTATCGGAAATTTCAGCACTCTTTTATTTACTGGAATCATATTCATATTCTTTATATCATGCAATACCACTCAGAAAGTTGCTGTCGACTTAAAAGATCTTTCCTATTTATATAATCCCACAAAAAGCTCAATAAAGCCCAGGTTCAATGTTTTTAACTCCAGTGATCAATTATCGGTACTCTCAGTGAAGCTGTTTGCTTCAGACCTGTTTTTCTCAGAGGCAAATCCGCAGGGAATTCCTATAGCACAAATACTTATCACAGCAAAATTGTACAATGTTTCTGATGCACGATCTCTTTCTGATACTTCCTATCTTGAGGCTGATATTGTAAAAGAGGCATCCCATAAAGAGTATGTTTACAAATTGCCGCTAAAAGCAGAACCCGGAATGGATTATATTATAGAAGTTAAGCTCCTTGACAAGCTGCGTACTGAAGTAATACAGGAGTTTGTGCCGTTCAATACCCGTTCACAGGATAACCGGTATAATTATATTGCCCTCGGACATTTCAGGAAAAACGAACTTTTTAATCCTGTTGTAAGGGTAAATGAATATGTAAATCTCCTTTATCCATCAAAGCCTGCTGACACTCTTTATATTTCATTTTTCAAACCATTCAGGGAAATACCATATCCTCCCGCAATGCTGGTGCCTGAGAAAACCATTGATTATCCTGCTGATACTGTTGTTGCCGTGGCGTATTCCGATACACTACCCATAATGTTTCCAAAGGAGGGTATCTTTTTCTGCTCAGTGAAAAGAGATTCAGAGGATGGATATACATTCTATAACTTCGGTGGAACTTTCCCGACAATGACAAAACCTGAACAGATGGTAGAACCTCTCTCATACCTTGCATCTGAAGATGAAATGAATACCATGCGTTCATCATCTAAACCCAAGATATCACTCGATGAATTCTGGGTTAAATGTGGTGGCAATATTGAAAAATCCAGAGAGCTTATACGAATTTATTATACAAGAGTTTTATACTCAAACTATTATTTTACCTCTTTTAAGGAGGGATGGAGAACCGAAAGAGGAATGATCTATATAATTTACGGCCCTCCTGATAAAGTGTATAAAAGCCCTGAAGGAGAAAGCTGGGGATACAGTAAACCGGTACTGAAGTCCAAATGGGGAGGAGGCTACCATCTTGAGGAGAATTATCTGTTTTTCAATTTCAAGGTAAGGGAAAACAGGTTCACTGACAATGATTATTATTTAAGCAGGAGTGAAACACTCATATCATTCTGGGATAAAGCCATTGCCAGCTGGAGAAAAGGTATTGTGTTCAGGCTTGATAATCCCGAAGATCTATAGAACTATGTTAAAAGAATCTGACTGTATCTTTGGCCTCAGGCCTGTAATTGAAGCTGTCAAAGCAGGGAAGCAGATCGACCGTATTCTTATAAAGCAGGGGCTTCAGGGTTCCCTGTATCACGAACTGATGGTTGAAGTAAGAAAAAATAATATTGTATATCAGATAGTACCGCTGGAAAGAATTGAACTTGTAACAAGGAAAAATCATCAGGGTGTTCTGGCCTGGCTATCACTTATTGAATTTCAATCGATAACGAATCTCCTGCCGATGATTTTTGAGAAAGGGGAAGATCCTTTGATACTTGCACTTGACGGAGTATCAGATGTAAGAAACTTCGGTGCCATTGTCAGGAGCGCTGATTGCCTGGGTGCACATGCAGTTCTTATTGCTGAAAAAGGCTCAGCCATGATTACAGCTGATGCCATTAAAACATCGGCCGGGGCATTGCACACATTTCCGGTATGCAGGGAAAAAAGCATTGTTAGATCTGTAGATTATTTGCGTGAGTCAGGATTAAAAATAATCTCGGCTACTGAAAAATCAGGTTCTGACCTGTCAAGCCTGAATTTAAAAGGACCAGTTGTTCTGATTATGGGATCTGAAGACAAAGGTGTAAGCCGCGAACTGGTATCGGTATCAGATCACCAGGTCAGGATTCCCATGACTGGCGGAATAGGTTCCCTTAATGTTTCAGTTGCAGCCGGTATTCTGCTTTATGAGATTGCCAGGCAACGATCGCACTGATCAGCTGATAACATTCATAATTCTCTGGTCAAGCTTCACCTGATCTGAAGTAAATGAAGCGAGTCCGGCAAGATTAAGAAGCGTATCCGGTGCAATTCTACCCTCCATAATTTTCTGCTTCCATCTTGAGAATACAGGAATTTTACCATCATCTGCAATGAATGTTTTTTCCTCCCTGGTTAGTGAAGGAAACATATCTTCACACCCCTCCTCATGAGCTATGTGGACGAGTTCCATCCCTGAGGATGGAAGCTTCTTGCCGAGTCTTTCTGACAGGTTAAGTACTTTATCATCAACCTCCCAGAATTTTTCAATTTGTGCATCTGCTGCGGAAGAATAAAGACTGACTTCATGATTTTCATGGATCCGGGAAGTAAACTTACCGCTCAAGGATCCGTGACCTGCTGATGCAACTTTCGGTGGCATTGTGAATACATCCGTTCCTGCAAGCAGTTCAAGCTGTTCGTGGTTCCTCAGGCTGGCCGCAATCAATTTTGTCTGCCATGGATTCTGTGCCGACAGTGCCGTTACCCAGTTCTGAGATGCAATAACAGCCTTCTCTCCTGCACCTGATCCGTCACCCAGCTTGTTATCAATAATAAAAGCGCCGATCCTTCCAAGAAAGACATTGAGATAATCAGGAGATGCCACCCTGGTAACAATAACGTTTTGCCTTGCACTGAATTCAAGGGTGAAGTTTATCCTTACACCTGATTCTTTTAAACGTCTTGCTCCTATAAGGCCTTCCGGAGTATAAGGAACTTTTACAATAAACTGATCGGGGCAGATGTCATGAAGTCTTTTACCATAATGCTCAATTGCCTTTATATCGTGGGCTGTATCGGTATGCAGCTCAACACTTACATAACCTCCGAATTTTGAAGCAAGCCTTAATCCGTGTCTGGCATTCAGCATAAAAGCGATCTCCCTGACCCTCGTTTCGACCGGGAGATCATAGACCAGATGCTTTGCTTCGGATATGAAAATATCATAGATGCCTTTTTGAATCTCGTTATTAAGGAGTGTATTATTTGTCGTTAGAGCACTCATCTCCGGTGACCAGTTTCTCTCAGCTTCTTCAATATCTCCAGTATCAAGCCAGAGTTCAGTTCCTGCATCCCTTAATGATTGCCAGAATGGATCTTTCTTGCCATTAACGCGCTTTTCATTCAGGTTTTTCCATAGGAAGTCACTAATTCTCGTGTTCAGGTCAGCCATGGTTCATTTTTTTTTATAAATCATTAAAAATTTCAGGTTGTTCGGAAATTGTTTTGATATCCTCACCTGTAGGAAGCTGGAAGATTTTAAGTTCAAACTCTTTCAGCACTGCAAGAAAATGCTCAATAATCTCCGACTGCAGGTTCTCAAAAGGTATCAGGGAATTATTCTTGCTGAAAGCATAGACCTGCAATGGTAATCCGTTACCATCAGGATCCCTGTGTCGTAAGATCAATGTCTCTTTCTTGTCGATCATCGGAAGGTTTTTCAGGAACGATTCGCCATAAATCCTGAAAAGGCCAAGATTAGTGGTATTGGAGACCTCTGTAGTATTACTTCCGGTATCAATATTCCCTTTATCCGATTTTTTGGAGCCCTTCTCAATTTTATCAAAATATTCACTAATTGATGGAAATTTTCTAAGCTTCTGGATAAGAGCCTGATCAGCAAATTTTATGCTTCTCATATCAATAAAAATCATTTTTTTTATCTGCCTTACTCCTGATTCCTCCATCCCTTTCCAGTTTTGAAACGACTCATTAACAAGTGCATAAGCCGGAATAGTAATTATTGTTTTGTCAAAATTCCGGATCTTAATAGTAGTAAGCGTTATATCTTCAGTAATTCCATCAACACCACGCGATGGTAATGTGATCCAGTCACCCACTTTAAGCATATTGTTGCCAGACAATTGAATACTGGCAACCAATCCAAGGATTACATCCTTAAAGATCAGCATCAGAACAGCTGCCATTGCACCTAATCCGGCAACAATAGCGCTTACCTCCTTTCTGAAAACAAGCGAAACTATTACCAGCATGGCAAGTATGACGACCACAAGTTTCAAAACCTGAACATAGCCCTTAATATGCCTGTGCTGAGATATGGGCAAACTCAGATATATCACATGCCATGCTTCAATGAATGAATTAATAACGACCATACCCACCACAATCATATAAATATAGGTGAGCTTCTGAACCACGATCAGCCAGCCCGGATAAGCCTTAAGGGCCCAGCCTGCCATAAACCATATTACAAGAGCCGGCGCAAGATGTGATAACCGTGTAAATACCTTCTGATCAAGGAAAACATCATCCCATGTTACAGCTGTCCTTTTTACAATCCTGGTTATAACCTGTAAGATTAATGTTTTTGCCGCCTGATTTGAAAGCCAGCTCAGAAATAATACTACAATTACTAATCCTGAAGTACTTAAAACTGAAGATAACTGAGGGCTAAATCCTGCATTAACCAGGAGTTCCTTCAGCCATATTGCAGGATCAAGAATAAGATGCATATGAAAAAATTTACTGGTGCAAAAGTATATAAATTCTTCATCCTTATTGATGAATATTCTTAGCTTTATGACAGGATAATAAAACAGACCAGTTATGAGAACATTTATTTCTTCCATTATGGTATTTTGCGCATTGTCATCTTTTGCTCAGAATAATTTCGAAAAGTATTTCACAGATAAGGTATTGCGCTTTGATTATATGCTGGCAGGCAATAGTCAGAAGAGTGTTGTCTATCCCATGGGTATGAAAGAGGAACCTGTTTATGCAGGATCCAGAGAGAGCCTCATAGATCCCTTTAATTACGGAAATTTTAAATATGAGATTTTTGATGCAGAGGAGAACAAGCTTATATATTCACGGGGATTCTGCACTCTTTTTCAGGAATGGCAGACCACTTCAGAAGCCAAAACGACGGAAAGAAGCTTTTATGAAGTCGCCACCTTCCCGTTCCCTAAAATAAAAGTCCGGTTTGTACTTAGCCTAAGAGAACGCTCCGGAAATTTTATCAGACTTTATGAATCCATTATTAATCCTGATGACTATTACATAAGAAGAGAGAAGTCTTCTGATGTCACTTTGACAAGAATTTATGGTTCGGGCGAACCGCAGAAAAGTGTTGACCTTGCTTTTATTGCCGAGGGTTATACGAGGAATGAAATGGAAAAATTCAGGGAGGATGTCAGGAAAATGACCGACGTCCTTCTCTCTGAAGCTCCTTTCAGCGAGTACACCGACAAAATAAATATTTGGGCGGTGGAAGCTGTTTCATCTGAATCGGGAACTGACATTCCGGGAGAAAAAGTATACCTTAATACGGCCCTGAACTCAAGTTTTTATACCTTCGGTACTGACAGGTATCTTACCACTCAGGATATTAAATCAGTTAATGATTATGCTGCTGTCGCTCCGCATGATAATATAATAGTCCTCATAAACAGCAAAATGTACGGGGGAGGAGGAGTTTATAATTATTATAGCGGGACTACAGTAGATCATCAGCTTTCTCAAAAGGTTTTTATACATGAATTCGGACATGGTTTCGCTGGACTTGCAGATGAATATTACTCCTCGGAGGTGGCCTATGATGAGTTTTACCCTCTGAACGTTGAACCCTGGGAACCAAATATTACGACTTTGGTTGATTTTAAATCAAAATGGAAGAATATGATTCCGGCTGGGTTACCCGTTCCGACTCCTTCTGAGGAGAAATATAACAATGTTACAGGAGTGTTCGAAGGTGGTGGATATTCCGCAAAGGGAATATTCCGCCCTGAAATGGATTGCCGCATGAAGAGCAATGGTTCAAAAGGATACTGCTCAGTTTGCCGTGAAGCAATAAAAAAGATGATTGAATTCTATATAAGATAATGTTTTGATTGCAGGGACGTTGCATGCAACGCCCCTACACATATTTCACATGCGACGTCCTGTATATCTGCTATTTGTTCTTCCTGTCAATAATATAAAACAGGACAAGGGCAAGACCGCCAAAAATTAAAATCATTGAAAAATAACCTGCCACTACGGAAGGGAATGCTGAAGCAGATTCCAGGATAGCTCCGGCAATAATTCCAAGGCCTGTTCCTGTCAGGAACATACCAACCTTCAGAGTAAATTTACCCCAGCTGATTGATATTTTTCCTTCACTTCCTGTATTGAACAGGCTGGCGTCGGCACCCTTTTCAATCAGGGCCATCCTCTCTTTGTTGCGGGTTGTATAGTGAATATACATAATCCCAAAAACCATAGCGAAAAACGCAATAAATGCAATTAATGTTTCCATCTCTTTACTGTTTTAATTTAATAACCATTTTGCCCCTTTAGACACCATCCCTGACCTGAAGGTTACAATAACATCAAATATTTTTAAAGAATTATTAATGACCTTATTTTTTTCCTGAATTTCTGGTAACCAATTTATAACTTTGAGCGTCAAAGAACCATAATGGATTACAGGAGCGATATATTTTATATCCGTCAGGTACAGGATGGGAAGATCAATGCCTTTTCACACCTTATTGACAGGCACAAAGATAAAGCCTACAACCTTGCTTTCAGGATCTGTGCAAACCGCGAAGAAGCTGAAGAAATTGCACAGGATGCCTTTATCAAGGCTTACAGGTCGCTTAACAATTTCAAAATGAAAAGCAGTTTTGCTACATGGTTGTACCGGATTGTCTATAATACAGCTATTTCGCTTGTACGAAGCAGGAAAAATAAAATCCTGGCTATTGAGGAGTTCCCTGCCGATGCTGTTGATTTCCTCAGTTCCTGCGGCAGCCAGGATGAGGCAGTCGAAGAATACAGGAGTTCTTTGGTCAACTTTGCAATGCAAAAGATCTCCGAAGACGAAAGAGGGCTTATAACCCTTTATTACTATAATGATCTGGATCTGGAAGAGATTTCAAAAATTACAGGAATCAGCAGGTCAAACATTAAGGTAAAGCTTTACAGGGCCAGAAGAAAAATGGCAGAGATCATTGGAAAAACTGAAAATAAAATTGTTTCTTATCATGGATAAACAGGAAAAATATGATGACGATCTTTTAAGGACATTTCTCAATCCGGACAGGGTCGAGAGAGCTCCTGAGGGATTTACTTCAAAAACCATTACAAGGATTCAGATTGAAAAACAGTCATCCAGTCTGGCCAGGAGCTTTCTTGGTAAAAATCTTGTTCCAATGGTTTCTTTGGCTGTTTTTGCAGCATTGATTATATTTTCCGTGGCTCTTCCTGCCAATGACATCAATCCTGCGGGTTCTTTACTATGGGGGTATCTCCGTAATCCCGGGATAACTCTACCGGCAATAAATAATGATTTTTTTCAGAATTTGAGGGTTCCCGGCTGGATTCCCTATTTATTTATTGGATTCTTACTGCTGATGTTTTTCGACAGGATACTTTTTGGAATCTTCCATAAACATAGTAAATAGTCGAAAGTCTGTAAAGTCTTTACAAACTTTTTACCTGCGAATTCAGTCCCTTTAAATTAAGTGATCTGCTCATTACAAGAAGGACTTCCCTGACACCCGATTTTATATCGCAGCTGCCTTTGAGGTGAACTATCAGGGCACATTGTTCAGCCTGAACTGAATCATGTCCACATACTTCGACCAGCGATTTAATAACATGATCAAATGTATTTACTTCATCATTGAACAGGATGAGTGTATGTTTCTCTCCTCCGCTGTTCTGTTTATCTTCTCTATGGAGTGTTTTTTCTTTCATTTCATTTCAAAAAAAGTTGTTTCGCTGTTTCTACCGGGATCTCCTTGCTGCCTAAATATGCCACAACGTGCGACTCGCGGTAGCCATTGCGTTTTAAGAGGTCAGCATACTCAGAAGCACTTTCAAAAGTAATAAATTTTCCAATCAGATAAACAAGTGTGCCTTCCTCTGTTGATATAATTTCAATACCGCGGTTTCCCGCCATCTTTTTGTAGTTATCCAGATTTTCTTTACTTACCGGCTTGATGGTTCGTGTTAATTCGACCCTGAAATTAAGAGTGACCGGACCGGTTTCGGCTGAATCCGGAGTCTGATCAGTAATAATAAGTGGCTTCAGACCCCATTCATTTTCCAAAAGTAAAGCCCTGTCGATTGATACCGCTTTCCCATCCAAAAAAGCCGTAACAAAGGCGTCCTTGAATCCGGTCTGTTTAACTGTAAGCAAAGCTCTGTTTGCGTCAGCAATCTTTCTGAACATGCCGGCAAAGTACTTTGTTGCTGCTGTTCCAGGTACTTTAAAACCAACCACAGGAGAGATACCTTTAAAATATGAAACATCGGGCGGTTTACTAAAAACACCGATCTGGATACGGTAAATCAGACCTGCCGGTATCTCAGGATCAATGAAAATCTTCAGTCCGCCTGCAAGGGCAGGATTTGTTTCCACCCTAAATAAGGAATATATCTCGCTGCCTTTTTTCACTTCGGGAGTTAATAATGGTTTGACAGTATCATTTTTCCCTTCGGGAGACTGGTTGTCTGCAATACTGAATTTATTATCCGCCATCCTTTGATATTCTGAAGCCAGGGATTCCATTTCCGAGATCTTCAGTTTTGCAGATTCCTTCTGTGAAGCAGGAAGATTGTTGTAATCTTTCTTATACTCAGCTGCCAGCTTATTAACAGAGTCTGCTTTTACCTGGTAATTCATAGCCTCAGATAATAAAATGTCATATTCCGGAGGAACATCCTGTTTCTGGGGAACAGGTTTTACAGGAGGCTTATCAATGTCAATCTCCTGATCCTTTCCCCGACTTGCAGGAATCGTCAAAGGAATCGCCTCACTGATCGTAATGATTTTGGTCTCTTCCGGTTCCGGAATACGTCCTTTCCCCGCATTACATTCCTGGATATATGTTGTGAGATCATATCCCCTGGCGGCCTTCTTTCCTGCCTTCCTCTCAAAAGAATTATAGGAATCTATTGCTTCGCGGAACCTTCCCTGCATCTGCTGTGACCTCCCGAGATAAAACACGGCATCATCAGGAATATCCTTGATATCCAGGGAACCGTTCAGAGCTTCCTGAAGTAAAGATGAAGCATGCTCAGGATCCCTGTTCATTTTTACCAGGCATACACCTGAATAATATTTATATAAAGGATCTTTCGGATAACTTTGAAGCAAGGTGGTGAATTCCTCATAAGCCTTCTCATAGTCATTTTTAGAGAAGGAATCCATCGCAGCCTTTAGCGATGGTTTCTGCAAAGAGCCCACTGAATAGGAATCAATAATTGAAAGGACAAAAGTGATAATAAAAAATACCCTGATAATATTATCTCTTTTTTTTATTTCCATTTCCATCAGCTGCTTTTAATTAATTCATTATCTGCGTATTAACAATAGAATACTCTATGTTTCAGAAATGAATTATGTTAATAATAATTATCCCGATTTTATCAGAAACCGGCTCAAACTTCGTAAATTTACCGCTAATTACAAAATCTACAGCAAAATGGCAGAATTAAAAGAAGGAATGAAAGCACCTCTGTTCGAGGGCACCGATCAGGATGGCAAGACTATTAAACTGAGCGATTATACAGGCAAAAAAGTTGTACTTTATTTTTATCCAAAGGACAATACTCCCGGATGCACAGCCGAGGCCTGCAATCTCCGCGACAACAATCATCTATTATTGCAAAATGGATTTGCAGTTATTGGTGTTAGCATGGACAGTGAGAGATCACACAAGGGATTTGCCTCAAAATATTCACTTCCATTTCCCCTGATAGCTGATACATCCAGGAAATTATTGAATGATTATGGTGTTTACCGTGAAAAGAAACTATATGGTAAAAGCTTTCTTGGAATTGTAAGGACGACATTTATAATTGACGAAAAAGGAATAATTGAAAAAATCATTTCAAAAGTCGATACAAATAATCACACAGAACAGATATTTAAATTATATCAATAATAACACCGGTAACATGAGTAACGAGAGAAAAGAGGTCAACAAAGAAAAACTAAAAGCCCTTGAGGTAACCCTTGGTAAAATTGAAAAGGATTTTGGAAAGGGAACAATAATGAAGCTTGGCGATCATGCCATCGAAAACATACAGGTAATTTCAACAGGTTCTATTGGCCTTGATGCCGCACTTGGAATCGGAGGGTTTCCAAGAGGACGTGTCATTGAGATATATGGACCCGAGGCCTCGGGAAAAACAACCCTGGCTATTCATGCCGTTGCCGAGGCGCAAAAGAATGGAGGTATTGCAGCAATTATTGACGCTGAACACACATTTGACAGACATTATGCTGAAAAACTGGGAGTTGATGTTGAAAACCTCCTTATCTCACAGCCCGATAACGGGGAACAGGCTCTTGAAATAACAGATAATCTTATCCGTTCCGGAGCTCTTGACATTATAGTGATTGACTCTGTAGCCGCCCTTACTCCTAAAGCAGAGATCGAGGGGGAAATGGGCGACTCTAAAATGGGTCTCCAGGCAAGGCTGATGTCGCAGGCACTCCGTAAGCTAACGGCAAATATCAGTAAAACGAACACTTCATGCGTGTTTATTAATCAGCTGAGGGATAAGATCGGAGTAATGTTTGGCAACCCGGAAACAACAACCGGAGGTAATGCACTGAAATTCTATGCTTCAGTTAGGGTTGATATACGCAAAACGAACCAGATCAAGGAAGGTGAGGAGATTGTCGGAAACCGTACACGTGTAAAGATTGTGAAAAACAAGCTGGCCCCTCCTTTTAAGAAAGCCGATTTTGATATCCTGTACGGGGAGGGGATCTCCCAGCTGGGAGAGATTGTGGACCTTGGAGTGGATTTTGAAATAATCAAGAAAAGCGGTTCATGGTTCAGCTATGGAGATACAAAACTTGGTCAGGGCCGGGATGCAGTTAAGCAGATTATCAGGGATAATCCTGAACTTTATGATGAGTTGAAAGCTAAAATCTCTGAGGCTCTTAAAAAATAATAACCCAATTCATTTTATATAGCATATGAAAAGATACTTCTGCTCAATGGTGATCGTAATCACCCTGTTTTTTGTTTCCTGTAAACAGAATCCCCCCGTTACTGCAGAACCGGCACAGGTATTTAACTACCAGCTTACTGATGAGGAAAAGAACGGCGGTGTGATGACACCTGAAATAATGTGGAAGTTCGGACGGCTTGGCTCTTTTACACTTTCACCTGATGGCTCTGCTGTTTTATATACCGTAACCCGGATAGACCTTCAGAGCGAAACCAGAAAAACGAATATTTTTAAGGTATTTCCCCGGGGAGATGATCCTGTGCAGCTCACTGATGAAGGTGGAGGAAGCTCCCCTCAGTGGTTCGATGGCGGAAAAAAGATCGCATATGTAAGCGGAAACGACCTTATGACAATGAATACGGATGGATCTGATAAGAAGAAAATAACCGGCATATCCGATTTTGAGATATTCAGTATATCTCCCGACGGGAGAAATATTTATTTTACAAAAAGGGTGAAACTTGATCAGACAGCTAATGAAAAGCATAATTTTCCAAAAGCAAAGGTCAGAATTATAGATGACCTTATGTACAGACACTGGAATACATGGAGCGATTATTCATACAGTCATATTATTATTGCTGCTTTCAACGGTTCAGAAGTTACAGGGGAAAAAGATATTATGAAAGATCAGAAATTTGAGGCCCCTACATCTCCGTATTTTGATGAGGCAGAAATATCCTGGAGTCCTGATGGAAAATATATTGCTTACACTTCCAAAAGGTTAAGAGGAAAAGAGGATGCCAAAAGTACAAATTCTGATATCTACCTGTATGAGATTTCCACAGGAACCGAGGTAAACATTTCTGAAAATAATCACGGATACGACAAATATCCTGTCTTCTCACCGGATGGTTCAAAAATTGCCTATCAAAGTATGGAAAGGGAAGGA
>Ga0315283_10002758_pt1 | contig 14810 bp, 26 predicted proteins | sample YL17G09_0_MG_FD_204541 | JGI IMG/M metagenome (GOLD analysis project Ga0315283, IMG submission 204541) | Sediment microbial communities from Yellowstone Lake, YNP, Wyoming, USA - YL17G09_0 | ecosystem: Environmental > Aquatic > Freshwater > Lake > Sediment | place: USA: Wyoming | collected... | reverse complement strand
ACTCCCAATCGCGTTACCTTTTATTTTTATATGGGAATCTTTAGGCAGAGGTTTTTTAACTTTTACCCGAATTATCGTGGGGTCAATAGGGTCAATCTCTGCATCGCTGACTTCCCACGTCGGGAAAGATTGTTTAACCAACCTGTTCCACAGCTTCACGCAATCACCTACGCGCTTTCACCCCAAGGCAAACCCAGCATGGATTGTGCCCCGGTAATGTCAACGCCAGCCTTATTTACAACAGCAGCAAGAGCTATCTTCTGCACACCTTTGGTGCTGATTTCTTGGTTGACCGATACCTCAGTAGTTCCATTCAGGTATATTGATACCGATACACAGTTAGATAGGTTGCCGTTATCATATTTTACGCCATCAACGGAACGGGCATAGAGAAATTCGACTAAACCGCTCGCGTTGCTGCTCACTCCAGCACATATTGGTTGAACCATTACAGCGTGTTGTCCGTCCACCACCTGCCCATCAGATATTGTGGTGTATGAAGTACCACCACTCACATAAACAGGTGTGGCATAGAAACTGTCACCCTGCGAGTTCACTATTCGGGTAACTGCCGATACTGAGCCGCCAACTCCAGTAGTCAATTTAGCGAGGAATGCTACATCATTGGAGTCTGTATATGTTACTTTTATGACGGCTTCTCCATCAGGTGAATACGCCCACAGTTCATTCTCTTTAAACATCATTGGAGGAACGCCTGACATGTGTGCGCCGATGAAGAATGCATGTCGCCGGTCATCAGCAGTTATGGTATTCGGTTTAATTTCATGGTCAGATATATAAATTCCATAATCGGATTCATTGTCAATTCTGACCAAGCTGGGGTGAAATTCAAACCGCATTACGCTTTTAAATTTAGTTGTTTCGCGTAGCGTAACGCGGCGGGGCGGTTCCAGTCTACTTCCAGCAGGTTGGCTATCTTTTCCAAGTTTAAATTTCATAAGACCAACCTGCCATTATCCCATGAAGTTTTCGTCCCAGTGTTGTATAGTAGCATGGGCGTAGCCCGAATCGATTACACCAAAGAGCTGTTCACTGGCTCCAAGGTCGTAGTACGGCTGCTCTTTCTTCGGAGGATGCCACTCAGCATAGTCCTTATATTCTTTGCCGGAAGTGAAGGTTGATGGCAGTTCTATCCGTTCAATCACAGATGTCAAACCACTGGCATCTGCAATCATCAACTGCACTTGGCCCTGACCGGAACGGTTATCTAAAGCTACACCAACAACATGACGAATCATGCCGCTAAGTGCAGCCGAGACCAGCCGTGTGACAACGCCCGCCGTGAGTGCAGTGACCCCGGTTTTTTTACGCGACTCAATCTGTTGTCGCGATACTGGAGTATAATTCACCGTCATCTTGTCGGGCCTCCTTCGTCCCAGAAGGTCGTGGTTGCGTAGCATCCACCTGACGAGTTTTCTTCGCCCATTGCTTTCAGCACTGAGCCAGCATCAAGCTGATATAACTCGTCTTCATCTTCTATGTCGTGCCTTTCAGGTGTCCATTGAACCGGGTTTTTCATGTTACCAGGTGTGTAAAATTGTGATTTCGGTCCCCATGTGGCACGTGCTATTGTGGATGATGCTCCACTGGCATCTTGTGCAACTATCACAACGCCAGTACTGCCTGATAGTGGTTGAACTGTTACATCAACCACGTGCCTGATGGCCCCGCTTATTGCGGGAGAAACCAGGGTTGTTAAATTCCCCAGTACCAGAACAGGCGCGGTCTTCTTGTATCGAGCCTGACGCGCTGCTTTAGTGATGGGTTCGTAGTCAACTCCCATGTGTATCACCCATCACTATTTCTTGTACAGGGATTTCGCTTCCTCCATGTCTATGGGGTCCGGCCAGCCGTCTACATCTTTCCAAGCAGCTGGGTCTTCGATAGGACCGAAGCTAACCAAGCGAACAGTCGCTATACCACGTGCCATCTTCCCGATTAGCTCAGCATCTGCTGTCTGCTTCGGGTCGAGGGGTTCGACTCTCGCTTTTATTTGATGTATGCTCATGCAGGGCTGTGCCTTCCTCGTTTCATGTGGGTTATAGAAGCTGAAAGTCGGTGAAAACCCGTACACGCTGAAGAACTCCAGCGCATCAGACGGCTCCAGGAACGGCGCATCTTCGCCAGTCTTGTAACCGTAAGGATTGCCAGTCTGGATTGGGTCTATGCTCGGTATCCTGCCCAGCTTGTGACCAGACGGGAACTCCGGGTAAACCCTGAGCCAGGGCGGATTGATGCCGAGGCATGACTGAAGAAGCATATATTGACGATGCTCAAAGGGGACTTCAAGCAACTTCTGGGCATTTGCATCTTGGATTTCATATCCATTCTGCGAACCCGCTGCGGCCAGCAGGTTTAGACCGTACATCCAGGAGTCATAAAACGTCCTCTCGACGGTTATGCACCTGCAGAAGATAACACCATCTGAGAACACGAGTCCCAAACGGTGACCTTCTTCTATCCAATTTGGTTTACTAAATATTGCCAAGACATTTCCCTCCAATTCTGTTTGGGGGGCCACCCACCTGCTTTTCAGATGGGCGGCTTGTCCCTGGGCACTTACTTCTTCTTCGACTTCTTTATAGACCGGGGTTGTGATGTCACAACTGCTGTTGACATGGGAGCCGGTACTTCATCAGGTGGTAGAACCAAATTCCCCTCAATGGTTTTATCCACATCAGGTACTATTGGTTCGTGTTCCACCTTCGGTGCTTCTGCCGGAACTGCTGGCGGTATTTCTACCGCAACAGGTGGCACATACGGCTTTTCATCGTCCCATAACACCAGCATGTCTCCATTGGGGTAGTGAACGAAATCACTCGGATTGAAACCAGCAGGCAAATACTTGCGGATAGCTATCGAGGTATCCGCCTGCCATTCCTTTGCTGGCACCAATACCTTTTTCACTACCATCAGATTCGCCTACCTGTCGCCTTCGGCCCATATCGTCATGGTGCCGCCGGATAGGGTATAGCCGGAAGCGCACCATTGCGCAAGACCGGACATCTGGGCGCATCTGACAACGACAGTCGAGCCAGATATCGATTGAACGCTGACGCGAACATCGCCGGAGTCTCCACCGCGAGCAGCAACGGGCGCGTACTGCGCAACGGCCTTCCGCACTCGGCGAAGAGGCACTGCGAATGACGCCCATCCTGACACGTTGGTTACTATTGCGGATGCTGTAACTACCCTGGTCGAAGGGGGCATCGCTGGATTATATCTCGGGTCGGCCAATTAAATCAGCCCCCGATTAGCTCGCAGTCACGTAGCTGTTGAGTTCGCCGTTGGCCGCTATTTCCTGGGGGAATATGTGGACGGCCAGGGGCATAATTTCGGTGGTACCTGCAACGTCGCCTTCCATATCGATATTGATGGTGCCGCGCTCCTTCAGGATGAGGGCAGGGTCGAATTGGAAGTCCCTCGGAGTCCCGCCGAGCCTCGACTGAATCTGACAGCCGAAGTACGACAGCTTGGAGCCGTTATGGTCAGCGATGTACGCGCGCCTCATGGCGTTGAGCTGGCCCAATTCCAAGAGACCAGCGAGGTAGCACCTGTGGTACGGAGGCGAATCAAGCCGCAGGGTGTACAAAGCGGTGGTGGGGAACAGGTTGTCGTACGTGCCAGGGCCGGTTATGCTTATCTCCCAGTTGGTCGCAGTGGTATCACGCCAGAACGACGGCTGGGGAATGTCTATGCACAGGTGCTTCCGGCTTTTAGCGAAGTGGGGCATACCCACAAACTCGAAGTCCGGGTGGTCCGCGATGTACTGTTGCACCTGGTCGGCGATGTTCTGAATATGCGAACGCGACCCGAGGGGGTTTATGTCCCTGCTGTCGGTTCGTATGGTCCACTGGGCGGCAATTGCGCGCGCCACGATGGACACAATGCTTTCTGGGTTTGGTTGCTGTCTGGTATCTGCCAAGTTATCCACGTCTCCAGTTAGTTATATTGTGCTGCAATACGATTACTCGTAAGCAGACGGAACTCCACCCGCATCGCGGTAAGGAGTCGATGATGGCTCTCGCCCCTCTTCGCCTGTATTGAACGCCTTGGGCATATCATCGTCGTGATGCTCACTGCCATCCACAGCGGTCTTCATGTCGCCATCAAAGGCGGTCAAGAAGTCCCTGCGTTCTTCAGCCGACAGGCCCTTCATGTCGAATTTCCATCCGCGAAGACCTTTCAGACCTTTCAACTGCGGCAGCTTGCTCTTTAGCTCCTCAACTTTTAGTTTCAGAGGTTCGAGCAGGTCGGCTCCCATAGCGCGACCAGCAGTACCCTTCAGCGCGTTGACCAACTTACCACTCTTGACGTCAGCTACGAAGTCATCGATATTGTAACCCATCGGTGACATAACTGACCCTTTCAGTGCAGTCTTGTTTATGACCAAGACAGCCAGTTCTCCAAGAAGGGTAATGTAGGCGGCTCCCCTGTACGCGTTACCGAAACGCTGGAACGCGGACTTGTTCTTTGCTTTTACCAGATACGGCACGCCATTCTTGATGGAATACGATATTCCCATCTGCGCCAAAGCGTTGACAGGTATCGCCCATCCATCAGGTTCAGAAATCCCGTACTTGCGCAGGGTGTCCGCCACGCCCATCTGTACAATCCAAGTTGTTGGGACAGCGGCGGCGGCTCCAGCCACGTTGATAGGTGTTCGTGATTTCCAGGCTCCCTTCGATTCGCCAAGCCATACCTTTCGGTAATTTGGCATAACGTCGTTGCGGATTACCTGCGACACCTTCGGCGGCAGCTTGAACGCCCCGAGTTTGCTCAGGATTCTGGTCGGATTCCTTTTCCGGTATTTCATTGGAATCGCCCCAATTGCTGGGTTCACAACTAAAACTCTCATGTTGAACCCCCTTTATCCTGATTTATTTACCGTCCCCAGCCTTAGTTCTGTTTTAGGCGTTTCGGACAGATTAAAAAGTCTCTTGCTTGTCCTGCTATCCACGCGACTATTTACCTGCAATGTTGATTTCATCATTGGCTGGTCACCGGCCGCGTTCTCGGCAAAGTATAGTATGTGTTACTACGTATATATACTTACTGTTGTACCTTTCCTGCCCAGAGAAATTACTGTATGGAAGTACGTACACATTAACACTATTTATGCCGCTTACCTGCCCGTTTTATTGGATATCTTTCCCCATTTCGGGTCACAAGTTTATAGTCATGCGCGAACTTGAGAAACTTGTCAGGTCGCTTTTTAATATGTCGATACAGCGGCGAGATTATCCTACCTGCCAAATATTCCACAGAAATTGAATTTATCAGTCTATCCGTGAACTCGGTTTTACTAACCGGCAGGAGTTTTCTTGCGGCGAGATATTCGTTGGTAGCGCGATACAGCAACAAATATTTATCCTCTGTTTTCCGCGAGCAGATTAGATGACCAAACTCTTTCCTCTTCATCCCCAGTCATTCCTCCGAGGCTTCTTGAATTTTTTCTTTTTATTACTGCCGCCCAACTCGTCGATTATTTTTACCAACTCGTTTGCAGCACCCTCAACAAGTCCTTTAGCGGCAGCCCTACCCACACGGCTGGCCTTTCGCTTTACTTCGTCAGGTATAACATCCATAACCTGCTCAAGTGGGTTTTTCTGCTTTATCTTCTCCTTCATCCTTCTTACCTCCGAGGAATTCCCCAGCCATTTTCATCGCGGAATCAGCCATTGTTTTAAAATCCATCCTGCTAAATCTATCTATGGCATCGGCCAGTTTAGGAACAGCTATTATAGCGTCCAGAACTTTGCAGCCAAACTTTTCACCTTTAGCAGTTTTTATGGTATAACCATTCACGCACTCACTGCATTTTATCTTGTCACAAATCTTCCCAATTTTTAGGACAACTTCCATTTAATTACAGCCCCCTTTCAGCTCCGCAAATGCGACATACAGCACGCAATGGCATTCCACGTTTGTAGTCATCAAACGATAGACTATTATCAACCTTATAATCGTGGAAATGCATTCCACCTTTGATTGTCTTCTTACTGAAGTTCGGTCGTTTAATTATGTCCGTCATTCTGTCCCCTCTTTTTTATATCTTCTTCTATCTTTTTTATCCTTTTAGCTCTCGGCAGCAACTCATTCTCAACGACGGAACCAAGCACCAGTTCCAATTCTTCAGGCGACATTTTACTGGACAGTGCCTTATTCACCAGTTCTAATGAGTCAACTTTAGACAGCATCTGTGCTTTATTCTTGTAAAACAGGTGTAACGACCACATCGCCAATGCGAATGCAGCTATTCCCATCGCATCCGAATTGCTCAGCGAGAACCGCAGAAGAAACCAATCCCAAGCAGGATACTTCACCCACAGGTACATCATTAACGATTGATACCCTGTGATAAATCCCACACATATTAACAGGTAGTGTATTGGTTTTAGTTCCGTCTTATACAGGTCTGAGTCCCTTTTAACATCGCGTGTAACCAATTCAATCCCCACATTTGTGTTTAGCTAACCTGTCAATGGATATCTTTGCGTGGCATTTCTCACAGCGTACCTTTTTTATTCCACCAGAACCCAGAGCGCGTTTGAGTTTGGCGTTAAATCTCTTTTCTTCAGCAGGTTCAAGTTTCAATTTCTCTTCCTGTGCGAGTAGCTGTACTTCACCCAAGAATTTACCAACCCATTCCTTAGAATAGACTTTTTCATAGAAGGCAATTAACTCATCGAGTTTATATTTAGTCACCAGGTGTGGCTTATACTTTGCCGCACGTCGTGCCAGTATAAACATTCGAGCGAAGCCGACTTTAGATACATAGAGTAGAGCTTTCCTGTCTTTTGCACTTTTAATCCAGCCCCACATTCCATCACATGAGCGCACAGGGTCATCCTTATCGTCTATTTTATTTTTTAGACGCCACAGGTATCCATTATCACCCTTCGGATTGAACCATGTATCAGCAACGTCGGGTTCCATTCCAGATATTTCTCCCTCATCAGTTGCTTCCGCTTCCTCTTCATGTTCAGGTTCGGCTTCCTCTTCGTCTTCTTCGTCAACATGTTTACTCTGCTGTTCCATTTTTCGCCCCTCATGTGCCATTCTCAGGTTCTCTTTAGTAACATCAAATTTATGTTTGCAGTTAACACACTGAACAGCATCGCGAGGAACGTTAGCACCGCAGTGTGGACAACTTGCATACAGTAATTTTATTTTACGTGCCTGCCGTTCAACCTTCGCAATCTCAGCCTTAACTGCTTCAATTTCATCGGCATCAACTTCATCTTTGGTTCTTTTACCTGATGCCCGTTCTACCGCTTCAGCCAAGCGATTCATAGCCGAGTCGAATGAACTCGCATACACCTGCGCTTGAGCAGTGTTAGGATTGGGGTCAAGTGTATTCCAACGCAGTGGTTGATTGCCAGATTGTCCGGGTTGTCCCGGCATACCTGCTCCGCCACCAACAACACCACGAATGGCATCAACACCTTCAGCTATCTCTTTAAAATCTTTTATGGACATCTTGTCCAATTTATTCATACCTGAATTTTTCCTTTTTCTGAGTCCAAGCAGCCGTTCACATTTCTTTTGCATAATAAAGTCTTTGTCCCGTACTGCTTTTTCCCACAGCTTAAGTAGTTTATCTCTGGTGGGGTCACCACTGCTACCACTACTTACTGATTCAGAAGGTAGATTAGCCACGACCGTAGACTTATCAATCGGTCGTCCACCATACCTGTAGTCGCGTAATTCCATAACGATTTGCTCGGATTCAAGTCCCTGTCGTGTGTAATTAGTGACTACTGTTCGCAATTGGTCAGCATCAAGATGTTGTATTCTATCTTCTTCCAGCTTGCGCTTCTTTTTCTTCTCTTTGAGGCGTTCATGCAGTGTCTTTTTCTTTTCTGGTTTCAATAGCACCACCTTCTCCAAGATATTTTTTCAGGACTCTCATTACATGCCGATTAAATCGCGGAGAATCCATTAAACGGTCAATCTCTCTCTCGGGCAGCGCACCTAAATACTCATCAATGGTCTTTAAGCAGTCTAAAAGTTCTTGCTTTTCATCGACCAGTCTCCCGATTATTTCTTTTCTTTTCTCAGCTAACTTAATGTATTTTTTAGTTAGCCGTATCTGCTTGCGAAGCGAGCGAATAATTATCTTCTGCCTATCTGCTATCATTCTCGCCCTCTCCATATAAACGGCGCGTTCATTAATACACCAGAAGAACTTGTTGGTATATAAAGATTCACATACGATTTACTGGTTAATAATATCAATTTGTAAATTCCAATTCCTGCTACACACCCCCTAAAATTAACAGGTAATCGCGACGTTAACTATATATACCCTCTAAGTATATAACGGTTTGTCGAGTTTCGATACCGTAACTCGGTCCGTCACTCGTTCTGGTTCCGAAGGTGCAGCAATGAAGATTTCAAAGCAATTTGAAGACTACCTGTGTGACATATGTGGTCACAAGACACGCCTGCCGAGAAATAGCAAGAACCCTCGCTGCCCTAAATGTTGCTCATTTCTAACCAAGCAGTTCAAACGCAAATTTGACTTTAAAATAGCAATCGCCGGGTTCCTGCGATAATTATGAATGACACACCAAACGAATTAAAAACGGAAGTACCAATGCCACTGCCCAAATTTATTATGAAATATGGACAATGGTGGTATTTCATAAAATGTGTTGCTGAGATTGTAACCTACACTTTAATTTGTGCCTTCATTATCACCTGGTGGTTAAATTGAATCCAAGTGGCACAATTCTATCGCCCACTAAAATTGGCAGCTTTAATGTTAAATCTGTTAATTTAAGATTAGCTGACTTTGTTCGATTTAAAATTGAAGGCCAAGTAATGTTAGGCCTGGTAAACGGAATGGAACGATTCCCTGAAAGGACAATTGCTAGTATTGAAGTGTTGGGTTATTCCAATGACGGAAAAATAAAAATGCCCACGATTCCACCCAGACCTGGAGATTATGTTTATCATGCTAATGAAGCATTAATCCGCAGTGTACTACATTCACCCGAAAATGGAATTTACATTGGCCTGTTACGCAATCATAAGATACGCGTTAAAATATCACCTGATATCCTTCTTAAACGGCATCTAACCATAATGGCTCAAACTGGTGGCGGCAAATCCTATACCGCCGGTGTGATTATGGAGGAATTAATGCTTCGCAGGTATCCCGTCATTGTCATCGATGTGGCAAATGAATATGGCAGGATGCTTTATCCCAACCAAAAAATGGAAAAATGGAAGAAATTCAAATGCTATCCGCGTGGATTCCCTGATAAAATTGATACGATAACTAAATGGGATAAAAGCTGTTACAAACTAATTAAACCAGGTCGTATGTTAATTATTAACCTAAAAAATACAACCGAAAGTGACCAACCTGCTATTGTCCGAGATATATGCGACGATATGTTTGAGTGGCGTAGTGCTGAGAAAAAACGAATCCCGCCCTGCTTTTTAGTGATTGAGGAAGTCCACAAATTCGCACCACAGCGTCGTGAAATCTGCTCAACAACAAGTGTTAATCGTGTACTAACAGAAGGGCGCAAATATAAACTTGGTTGTTGCTTGATAACACAACGCCCCTCCAGAATCGATAAAACAGCTCTATCGCAATGCTGGACTCAAATACTACATAAAGTTACAAACAGGAACGATTTAGAAGCATTAGAAAAGAGTGCAGAACGGGCACCTTCTAACTTTAGAGAATTACTGCAAACATTATCACAAGGTGAAGCCCTGATTATCGGCGGCGGTCTGAGTTTCACCGCAGTAGCAGAAATTCGTGAAAGGATGAGTGATGCAAAGTGAAATACAGGTACACACTATGTGGAATCTGTGGCGGCCATAGAACATGGGCAGAGATTATAACTGAAAAACAGTTTATGGCACTACTTAAGAAATATGCTACTGTTGATGATATATCAATATTGAAATGTGGTAAATGGGGCGCACTAATAGCACTGGTGGTATTACCATGAACATAGTATTATATGCCAGAACAGTAGAAGAGCATGAATCACACGTCCAATATGATGATTGCTGCTTCGGTGGAATCGGTGCATTGCCCGGATTCCCTAATAAATTACTTAATGCAGGAATAAACTTTTTTAGAGAAAATAAGAAGAATAACATCCACCTGCTTGAGCCACACAATTGTAAAGGAGACGCTGACCAAGAACTTGTCGATTGTGGCGCGGACGTTGTTGTATTCCCTGTGGTTGAATCGTTTGAACGGCAAATGATACGAACCTTCGACTTTGCTAAAGCCGCAGGAATAAAACCTGTTTGTGTAACACCATCAGTAGCCTATGGTCAATACTTGGAAAAGAAGTACCCTGGACTCGAATATAAACAAATCACATTCCCCACCGACTTTGCTATACCTGAAGATTTTTTAACAAATCCTTATGGATTTGCATTTCATAAATATGTACCCAATTATCAAATTGGTGTTGGCTGTGTAAATAGTTGTGCATTCTGCATTTGGTCCAATGTAAAATCACAAATGAAAAATCCCAGCATAGCAATTAACGATTTGAAATTGCTGCAACGGTATTCCATTTCATTAAGCCCATACCTGTTATGTAGTTCATTAATACAGAATGAAATATGGTTTAATCACTTTGCAAGAGAAAAACTCTTCAATTTACCTGACATGAAATATATAACGGATATCAATCCAATGGATATAACTGAGGAAAATGTTCGGCTATTAAAAATATCCGGCTGCAAACGGGTTATCGTGGGAATAGAGAGCGCAAATAACATTGTCAGGCGGGAGATAAATAAACCCGGAACAATTGAACAGGTGCAAGAAAAATTGGACATACTCAAATCAGAAGACATCGCTGTTCAAAGCAGTTTTCTCTATAATTTATCGCCAAACGAAGATGCACTGATTGATGCTGCATTCGCCAAGAAAAATCCTAAAATAGAATTTAATGCAGGTATTGTAAAATGTTACAGGGGCACCCCAATAGAATATGCTTCTATCTGTGAATTAAACTTTAACAATAATAAAATTATGACCACTGCATATTTAGATAAAGCCATAGAAAACCTACTGATACTCGCTAAAGAGATTAATATTGAAATAGAATATGTAACACGGTGGTAAAATGTTTTACCCCTGTTTAAAATGTAGCAAACAGACTAATTCCCATATAATTTTAGAAGGAATGGTCTATTTATGCCATACCTGTTTTCTCGCAATGCCTCCAACTGAATTAGAGGAGTTAAGAGAAAAATTCAGGTTGAAAAAGTCCAAAGAGATAGTTGATATAGCTGCACTATTAGCTATGATAACAAAGAAAAAAGAAAACGGTTATACACCACTGGAACGACTTATAAAGGAGGGAAAAAATGGGAAAACCTGATATAACAGGATTAGAAGAGCGTATTAGACAGCTTGAAATGCGAATCAAACGCATCGAAGCCGTCTTATCCCGATTGCCTGCATGGGCATTGACAGAACCCAACAGGAGAATGTGACAATATGGCAACTCTGTTAAAAACATTCCCCAAATTTATAAATCAATACGACCTGCAAGTGTTTACTACAAAGAACAGCGAAGGTGAAGTCCGATACTACTTTGGATTCCCTTTGAAGCTGATACAAACAATACTTGACCAATTAGAAGATGATATGTACTGGGGCGAGCATTCGTTTGAAGAGAATGGCTATTACATGTACTATACTGGAATCATATCACATGGTGACCAACCAGCACCCTGGCAAATATTGGATATGCGCCTGAAGAAGCATTTCATTCCACAATTTAATGCCGCGCTCCGAACCGCAAAGAAGTTTGCTGGGCAACAATTTACAATGCAGACACCTAAATATAATGTTGGAATGAAACAATCGGTAGAAGAAGTAATTCGCCAACTTAAGCAGGGTAGCGGTTAAATGGTGATTGGATTCAAAGTTCTCCGCAGGATGAATGGTAAGTTAGTTAGTACACTGATTCGTCCAGAATCTGCAGCATACACCATATATCGCAAGAAGAAATGGAATAAGGCCAACCTGCATTGCCGTAAAAACAGTTATCATCTGTTGGTATTCGATAATATAAAGGATGCTAAAGAGTTCGCCTGGGAATGGTGTAACGAGCAAACATTAGAGATATGGAAGGTTGCCTGTCGTGGTAGTTTCGATGAAATTGCCGCGCCCTGCGATGCCGCCGTATTGAACAGATATGGGACTTTTTATCCGACAATTGATGGTGAATGGACACATGGCACTAAAATGTACAGGAAGATTAAACTCATTAAAAGGGTTTACACTATAAAGCCCTGGAGGTTTGAAAATGAACAGCGAAGGAGAAATAATAAAAATACTAAGCGAGTCCAAATCGTTGTCACTGGCCGATTTAAGAAGGCTATTGAAGCGAAGAGGAATAAAAAGACCAGCTAACTTCATTCGTGGCTATATTGCACGATTGGAAAGCGAAGGTAAGGTTAAGCTGAGCAAGATTGGGCCGTGTATAATGCTAACCTGGGTGGAATAATAAAACAGGAGGAAAATAAATGCAGCCTGAAACTGGTGAAATAAGAAATGTTGAAATAATACCACACGAAGAACGTGATAAATGGTCAGAGGAGTTCAAAGTCGGCGATATCGTTGACTTTAAAGGTGTGCGAATGAAGATAATCCGCATAAAGCAGATGCGGAAGATAATCATATTGGAATTTGCAGGTGAGTAAATGGCTCGGTGTAACGATTGTAAGAATAAGGGCAGTGGTATAATTAGTACCCACGCCATGCAATTTGGTTTAGAATCACTGACCGGATTTGATGCCGCCATAACTGTTTGTAAGGCAATAAGCAGTAACCCCGATATCCCGTTTGTGGTCGATGCACATTGTGAACGCAAATGCAGTAAGTTTATTCTGGTGTGATACAATGTTAGAAACAATACCAGTAAAAGTTATCACCACAATGGGTGGAGAAGCCAGGATACTGATTAAAATACCCCAGAAGGATTTTAGCAGATTAGTACGCCACGACTTTAACAGTGGTGTTAATATAATGTCAATTAAAAAGGATGTAACACCCGAAGATGAAAAGATTGCAGGGAGAATAATACCCGGCACCCTATTAGTACAGCAACGTGTAGAAGTGGAGGGGTTTACTGTATCCTTCTATCTCCCAACTTCGGCAGTGGTGAACTGGGTGCATAGTAATAAAATTACAGTAGAACCGGTGGATGATTTCATGGCGCAACAGCTACAAGAATACAATCGTCTAATGAAAGGGTGAATAAATGGAAGAAAAGATTCGGATTGGCTGGAGATTTAATGGGGAAATGACTGATAAGACCAGTGCAGTAGTAATTTGTTATGGGACAAAGTCAATGGTTCAGGAGCTAATGAAGAAAATAAGAGCTATTGAACCAACGGCTGAAGAAAAAGGGCGAGCCTCTCCTGCATATTGGGATTGGGAATAGAAGCCGAACAATTTACACCTGTAAAGTTATGTTTTCTTACCTAACAAAGAAAACAAACATTTAACTGCATAGGATGTGATTTCACTGCTCAAGAAAATAAACAAAGGCCATGTAAATAGATACCTGAGATACTTAAAGGACGAAGGCCGGTCTAATGTCACGGTAACAAAGAATAGATACATACTCAATAAGTTACTACAGGACACTCATGGTGTATTAACTATTCGGAATCTTCTATATCATAAAAAGAGGCTGCTACGTCATAGAGTTTTCTATCGTGGTATAGAAAGTGACCAACAGAAAAGCAGTGTAAACACAATTATATTTACAACAATCAGCTTCCTCAAATGGCTACGCTTTCCGATACCAACCAAATTCAAATTGAAATACAACAAGCGTGGCCTGCCTAAACATCTACGGCCAGCTGAAATAGAAGAATTGAAGAAGCAGATGCCTTCGCTACCGCTAATGGATAGAAATACTATACGGTGTATGCTGCTAATGGGAATGCGTCTTAGCGAAGTGGTTAACCTGAAAGTAGATGATGTAGATATTCGCGATAGAATGGTTAGTTTGGTTGGAAAAGGCGGGTTATCGCGCACAATACTTATACCTAAAGAGGTTTTTAACGAATTAAACGAATGGCTGCTAAAGAGAGTGAAGATTAAGACGGAGAGTGACCACCTGTTCGTCAAGAAGAGTGGGCATGAATGGATATCTATTTACCCGGTTTACGTTCAACGTCGTTTGAAGACCATATCTAAAAAGCTATATCCACACCGCCTGCGTCACACCTTCGCCATCAGGTCAATACTAAGTGGCGTTCCAATAAACGTTGTTCAGGACATCTTAGGGCATACAAATCTTGCGACGACCTCCATATACACTAAAGCCACAGGAGCAATGCAGAACTTAGCAATGGATAAGATTAAAAGTTGGTGGTAAAGAAATGAAAATATATTTGCCGTGTGAGCGCGTTTGGAAGAAACATATAGATGACTGCGACATGGTAAAGTGTCATTATAACTGTTACAAAGTTTGCACAGCACAACCTAATCGTGAACGTGGTAAGATAGTGCTGAATGAAAAGGTAGGCATGGTATATATTGTATAGGCTGGTGTTAAAATTGAGTAGCATACTGGAAACTATATTAACATTGAAACGCTGTCCAAAGTGCAGGAGCCACAATATCCAAATTGATTTGGGGAGATTCCCTGTGGCATTTTTATGTTGGAATTGTAAACATGAATTGAAATTCACTGGTGAAGAATATAAACGAATAATGGAATTTTTTAAGATAAAATCACATAATCACCCACCTGAATTGGATGATAATTGCC
>Ga0315283_10002755_pt1 | contig 14815 bp, 16 predicted proteins | sample YL17G09_0_MG_FD_204541 | JGI IMG/M metagenome (GOLD analysis project Ga0315283, IMG submission 204541) | Sediment microbial communities from Yellowstone Lake, YNP, Wyoming, USA - YL17G09_0 | ecosystem: Environmental > Aquatic > Freshwater > Lake > Sediment | place: USA: Wyoming | collected... | reverse complement strand
TGCGGTCGCGAATCGCCAGCAGCAGGTTGGGCAGGCTGGACGGATTGGCATACCAGTCCCCGCCGCCATCGTAGTGCAGCCGGCCGATCGTCAGCGACGGCGCGGCTGGGGAACTGGCGGCGAAAGCCAGGGTGACGGCGACCAACCCCAATCGGAGCATCAGGACCGCTCCATCACCAGGCGATAGGCCAGGTTCCGCGGCAGTTGCAGCTGCTCCGTCAGCCTGCGCACGACATCCTTGCGGGAGTGGCCTTCCGCCAGCAGGACGGCAGCGAGGGCCCGGCCCGCGTCCGCCTGGTCCGCAACGTCGGGTTCGGTGTGGCCACGACCCTCGACCACCACCGTGCATTCGCCGCGCACCTCGACCCCCGTCCAGTAGGCCAGCAGATCCGACAGGCCGCCCGCCCGGAACTCCTCATGCAGCTTGGTCAGCTCCCGACCCACGACCGCCTGGCGATCACTGCCGGCCGCCGCGGCAAGATCGCCGAGCAGGTCGGCCAGCCGATGGGGGGCCTCGTAGAGCACCACGGTCCATTCCGAATCAGCCACCTGCCGGAGCAGCCGCTCACGCTCGGGGCCCTTGCGCGGCAGGAAGCCGAGGAAGAGGAACCGATCGGCGGGCAGCCCCGAGGCCGAGAGGGCCGTGGCAACGGCTGAGGGACCGGGAATGGGAACGACCCGGATGCCGGCCTCGCGCGCCGCCCGCACCAGCACCGCGCCCGGGTCACTGATTCCCGGAGTGCCGGCGTCGGAAACCAGGGCCACATCCCGGCCTTCGGCCAGGATCCCGAGCAGCCTCTCCACCCTGCCGGGATCGGAATGGGCATGGAAGCTGAGCAGGAGGGGGCTGGCGCCGATGTGGGTCAGCAACTGACGGCTGTGCCGAGTGTCCTCCGCCGCCACCACCGGCACTGCGCGGAGAATTTCAACCGCGCGCTGGCTCAGGTCACCGAGGTGGCCAAGTGGGGTCGCGACGACGAAGAGGGTGCCGGAATCCGTCATTAGTCCCTGAGCACGAGTCGCGAGAAAGCTAAACCGAAGCCCCCGCGGACCGGTGGAACCGGGACTCCGCGGGGGCGCAGACCTGCCAGGCGAGGCGAGGAACGACTAGCGACTATCCCAGATGCTGCTTGATCTTCGTGTCGAGCGTGGTCTTCGGCACGGCGCCGACCACCGTGTCCACGTGCTTGCCGCCCTTGAAGAACATGAGGGTGGGAATCGAGCGGACATTGAAGCGCATCGCGGTCCGGGTGTTGACGTCCACGTCGAGCTTCGTGATCGTGACCTTGCCCTCATATTCCTGGGCCAGCTGCTCGAGTGACGGCGCGATCATCCGGCACGGACCGCACCACTCCGCCCAGAAGTCCACCAGCACCAGGCCCTCGGCCTTTTCAACCGAACTCGCGAACGAGTCGTCCGTCACCGCAACCGTGTACTTGCTGTCTGCCATGGGGTTCTCCGTTAGAATTCCTGTCATCGCCGCAACCTGGCGGCAACCGAGTTGGCTCTGTCACCTGTGAGGCGCACATGCTGCCTGGCGCCACCATCGCCCATATTGGCGTCGCCGTCCCGGACATCGAGGCGGCGCTTGGCTTCTACCGCGACGTGCTCGGCCTCGTTCCCCAGCCGCCACAGCGGTCCGATGGCGCCCTGATCGTTTCCCTGCCCTTCGGCCCCTCGGAGGTCGAGCTCCTGCAACCACTCGATCCGGACAGCCCGATCGGCCGGTTCCTGGCCAAGCGGGGTCCCGGCATCCACCATGTCTGCTACCGCGTCCCGGACCTCGACCGCGCCCTCGCCGCCTGCCGGGCGCTCGGGTATCAACTCATCGACCAGGAGCCCCGCACCGGGGCGGGAGGCCATCGGATCGCCTTCCTGCATCCCAAGTCCACGGCCGGCATCCTCATCGAGCTCACCGCATGACCCTCCCGCTGCCGACCGGGAGTTCCCCGTCAGGGCGTGTTCGGCCTCCGCTCCTCCGAGGGACACGGGGTCCCGGGAGCGCCGACCAGGCCCAGTTCGATGGCGTTGATGACCCAGGCGCCCCGATCGGTCTGCACCACCGTGAAGGGCACGCGCTTCCGGCAATCGCCACGGCTCACCTCGACCGCGAGCACGCTCCGGCCGCCGCCGTGCTCCACCTCGCCCAGGACCTTGGCGGTGGTGCCCTTCAGATAGGCCCACATGATCGACACCCGCTTCTGGTAGTCGGGCGGCTGGCCCGTCTCGGCCGCCGAGCCCTTGGCCGTCCCCCAGAGCTCCGCCATCCGGTTAAAGTTGCTGTCCGCCACGGCCTGCATAAACTGCTGCACGGCCTTGACGGGGCCCGGGTCGGCTCCCACCTGGGGCGCCGGCTTGCTGCCGCAGGCAACCAGCGAAATGGTCAGTAGGGTGAGAATGATGCGCACGAGGCTTCTCTCTCCAGGCGGAGAGTGCGAAACTAACGACCGGCCATGGCCCGAGCAATGAGCGCGATCCGTCTGTACATAAACGTCGATCACGTGGCGACCCTCCGTCAGGCGCGTCGAACCGACGAACCTGACCCGGTCGCCGCGGCGCAGCTCTGCGAGGAGGCCGGCGCCGATGGGATCACCGCGCATCTCCGCGAGGACCGCCGCCATGTCCAGGACGACGACGTCATCCGCCTGGCGGCGGCGGTTCGCTCGGCACTCAACATCGAGTTGGCGACGGCGCCCGACATCGTGGATCTGGTCTGCCGGCTCCGGCCACATCAGGCGACGATCGTCCCCGAGCGCCGGGAGGAAGTCACGACGGAGGGTGGGCTCGACCTGTCGCGGGGCGACCCCAGGCTGCCGGCCACGATCCGTCGCCTGACCGACAGCGGGATCCGGGTCAGCCTGTTCATCGATCCCACACCGGCCGCGGTCCGGGCCGCCGCGGACCTGGGCGTTCCGGCGGTCGAACTGCATACCGGCAGGTGGGCGCACTCGTGGCGAGCGGGCGCGATCGCGCTCGACGAGATCGTCTCGGCCACTCGGCTGGCCCGCACCCTGGGCCTCGCCGTCCATGCCGGGCACGGCCTCACCTATCTCAACGTGCAGCCCGTGGCCGGCATCGCCGAGATCGAGGAGCTCAACATCGGCCACAGCGTGATGAGCCGGGCGATTCTCACCGGAATGACCGAGGCGGTCAGCCAAATGGCCCGACTGGTGCGGGAGGCCCGAACCTTGCCGCGAGCCGGGGTATAAGGCCCAGTCGATGACGGCACCCAGCGGACGCTCCGATTTCTTCGCCCGGGAGGCGGGCGACTATCTCCGGGAGCTCGAACCCCTGCTCGGCGGCACCACCCAGCCGCCGGGCGAGGCGTTCGAACGCCTTGCCCGGGCGTTGCGCGGCGCCGCCATGCTGGCCGGACCGGCCACCTTCACCCGAGCAGCCAGCCAGCTGGAACAGATCGCCAAGCTGCTCCGGGCCGGGGTCCTCAGGTGGGACGACGCCCGCCCGGGGCTCCGCCAGGCCGTGGCGGAGTTCCAGAGACTGGTGGGATTCGCCCGAGCCTGGGACGACACCCGGGACCGCGAGGCCACTGCCCTGGCTGAGGCACTCGACCGAGTCACCCAGACCGCCACGGCCCCTGCGATTCCCGCTGTCCCGACGGCGCCCGCCGGCAGCGAGGGGATCCGCCTCTATGTCGCCCGCGAAGCCGCGACGATTGCGGGAGCCCTCCGGCTGGCGGCCCAGGCGCTCGAGACCGATCCGTCGGTTTCGGCCGACCGCCTCGCCGCGGCGTCCCGGGCCATGCAGTCTCTCCGCGGCATCGCGGGACTGGCCGAGCTGGCCCCGCTGGCCGACGCCCTTGATGCGGTCGATGCGGCCCTCGGCGAGTTGCGGCGCGCGGCCGTCGTGCCGGAGGCGGCGGCCTCCCTCTTCACCTCGGCCGCGGCCGCGGTGGCGCGCCTGGCGCGCGACGTCACGGAACACGGGCGCCCGGGACCGGAGCTCCCGGAATTGGATGGTTTCACCACGCTGCTGTTCGAAGTGTTCGGCGGGCGCGAAGGGGTCGTTCCCATCGAGACGCTGCTGGCGGCGGATGGGCCGGCGATCCAGCCCTATGGGCAGCCGGGAGGCCCTCGCGCGGCAGAGCCGCTCGATCTCGCCTCGCTGGGCGAGCGCCTCCGCCAGAGCGCGGCGCAGCTCCGGGCGGCGTCCTCCTCCGCGGCAGTGCGGCTGCAGGCGTTCGTCCTGCTCACCATTCTTCGCGACGCCCCCGGCGGCCTCGGCCGCCGCCCCGCAGGTCCGCTCATCGCCAGTCTGGTCGCGGCCCTCGACACCGGCGCGGCAGCAGCCGATCCGGTACGCTTCGCCGCGGTGCTCGATCAGGCCGGCATCCGCCTCACTCAGGGCGCCCGCGATGACATCCACGCCCTTGGCCACGATCTGCTCCAGCTGGCTGACGAGGTGCGACCCGACGCCGGGGCGACCGGCGAGACCGCGATCGTTCCCATCGAGTCGCTCCTGGCCGAGGCGGAGCCGATCGTGGGGATCGAGGACCTGCTCCTCGAGGAAGCGCCGGTTGTTCCCATCGAGAGCCTGCTCGAGGACGAGCCGGTCCCGATCGAGTGGCTGGCGCCGGACGAGCCACCAGCCGCCGTCCCGGCGGACCGGAGCACCCTCGAGCGAAGCCTGACCAACTACAGTCGCCTCAGGCGCGCCGACGCCCCGGTGGTCCCCTTCGATACCCTGGTCCCTCCCGCGGTGGCGCCGTCACCACGGGAACCGGTCCCGTCGTTCGTCTTCGCGCCCTCGGCGGTGTTCGCCACGCCGCCGGCGCCGGCCATCGCGCCCCCGCCGATGCATCACGATCTCGCGGACGCACTCGGTGTCGTCCCGATCGAAGAACTGCTCTACACGGGAAAGGGTGCCCTCGGGCGTGCCGACGAAGTCCGGCGCGAACTGGAGACGGCGCTCCGCATGGCCTCGAGCGAACTCGACCGACTCGACCCCCTGGTTCGCGAACTGCTGGACCTCGTTCCGCTCTCCCTTGTCGACGACGCCTGACGCGGCCGCGGCCCCGCCCCGCGGCCGCGGAGCGCTGCTCCCGCTCCTGCTCGGGATGGCAGTCTCCCTCGCCCTCCTCTGGTGGGCCGTCCGCGGCTTGCGCCTCGAGGACGTCATCCAGCGGGTCCGGAACGCGCGCCCGCTGCCCCTCGCCCTCAGCGTGTTCTTCGCCACGGCGGTGTTCCCCGTCCGCGCCCTCCGGTGGCGCCTGTTGCTCCGCGAGGCGGATGACGCGCCCCTGCGCCTGCCCGCCGCCTGGCACGGTGTCGCCATCGGCTTCATGGCCAACAACCTCCTCCCCTTCCGCGCCGGCGAGGTCCTGCGAGCCTACGCGGCGTCCCGTCTCGCGCCGGTGCGGATGAGCAGCGCCTTCGCCTCGGTCGCGGTGGAACGACTCTTCGACGGGCTCACGGTCGTGGCCACCCTCGGCATCGCCCTGATGACCGCGGGGCTGCCGGCAGGCGTTCAGGTCGCCGGGCTACCGGTGCCGGAATTGGCGCGGCGGGTTGGGCTGATGGCGGGAGCGGCCTTCGTGGTGGCGGCGGTCCTGGTCACCCGCCCGCTCGCCACGGCCCGACTGATCGAGCGCCTGGTTCCCTGGCAGGGCCTCTCCCGCCGGTTGGTGGGGCTCTTCGAGGGCATTCGGCTGGGGCTGGTGGCGCTGCGCTCGCCCCGCCGTCTCGGGGCCGTCATCCTCTGGTCGCTGGCGGTCTGGGGCGTCAACGCCTTGAGCTTCGCCGCGCTCTTCCCCGCCTTCGACCTGAAGGTGGATTTCGCCGGGGCGTTGGTCGTGCAGAGCGCCATCGTGTTCGGCGTGGCAGTGCCCTCGAGCCCGGGGTACGTCGGCGTGCTCGAGGCCGCGGTCATCGTCGCGCTGGCCCTCTACGGGGTCCCTCACGACCTGGCCTTTGCCTACGCGATCACCTATCACGCCGCCACCTTCCTCCCGATCACGCTGCTCGGCCTCTACTCCCTCGCCCGCATGCCGGCCGGTTGGCGCGCCCCGGGCACGACTCCGGCATGACCGACGCCATCACCGTCGCGGCCCACGCCAAGCTCAACCTCCTGCTCCGGATCCTCGCCCGGGAGGACGACGGCTATCACGGCATCGAGACCCTCTTCTGCCGCCTGGATCTGGCCGATCAACTCGTCGCTGAAGCCCGCGACGGCACCGGCGTCACCATCGAAGTCGAAGGAGCCGAGGTCGGTCCCGCAGCGGACAACCTGGCGGTGCGCGCCGCCCACCTGGTCCTCGCGGCCGTGCGCACACCCCTCGCCGTTCACCTCCGGCTCACCAAGCGGATTCCGGTCGGCGCGGGGCTGGGGGGCGGTTCCAGTGATGCGGCGGCCGCCCTAAACGCCGTCAACGCCCTCGCGGGCAACGCCGTGCCGCGCCATGAGCTTTTTCAATTTGCCGCCCGGCTCGGCGCGGACGTGGCCTTCTGCTTCTCCGGCGCCTCGCTCGCCCTCGGGTGGGGACACGGGGAGCGGCTCCTGGCCCTGCCGCCGTTGCCGACCGCCCCAGTGCTGCTGCTGGCACCGCCCGTGCCGGTCCGCACGGCGGAGGCGTACGGCTGGGTGGACCAGGCCCGGCAGGGGCTCAGCCGCCGCGGCGCCCTGGCCCTGGACCTGGCCAGTCTGTCAAGCTGGGGCAGCGTCGGCCGGATGGCCGGCAACGACTTCGAGTCGCCGGTCTTCCACCGGCATCCGGACGTGCGCCGGGCGTTCGAGGCGATGGTCGGGACCGGCCCGCTGGTCTGCCGCATGACCGGTTCCGGCTCGACACTGTTTGCGGTCTACCGGTCGCCGGTGGACCGGGACGACGCCGCGATCAGGCTGGGAAGGAAGTACGGCAAGGTGATTGCGACGGAAACTCGCTAACTTTGGCGCAGTCTGCCCCTTCGTCCAATGGCAGGACATCAGACTTTGGATCTGAGAATGGTGGTTCGAATCCACCAGGGGCAATCCTCACCCGTTCCGCTAAGCCCAATTCCTCGTTAGCTTTGCCGCGCTCCACCGGCTGGCCTGGACGACGGTGGCTTGGTTGACCGGCAGGCTCTCAACCCGTTATCATTAGGGGCTGTGGAAATGAAGGCAACCGCCCTCCCACGCTCGCCATTCCTGATCATGAGCGGCTCGGCCAACCGGGCGCTCGCGGAGGAAGTGGCGCAAGGCTTGGACTCGGAGTTGTGTCAGGTAACGCTCCGGCGGTTCGCCGACGGCGAGATCTTCGTCAAGATCGACGAAAACGTCCGCGGTCGCGATGTCTTCATCCTCCAGCCGACGAACCCGCCGGCCGAGAACCTGCTGGAGCTGTTGCTCCTGATGGATGCGGCCAAACGGGCGAGCGCGGCGCGGATCACCGCCGTGATTCCCTATTTCGGGTACGCGCGGCAGGACCGCAAGGACCAGCCGCGAGTGGCGATCAGCGCGAAGCTCATGGCGAACCTGGTGTCGGGGGCAGGCGCCGACCGGGTGCTGGCGATGGATTTCCACCAGCACCAGTTGCAGGGGTTCTTCGACCTGCCGGTGGACCACCTGTATGCGGCCCCGGTCTTCGTCTCGCACTACCGCCAGATGGAGTTCAAGGACCTGGTGGTGGTCGCCTCGGACGTGGGGGCCGCCAAGATGGCGCGAGGCTACGCCAAGCGGCTCAACGCCTCGCTGGCGATCATCGACAAGCGGCGCACGGCCGCCAATGTCGCCGAAGCGGTGAACGTGGTGGGTGAGGTCGAGGGGAAGGACTGCATCATCCCCGACGACATGATCGACACCGGCGGGACGATGACCGAGGCCGTGCACGCGCTGAAGCGGCTGGGGGCCGGCAAGATCTACGTCTGCGCCACCCACGCGCTCCTGTCCGGCCCGGCGGTGGAACGGCTCTCGAACGCCCCGATCGAGGAGTTGGCGGTCACCAACACGATCGCGATTCCGCCGGAGCGGAGGTTCGACAAACTGAAGGTGCTCTCGATCGCCCCGCTGCTCGCCAAGGCGATCGGCTATACCCACAGCGATCTCTCGGTGAGTTCGCTGTTCGACTGACTACGAAGGCAGGACGCATGGCACAGGCAGCGAAGCTGACGGCGGCACCGCGGTCCACCAAGGGCAAGGGTGCGGCTCGTTCAATGCGGCGCGCGGGACTCATCCCCGCGGTCATCTATGGACACAACCGTGAAGCGGAATCGCTCCAGGTCGACGCGGTCCAGGTCAGCCGACTCCTCCAGGCGATCGGCTCGGCCGCCGCGATGGTGGACGTGACGATCGACGGGCGCGCCCCGGTGAAGGCCCTGATCCGGGAGATCCAGCGCAACCCGGTCCGCCCCTCCGACCTCCTGCACCTCGACCTCTACGAAGTGCGGGCCGATGAGAAGATCACCGTCGAGGTGCCGGTGCATCTGACCGGCGTGCCGGATGGCGTGCGGAACAGCGGCGGCGTGCTGGATCACCTGATCCACAAGCTGACGATCAAGGTGTTCCCGGGCGACCTCCCCGACCGGATCGAGGTCGACGTGACCTCCCTCGGGATCGGCCAGCAGGTGTACGTCCGGAACGTGGTCGTGCCCAACGCGGAGGTCCAGAACGAGCCGTCGCAGGCGATCTGCACGGTCGTGCCACCGCGTGCCGAGGTGGTGGCGCCGACCCCTGGCGCGGAGCCCGCCATCTCCGAGCCGGAGCTCATCCGCAAGCCGAAGGCCGAAGAGGCAGCCGCCGAGGAGTAGGCCCTGCGCACCGTCCTGGGTCTCGGCAATCCCGGTTCGGAATACGCCGAGACCCGCCACAACGCCGGTTTCTGGCTGGCGGATCATCTCGCGGCGCGCTGGGCGCTCGGGGCGTGGCGGCGGGAGCGGTCCTGCCGGATCGTGGCGGGGACGGTGGCCGGACAGGCCGTCCGGATTCTCAAACCCCAGACCTACATGAATCGAAGCGGGGCGGTGATCGCCCCGCTTCGCGCATCCGGCGACTTCGACCCCGCCTCCGACCTGCTGGTGCTGGTCGATGACGTGGCCCTGCCGGCGGGCAGGTTCCGGCTCCGCGGGGCCGGGTCGGCCGGCGGCCACAACGGGCTCACCAGCATCGAGACCGCGCTGGAACGGCGCGACTACGCCCGACTCCGGATCGGGGTCGGGCCCCGGCCACCGGAGCTGGAGGACCTCGCCGATTTCGTGCTGGACGAGTGCGGTCCGGAGGAGCGCGCCGCCATCGACGCCCAGATTGGCACGATGGCCGACGCCGTCGAATGCTGGCTCGCCGAGGGGATCGAGCCTGCCATGAGACGTTTCAACCGGTGACCGGGACCGCTGCCGCTGACGCCAGCCCCGCGCCCGATTATCTTGTTTCCCACCAACACCCTACCCTCGTAATTCGGAGAGATTCGCTCATGACCTGGATGGCCACGGTCTGCCGTCGAGCCCTTCGTCCGCTATTGGCACTGCTGACGCTCACCCCCACGCTGCTCCTCGCGCAAGCCGTCGCCCCGAAGGCGGCCGAAGGCGGCGAGGCCAACCTGGTGGTCCCGGACCTGAGCCAGGTTCAGTTCCTCGGCATCTCGGGCCGGGCGCTCCTGATGTCCGGCCTCGTCGTCTGCGCGCTGGGGCTCATCTTCGGCCTGGTCATCTACTCGCGGCTCCGCCGGATGGCGGTCCACCCGACCATGCTGGAGGTCTCGGAACTCATCTACGAGACCTGCAAGACCTATCTCGTCACCCAGGGCAAGTTCATCCTGATCCTCGAGATCTTCATTGGCTCGGTGATCGCGCTGTACTTCGGGGTACTCCGCCATTTCGAGCCGTTCCGGGTGGCGATCATCCTCTTCTTCAGTCTGGTCGGCATCGCCGGCAGCTATGGGGTGGCCTGGTTCGGCATCCGGATCAACACCTTCGCCAACTCGCGGACCGCCTACGCCAGCCTCCGCGGCAAGCCGTACCCGCTCCACGCCATCCCGCTCTCCTCGGGCATGAGCATCGGCATGGCCCTGATCAGCGTCGAACTGCTGATCATGCTCTGCATCCTGCTCTTCATCCCCGGCGCGTACGCGGGCGCCTGCTTCATCGGCTTCGCCATCGGCGAATCGCTGGGTGCGGCGGCCCTCCGGATCGCGGGCGGGATCTTCACCAAGATCGCCGACATCGGCGCCGACCTGATGAAGATCGTGTTCAATATCAAGGAGGACGACGCCCGGAACCCCGGCGTCATCGCCGACTGCGTCGGCGACAACGCGGGCGACTCGGTGGGGCCAAGCGCCGACGGCTTCGAGACCTACGGCGTCACCGGGGTCGCCTTGATCTCCTTCATCCTCCTGGCCGTGCCCGGCGTCGAGACCCAGGTCCAGCTGCTGGTCTGGATCTTCATGATGCGGGTGCTGATGGTGGTCGCCAGCGGCGTCTCGTACCTGATCAACAGCGCCGTCAGCAAGGCCCGGTATGCCGACGCCGTCAAGATGAACTTCGAGACGCCGCTCACCACCCTGGTGTGGCTCACTTCCGTCGTGTCGATCGTCGCGACCTACGTCACCTCGTACCTGCTCATCCCCGACCTGGGCGACGGCACGCTCTGGTGGAAACTCTCCACGGTGATCACCTGTGGTACCCTGGCCGGCGCCATCATCCCGGAGCTGGTCAAGGTCTTCACGTCGACGGAGTCGCGGCACGTCCGCGAAGTGGTCACCTCGTCCCGTGAGGGCGGGCCGTCCCTGAACATCCTCTCCGGTTTCGTGGCGGGCAACTTCAGCGCCTACTATCTGGGCCTTACCATCGTGGCCCTGATGAGCATCGCCTACGGCGTGAGCACGCTCGGACTCGGTGAACTGATGGGGGCGCCGGCCGTCTTCGCCTTCGGCCTCGTGGCCTTCGGTTTCCTGGGCATGGGACCGGTCACCATCGCCGTCGACTCCTACGGTCCGGTCACCGACAACGCCCAGTCGGTCTATGAGCTCTCGCTGATCGAGGAGGTCCCCGGCCTCGCCCAGCAGATCAAGCAGCAGGACGGCTACGACCTGAACTTCGCGACCGCCAAGCACCTGCTCGAGGAGAACGACGGGGCCGGCAACACCTTCAAGGCCACCGCCAAGCCGGTGCTCATCGGGACGGCGGTGGTCGGTGCCACCACCATGATCTTCGCGATCATCGTGCTCCTGACCAACGGGCTCACGGAGAACCTCGACAAACTGTCGCTGCTCCACCCGCCGTTCCTGCTCGGCCTGATCAGCGGTGGGGCGGTGATCTACTGGTTCACCGGCGCGTCCACCCAGGCGGTGACGACCGGCGCGTATCGGGCCGTCGAGTTCATCAAAGCGAACATCAAGCTGGAGGGCGCCACCAAGGCCTCGGTGACGGACAGCAAGAAGGTCGTCGAGATCTGCACCCTGTATGCCCAGAAAGGCATGTTCAACATCTTCCTGGCCGTCTTCTTCGGGACCCTCGGCTTCGCCTTCGTCGAGCCCTTCTTCTTCGTCGGCTACCTGATGTCCATTGCCATGTTCGGTCTCTACCAGGCCGTCTTCATGGCCAACGCGGGCGGCGCCTGGGACAACGCCAAGAAGATCGTGGAGGTCGAACTCAAGCAGAAAGGCACGCCCCTCCATGAGGCCACGGTGGTGGGAGACACGGTCGGGGATCCCTTCAAGGACACCTCCTCGGTGGCGCTCAACCCGATCATCAAGTTCACCACCCTGTTCGGGTTGCTGGCCGTCGAGCTGGCTGTCTCCCTGGCCCACCAGCGGGGACCGGGCCTGGGCCACCTGCTGGCCGCGACCTTCCTGCTCATCTCGGTGGTCTTCGTCTACCGGTCGTTCTACAAGATGCGGATCGAGGGGGCGACTGCCTGACGTACCCGGCTCTGGTCAGCCGCTGCTGCGAGGGCCGAGGCGTTGCCTCGGCCCTCGTCACTCACGGCTGCCCTGACGCCAGGAACCGGCAAACATGCTGAGACTCGGAATCGTCGGCCTCCCCAACGTCGGCAAATCCACCCTGTTCAACGCGCTGACCTCGGCCGGCGCCCTGGTCGCCAACTATCCGTTTGCCACCATCGAGCCCAACACCGGCGTCGTCACGGTACCCGATCCCCGGCTTGACCGGATCGCCGAATTGGTCCGGCCCGAGCGGTCGGTGCCGGCCGGCGTGGAGTTCGTGGACATCGCCGGACTGGTGAAGGGCGCCAGCCAGGGCGAGGGGCTCGGCAACCAGTTCCTGGCCAATATCCGGGAAGTGGACGCCATCATCCACGTAGTCCGGTGCTTCCAGGATGACGATATCCAGCACGTCATGGGGCCGGTGGACCCCGTCCGCGACCGGGACGTGGTCAATCTCGAACTGGTGCTGGCCGACCTGGCCACCGTCGAGAAGCGGTTCGACAAGACCGTCCGCACTGCCCGGAGCGGAGACCCGCTCGCGAAGCTCGAGGCCGGGCTGCTCGAACGCCTCCGCAATGCCCTCTCCGAGGGGAAGCCGGCGCGGGCGGTGGTGCCCACGGACGAGGAGCGGCCGATCCACCAGGGCCTCAGCCTGCTGACCGCGAAGTCCGTCCTCTACGCCGCCAACGTGCGGGAAGAGGAAATCGCCGGCGGGAACGACTTCGTCGATGCCCTTCGTGCCGCGGTCGAACGCGACGGTGAGGCAGCCGAAATCGTCCCCTTCTCGGCCAAGGTGGAGATGGAACTGGCGGAACTGCCCCCCGAGGACCGGGCCGAGTTCCTGGCCTCGCTCGGCGTCACCGAATCGGGACTCGACCGGCTGGCCCATGCGGCCTACCACCTGCTGGGGCTGCAGAGCTACTTCACGGCCGGCGAGAAGGAGGTCCGCGCCTGGACCATCCACCGCGGTGACAAGGCTCCCGCGGCCGCCGGGGTCATCCATTCCGACTTCGAGCGCGGGTTCATCCGCGCCGAGACGGTCTCCTACCAGGACTTCGTGAAGTCCGGCGGCTGGAAGCCGGCGCGGGAGCAGGGACTGGTGCGCTCGGAAGGGAAGGAGTACGTCGTGCAGGATGGCGACGTCCTGCTCTTCCGGTTCAACGTCTAGTCACGACCGCCGCGACCCAACGCCTCTCGCCACTCCGGAATCAGCGCCGGGCAAGCCGCCAGCAGAGTCGCCTCATCGGCATGGTTGGCCAGGTCCCACTTCACGTCGGCCACCCTGGTGATCTGCCACTGGGGAAACGGCCGATCCGCGAGCAGGACCTCCTGCCCTGCCTCGATCCAACCCGGACGGAGCACCCGGAGATACCAGCCGTGCCGATGGTTCTTCCGGATCACCACGGCCAGATCCCTCACCCCATGGCGTTGCGCCAGCGTGTGGCAGGGTGCCCGGGGTGACGTGACTTCGATCAGGGTCTCCCCGATCTCGAATCGGTCGCCAAGGCAGACGGTGTCCTCGCTGAGGCCACGCACCGTGAGGTTCTCCCCGAAGGCCCCGGGGCCGAGGTCCTCCCGGCCCCAGTCCTCGCGCCAGCGGGGGTAGTGGTCGGAGGAGTACATGAGCACCGCCCGCCAGAGACCGCCGTGGTGCTTCCGGTCGGCTTGGTCATCGCCCTGGAGGCCCAGGGTGTCCAGCCAGACCGGGCCGGTAATCGGCTCCTTCCAGATGGCGCTGGTCATCAGGCGTTCGAGCGGATCGTCGGTTTCGGGCCGGCCGACCGTCCGGGGCTGGCCCACCTGGATGGATTCAAGGAGGATCTGCATGACCCGAATCTAAGGGCGAAGGGCCTTCCCGGGGACTGCGGGGGGCTACCGTGGATCGGCTAACTCCGCTATCCTTAGGGGCTTGTGAATCCACCTCCCCGAGCGGACCGACACCCGGCCCGGGGCGTCCCAGACCAAAGGAAGGTGTCATGATCCGACCGTATGAGGTGGTGTACATCTTCGACAGCGCGCTCGAGGATGAGACCATCAGCCAGAAGCTCGCGGCGTTCCACGCCATGATCCAGACGGAAGGCGCGGAAGCGCCGAAGCTCAACGTCTGGGGCCGGCGCACCCTCGCCTATCCCGTCAAGAAGCGCACCAGCGGATACTACGTCGTCGCCAACTTCGACACCGATGCCAAGCTGCTCCCGGAGTATGAGCGGGCGCTCAAGCTGGACGAGTCGGTGCTGCGGTTCCTGGTGGTGCTGAACGAGGTGCCCTCTACCCCAGCCGTGGTCCCCACTGCCAAGGCCGACAGTGACGAGGAGGACGAATAATGCGCGTCAAGAAGGGTGACCCGATCGCGGAACTGCGGATCCGCGTCATCGACTACAAGGACGACAAGCTGCTGGCGCGGTTCCTGACCGAGCGGGGAAAGATCCTGCCGCGGCGCCTGTCGGGTGTTTCCGCCCGGCACCAGCGGCAGCTCAGCGTGGCCATCAAGCGGGCCCGCTTCCTGGCCCTGCTTCCCTACATCAAGGGGCACGGCAGCTGATGACGGCAGCGCCGGCGCTCTCCGCCGAGCGCCGTGTTACGCGAGGGCTCTTCGGAGCCCTCGTCGCGTTTCTGTTCCTGCCCTTTCCGCCGCTGTTCCTGCTCGGCCCGCTGGCCGGCCTGCTGCTGCTGGGCCGGCCCGGCACGGCCCGGGAGTGGTTGTGGATCGTGGCGGCGATGGCCCTCGCCACCATGGCTACCGCCGTCGGCGCCCGATCGGTGGCCCAGGAGGTTGTGCTGGCGGCGGCAGCGCTCTTCACCGGGATCTTCCTGGCCATGATTCTGGTGCGCCCCGGCTCGGCGTTCGTCCGGGCGGCGCTGGCCGCCCTTGCCACGGCCGCCGCCGTGGCGGCCGGGTGCGCCGCCGTCGGGCTCGGTTGGGACGCCATCCACCAGGCGCTGCAGAGC